>Ga0214163_1001006_pt1 | contig 12656 bp, 11 predicted proteins | sample LakMenepilimnion_2_FD_153001 | JGI IMG/M metagenome (GOLD analysis project Ga0214163, IMG submission 153001) | Freshwater microbial communities from Lake Mendota, WI - Practice 15JUN2010 epilimnion v4 | ecosystem: Environmental > Aquatic > Freshwater > Lake > Epilimnion/Euphotic zone | place... | reverse complement strand
ATACATGGTAAGGGCTGTAATGGCCGCACCATGCATGGCCTCTACCTCAACGCCTGTTTTGTAGACAGTATGAACTTCCACCCTGATCCATATCTCCAATCCCTTAACCTCATGCGTGATGGATGTATATTCTACCGGCAGGGGATGGCAGTCCGGGATGACTTCATACGTTTTTTTGCAGGCAAACAAGCCCGCAGCCCTGCTAAATTCAAAAACATCCCCTTTAGGAACTTTCCTGTTCACTACAGCATCTATGGTATCCTGACTGGATACTTTCAATATGGCCATGGCGATGGCTTTTCGATGCGTGGTTGATTTCTGGGTTATGTTGACCATAGTTATTGATTCACTTTCCATTGATATCCTTCCCCTTCAAAGATCTCTTTACCCCAAACCGGAAGCTCCGCCTTGATCCGTTCAACACACTCCTCGCATGCGTCGATCGCTGCTTTCCGATGTGCAGACGAAGTAAAAACGAATAAACAGATCTCTCCTGCCCTCACAGCTCCCAGGCTGTGATGAACATGCATACAAGTCAGTGGATATTTCGCAAAGATATCCTGGCGGATCTCATGCATTTTCTCGAGGGCCATCTCTGTATGGCTGGTGTATTCGATGGCAGCCACTTTCTGTCCATTGGCTTCATCCGCCCTGACCTGACCCAGAAAAATGCTGTGTCCGCCAATGGCAGTATTTGTAGCATGCTTGGCAATGCTTTCTGCAATGAATTCCGGCTCTACAGGGCCCTGCATAAAAATATTCCTGACTTTTCTTGTTTCCATGTCTTATAATATTTTGGATTCTATCATGGCATCCACACCACCTTTCAGGCTGAAAACAGGTATATCCGGACGATTGTTCATAACCATGGCTGTGGCCCTGGCGCTTCTTCGCCCTGATTTACATACCATCAATAGGCGACCTTGTACTGGAATGGGTAAGCGGTCAGGAGAGAATGACGACAAAGGCATTTGGACATACTCCAAGCGTAATGCCGAGCACATCTCATCAAGCCTTGGCTGCTCATCAGGTTCCCTGACATCCACCAGCAGATATTCATTGCGTTGTTGATGCCAGGTCTCCACCCCTAGTTCCATGACCCCTTCTACTGGCACCTGGCAGAGACTTACATAATCTGTGGCGAGAAAGGTTTCCGCATTTTTCGGCAGCCTTTTTATTGATTCAGGATGGGGATTCAGCTGTATTGAGAAAAAAGACTGGTTGAGTAGTTGGTAGGTGAGTAGGCGGTTAGCAAGTGGTATTCCGATGCCAGTAAGCAATTTGATCACTTCCGCCGCCTGAAGACAGCCGATAATACCAGGAAGCACACCCAATACCCCGGTTTCGGAACAGTTAAGCACCTCCCCGTCTTTGGGCGGATCCGGGAATAGATCCCGATAGTTAACGGCATCACCGCCTCCTTTTGGACGCACATTGAAGACAGCCAGCTGGCCTTCATATGCTGAAACAGCTCCAAAGACCAGGGGCTTACCTGTAAGCACGGCCGCATCGTTGATCATGTAACGGGAAGCAAAATTATCCGTTGCATCAACGATCACATCATATTGCGGGAAATATTCCAGGCAATGGTTATGCATCCATTGTTCTCTCCAACAGTGAATGTCAACAGCGGGATCCATGGCATGCATTTTTCGCTTAACCACATCTACTTTATACGCATCGATATCCTCCACTCCATATAGAATCTGTCTGTGAAGGTTAGACAGGCTGACCTTGTCGTGGTCCGCGATGCCGATACGTCCCACCCCGGCTGCTACGAGATATTGAATGATTGGACATCCTAGTCCGCCTGCGCCGATGATCAACACACTTCCTTTCCTGAGTTTCTCCTGGGCCGCCGGGCCAAAGTCCTTCAGAATCAGCTGACGTGAATAGCGGTCATATGCTTTTGGGTCCTGCATTTTATCCTCCGGAAAATGGCGGCATGAATGCGATACTGCTGCCGGGTTTCAACGATATCGCTGAGTTGATCACGTGGTTCTCTACTGCAATCATGTATTTCGCTTTAGCGAGGTCCGGAAACCTTTGTTGCAGATGACTCACCAGGCTATCTGTATCGCTGAATGAATCGAGAGACAGCGAGGATATTCCCGTGATGTCAGTCAACTGTCCAAAAAAAAGTACTTCGATCATCTTCTTTATCAGGTTATGATGAGCTTAACGGAAGCAATGAGCAACACTCCGGCAAGAACGAATTTCAATACGTTTGGATTCAACTTCCGGGCCCCGAACCAAGCACCAAGGGAGCCACCAGCGAAAGCAGTAGCTACATAAATGAGCATATCCTGCTGTATCCCGATCCCTTTTGTCAACTGGCCTCCCAAGCCGGATAATGAATTTACGAAAATAAACATTGCACTGATGGCCGCGGTTTGTTTCTGGTTGGTCCATGCAAGCATCAATAACACCGGAGACAGAATTATACCGCCACCAATGCCAATGAGGCCTGACAGAAAGCCGATGACAGCTCCAATACACAGGGAAATGATCGGATTAGATGGTTTCAATGCTTCATCACCAGTGTTGGGAAAAAATAGAAGTCTCGCTACAGGAATAAGCAAAAGCAATCCAAGCATCTTCTTGTACAATTGATCATCCAGCGAGATCATCCCCCCAAGAAAAGAACTGGGGATGGAAGCAAGGGCAAATGGCCAGAATATCTTCCAGGAAAAATATCCGCTCCGGTAAAACATCAGGAAAGCCGTAAAGGAAACAAATAAGTTCAGCAGCAGTGCGGTTGTCTTCATGAATTCGGGAGCCATGCCAAACAAAACCATCAGAGCCAAATATCCACTAGCCCCTCCATGACCAACCGCGGCGTATAAAAAAGCCACAATGAAAAGCAATACCGGAAACAACTGCAACCAATCCATATCAACCAATTTAGGGAAACAAATGCACTTCCACTTCCTGCCCTTGCGAAACGAAGACCATGTCTTCAGGTAAAACAACCAGGCAATTGGCAGTAGCAAATGAGGAGAGTTTATATGATTCCTGACCCGGTTGAAGCCATACTTGTTTGCCGTTGGTGCTTGCCTTAAGGAAATGGGTGAGGCCGGAAGGCTTTCTGTATTCCTGGGCTATTGGTATTCTTGTTTGTTGCAAAGATGCTGACCGCTGCATCATCATCCCGATTGCAGGCAACACATATTCGTAAAAACAGGTGAGCACTGATGCGGGGTTACCAGGCAGTCCAAATACTGCTTTACTACCCTTCATTCCAAACAGGATCGGTTTGCCTGGCTTCTGTTTGATCTTATGAAAAACCGGGATCACTCCAACTGCCCTAAATGCCTGCAAGGTGAAATCATAGTCGCCCACACTAACCCCCCCGGTCATCAGGACAAGGTCAGCCTGATCCAGTGCATTTCCGAGCACACTTGCCAATAAGGTTGGATCATCAACACACCTGGATACCTTGTATTGGGTGATACCAAATCGAGACAGACAGGCACCCAAAGCAAGGGAGTTGGATTCATAAACCTGTCCATATCCAAGTGCAGCCCCCGGCTCCTGTAATTCATTGCCGGTCACGATGACGGATACTTGGGGCTTCGGAAAAACAGAGACTGCCGGCACTCCCATTCCGGCGATAAATCCAATACTTCCAGCATGTAACTGGTGGCCAGCCTCTAAAGCCAGGGATCCCTCCATGATCTCAGAACCAATAGGTCTAACATTGTTCCCCTTGCTAAGGTTAGTATCCAAAACCTGTAACACATCCCCTGTCAATGAGGCCTTCTCCTGAACCAAGACTGTATCGGCACCGGAAGGCACCGCAGCACCTGTGAAGATCCTTACTGCTGTGCCGGGCTCAAGGATGAACTCCCTGTTGCTGCCTGCAGCCATCTCCCCTTTTATAGGATAGGCAGTCAACCCTTCCTTGAAGGCGAATGCAAATCCATCCATACTGGACTGCGGATAAGCCGGTATGGATTGCGGTGCAAAGATGTTTTCAGCCAAGACAAGGCCATCTGCTTCATTGAGCGCTGTCATTACAGGAGTCAATGGCTGAACAGTCTCACTGATCAATGCGCTGGCCCTGCTTACCGTGATCATTTTCTCCATGTTATCTTCATTTCATGCCATATACAAAGGTGAGATAATAAAATCCGCCAACGGAGGGCCCACCGAGGAATGAGCGGTATGGCCTGTTGAATATGTTGGTACCGCCACATTTGATTTGAACAGGCAGTTTCTGAAATTCATGTTCCACAAAGGCATCAAAGGTATGGAAGGATGGCACTGGACCGGATACTAGAAAGGAAACCCAATCAAATCTGTCTTGCCACCTCCAACTCATGCCCATACGCCAGTGCTTGATCAGTTCATTTGATGAAATGGTGACGGAGCTTGTCCAGGCCGGAGTATTGAAACCGTCCTCAAGCCCGTCCTGTTCGCCGAGTTTTTCCAGCTGCGCATAATTAAGGTTAGCAGTAACTGCCACAAATCTGGGATGACTGTAGGAAACCCCCATCGTGAATCCGTAATTGCGTACAGTAGAAGTGGAATTGGTCCACATCCGGTAAGGCTTCTGCTTATTCCTGCCATACAAGTAGTAAGGAATGGAATCGGGAATTGTCGTATTGGGAACATTGATGTTTACCTGGGCGATGAAAGAATGGTAATTGTTGAGATATACATCCATATCAATGAGCAGATGACCCTTCAGGAAAAGCCGTCGGAATCCTGCTTCCAATGAAGTCACCTGTTCCGGTTTAAGATAAGTGTAAGGACTCTTCTTCAACAATCCTTCATGCTGTTCAATGGCTTGTGATAAAGGAATGCCACTGCTGTTCACCGTGTTGAGCACGGCGGATTGAAACCTGGTGATGGAGCTCTGCAACCAACCGTTTTCAAAGATTCCATTAGACATCACCGGCAGCCCGCCTACGCGTTTAACTCCACCACTGTTCACGTTTGAGAATGCCTCAAAGATCACCGGGAACCGATATCCCAACTGTGTATTGAATCTGAAAGTGGTTCTGGCATCGGGCTGCCAAACTGTGGTTAACCTCGGACTGAGATAAGTCCTGAAATAATCGTTTTTATCTGCACGCAGGGCAAATCCAAGCCTAAGTCTTTCCTGTAAAAAATCTTTTTGCAAGCTCATGTAAAGCCCTGCCTTTTTGTATAAAAGGTCCCTACCTGTTTTCTGTGGGTCAGGATTGATGAAGTAATTGCCATCCGGATGAATCACATGCTGCCGGAAATCAAATCCTGCCACCAAATCAATACCTGTATGCTCCTTGAATGCTTTCAACATCCGCTTCGTTACATCCCACTTTAGGTCTGCATGCACAAATGCTGCGCGTACTTTTAGTGCTGCCCCAATATCCCAATTGTTGACTTGCTGAAGCCTTTCCAACACTTGCATGAAACTGGCTGAACCTGGTTCGTATCTACCCTTATCTGCTTCTTCTCTTGCTAACGCATGACGTTTTGCCACACTACTTCCTCCTCCTGCAGAAGCATTATACGCGATAGTGTAGTCTGCAAACCATTGCTGATCTGTTTTCCAGTCCCGGTCTATATTCTCCGCCATAGACCTTAGGTTGTAGGAATTGCCTGTATTCTCTGAATTATAGTAAAGGTTAATCTTCAGGTCCCTGGTTGTGATCCTCAAAGCATGTTGCTGTATAAGATAGTCCTCCAGCCTGAACCTGTTGGCCCTCTGGTAAACATTATCCATCAACGCCGCACGTGCTGTATAGGCAAGTTCCGCACCTTTCTTGCTTCGCCATTGAATAGTAAAATCCCCTTTCATATTCCTCAATCTGTAATCGTTCACATCGATCTCATCATACCCTGTTCGGGCAACCACAAAACTGCTTCCGCCCATGCGAAGTGTACGCCGGTTAGCAGACTCATTGCCATATCCGTTCACGGGATCTGCAGCAGGGTTATCAGGGCCAAGGAGCCCGGTGCTTGCATTGGCATTGGGGTTCTGGTCTGTCCTGTCGTTTGCGATCCAATCATAACCGCTGACATAAGAAAAATTAAATTTGACTGCCCATTGGCTGCCAATCTTTTTTGCATAGCGTAATGAGCTCTCAGAAAAAATACGGGGCCCCAGTTTTTCACCGAGGTGGGAGACTGCTGTTTTCTGCATGAACGAAAATCCAGGTTCTGTAAAGGGATCGCGGGTAGTGAAATCCGCCAGTCCATTCACTGCATTCATGCCGTAAAGCGTAGCGGCCAATCCGGGGACGATCTCAACCTTTTGGATATCAAGGTCGCTCGGCCCTAGCGCATTCCCTATAGGGCTGCCGATATGTGGCGACTGTACATCCAGTCCGTCTACCATCTGAACGAACCTGACATTGGTGGGATTATTGAAGCCGCGGGTGTTCAGCACCCGGAAACCCATGCTGGGTGTGATCATTTGCACCCCTTTGACATGAGCGAGCGCGTCAAAGAAAGTAGGTGCTGCATTTTGCCGAAAGTATTTTCTTCCAAGGACCTGAACTGAAGCGGGAGATTTCATGAACGCTTCCGATCTTCTGGAAGCCAGTAGAACCACATCATTTAATGTGACCACTGAATCGCTTGCCATATCCTGACCAAACAAGGGATCAATCTTCACTAAGAGAATCAATAAACATATCTTAAAGACCCTACCACTCATTACCACTTACCCTCCAATTGTAATCATGCTTCTATTCTCCAACTTAGATGTTTCAATCTTTTCAAGGTGCTCAACGGTAAACTGTCCGCCAAGTGCTTTCTTTTTATCCAGTATGCTTTGGTATATAAGTGGTAAAATATCTTCACCTTGCCTGAACGGTGTCAAAAGATCTGTCTCTGTTTGAGAAAAGAGGCAATTTTTCATCTTGCCGTCAGCGGTCAGCCGCATCCTGTTGCAATCCCCGCAAAAAGGGGCGCTCATCGTACTGATCACAGCAAAAGTGCCCGCATGTCCTGGAACTACATATTTTTTAGCTGTCTCATGTTTATCCCGCTGCAAAGGCTGAATATCAAATTCACTTGAGACCTTCTCAAGAATCTGTTGCCAGGTCATCACACGTTCACTGTTCCATCGGTTACCACTAAATGGCATGAATTCAATAAAGCGTACATGCACCGGATCGTGCTTCGTCCATCTGACAAAATCAATGACCTCCTGATCATTTAACCCCTTCATTACTACCACATTCACTTTTACATGAAAGCCCTTGTCAAGCATCAGGTCAATATTCGTGCGGACGCGTTCAAACTGGTCCCGCCTCGTCATCAACATGAACTTGTCTTTACTAAGGGTGTCAAGGCTAATATTCAGCGACTGGATCCCATATTCTTTTAATGAATCTGCAAACTCATGCAACCTGGTTCCATTGGTGGTCATCGTGAGCTTCACGTTCAGGTTCGCCAACCGGCGAATGATATCGGCGGCGTCTTTCCTCACCAGCGGCTCACCACCAGTCAACCTGATTTTATTAACCCCATTGGCCACAAAGACCTTTGCAATAGCTTCGATCTCATCTGCCTGCATTAATCTACTGGCTGGCGTGAACGTATACTCTTCTTCCGGCATACAGTAAAAGCAACGCAAATTGCAATTGTCTGTCATGGAGATCCGGAGATAGTCGTGTACCCTGTTGAATCCGTCAATAATCATGTGTCTACTTGTCTTGGTCCAGCAATCTTTGATAGTCTTCCTTCGAGTCAATATCTATCGAGCCCGCATCAAAATGCACTTGGCTTACCTGCTCCCTGATGCCCTCCAGCAAAAGCCTTGCCCCTTTATCCCCTTTCAGTTCAATCAATTCTGGAAACAGGCTTTGATGGAACAAAGCCGGTGTCCCCAGTTTACCCTGGTAACACGCAGCAGCTGCAGGCAATCCTGTTTGTGCCTGGGCACTTAAAAGGTTCTCGATGATCTCACGATCAAGGAAGGGTTGATCACAAACGAGGATCATGATGCCATCTACCGTGGGGAATCTATGCCGCAATTCATTTACACCCATCCTTATGGAAGATGCCATGCCTTCCTCCCAGTCATCATTCCACACGAGATGAATTTCAGTTTGCCTTATCGCGTTCCTGACCTCATCAGCGTAAGCACCCAACACACAGATCACGGGAAATGTACCCAATCCACTGGCGAGGTCGGTCACTTTTGATATCAGTGTTTCGCCGTGAAAACTGAGCAGCTGCTTTGGCGAGCCAAGTCTTTTACTCTGCCCCGCTGCCAGGATCAATATCCCGCAATGGTTGATCTGATACCCCATCTGTATGACTGCTTATACATTCCTTACACCTATTCGCGTACGCTCCCTGTCATGGATGACTTCAGATTTCCCTCTGAGCATCCCGCCGGATTTGCCGGCAAGCACAGCCTGGATCTCCGCGATCATGCTAAGTGCGATTTCTTCCGGCGTCTCTGCTCCTATCTCAAGACCTGCAGGCCCATACACTTTGTTCAATTGATCTGCATCAAGCGCCACGCCTTCGTGTTTAAGTTCATCCAGCATCCTGTCCAACTTTTTTCGAGGACCCAGCATTCCTATATACGCCACCGCTGATGGCAGGAGTGCCTTTAACATAGCGAGGTCATAATTGTAGTTATGCGTCATCATCACAAAAACCGTCCTGCTGTCCAGCGATAGCTGATCCAACACGGATTCTGGCCTGCTCACCAACACTTGGCATGCGGCTTGAAAGCGCTCAGGCCTGGCATGGGTGTTCCTTCCATCCACAACCCTGACTTCCCAGCCCAGGCTGTCAGCGATCTGCATCATCGGAACCGCGTCATTACCTGCACCAATGATCACGAGCGATACCGGAGGGTGCAGGTACTCCACAAATGCATTGTAAACTGCTCCATTGGCCATCCTATATTCCCTGAAGATGGATTGCTTCCGTTCAAAAACAAGTGCAGCATCTTCCATTACCACCTCGTTCAATTCAATTATTCCCAGCCCACCTGTGACCTGGCCATTAGATTCCACGAGCAGGCATGTGCCGGGCTGATCGCCCGTTCTATGGTCAAGATCAAATAAGGTTACCAATACGGAAGCCTGCCTGAATGCCAATGCCTTTCGTAGCAACGCTACCGGGTGTACCCCGTTGTCCGCTGCCAAGGGCTCAAACAGCACCTGTATCACACCCGCACAACCCAGTTGCACGCCAATGGTCATATCATCCTCATCGTTGGTGTCATATGTGATCAGCCGGTTACGACCCTGCGAAATAGCGAGCAATGCCTTGCGAAGGGCATCCCCTTCCAGGCATCCCCCGCTGATTGCTCCTGTAAGTTCACCTTCATCACTCACCAACATCCTTGCCCCGGGCCTCCTGTAAGAAGACCCATCCAAATACACCACAGAAGCCAGCGCAACTTTCTTGCCGGCCAGAACAGCGGCGTCATATGCTTTTACAATTTCCTTTAGTTCCTTCATGGGGAGACTTATATCTTCAATGTACTACATTCCCTCCGGAGGAAGACCCAATTCCCTCGCTCGAATATATTTCTCCGGATCTTTCTCGAATTTTACTTTGCATCCGTCACAACAAAAATAAACCTTCTCATCCCGGTACTCCACAATGTGCCGGGGATTCGCCATATCCACAGGAACACCGCAAACAGGATTGGAATAGTATTGCGGCTGCCCTGCCGGAATTTCCGTCTCAAGCTGCTCCATAAGCGTTTGGGGCAGACTATTCTTCACTTGTATAAGCTCTGCCATAATGCTTATCGCCACTTCATCAGGTTGCTTGGCACTAATGTCTATCCCGGCTGGAGAATGCAGCTTTGCTGTGGCCATCTCTCCTAACCCCACATCATTCAAGTACTGACGGATCACCACCACTTTCTTACGACTTGAAACAAACCCTACATAACATGATTCTTTTTGCAAAGCCTGCGTCAATGCCTTTTCATCCTGGTCACCCTGGGTGGCAACCACGATGAAGGATCGCTGTGTTGTCTTAACATTCCGAAGATCAAGTTGCGTGATCAGCTCATCTACTTTGTCAAAAGTATGCAGGTTGGCATCCTCGGCCACACCGGTTACACGAAACTGCATCGCTTTGGCGATCCTTACAATTGATTTGGCGATCTCGGTCTTGCCGATGACCACAAGATGTGATGGGGGCATAAATGGTTCGATAAAAATGTCAACCTGACCCTCGCTGTGACAGGTCATCCGATAATCCACCACCCCATCGGTACGGGGTGTGTCTTGTAAATATTTTCCGATTCTAACCAGCCTGGATTTTCCGCTCCGGATCGCTTCTGCAGATTCTTTCAATACAATGCCTTGAACACAACCTCCACCGATCCATCCGGTCATCTTACCAAAACGGTTCACCAGGGCTTTATCCCCCAGTTTACTACTACTGGGTGCTTCCCGCCTGACCACAATGGATATAGCATAAGGCTCCTGTTTTTGCCGGATCGTAGCCACCATATCGTAAAGAGACTCATGCATTCATCAACATATTTTCCAGTTCAAGTAAGCTTTCAAGGCTATGCGCTGACCTAAAATCATCTACCGAAGGAAGGGCAGCCTGCATGCCCCTGGCCAATGGCTGGTAATTCTTCATTCCCTTCAATGGATTCAGCCAAATTGTCCTCTTTGCGCGTGAATGGATTCGCTGCAAAGCTGAACCAAGTAGCGTTACATCACCAGTGTCCAGTCCATCACTCAGGATCAGTACCGTAGGGCTTCCATTCAGCATCCGCTTTCCAAACATATCATTGAACTGTTGCAGGCATTCCCCGATCCGTGTACCACTGCTCCAGTGGTCCGTGTGGCCTTCCAGGTTTTTGAGTACGGTTTCAAGCTGATGCGATTGAAGACCACGGGTGATCCTTTTCAATGAAGTACTGAATACAAACGCTTCCAATTGCCTGAAATGGTCACGTAAGGCACAAATGAACCTGAGTAAGAAAAGTGAGTACTTATCCATGGAACCACTTACGTCCAAAAAAATCAGCAGTCGCTGTTTCCGGGGTTTTCTGGCCCTATGGAAAAGTCTAAAGGGTTCACCTCCTGTGGCCATACTACGATGAATGGTTTTCCTTAAATAGAGCTGTCCTGCTTTCTGGCTGAATTTCATTCTCCTGCGCATCCGCACTGCCATCTGCCTGCAGAGCTTTCTGGCGATCTCCTCCAGCTGCTCAGCTTCAATAGCTGTCAGTAAAGAGAGATCGGCCTTTTTAAGTCTTTCCACCTCATTGGCTCCGGTAGTATGTTTGGCTTCTTCCTCCTCCTCGCGTGCAGGCAGGTTTCCGGAACCTAGCATTACCAATGAAGCATTCGTTTTCTTGTTCACACTGCCCTGAAGGGTAACCTCGCCTTTCCTCTGGTCAAGATCAATGGGGTTGGTGTTCCAATACAAGCTGAACAGTTGATCAAATACCAGGATCTCTTCAGGTGATGTACAGAATAAGCTGCGCAGTCCCTGACGGAAATGGGCTTTCTCCAAGAGTATTCCCATACTGGCCGCCTTAAGGGCATCCTGGGTTTCCTGGATGCCAATGTTGAGTCCGTGATCTCTGGCAAACTGTGCAAAACCAACGATGCTTTCCGAAAGACTTGCTGATTGAAATGCCTGCACTTTTCCCATATACTGCAAGTTAAATTACCAACTGTGCTTTCGCATCAGTTCGATGTCTTCGGCCGACTTCAATATTGCACCCAGGGTTTGGTCTATCGCCTTTCGGTTCACCTCCCGGTGACCCAGTACCATCAGGCTTTGTGCCCAATCGATGGTTTCACTGATGCCCGGTGTCTTCATGAGTTTCTGCTCCCTGAAGAACTGCACTTTTTCCACGACACTGCGAAGCAGATCATCTTCGATATCAGGAAGACGCTTCCTGACAATCGCCATCTCCTTGTCCAGATCCGGATACCCGATCCAGTGATAGAGACATCTCCTTTTCAATGCGTCACTAAGTTCGCGTGTCCTGTTAGACGTAAGGATCACATAGGGCTTATGCGTTGCCGTATACGTACCCAGCTCCGGAATGGTGATCTGGAATGCTGAAAGGAGTTCCAACAAAAATGCCTCGAACTCCTCATCACTCCTGTCCAGTTCGTCAATCAAGAGTACTGGCGATCGGTCTTTCTGTAAAATCGCTTGCAGCAATGGACGTTTCAACAGGTAGTCCTCACTGAAAATCTTTTGCTCCTGTTGGGCGGATGACCCGGCCATAGACTCCTGCAGTCGGATGCCAAGCAATTGCTTCTGGTAATTCCATTCATACACTGCCGCGTGCACATCCAGGCCTTCATAGCACTGAAGACGGATCAAGGGCGCTTCCAACCATTGTGACAATACCAGCGCAACTTCCGTCTTTCCAACGCCCGGTGGTCCTTCCAGCAATAATGGCTTATTGAGCTTCAACAGCAGGAAAAGCGAAGTCTGCAAGTCTTCATCGGCCACATAATGATAGCGATCCAGAAACGCGCCTAGCTGTTCCGGATTCTTAAGTTCTGTCATGGATCAGGATTTCCCTCCAAAAATACCCTTAATCATACTACCCATCATGGCACCGGCACTAAGCGACCCGCTCACTTCCTTACCATCCAGCTGGTTCTTGAAGTTGCTTACAAACTGGTCAAACACATGTGAAGTAGCATCCGTGACCAGCCTACTGCCAAACTGTGCGAGCATGCCCTGCACTG
>Ga0214163_1001004_pt1 | contig 12674 bp, 16 predicted proteins | sample LakMenepilimnion_2_FD_153001 | JGI IMG/M metagenome (GOLD analysis project Ga0214163, IMG submission 153001) | Freshwater microbial communities from Lake Mendota, WI - Practice 15JUN2010 epilimnion v4 | ecosystem: Environmental > Aquatic > Freshwater > Lake > Epilimnion/Euphotic zone | place... | reverse complement strand
CTATGAGTGAAGTGACCGTCCTAAGATTAAAAAATGGCGAAACACTAATAGCAAGTGTTCGCCTAGCAGACCCTAATAATTATTGGTTAGACGATCCTATTGCCGTCATTGCGGTTCAAGTCAACCATGACGGAATAAACGGAGAAACTTTTCTCTTGAAGCCATGGATTGGAATTTCACCAGATAAAAGTTTTCTTTTAAGTGCCAAAGAGATACTTACCTCTTGCTCTTTAAAAGAAAATCTGCTACAACAGTATCTCTCCTACACGGGGAATTACCCCGAACCGGTAGAAGACATTGAAGACTTTGATGAGATGGAAATGCTTCAAGCAAGAATACTAAGAAGCAAAGGATTACTTAATTGAAGTTATTCTTGAAGAGCTACACTCTTCTTATACACCAAGAATCACTAGTTGTAAATACTTTTTTCAATAAAAATGTTGCCATATGCAAAAAAATGTAGTATAACAGATTATATCATGATGGAGGCCCTATGGTCAAGAATAGAAAAAATAATGTTCACTATGTAGACAATGCTTTGTTTCTAGAAAAGATTACAGAGTATAGAGAAAAGGTTTTGGCTGCTAAAGCTGAACCGGACTATGATCGTAGTAAGAAGCCTCGTGTGCCCAATTATCTAGGCGAATGCTTCCTCAAGATTGCTAATCACTTGGCATATAAATCTAACTTCATCAATTATACCTATCGTGAGGAAATGATCCTTGATGGAATTGAAAACTGTATTACTTACATCGATAACTTCGATCCTGCTAAGTCTAAGAACCCCTTTGCATACTTCACACAGATTACGTATTATGCCTTCTTACGCCGTATTGCGAAAGAGAAGAAGCAACAGGCTGCAAAGTACCGATACATCCGCAATCTAGATGTTCATGATTTGATTACCCAAGACCATGACGGTGGTGATTATGGCAACGAGTTCATTGACTATCTTAAAAAGACGATTGACCTGGTAGAAGACTTTGATAAGCCAGCGGAGGTCAGTAATATTCCTAAGCGCCGACCAAAATATCTGGATAAACAAAAAACTATTGACTCTGGACTAGATTTAGAGTAAGATGAGAACATCACTCTAATTGAAAGGTACATTTATGATTGATTCTCCAAAAACTAATAATGCTGTCAAGTTTGTTTCTGATAACTGGTTCTCCCTGTTGATTCTGGGCGTTGTTTCTACTGCTTTGATTTCTGTTGGCAATAGCATTGCAGGTCATCGCGAAGAAGTGCAGACTATTTCGGTTCAGAATGCCGGGTGCATCTACCTCGAATCTTCTAAACTCGGTGAAGGTCAGCACTACATGATTTGTAACGGTCAAATTGCATTGAAGCGCCTTCAAGAAGGTGAAGAGCTTGATGCGGAACAGGCGCTAGAGAAAGCTATTCCTGATGTCGCAAATGCTGCAACTCCCACGTCGGGGGCAGATAAAAAATAAGGTGTAATATGACTAAGGAACTAATTGTTCCTGCAATCGTCCAGCAGATGGTCGATACTATGCAGGACAAGGCAACGCCGTCTAATATCAGACATAACTATATGGTGACGGTAGAAAATATTCGTGACTACTGCGATAAGGCATTATCACAATATGCAAAAGAGAAGCGTAAATGAAAGTAACTGATCCTACTACCGTTCATGTGATGATTGACTTGGAAACTCTTTCGACAAGAGCCAACGCGACCATTCTTTCTATTGGTGCTACCAAGTTCACTATCGGTGAAGGCATTATCGATAAGTTCTACTGTAACATCGATGCCAAATCTTGTAAGGCCGCGGGTCTTCACGTTGACAAGTCTACTATTGATTGGTGGATGCAGCAAAGTGCGGCGGCTAGAGATGCTCTTCTGGTCGACCAACTGCAACTCGTGGACGCACTACAAAATTTCACTGACTGGATTGGTAGAGACAAGGTAATGCCGTGGGGTAATGGTGCATCGTTTGACATCTCTATTCTGGAGTCTGGATATGCAGCGGTCGGTATGCCATACCCTTGGCGCTTTAGTAACATCATGTGTTATCGCACTGTGATGAACCTTATGGGGCTTAGCAATGCTAAGATTCGTGCCGCTGAAAATGATACGCATCACCATGCACTTGATGATGCTATCAGCCAGACCAATACTCTACTTGGAATTCTAAAGTCATGAAGATTGCGCTAATTACTGACACTCACTTTGGTGCTAGGTCGGATTCTATTCCCTTCGATAACTTCTTTGCGAAGTTCTACACGGAAACATTCTTTCCTCATATGGAACGAGAAGGTATCAAGACTATCATTCACTTGGGTGATGTCTTTGATCGGCGCAAGTTTATAAATTATAATACGTTGAAGAAGTGCCGTGAGTATTTCTTTGACAAGACCAGTGATTTGGGCATCGATGTTCATATGATTGCTGGAAACCACGATACTTTCTTCAAGAATACTAACGATGTAAACTCACTGGACCTTCTGCTCCGTGAGTATGAAAACATTATTACATATTCGGAAGCAGAAGAAATTAGATTAGACGGAAAAAATCTACTACTTGTTCCATGGATTTGTTCTGGTAATTATTCAGAAACTATGGAGGTAGTAAAGAAAAGTAATGCACAAGCAGTATTTGGACACTTTGAATTTTCAGGTTTTGAAATGTACCGTGGGCATAAAAATGATCACGGAATGGATACTGTGGACTTTGATAGATTTCCTCTCGTTTGTAGTGGTCATTTCCACCATCGTAGTCGCACTGGTAATATTCTTTATCTTGGTAATACCTATGAGTTTACTTGGTCTGATTATAATGATAAGAGAGGGTATCACTTATATGATACGGAAACAAATGAGGTAGAATTCTTTGAGAATCCAAATCGCATCTTCCATAAAATCTATTATGACGACACTACTGATGATCCTAGTTTGCTTGATGTTAGTGCACTTGTTGGATGTTGCGTTCGATTAGTTGTTGTTAAGAAAACTGACTTCTATAAGTTTGACCGTTTTGTAGATAAACTCTATGACTGCAATCTTCTCGAACTAAAGATTATTGAAGACTTCTCTGAGTTTGAAACCGAAGCAATGGGTGAAGAAGAATTTAATGTCGAGGATACTATGACTGTTCTGTCAGATTTTGTCGATACTATTTCTACTGACCTGGAAAAGACTAGAATCAAATCTATTCTACAAACTCTCTATGTTGAGGCACAGAACGTTACCGTATGATCAATTTTAATACTATTCGATGGAAAAATATGTTGTCGACGGGCAACCAATTTACAGAAATTAAATTGGACCGTTCCCCTAGCACCCTAATCGTCGGTGAGAATGGTGGTGGTAAATCGACTATGCTCGATGCACTTTGCTTTGCTCTCTTCAATAAACCATTTCGCAACATCAACAAACCACAGTTGATCAACTCGATCAACAAGAAGAACTTGCTGGTCGAAATTGAATTCCAAACTGGTCGCAAGTCATATAAGATTGTGCGTGGAATCAAACCAAATGTGTTTGAGATTTATGCAGATGGCGAACTAATCAATCAAGATGCTGCTGCTCGTGACTATCAAAAGTATCTCGAAGAATCAATTCTGAAGATGAATTATAAGTCGTTTACTCAGATTGTTATTCTGGGAAGCGCATCGTTTACTCCATTCATGCAACTCCCAGCGTTTACTCGTCGGGAAATTATTGAAGACATTCTTGACATTCAGATCTTCACTACGATGAATAGTGTATTGAAAGACAAGATTATTGAAATCAAAGACAAGTTGACTGGTGCAGATAGTCGCCTAGAAATTTTAAAACAGAAAGCGACTCTGCAAAAAGAGTATGTAGACACTCTTGAGACGAACAAGGAGAAACGATCGGATGAGATACAATCTCGAATCGAAGAATGTGAATTGTCCATCGCCAGTTTTCAGAATCTTATTGGAGTACTCGAAGGCAAGAAGGTCACGCACGAAACTGACAAGGCAGCACTCGGAGATCTCAGTGCAAAACAAAAGAAACTCGAATCTTTTAAAACCAAATTTTCCACCCAACTCCGAGATCTCAAAAAAGAGGTTTCGTTCTACAATGAGACAGACGAATGTCCGACGTGCCAGCAAGGCATTGCTCACGATCATAAAGAAACCATCGTATCATCCAGACAAGAGAAAATCGAAGAACTATCTTCGGGAATGGATAAGTTACAGGAAGAATTTACAAAACTTGAGGAACTTATCGCGGAAAATGAGACTCTCTCCGAACAAATTTCTGAGTTAAGCGCAGAGATTATCACGAACAACAATGAAATTATTGTTCAACAAAGATTAATTCAAGCACTAAATCTAGAACTGAATGACATCACTACTAAGACTGCAGACATTGATAGTGAGAAAGATAAACTAAAGACGTTCGCGAAAGATGTGCTTGCGCAGAATTCCGAGAAAGCAAAACTGAATGAAGAAAAGCATTACATGGACGCTGTTTCGATGCTTCTCAAGGACACTGGTATTAAGACTAAAATTATTCGGCAATACCTTCCAGTTATCAATAAATTGGTAAATAAATATCTAACTGCCATGGACTTCTTTGTTCAGTTTAATCTAGACGAGAAGTTTGACGAGACAATCAAGTCTCGTCATCGCGATGACTTCAGTTATGCTTCGTTCTCAGAAGGTGAAAAGCAACGTATTGACTTAGCACTTCTCTTTACATGGAGAACTATTGCTAAGATGAAGAACAGTGTCGCGACTAACCTTCTGATTCTCGACGAAGTGTTTGACAGTTCTCTAGATAATAACGGAACTGATTACGTTATGGCATTGTTAGATACTCTTGGAGAGGAAACAAATACGTTTGTTATCAGTCACAAGGGCGATCAACTGTTCGATAAGTTCCGCAGTCTGATCAAGTTCGAAAAGAAAAATAACTATAGTGAAATGGTGGTATAATGGAACTGTTGAAAATTAACGATCCTCTGCTGAGAGAGATCCCTGCTGAATTTGATTTTGAAACACAGAATGCACAGGAACTCGTTGATACTCTCTGGGCAAAGTGTCGAGAACTGAGGGGTCTTGGTCTTTCTGCCAATCAGGTTGGTATCAATGCAAAGGTTTTCGTAATGGGGACTGATGAAACCAATCGAAAGAATATCTTTAACCCAACTGTTGTTGCTTTGTCGGATAAAACGAGCATGGCGACTGAAGGTTGTTTGAGTCTTCCAGGTATGTGGGTAAATATTCGTCGACCAGAAGAAGTTACCATTTCATATCGTAATGTCGAGGGTGAATATGTTGTTGAGCAACTTGTTGGTCTAGAGGCAAGAATCGCTCTCCATGAATACGATCATATGGTCGGGTTGAATTTTTTGGATAGAGCATCAAAACTGAAGCGCGATATGGCAATCAAATCTCTAGAAAAACGAGCAAAAAGGTATATTCAGAAATATGTCCGACAAAACGTATGATTTTGGATTCACATTTGAGGATCCAACCGAAACAATTATCCAACAACCAGCGCAGCAAATAGACACTGGTGCGCAAGATGAAATTATGGCGAAACTCGCTGAACTCTCTGCGAGAATAACGGGTACAGATGCAACTGGAATTGTTGCTGAACATAAGGCGCTACTGCAACAAGAAGTTTCATCGAAGTTGAAAGAGGTAGAGGATATGATTCTACCTCTGCTCTATAATTTAAAGAAAAATCCTGAGCGCGATTACATTCATTGGCCAGGTGCAACAAGGACTAAAACTATTGACGCACAAATTGATAAAATCACGGCAATCACGAGATACTATGAACGAGTTTGAACCTCCGTCGCCTACACATAAACCAAAGTTTTTCGCTGAACCTGCGGCGAGAATTTTTAATTTCTATCTCTGCGGAGAGATAAAAGAAGCAGAAGAATACATTGAGTGGTTTCAGATTCTTCGTTCGGTCGGAGAGAACGATATCGTTTACATCCGTATTAATAGCGAAGGTGGGGATCTGTTCTCTGCACTCCAGTTGGTTCGTGCGATTCAAGAATCAAATGCCACTATCGTCTGTTCAGTCGAGGGTATTTGTATGAGTGCTGCGACTCTTATCTTCCTGACCGCAGACCAGTTTGAACTCTCCGACCATACCATGTTCATGTTCCACAACTATTCAAGCGGAACAATTGGTAAGGGTGGTGAAATGTATGACCAGATTACGCACTTCCGAACATGGTCCGAGAAGTTGTTTACCTCATTCTATAAGGATTTCTTAACCGAGGCAGAGATCAAATCGATGCTAGACAATAAGGACATCTGGTTAGATGCGGAGGAGGTTGCCAAACGTTTGGCAAACCGAATCAAGAGTCAAGAAACTCCTGTGAAAAAAAGTAGAAAAAAGATATCTTCTGCAGCATAAATAGGCTTGACTTTTCTAAAAAAATCAGGTATACTGTCTGTATGATAAAATTTAAAGATTATATTGCTGAGTCTAAAGAGGGTGCTGGTCTTACCATTTGGGATATTGACGAGACCCTCTTTAACACAAAGGCACAAATCCATGTTGTCAAAGACGGCAAACTGGTAAGGAAACTTTCCAATACCGAGTATAATACATATACTCGGAAACCTGGAGAGACCTACGACTTCGTTGAATTTAAAGACGCGAAGCATTTCCGCGATACCTCTGAACCTATCGTTCGAGCAATCGCGAAGGCGAAAGCAATCCACAAAAACATTAAGAATCGTATCGGCAGCAAGATGATTATCATTACTGCTCGCTCAGACTTCGATGACCGTGATACCTTTCTTGACACTTTCCGTCAACAGGGTATTGACATTGATGATGTGCACGTTCATCGTTCGGGTAATCTCGATGCTCCCAACTCTGCTGCTGGTAAGAAAATCGTTATCAAACAGTATCTCGAAACGGGTAAATACGCTCGTGTCCGTCTGTTCGATGACGCTATCTCAAATCTAGATATGCTACTGGGTTTAAAGACTGAATATCCTGATATTGATTTTGAAGCATACCTTGCACACCATGATGGAACGATGACAAGATATCGTAAATAAGGGCTTGACTTTTGTCATGTTCTAGGGTAGAATGGAATAATAGAAGGAGAAAGTTATGATTAAGACAGTTGTTGTAAGTTTAGTTGCTCTGAGTGTTGCCTTTGTTCCTGTTGCTGCTGAAGCACGCAACCGCGATGGATATGGATGGGAACAGCGCAAGGAACGACGCGAAAAACGTTCACGCATTAGCACAGGCGAGGCAATCGCTATCGGCGTAGGTGCATTCATTCTTGGTGCCGCGACAAACAGCAATCGTCGCAACGATCGTGCAACCGATCGTGAAGTCTATGACCGCGAATATGACTACCACTATCGTCGTCCACCAGAACCTACTTGTTACGAGAAATTTGAACCGCTGTATGATTCTTACGGTCGTTTCGTGCGATGGGCAAAGGTCACTGCCTGCTATTAATTTACAAAAATCTCAAATTAAGTGTTGACTTTTATCTCATTTTGGGGTAGAATGGAATATAAATTGATGATGAGGTTTTGTGATGTCTGTTTCTAATTCTGAAAAGTCCATTCTCGCTAAGTTGCTTGCTTCCGAGAATATCCGCATTGAGCACCAGAAGGTTGCAACCGCAGCGTTCAACCTTCAAGACCGTGCGTTGATCCTTCCTATCTGGAAGGAAATGTCTGCTGACCTCTATGACCTGCTTATCGGTCATGAAATCGGTCACGCTCTCTACACTCCTGCTGCGGGATGGCACGATGCCATCACTGACGGTGGTAACGGTATCAAGTCGTTCCTAAACATTCTCGAAGATGCTCGTATTGAGCGTAAGGTTAAGGACAAGTATCCTGGAATTCGCAAGAACTTCTACGCTGGTTACAAGGAACTCTTTGAGCGTAACTTCTTCGGCGTAGAGGGTCGCGACCTCGATACACTTCGCTTCATCGACCGTGTCAACCTTTATTACAAGGTTGGTGCTTTCCTGAACATTCAGTTCTCGGAAGATGAGAAGGCAATCCTGCGCCGCATCGACGTTCTAGAAACTTGGGATGATGTATCGGCGCTGGCAACCGAACTCTACGGTCTTGCTAAGACAGAACAGACTCCTGAAGAAACTGCCTTTGATGAGTTGATGGATCAACTCGGTGGCATGATGGGTGATGAATTCGACATGGACTCATCTTCCTCTGCTCCTACCGAAACCTCTGATGGTCAGTCTGATGGTGAGTCTGAAGAAACTGATGACACGCAAGATGGTGAAGGTCAATCTGGTGGACAGTCGGAAAAAACTGACGAAGAAAGCACCACCTCTGAAACTGCTGACGATGAATCTGGTGAAAATGGCGACGATCAAGATTATGATTCGCGCGAACCAGATGGTTCAAAAGGTTTCCAAGAAGAACCTTATTACAACGAAAATCCTATCGCTGAAACCGACGAACACTTCCGCAATCGTGAAGACGAACTGGTCGATGATAAGTCGCGTCCATATGTCTATGGCAACCTGACGATCGTAAAACCTTCTGACTATATTATTCCAATGAAACGGGTGATTGATAGCATCAAGATTACTGTTCGTGATGGTTACAACACTGTCAATTCTGAAACTGATGCAACTAAAGTTTACAACGAATTTCGTGCAAACAACCAAAAGTATATCAACCTGATGGTTCAAGAATTCGAAATGCGTCGTAAGGCATCTGAGTTTGCTCGTGCGTCTGTTGCTAAGACTGGTCGTCTTGACACTGATCGTTTGTGGGCGCATAAAATCAGCGAAGATCTGTTCGCTCGCCACACGATTATGCCTAACGGTAAGAACCACGGTATGCTCTTGTTTCTCGACATGTCTGGTTCTATGGACATGAACATGAAGGGTACGATTGAGCAGATGGTTACGCTGGCGATGTTCGCCCGCAAGGTGCGCATTCCATTGGAAGTTTACGGTTTCATCAACAATCAGTTTGCTAAGTCTGCATTCCCTGAGTACAATCGTGAACATCGTGAAATTAACACTGGTGAAAACAAGAACGATATCCAGATTGCTGATACAAATTTCTTCTTGTATCAGTTCCTCGATGGGAGTTGCTCTAGTGCACAGTTTAATAATGCTGTGAAAGAGTTGCTGCATCTTGGTCATGCATATGATAATCGTCGTATGTATGGTAACTATAACAATGTCACTTACAGATACCCTGATCACTTCGGTCTTGGTTCGACTCCTCTCGAGGAATCAGTTATTGTTGCTCGTTCGATTGCTGAGCAGTTCCGCTCGAAGCATCGTCTAGAAGTTTTGTCGACCGTGTTCCTGACTGATGGCGACGGTGACAATAACTTCAACACCAATACCCATACCTACTACGGCAATAGCAATCTGACTATTGAAGATGCTAAGACTCGTAAGTCGGTTACGATGAAGTATGACCGTGATAGGGGTATGCGTACTGCCTACTCAAAGGCGCTTCTCGAACTCTACGGTCAAGTGACTGGTTCGCGAGTGATCAACTTCTTTATCGTAGGATACAGCGAAAAGCATACTGCTCGTCGTATGCTCGATGATGACTCTAACTTCGACACCAAGTGGAAGACAGAATGGGTTAAGGATCGTGTGTTCACTCTTGACAATCACGGTGGGTTCCACAATCGCTTCCTCGTTCCAGGTGGCAAGAACCTGCAGATCGGCACTGACACTCTAGAAGTCGATAGCGAAAACACGAAGCAAATCTTCCAAGCATTCAAGAAAATGCAAAACGGAAAGCAAGCAAACCGTGTTCTGCTGACTAAGATGATTCGGGCAGTCGCCTGATGCTCGTCCATGATAATGGTATGTTGAATGTTCTCTCTGAAAACAGATGCGGGAACACATCAATGTACCATTATTTTGGTATTCCTATTTACTCTCAGATGCTCAATACCACCAGAGAAAAAATGCGTAGTATCTGGAAACAAAATCCTTCTGAGAAAATTGTAGTTCTACGTGACCCATATCAGCGTTGTCGGTCTGCAATAAACTACCACAAATTATCAAATTATTATCATAGATTTTTTGCCATGGATCCAGAAGAACGTAAAGAGATAGAATTGCGTGCAAATTATCCGAATATCGAAAATATGACATATGAACAATTTCGTCTTTCTGATATTCGCGGTCATTGTGCACCATATCTTAATCATTTGATTGGTTTTAATTTTCGCTATATTGATTTCAATCGGATTGGTGAGTATCTAAACGTACAAATAGGTCCGATTACAGACACTGTCGATGATACCTTCTCTGAAGAATTTCTAGATTTTTATGATAAAGATAATTTGAAATTCGAGAAGTTTCTTTATCAGGAATATCTCTTTAGATTCAAGGAAATTACACCAGAAGAATGGAAAGAAAAGACAAAATGATTGGAAGATGGTCTGTGTTAGAATTGATTGGTTTGTTGACAGTTTTGGTTATTGCATTTTATGTATTGGGTGCAATGTTTTTGATTGCGCTTTCGCTATGGCCGCTGTGGATAATCTTGTATCTTTTTTACATATATCGCAAGAATAGGGCTTGACTTTATCTCGTTTTTGGGGTATACTGTGTATATAATTTGAAAAGGAAAATTTTATTATGGTTGATTTCCCCTCTGAACTTGAAACTCTCGTCCTCTGCTCGTGGTCGCGTGATGAAAATGGTGTCCTTCGTGCTGTATATCCCAATGGTGCTGGGTTTATGCTTCTTCGCAATGAAACCGTTGAATATTATGACTTCTGCAATGACGGTTCTCATGAACTAGTTGAGTCGCGTGAGTTGATTATTTTTTAAAAAACTGTTGACTTCTGCTGCGTTTTGCGGTAGAATGTATTATATTATGATGATGTGAGGATGATGAATATGATTATGAACCGTGAAGCACTGCTTGAAAAACTCTCCGCCAACAACACCAAGAACGGTGTTTTCCTTAAGAAGGAAATCGTTGCCGCTGCCCGTGACCTCGGTCAGAAGGTTCCCTTCTGGTTGTTGAACATGACCGAACACCGTATCGGTCGTGGTAAGTATAACCTGTCTCCTCTGATGGTAGGCAACGTTACCCCGATGCCCGTTCGCGAAGCAGCGAAGATTGTTATCGCTCCTAAGTTGGAAGTTCTTATTGAGAACCTCGTTCCTGCTGCTGACACGACTTACGTTCCATTCGGTTTTTATAAAGATCTAATCAAGATCTTGAACGCTGGTGTGTTCTATCCGACGTTCGTCTCTGGTCTTTCTGGTAACGGTAAGACCACGATGATTGAACAGGCATGTGCCAAGTTGAAGCGCGAATGCCTTCGTGTCAATATCTCGATTGAAACCGATGAAGACGATCTGATCGGTGGTAACACCCTGATCGACGGTAACGTTGTTTACCGCGAAGGTCCAGTCCTGACCGCCATGAAGCGTGGTGCTATCCTCATCCTCGACGAAATCGACCGTGGTTCGAACAAGATGATGTGTCTTCAAGCAATCCTTGAGGGCAAACCTTACTTCAATAAGAAGACTGGTGAAACTATCTTCCCCAAGGCAGGGTTCAACGTTATCGCCACTGCCAACACCAAGGGTCGTGGTTCTGACGATGGCAAGTTTATGTCTGCCCAAATCCTCGACGATGCTTTCCTTGAGCGTTTCGCCATCACCGTTGAGCAGGAATATCCTTCCGCCAAGATCGAAAAGAAGATCGTGCTGAACAAGATGGAGAAGGCAGGAAAGGTCGACGAAGAATTCGCCGATAAACTGACCACGTGGGCGGAAATCATCCGTAAGACTTTCTACGACGGTGGCGTCGACGAACTGGTTTCTACTCGTCGTCTTGAGCACATCGTCAATGCTTACGCGATGTTTAATTCACGCAGCAAGGCAATCGAACTTTGCGTTAATCGCTTCGATGCCGATACCAAGGCAGCATTCCTCGACCTCTATAAGAAAGTCGACGTTGATGCAGTGCCAGATGATGGTGTGAATGAAGATGCATATTTTAACCAAATGACTGAAGAAGTCCCATTCTAAGGAGAAACTATGACAATTGAATACAGATATAATGAAGGTGATCTCCTACGGGAGATCACCGACTACGTAGATTCCACATATGATGGACATTACGCACAAAACCAATATCAGGCGACCGAGTTTATTATCGACGGTGGTCATGGTATTGGATTTACTGTTGGGAATATTTTAAAGTATGCTCAACGTTATGGTCACAAGGGAACACCTGAAGACTGGCGTAAGGATCTCATGAAGGTCATTCATTACGCAATCATTGCATTACATGTGCATGATGAAGAAGTTGGAGTCGAAGATGATTTCGACGAAAATACTTTTGTTCTAAAAACCGAAACTGAATCATTTACTACTATGGGAAGTGCAACAAATACCTTGACTTTCTTTAATAATGATAGTATAACCAATGATGGCACTATTACTTTGCCACCTCTCAAAACCACCAAGAATACTAAGGATTAATATATTATGAAGATTTCAAATGAAACTCTCGCCGTTCTAAAGAACTTTGCCTCGATTAATACGAATATTGTTGTTCGTGAAGGTTCGGTTCTTGCGACTGTGAGTGAAGGTAAGAACATTCTTACTCTCGCCACTGTATCCGAATCATTCCCTCGTGAGTTCGCAGTGTATGACCTCCCGAATCTACTCGCTCTTCTCAGCATCTGGGATGAACAAGATAT
>Ga0214163_1001001_pt1 | contig 12716 bp, 11 predicted proteins | sample LakMenepilimnion_2_FD_153001 | JGI IMG/M metagenome (GOLD analysis project Ga0214163, IMG submission 153001) | Freshwater microbial communities from Lake Mendota, WI - Practice 15JUN2010 epilimnion v4 | ecosystem: Environmental > Aquatic > Freshwater > Lake > Epilimnion/Euphotic zone | place... | reverse complement strand
CACACGACATTATTGTTAGTGAAACTATTATGGTCAATATTAGGCTTTTTACTTTTGTCATCGTTGTTTATGTTGGTTGTTATAGCATTACTGCTAACGGTTTTCGGCTTGGCGATGTGGCGGATTTTTAGCACAAATGTTCAAAAGAATTACTGCTGTTGAACCTTGCACAAATGTTTCATAGAAGCACTTCAGCCGCCATATTGCCAAACCGATGTTGGCGGTTCGTTGTTTATTCAATATTGTTTGTTATGTAACCATTTTCAAGTTCTACCAAGTCTAGTTTTATGAAATCTTGTAGATGTTTTGAGTTTATATGGTCGTTAAATGACTGTTCGTTTTTAAAGCATTCCCATAGAATTATTTTTGTTGGGTCGTCTTTCAATTGTTTTATGTCAAATGAAACATTTCCGCTTTCCAAAAGTGTCTGATTTCGTAAATTTCTAAGTTGGGAAATAGTGAAGTCTGTTTTTGTCAAATCTTTTATTTTTAAAATCCCTGTTGAATAAAAATGTTCTTCTGTTTTTTTTGGTTCAATTAAGTCCCAAAGATTACCATACAAATCTTCAAAAACAGCAACTGTTCCATAATCTTCAAAACTTGGTTCTCTAACTATTTTTATATTGTTGTCAATTAGGTTTTGATAATCTCTTTTAAAATTGTCAGTATGCAAAAATAGAAAAACTCGCCCACCTGTTTGGTTTCCAATTCTGCTTATTTGTTCGTCATTTGCTCCTTTGGCTAATAATAAAGAACATTCATTCGCTCCTTTTGGTCTAACTAAAACCCAACGTTTTGTATCAGATAATTTAGTGTCTTCTAATAAAGTGAAATTTAATTTTTGTGTGTAAAATTGAATTGCGTTGTCATAGTCGTCCACAACAATCGCTATGTGTGTCAAATTTTGTTTCATTTTGTTCTTATTGTTCTGTTAGACTGTCTGGTTTTTACAATGACCGCCAACTTGTATATACCCGAAACAAAACTTCGCTTAGCCATAAAATTATGGAGTGATATGCGAAACTTTGTTTCGTTTTTTCTTTTTGCAATTACAGTTGTATTTTCTAATTTATTGCTTTCAAAAATAACAATTAACCTTCATTTATTTACATACACCCGTTTAGAGATTTACACACCCTCTTCCGCCTTTTTTCCCAATAATTCATTTCAGAAGTTTGTATCCTAATCGATACAAGACTTTATGCATGAAAATTAATCATCTCGCCTATTCATGTATTTCCAAAGATCAACCACCAATTCATAACCTTCTAAAAAGTTAGAAATCGCTTGATCTCCCGCTACTAAGAAAAAAGCCGAGCAAATGCTCGGCTTTTTTTATTGGATGAAACTGAATCAAGGTGAAGACTATAAAAAATGAGTTGCGAAGCGACTTGGTTTTCATTGTTAAGCCCTTCCCCAAGTTCCATCCGCAACGCATTGAAGGATAGTCCTGTAACTACTTCAATAAAGCTACCTTTTGTATAACTTTGTTTTCAACGATTTAATTGTATTGTATCAGTAAGTAACAAATTATAGGGCTTTGTAAATGGACAATAAATAATGAAAATTCAAAATAAGAAAATTCAAGTTCACAAGTTTCTATTTGAAATATTCGGACGCGAAACCACAATTTTTGAGTTGTTGGCAATTGTAATTAGTTCTTTATCATTTGCCGCACTAACGCTTACGCTTAAATGGAATGCTGAAATTTCAATTTTTAAAATAATTATATTGACATTACTCGCACTTGACATTGCAGGTGGAGTTGTAGCTAACTTTACGAAAGGAACAAATAATTATTATGCTGAGTCTTTAAGAAAACGATACTTTTTTGTTCTTTTTCATTTATTACAGCCATCCATTCTAATTTGGATTTCTCCAAATGAGTTACAAGTGATTTTGGGAGTGTCGATATTTACGCTGACAAGCTCGATCATTGTCTTGAATATAAAAAAGCATAACACACAAAAAATAGTCGCTATTACACTTTTGCTCTTAAGCTTTATGTTATCAGTGCTTTTGAATTATTCCGATCTATTGTTACAAATAGTAATGCAACTTTTCTCTATAAAACTCATTTTGGCGTTTAGTGTAAATTGGTCATTAATTGACAATGATGAAACAAGAATAGAGAATAAAACAACGACCCGATTTTGACAACAATAACTTTCCAGTGATAACCAAAATCAAATACGAATTTTCAGCGAAGATCTGGCAACATTCATCCCCAGTTGGGTGGTATTTTGTATCTCTTCCCGCAGAATTGAGTAATGAAATAAGAGCAAATGTAAAGTGGCAAGAAGAAGGTTGGGGACGTCTAAAAGCAAATGCAAAAATGGGGAATTCCAACTGGAATACCGCCATTTGGTTCGATACGAAACATCACACCTATTTGCTTCCCATAAAATCTGAAATCAGAAAGAACGAAAAGATAGAATTGAATCAAATGTTAGAAATAACATTATGGATTTAATACCGTGAATTTGTAATATTTAATTTCAGCATTGAAGTAAAACTAAAAGCAAAGCAATTTCTGTTATCGCGACTGTTTATGTACAACAACAATTCAACCACCAATTCATACCTTTCCGGGAAGTTAGAAATCGTCTGATCTCCCGCTACTTATAAAAAAGCCGAGCATATGCTCGGCTTTTTTATAATAACTCAATTTCTTCAAAATAATCCAACGCCTTTAAACCCGCCTGATTCCAAAAAAAATAATCATGGCCGGCACCAACAATGATTTCACTTTGAACAATTTTTTCATTCACATAATGGTGAGTCACAGCAGTGTGCACTTTTGGAACCGCCGCCCTTGCTTTACAAGCCTCTGAACGCTCTATCGCAAGCAACAACGACTCCGTCTGTTTCATTGGCACAACGCGATCATCGCTACCATGAGCCAAATACATTGGCACCTTAAAACCATCTACCCGCATCTCGATATTATTCGTACCCCGCCATCGCCAAGGAACATCATCATATTTTCCCAAACAGTTAATCATCAGGTTGTCGGTCTTCATCAACAACGGGTTGTAATCGCCACTCAGACCTGCACAACCCAGAAACGCCTCAGGATGCTCCAAAGCGAGCAACAACGCGCCACGTGCACCGGTTGATAACCCCATAACAAAGCATGGAATGGGCAATTGCATTGATTTATAATAAACATGGCCATTCACCGCCTCTATAGGGTCATGCGGTATACCTCTGTCAGTAAAATAACTCCTCCTTTGCAATGGCTTTAGTACAGAATCCCATAGCCATGTCCGCGTGGGATGCAATCGGTAATCGGCCCGCATCTGCGGATACAAACTGTCCATGTAAACACTCTTTCCCATCTCCACCAACATCACATCGTAACCTCGCTTTACAGCCTCATCACAAACCCTCGTTCGTGTGCACCACTGCGTATCGGCGTAATTCCAACCGGGCAATAGCAGCAACATTTTGCGACGAGTCGATGCATTCGCAAATCGAGCCACCTTGATTTCAACACGAATCGATTTGCCATTACAAGGAACAAAATACACAGTATCTCGAGCAAAACAACCCAGCGATTTTGAATCTGAAATGGACTTCGAAGTTGAGGCGTTGAATCCGTTTTGCCGTTGATCACCATGTATAAATTTATCCAGGCCAACATTCTTGGTAAGAACCGTGAACGACAAAACCGAAATCAACCCAATACCAATCGCGACAAACAACCGCACACGTGCTACAACCATAACGAAACGACCTAAAAAGCCCAGTATGCGTCGATATTTCATTGTCCAAGCCATTGGCATGCGATGTAATTTTATTCAGACTCGTAACCGAATTGGTCGAGCATTTTTTTGTTGTTACGCCAATCCTCTCTCACTTTCACAAACAGTTCCATATACACTTGCTTCTGGAAAAATTGCTCCAATTCCTTCCTTGATTCGATGCCCAACTTTTTAATGCTTTGACCTTGTTTTCCAATGATAATGGGCTTTTGCGAAGGACGTTCCACAATGACTTCACAACTCAAACGCAAAATTTTGGGCTCTTCTTTGAACAACAAAGTCACAATCTCTACTGAATAAGGAACCTCTTCATCGTATAGTTTCAACACGTTGTTTCGGATAATCTCATTAACAAAAAAGCGTTCTGTTTTATCCGTGAGTTGATCCTCAGGGAAATAGGCAGGGTGCTCTGGCAAGAAATCAACCAAGTATTTTTCCAAAACATCTATCTGGAATTTTTCTTGTGCAGAAATGGCCAAATAAACATCCGCATCGAAGGTTTTCTTTAGCCACACCAACTTCTCTTCCAACTTCTGCTGATGCACTTTATCGATCTTATTCAAAACCACAATTTTCTTGGCTTTGGAACGATCAAATTTCTCATGAATCTCTTCAGAAAAATCCTTTCCGTTGATGTCAATAAGCAAAATCAACACATCGCTATCATCCACGCTTTCTTTCACAAACTTCATCATCCGCTCGTGCATACCATAACTGGTCTGACGTAAAATTCCGGGGGTATCAGAAAAAACGATTTGGTGACCAGGGCCATTTTTGATACCAAAAATCCTGTGTCTGGTTGTTTGCGCCTTGGAATTTACGATGGCTAACTTCTCACCCAATAGGGCGTTATAAAGGGTACTTTTTCCAGCATTTGGCATGCCGATAATACTCACAAATCCTGATTTAAATGCTGTTTCACTCACTACTTCAAACCTACTATGAAAAACTTAACTTTGTTTATGCAGTTTTTCACCCGCAATCCGCTGTATTCCTCAGTGTTCATCTTTGCTTTTTTCGCAGCAATACCCAAGCAAGCCATTTCCCTAAATTTCAAGCCCTCGAATGTTTCATTCCTCGGCGAAAACCTTACAAACATTGATTCTACCAAACACGGATATCAAAAAGCCAAATTGGGCATGTATTTTAAGAAAAATTGGGATTTCCGCAATGGGCTCATCGGTTTACAGTCGAAATTCAAAACGAAAGAAACCCAACAGCTCATTTTACCCAAAAAGATTCAGCATTATTCCCTCGTTTTTCAAGATTCCTTTAATCAATTGAATTCAGATATTTGGTCGAAAGGACAGCCATGGGGCCGATTGCATCCAGACAATGTTCATCAGTTTTATGGTGATCCCCAAGCCTTTGTCAAAGACGGTTGTTTGCACTTGCTCAATGAACCCAAACCATACCCAATTGTTCTCGAAAACCAAACTGCCAGCGATGTTGAAAGGATGATCAAAGCCCAAGATTTAACCAATCAAATCATACCCAATTTGGTGAAAATGGGCACAGTTGATGGAGAAGGCAACATCGTACAGAGCACAGAATCGATAGGAAATATGGCATTGACCATGAACAACTCCGATACCACCGCCAAACAGGCCCTCATCATCCCATACAGCATTGGTATTGTAAACACCTTCCATTCTCAAAATTTCACCTACGGATTTTTTGCCATTCGAAGTAAAAACCCTTCAGGGCCCGCCACTTGGCCCGCTTGGTGGCTTACCGGTAAAAACAATTGGCCGCCAGAAATCGACATATTTGAGATGTACGGTGGCAAAACTGGTAAAGGTGTGCATACCCAAACCATGACTGTGCATACGGGCAAGGTAGAAACCCATACCAAAGAAATGATGATGAAAAAAATCCGGTTATCTGAAGACACCGATACAGCTTTTCACATCTACGCTTGTTTGTGGACCAAAAATCGCATCGAATTTTACACAGACAATGTAAGGGTAAAGTCTATCAAACTCAATCGTTGGATGTCGCAATATTACCAAGAACCCATGTATCTGATCCTAAACAACGCATTGGAAAACAAATACATACCACAACTCATCAGCTCGGGAAATAAAACCTCTGATTTTCAAGTAGATTGGGTTCAGGTATATCAGTCGCCTCATTTGGCAAATTGAACCAAGTGTGTTTTCATTCCCCAAGCCGCAACAAAGATTCATCAACTTTTAACGCTAGACTCACAGCGATTCGGTTGCAAAACATACCTTTGCAAGCATGAAAGGGATTATCCTCGCCGGCGGTTCTGGCACCCGATTGCATCCATTGACATTGGCCATGAGCAAACAACTCATGCCGGTGTACGACAAACCCATGATTTATTATCCGTTATCTGTTTTAATGATGGCGGGCATCAACGAAATATTAATCATCAGCACACCCCACGATTTACCCCATTTCCAAAAGTTATTGGGCGATGGCGCGAATTTGGGATGCAGATTTGAATATTGTGTTCAACCCTCTCCGGATGGATTGGCGCAAGCCTTCATTTTGGGCAAAGATTTCATTGGCGATGATTCTGTGGCTTTGATTTTGGGCGATAACATTTTCTTCGGTTCCAAATTCCAAGACACCTTGAAAAGCAGTATCGACCCCAATGGCGGGATCGTTTTTGCTTACCACGTAAGCGACCCAGAGCGATACGGTGTGGTAGAGTTCGATGAAAACTTGAATGCCATCAGCATCGAAGAAAAACCCCTAGAACCCAAGAGCAACTACGCAGTACCTGGATTGTATTTCTATGACAATCAAGTGGTTGATATCGCTTGTAATCTTAAGCCATCGCCCCGTGGCGAACTAGAAATCACCGATGTCAATCGCATTTATTTGGAGCGAAACGCTTTGCAAGTGCGAATCATTGAACGTGGAACGGCGTGGTTGGATACCGGAACATTTACATCGCTCATGCAAGCCGGACAGTATGTTCAGGTCATCGAAGATCGCCAAGGACTAAAAATTGGCTGTATCGAAGAAATCGCTTGGCGCCAAGGATTTATTACTTCGGAACAGTTGCTTGCCATCGCTCAACCCTTGAAGAAGAGCGGTTACGGCGTGTACTTGGAGAAAATGGTGACGCAAAAGTTATAACTCAATCGAGCTATAAAATTTGTTGTGGATTTGAGGCGTGGTTTAACTCAATCTCGTTCAGTTCAAACCGCCTCTATCAAGAAGTACTGTTTTTTGCCTTTTTGAGCGATCAAGTATTTTCCGTGCAATAAAAGGGTTGTGTTTACCAATCCTTCAACATCCGTAAATTTCTCTTTATTGAATGCAAATCCATTGGCTTGCAACATCTTGCGCGCTTCTGATTTTGAAGGAAAAATCTGCGTTTGAACCGCTAGCAAATCCAAAACTGCGATGCCTTCGATCAAGGCTGACTTGGGCACTTCAAATCGTTCCATGCCATCAGCCGCCGCCGCCAAAGTAGACTCATCCAAAGCTTTTAAATCTTCGGCAGAACCGTTGCCAAAAAAGATCTGTGTTGCTTTCAATGCCATCTCCAAATCATTTTCAGAATGCACCCGAACCGTCATCTCCGCGGCAAGTTCTTTTTGCAATAATCTCAAATGTTCTTGTCCGCTATGTTGCGAAATCAATGCCTCTATTTCCTCCCGATTTTTCAAAGAGTAAATTTTGATAAAACGAACGGCGTCTTCATCGGCTACATTCAACCAAAATTGATAGAATTTATAGGGCGATGTTTTTGCAGGATCCAACCACACGTTACCGCCTTCAGATTTGCCAAACTTGGTACCGTCTGCTTTGGTTATTAAGGGAGCAGTGAGCGCATAGCCTTCGCCTCCTGCCATTCTGCGAATCAACTCTGTACCCGTAGTGATATTGCCCCACTGGTCGCTTCCACCCATCTGCAATTTGCAGCCCTCATTTTTGTATAAATGCAAAAAATCGTAGCCTTGTACCAATTGATAGCTGAACTCCGTAAAAGACAAACCTCCAGATTCTAATCGATTCTTTACGCTGTCTTTGCCCATCATGTAGCTCACTGTGATGTGTTTACCTACATCGCGAATGAAATCCAAAAATGACCAGTTCTTGAACCAATCGTAATTATTGACCATTTTGGCTTTGTTGCCACCATCTCCAAACTCGATGAACTTTTCTAGTTGTTTCTTTTGGCAACTGATGTTGTGTTCGATGGTTGCAACATCCAACAACTTGCGCTCATCGCTTTTACCACTTGGATCACCCACCATGCCTGTTGCTCCACCCACCAAAGCCATTGGGATGTGACCTGCGCGCTGAAAATGCATCAACTGGGTAATGGGCACAAGATTGCCAATGTGCAAGGAATCTGCCGTTGGATCAAAACCCACGTAACCGGTAACCTGCTCTGTATTTAGCAACTCTTGGGTACCAGGCATCGCATCATGGAGCAATCCTCTCCAACGAAGCTCTTCAACGAAATCGAAATGGGGTTGAAACGACATAAGGCAACAAAGTTACGGCAAAATTATTCGCCACGCTTGGCGATGGCATCAGAGATATATTGCTTGAGGGCCTCTGTTTGCTCATCTTCCATGCTACTCGTTGCCAGTGAAACCACTTGAGCGGTTTCCTTGAGCATAAAATTGATTTCGTATACCAAATAATCAATGCGTTGCAAATACTTCCACGGAATCAACTTAAACTGAGAAAAGAAATGGATTCTGAAAGATATTCCGGTTTCATCGGCTTGAATAAAATAAGTGCCTGTTCGTTTTTTAAACAACCAAAAGATTAACGGAATAGAAACTGAAAGCCAAGCAAATCCGCCCCACATACCAAATATACCAAAGTGAAAGGCCCAACCCACAAAGCATACCACACCCAAAACAATCAAAGCGGGCAACTCTGCTTTTCTTTTGGGAATTTCAACGTAAAATTTTTCCATTATTCTTTGATCCACGTGCGATTTACGCCACCTACAGATACTTGGTATACCCCAGAAGACAAATGTTGGGTATTGGCAATCCAAACCCCATTTTCCTCTCTCCAATCAAGTGAAACAAAAGCGCCTGTGATTTGAGTCATCGAAGGTTTAGTACCAGATGCATGTGCCACATAAACGATGTGAGAAGATGGATTTGGGTATACTGTTAATTTTTGAATGTCGTTAGATACAACTGCAGCACTATTTCCAGTCACCAAAATGCTAAATTCTTTGATGGTATCGGGTTGAGCCACTGGGAAAAAACCATTCAATTTGGCATACGCCGTTACGGCAAATTTCAAAGGAAACAACCCTGATTGTGTGGGTGTACCGTTCAATTTGATACATCTAACAGCTGATGGCAAATAAATACACCTTGGCTCATAACACACATACCCCATTCCTGCTGGCAACCCAATTACTTTGGTCAATTTCAATGAATCAATGGTGACCTTTTGTTTGCTACCACCCACTATGGCAGAGGTATCTTTGAACGACAATATCATTACCGTTTGATTATAGGCAACACCTACATTACCATCGGCCAATTTGCTGGGATAAAAGCCTGGTACTTTGATTGTGGTGTCGGGTGTACACAATTGGGCAGATAGCCAAGTGCTGGCCAAACAAAACGCCGAAAAAATAATGTGCTTCATTGAGTTAAAGTTTTTTCAAAGATAATATGAATTCAGTGCGGTTGAAACGGTTAATGACGCGTGAATCGGGGATCGCATTTCCTGTTTAAGTAAAAATGGGAAAACACCAAAAAAACCAATCCGCCCAAACCTTGTATACGATATCCGCTGATGTTTTTTCTCCATTCAAAGGGCAATGCCTCAAAAAAGACAATCGCTCCCATCAATATAGCTCCTATGAACAAGCCAAAAAGTATCGACTTCGATACAAACCTATCACCCAAAATGTAATCATTCAATATGAGTATAGCCATGGGCCACATCATGAACAATGAATAATCTCTTTGATGCGGAAAAGCCAGAGGAATGGATGCCAAAAATATTGCCATTACCCAAAGATTGGCATGTTGAATGCGGCCGTTTTTGAATCGAACGAGCCAATACCAACAAGAGCCCAATACCAACAACCGGAAAATTTGGGTTGTCACAAAAACACCCCTCTCACCCATAGAAAACCAATCAATCCGTGCTTCACCTTCAACATTCAGTCCGGTGAGATACTTGGTAACCAAAGCGCCCATGTCGATAAATCCACCCTCTCCCAATTCTACGATGTGATTTTTAGAAAATGGGTTGATGTTTGACAGCCATCCGCGTAAAATCTCATTGTGATAATTGAATGGCAAATACACGTAAGGCAACAAAACCATCAAAATACAAAGTAAAACCGCAACAGAAAAAGCACGCCAGTTCTTCATTAAAAACAATTGACCCACCATGAAGATGGGTAATATCTTCAGGGTTACTCCAAACGACAAACCCGCTAATCGCTTGAATGCGTTTTCTATTCTACCTTCAAAGGCTCGGATAACGCCCCAAACAATCAGAATGGTCATTTGACCGTATAGAATATTCAGAAATATCCAACGATAAGTAATCAGCGCAAATACCAACCAAAACCAAAATCCTTTCTTGTTTTGGGGTGGCTGAAAAGTTCTATAAACGAACTGAATAAGCTGATAAACAAAAAATAGATTCAATGAATTCCAAAACAACTTCAACACAAACAAACCAAAGGGAATGTCTTCCGTAACCACAAATTTGGGAAGGAGTGTGAAAGGCGTTAACAAACTTGCAAACAAAGGGCTGTAATAATAATACAAAGCCCAACCTTGTGCGTTATAAGGTTGCGTATATGGATTCTCTAGCCTGGTTAAACGCTCTGCAGCACCAAAAAAAATGTTTAAATCATTGTTGGTGCTCAAGCTTCTGAGAAACGGCCAAGCCAATAATGCAGCAAAAACCCAAATCAGAATTTTGATGTTCTTTTTGTATGGAAATTGTTCGTCTGTCAAAATGAATTTGATACAAATTTAACCAATGAAACATGTAAACTCACATTCGACCCGGGTTAATCGTGAATCGATGCAAGAAATTGGGGTGATTGAGAGTTTTAACTTTCATCTTTATTTGAGCAATAATACAAATCTATTGCACTAATTTTGCAGCCCTTGGCCCCGTAGTTCAATGGATAGAATAGATGTTTCCTAAACATTTGATATGAGTTCGATTCTCGTCGGGGCTACTAAACCCACCTTCAATTGAGGGTGGGTTTTTTTACCCCCAAAAAATCACATCAATTTGAAAATTAAATAATCACCATTGCCAAATATCATTGGCCATTTACAAGCCTGTTCGATTACGGCATCTTCGAATTTACTATTCTTGATAACCGCTTCGTTGATCACTACATATTGAGCGCCCAAATTTCTCAACCTATTCCAATCCGCTTCCGTTTTAACTTGTTCCGGAAATACGGTCCAACCACTGCGATGTATCAAATACAACTCTTGGGGATTCGCACTAGAAACCATCACAATTTTTGCATTTTTTGGAATACAATTGGCTATGTCATTCTCCAATTTCTGCTTATACTTTTCGGAGTCCTTGATAAAATGATCATGAAACTGGTTTGAAATTGATTCAACACAAATCAGGATTGCCAACACAGAAAGCCAACGTGGTTTCATTCCATAAACCATCAAACCCTCCAAGCCAAAACTCACCATCAAACACATAACGGGAACAAAAGGGATGGAATAATAGGTGTGTTGAGGGAAAACCGCCCCCGTTTTTAAAATAAACAAACCAAAAATTACCGTTACCGACAAAAGGGCCCAGTTCAAACGGCTCCAGTTCCATTGATACAATCGAACGAAACCAAATAAAAATATGGACAGCCCCAAAAAAGAATACAAACTGGTGAAATAAAATTTCTCTAGCAGCAGTTGCCACAGTGGAACTATTTCATGCCAACCCTCGATCAAACCTTTGGGAAAAAACAAATGATATCCATAGGTCACATTTAGATAGGGAACCCAAACAAAATACCACCAAAAACCAGGAATCACCGCCAAAAACAAGCCCAAAATCACCAACCACTTTCTAAGCCTAGAAAGATCCTTGGAAAAGGGTATAACCACAGCAATGGCCAATAAACTGAGTGCTGGAATCTTACTCAGCACGCCCAAAGCAATAAAAACCACAGATATCAACCAATGGATAAATCGCCCCGAAAAAATGAAATCATACCCATACCTCAATCCAATAAAAACCAACGACACCGAAAAAGTATCTGGCATGATTTTTCTCGAAAATGTGAACCACGAAGAACACAAAAGAAAAGCAATGGTATGAAACGCGATTCTTTCAGAAAATATGCGTTTGAGCATCGCATAGAGGTGAAATGCCCCAAAAATTACCACAACAAGATTTACGAATCTTCCATACCAATGTTGAAAGCCAAATGCCTTGCACAATAGCCAAGACAAGAAATTGAAAATGGGGAATTCCGCACCCACAATGCCGGTTTTCTCGCCGGCCATATTGATCCTTGGATGCAACCAATCCATCCCAAATTCAACATAATTTCGCGTTACCATGGCAGTAAATGACTGTCGCCAACTGTGTGCGATTTCTAACGGAGGGTCCACTATACCAATCAATTGGATACCCGCAAACACCCACAGCAACCACACAATTCGGTTTTTCAATAAAAATGAAAAGAACCTTTCGGACCATTGAAAAAAAATACCATTGCGTGAGATGAAATTCATGAATTGAGATTGGCAAAAATACGAGAATGTTTCAATGCTCATGGATTCGCCTATATTTGAAAATTAGCAACATTTATGAAGAAACAATACCTATTCATTTTCGGGAGTTTGTTGATTGGCAATGCGTTCGGTCAAACTTTCAGTGACAATTTCGACAGCTACGCTTCCGGAGACAATTTGGCCGCCAAAAGCGCCGTTTGGGAAACCTGGTCAAGCCCCAATGGTGGTGCCGACGACGTGA
>Ga0214163_1000987_pt1 | contig 12820 bp, 7 predicted proteins | sample LakMenepilimnion_2_FD_153001 | JGI IMG/M metagenome (GOLD analysis project Ga0214163, IMG submission 153001) | Freshwater microbial communities from Lake Mendota, WI - Practice 15JUN2010 epilimnion v4 | ecosystem: Environmental > Aquatic > Freshwater > Lake > Epilimnion/Euphotic zone | place... | reverse complement strand
GCCTGCAGGGGATAGAGAATAGTTTTAAGGCAGGAGATTCCTATCAAGAATAAATTTATTTTTTGTTCTTTTTATTTATCCTTAATTTGCATCAAACCTATATAAATTATGATGCAAATGAGTCGTCGTACGCTGATCAAAGCGTCTGGAACTGCCGCTGGAATAGCGCTTATTCCTTCCTTAACAGAAGCAAAATCTAATTCGGTAGCCAATAGTTCTTTTGTGGCGAAACAAAAATTCGAATTTTCCCTCAACATGAGTACCATCATGGGCCAAAAACTGGGCTTCATCAAGGAACTCGAAGTAGCTGCCAAAGCCGGATATAAACATTGTGAAATTTGGGTCCCAACCTTGGAAGCCTACCTTAAATCAGGTGGAACCATCGCAGATGCACGCAAAAGAATCGCGGACCTAGGAATAAAAGTTCAAAATGCCATCGGCTTTGCTCAATGGATTGTTGACGATGAATCTGTCCGTGCCAAAGGAATTGAGCAGTTGAAACGTGAAATGGACCTTCTGGCCCAATTGGGTTGCCACCGTACCGCCGCACCTCCGATGGGTGCTACAAAAGAGGCGGGCTTAGACCTTCGTCGCGCTGCAGAACGCTACCGGACTATTTTGGATCTAGGGGTATCGATGTCAGTCATTCCCCAATTAGAAATGTGGGGACATTCCAAAAACCTGAATCGCGTGGCTGATGTGCTATTTGTTGCCGCAGAAGCTGGCCACCCCGCTGCCCGATTATTACTCGATGTGTTTCATATTTATAAAGGAGAATCTAGCCATGATTGCTTGCACTTGGTGGGTGAAAATGCGATTGAAATTTTTCACGTCAACGACTACGTGACGACGATGAAACCTGGGGTCATCACCGATGCGGATCGCATTTATGCGGGCGACGGAGAGGCACCCATTAAGAAGATTGTTAGCTTACTTAAGCCTTCCTCTAAACCCGTCATTTTATCCCTTGAATTGTTTAATAAAACCCTGTACCAACAAGATGCTTTGCTCGTCGCAAAAACAGGCTTAGCGAAACTAAAAGCATTGAATTTATAGGGATTTTTCCTCGATTTTTGAATTGGTAATTTCCAACTTTACTAACTTTTCAAAAGTTAGTAAAGTTAAAATTACCCCCTTACCCCCAAAGATATTTCATTTAAAAAATTAATCGATACGTCGAATGAAAATTATCAATTACCTGTTCGCTGCCATTTTGTTCCCACTTGTATTAGTAGGAGCTCCTAAGCCAACAGCCCAAGCCGTGCCCCAAAAATTAAAATTATGGTACAATAAACCAGCCAAGTTTTTTGAGGAAGCTTTGGTTTTAGGAAATGGTACACAGGGAGCCACCGTTTTTGGGGGTACAGATACGGATAAAATTTTCTTAAACGATTTAACACTTTGGTCGGGGGAACCAGTGGATCCTTACCTGAACAAAGAGGCCTACAAGCTTTTGCCGGGTGTTCGCGAAGCGCTAAAACAAGAAAATTACAAACTGGCAGATTCTTTAGTAAGGAAAATACAAGGGAAGTATTCAGAGTCATATGCACCTTTGGGGACTTTATACTTGGATTTTCAGCCTAATCAAAGCTCCAATTATTACCGTGAACTAGACCTCGAACGAGCCATCGCTACGGTCAATCATGAAGTCAATGGCAATAAAATTAAGCGTGTATATTTTGTTTCACATCCAGATAAAGTTTTTGTTATCCACTTGACGAGCCAGCAAAAAAACGGCTTGAATTTTACCGTTCGTTTTAATTCCCAACTCAAATTTAGTGGCACTTCCACCATCAATCACCTGCATTTTAAGGGAGTGGCACCTGTACGAGCTGAGCCTAATTATGTGCGAAAAAAGGGAAACTCCTTTTTATTTTTGGACGACAGGGGTACACGCTTTTCAACCGATGTTTTACTGCAATCCACCGACGGGAAAGTGACACGGACAGACACTACTTTAACGCTTGCCGGCGCCACAGAAGCCGTGGTGTTGGTCAGTATCGCCACTTCCTTTAATGGTTTTGATAAAAATCCCGTGACCCAAGGAAAAGATGATCATGCCATCGTTCAGAAACAAATTCAGGAGGCCAGTGTGAAAGGCATTCAAAATTTGATTGCCCGTCATCTAAAAGATTATCAAACCTTTTTTAATCGGGTTTCATTGCACTTGGCTGGAACTGAAAATGCACCCGATTTACCCACAGATGACCGTCTGAAGCGTTATGCCAAAGGAGAATCCGATCCCTATTTGGAGTCATTATACTTCCAATTTGGTCGATATTTATTGATTTCAAGCTCCCGGACAAAAGGAGTTCCTGCGAATTTACAGGGTTTGTGGAACCCACATATCCAACCGCCTTGGTCGAGCAATTACACGATGAATGTCAATGCCGAGGAAAATTACTGGTTGGCAGAGAATACCAACCTATCCGAAATGCATCAATCTTTTTTAACCTTCATTGATAACTTAGAAAAAACCGGCCGCGTCACCGCAAAAACTTTTTACAATTTGCCTGGATGGACTTGCCATCACAATTCTGATATTTGGGCGATGACAAATCCTGTGGGTGATTTTGGTAACGGAAATCCGAATAATGCCAACTGGCCAATGGGAGGTGCATGGGCATCTGCGCATTTGTGGGAACATTATTTGTTTAGCCAAGACAAGAAATTTTTGGCGGATAAGGCGTATCCTTTAATGAAAGGGGCAGCCGAATTTTGCTTGGCTTGGTTGATTCCAGACTCCAAAGGGCGTTTAATTTCCTCGCCTTCTACCTCGCCAGAAAATCGATTTATTACGCCAGCGGGCTATAAAGGTGATACGTCTTATGGCGGAACTGCTGATTTAGCCATGATTCGGGAATTATTTTTAGACATGATTCAAGCGGAAAAAATATTGAAGAAGGATCCGGCTTTCCAAAAATCGCTAGAAGACGCATTGGCGAAGATGTTGACATACCAAATCGGTTCCGCTGGAAACCTGCAAGAATGGTATTATGATTGGGAGGATGTTGACCCTAAACATCGCCACCAAAGTCATTTTTATGGGCTTTATCCGGGTACCCACGTGACGGTGGATCAAACACCAACCATCGCCGCAGCCTCCAAAAAAACCTTGGAAATTAAAGGCGACGAAACGACCGGCTGGTCAAAAGGCTGGCGCATCAATTTATGGGCACGTTTAAAGGATGGTGACCATGCCTATAAAATGTACCGTGAACTATTAAAATACGTTGAACCCGATGGAGTAAAAGTAAACTATCAAAGGGGCGGGGGAACTTATCCCAACTTATTTGACGCACATCCTCCCTTCCAAATTGACGGAAATTTTGGTGGTTCAGCTGCTGTTGCTGAGATGTTGGTTCAGTCAACTCCTGATCTAATTGAATTATTACCCGCTGTTCCTAAAGCTTGGTCTTCAGGAAAAGTCTCTGGTTTAAAAGCGAGAGGCGGATACGAAGTTTCCATGCAATGGGAGGGAGGCCAAGTAAAAAATGTGAAGATAAAATCAAAAAATTTTCCGTCCGTACGAGTGCGTATGAATGGCGAAATCAAGGTAATTAAAACGATAAAATAAAGTACTCTTTTGATGATTCAATTTATTTAGTCTTATCAATTTAAACGTGAAAACATAATCTTCAATTCTTATGAAACGAAACCTAATTCTACTCTTCCTATTATTGCCCTATTTCCTTTTCTCCCAAATTAAATCTGCAGATGTTATTATTTATGGGGGAAATGCTTCGGCTGTCATTGCAGCGGTCCAAGTAAAAAAGATGGGGAAATCGGTCTTAATTGTTTGTCCTGAGACTCATTTGGGTGGTTTGACTTCAGGTGGTTTGGGTTTTACGGATACGGGAAATAAGGAAGTGATTGGAGGTTTGGCGCGCGATTTTTACCAACGCGTTTACCAGCATTATCAAAAAGATGCGAATTGGATGTGGCAAAAAAAATCTGAATATGGCAACAAAGGTCAAGGGACCGTGGCGATGGATGGAGCCAATCGAACGATGTGGATTTTTGAACCCCATGCAGCAGAGCAAATTTTTGAAGGTTATTCCAAGGAATTTGGGATTCAAATTTTCAGAAATGAATGGCTAGATCGAAGCTCAACAGGTATCAAAAAGAAAGATGGAAAAATTCAATCCATCCGAATGCTTTCAGGGAAGACGTATCAAGGAAAAATGTTTATTGACGCCACCTATGAAGGGGATTTAATGGCATTGGCAGGAGTAAATTTTCATGTGGGAAGGGAACCTAATTCGATGTTTGGGGAGCAGTGGAATGGAGTTCAAGTGGGGGTATTTCAACATGGCCATTACTTCAAATCCAAAATTAGTCCCTATAAAATTATCGGAGATCCGAGCAGCGGATTATTGCCTGAAATTTCGTCTGAATCACCAGGAATTAATGGCTCAGGCGACCATAAAATTCAAGCCTACTGCTACCGAATGTGTTTAAGTAACCACCCCGACAACCGCATTCCTTTCGAAAAACCTGTTGGCTATGACCCCGCACGCTATGAACTATATGCGCGCGTTTTTGCAAGCGGTTGGCGCGAGACTTTCGATAAATTTGACTTCATTCCTAATAGAAAAACGGACACCAACAATCATGGTCCATTCAGCACCGATTTTATTGGTAAAAATTATGATTATCCTGAGGCTACGTATGCTCGAAGAGAAGCCATATTAAAGGAGCATCAAGTATACCAAAAGGGATTGATGTACTTTTTGCAAAATGATCCACGCGTTCCATCGGACGTCCAAGAAAAGATGAAAACCTGGGGATTGGCTAAAGATGAATTTGTTCAAAACGGCGGTTGGCCCCATCAAATTTATGTCCGCGAAGCGCGTCGCATGCGGGGAGAATTCATCATGAAAGAAGCGGATGCTTTAGGGAAAACACAAGTTCCATCTCCTGTAGGAATGGGATCCTATGCGCTAGATGCACACAATGCACAGCGTTTTGTCACTAAAGATGGCTATGTTCAAAACGAAGGAGATATAGGCGTGGCTCCATTAAAACCCTATTCTATTGCTTACGGATCTATTATTCCCAAAGAAAGTGAATGTGCTAATTTATTTGTCCCTGTCTGCATGTCCAGTACCCATATTGCCTACGGATCTATTCGCATGGAGCCCGTTTTTATGATTTTAGGCCAGTCGGCAGCCACGGCAGCCGTACTTTCTATTGAGCATAAGACAAGCCCACAGAAACTTCCTTATGAAATTCTTAAAAAACGTTTATTGGCAGACCAACAAATTGTTGAGAGAAATTAGTTTTAGTTTTGTACTAAACATGAATCCCCTTTAATACACCTAATTCTAGGTGCATTGGGCTATTATGAGCCAATAATATGTATTATTCGGTCAAGGCGGCTGATAAAATACCTGATTTAAATCAGGTATTAAATTGGTTATCCAATAATCATTTGTAATATGTGCTTAGCCACATATTATAAACAAATAGAATCATGTTATTAAGCATTTCTTATGCAGGATTTATCATTTCATTTGTTTTGATTTTTTTTCTTAATAAATCCAACCGGGCCAACATCTATTTAATCTTGTTTTTTCTCATCAATAGCATTTATGGATTAGCTCATCACTCCATTATGTATTCGAAATCGCCTATTTTGATCGCGATTTTATTGATTAATTTCATTCCACTTTTTTCACTTTCTGGGCCCATGCTTTATCTGTATTTTAGGTCAACGATCAACGGGGGAAATGTCCGAATTAAACCAAGGGATATGGTACATTTCATACCGGCCATCATACTGCTTTTGAATGCCTTGCCTTATATCTTAACTCCGTTTAAATTTAAAATTGAAGTGGCCAATTTAGCTATTCAAAACACCTCTTCACTCGAATTAATTAATCACTTATTCTTCCCTGCGAATTTAACCTTTGCTTTTTTCCCTATTCAGGGACTTTTATATATCACCGTCTGCTTTGTGCTTTATTTTATTCACTTAAAAAAACAAAACGAAAGCCTAATCCCTCCATTTAAAATTAGTTGGAACAAAAACTGGCATTTCATTTTTTTACTCATATCATTTATCCTCTATTTTTCATATTCCCTCATGTCCCTAATCATTCTAGTTTATGGAATTCCAGCGTCAAAAAATGAAGGGGTCATTATGATATTAAACGTCTCCGTTGTTTTCTTTTTCTTTTCCAATTTATCTATTTTGCTCTTTCCCAAAGAATTGTACGGAATACCCTTGCTCGGGAAACGTATTAAAAAGCTAGGGGATGACCATTCAGAACATTTAAATGCGAACGATTCACATAAAAAACTAAACATTAATTATTTAGTACCTGATCGTTTAATTGAAATTAAGGTAGCAATCGATGTCTATTTACTGCTAAGCCCATGCATCCGCCCTAGTTTTAATTTAGGCCAAATGGCCTTGGAGCTTCATATCCCTAAACACCAATTAACCCATTTTTTCAATGATCATCTACATACAACATTCAATGACTGGAAAAATGAAATTAGAATATCCCACTCGATCAACTTGTTGAAAAATGGACAAGCAACCCATCATACCTTAGAAAGTGTTTCAATATCTTCCGGATTTTTGTCTAGGTCTAATTACATTAATGCCTTTAAGAAAAGCCAAGGCAAGACGCCTTCTTCCTATATCAAAGAACGTAAATTAGACTAGCCTGAACTCTTTTGATCAAAGAGTAAATTAGCAATAACACACTTTGTATGCTTTAAAATGATTAAGTCTGGTTTAGTTTGTACCTTTTCCCCAATTGAATCCAAGAGTATAATCTTACATGCCAATCCTAAGTTTTCTTCGCTTACATTTGACTCAATCCTCCTAAGGAATTAATTAAAGATAATAATAACCACTAATGAAGATGTTCATTTTATGAGTACGCTCATAAAATGAAAGAAGGATACAAAAAACAGGGTTTTCTAAATCCTGCTTTTTTTGTGCCCAGTTACAATAAATGGATCTACTATTGGGTTTCTACGCAATTTCTTATAACATTTTCACGGGCTATTCGTTTTCATTTCATGCAATCATTTTCTATTGACCAAATCAAATTGATGGATCGTTTTACACGAACCCATTTTATCAACACGCTGAGTGGCTTTAAAAGTGTCTCCTTGATTGGGACTTTGAACAAAGAAGGACAGGCCAACCTAGCCATATTTAGTAACTTGGTACATCTTGGTGCAGATCCAGCGCTCATTGGGTTTATCAACAGGCCATTGGAAGCGGCACCTCATACATTAGCGAACATTCAAGAAACGGAATTCTATACAGTGAATCATGTGCACAAAGGTATTTATACTGAAGCCCATCAGACGAGTGCAAAATATCCAGCACATGTTTCTGAGTTCGAGGCGGTTGGCCTAAGGCCCCTTTTCAGACCTGGCATTTCAGCCCCTTTTGTCGAGGAATCCAAAGTCCAATACTTGTTAAAATTAGAAGAAATTATTCCCATAAAATTGAATGGAACGTTTTTGGTGGTCGGCTCGCTCCAACAAGCATTTGTTCAAGAGGATATCATGAATGATGATGGATATTTAGCCATCGAAAAAGCCAACAGCCTTTGTTCATTAGGCATTAATGGCTATTACGAAACCAATTTCTTGGATAAATTGCCCTATGCTAAACCTTAGCCTACTCAATTAAAAACCAAGTATAAGAGTCCGGCGCAATGGTAAAGTCCAACGTAATTTCCTTTGTTGGACTTAAAGAAATTGACTTTTTCTTCCCCTCTTTTGAGGTTATTTGGGCCATTTTTGAAATGCCCGTATAATATAAGGGCAACGTAATTTTCCGCTGCATGATTTCTTTGGTCGGATTATATAACATGACAAAACCCTTGTGTTTTCCATTAGGGTTTACATGTATAAAACCATCCCAATCCCGACCATCCGGTCGGCGCAACTGGATCATATCCGCATTTAAAACATCGCGGTATTTTTTGTACCAGTCCAACGTTTCTTTCACCATGACCCTGGTTTCTTCACTGTCAAAAAGCCTAGGCCCTCGGTAACATGCTTGTACCCCCGACCCATAATATTGAATCATGAGTTGGTGATAGTCATTCAAATGTTCTTTTAATGGCTCCAAAACTGCCTCGGGCCCACCTCCTTGATATCGAGTTAAGGGCACAAAACCCCAGCTCATCGCCGCCGTCTTTTCAATGGTGCCATCATGGATATTTTGCCGATTCAATATTTTTTGTTGGTCCCTCGAAAGACTAAAATTCACTTCGCGATATCCAATACCTATCTTATGGGTACCGTCCAAAAAATACCAATCTGGAGCATTGATGTATACTCCCTTTTCATTGAGCCAGCGATATAATTCCTTCTGAATTTCCATTTGGCGCCATTGTGAATCCTTTAAACCTTCATGTCCCGGATGGACCGTTGACGCACAAACATCACCCGGATAGGGACCATCATTTTCCCAAATATCAAACCCGGTTTTGTTGTAAAATAATTTTATTTTATCTCGATAAGCCAGTCCCCATGGACTTCCAAAACAGGGAGCATTTCCGAAAAAGGCTCCACCTGGCTTGCCTGTTTTTGGATCGATGACATCATCGGCATCACTGATGCGCCGACTGCTAAACAATGAATATCCGCCAATCAAAATGTTTCTGGCATGGGCATAGTCGGCCAATGATTTCCAGCGATTGAGATTAGCTGCAGTTGAATCCTCCATTTTTAGATGACTCCCAAAACTAAGAATTACCGCTTCATATCCTGTGGCGACACATTGGTCTATCGCCGTTTTAACTTCCGCATCATTCTTGCTCACAAGGTGCATGAAGATCGGATTTTGAGTGGTCCAAGGAGCGATTTTTTGATACATTTTTCGAATCATTAAACCTCTTCTTTGGCGGTCATAACTGTCCATCAGCAATTCATGGGTTCTAGGTGATTTGAAAATTTCACCCGGTTTCAAATCAATTCCTGGAGCTTTTTCTGGATAAATTTCCAACAAACATGGAGTCTCAAAATTGTAATTGACCTGTGAGGTATAATTAGGTTCCGTCTTCCAATGTGTTGTTTGATCACTAATATCATAGCGCATGGCGTTGTTGAACGCATAATTTGTCTCTACATAAATACCGTGCTGCTTTTTCATTTCCTCTGGTTTTCCCACCACCGCACTTTCCTCTTCCACTAATCCCAGCACCTCATGTATCACTCGGTCTACCCCTAATTTTGCGGTACCCCTATTTTCAATTTGTACCCATTTGATGAGTAAGGGTAAACCATCGATTAACTCATAATGGACAAATACATGTATCCCCTTTAATTCAATAATTGCAGAGGTGAATTCAAAAGAAATTTGTTTTCCAGTAGCCTGTGCATGATTAGAGGCCCACGTTTTTCTTTGCCAAGAAATAAAAGGTTTAACATCCGAAATGCTTGAGCCTACAAAAACAAAATCCTCTTTCCCTGCACTCATTTGAGATAGCCATTCTGGCTTTAAATAAGCTCTCTCTTTTTGGCCTTCCATTCCACCCACCGCATACATTTTCCCATTCAATTGAATCTTTGCCTCAGGCTGAATGGCCCGTAAAAGCTGTTGGCCATTGCTTAAATTTAGATAACTAAAGCAAGCTAAATTCTTGCCCACATAAAATTCCCTCCTGACAAGTCCATTGTCCAAAACAATGTGATTTTCTTTTTGAACGATGCTCGATTTCCGTTGAATGGGTTGAACCAACCAGTCATTTGAAATCGGAACAAATTGGCTTTTACTTTCTATCGAAAAGAAAATTAGGAAAAGGGGAAAATATTTTAGTATTTTCATTGTGTCAAAATTGGTTTAAATCATGCGAAATATACTCATAATTTTTTGTACCCTGTTTTCTATATCAGGGCTATTTGCAAATCCACAAAATCCGAATAAAAAACCTAACATCGTTTGGATTGTATGTGAAGACATGTCTCCTCACCTCGGGTCTTATGGAGAAAAGGTCGCTAAAACGCCTGTTTTAGACCAATTAGCCAAAGAAGCCGTTCGCTACACCCAAGTATATTCGACCGCCGGAGTATGTGCGCCTAGTCGGTGTGCGCTGATTACCGGGAATTACCAAACGGCCATCGGCGGACATAACATGCGGACCTTAGGTCTTTCGGCCAACGCATTAGATGATTACCCTAAAGGCCTAAAGCCTTATTCGGCCGTCATCCCTGCCGGCGTTAAATGCTTTTCAGAATACTTGCGAATGGCTGGATATTATTGCACTAATAACGCCAAACAAGATTACCAATTTGACGCGCCTGTAACCGCATGGGACGAGAGTAGCAAGAAGGCTCATTGGCGTAAACGCCCAGATAAAAATCAGCCTTTCTTCTCAGTCTTCAATATAGAGACCACGCATGAATCCCAAGTTTGGGTGCGCGAAAAACAGCCTCTTCTGGTTAATCCCAAAGACGTCATGGTGCCGCCATTTTATCCAGATGATTCGGTGAGTCGTAAAACCATGGCTCGTTTTTTGACAAATGTGATGGTGATGGACCAACAAGTGGGTGAAATCATAAACCAATTGAAAGAGGATGGTTTGTACGAAGAAAGCATCATCTTTTTTTACAGTGATCATGGCGATGGAATGCCATTTGTAAAGCGTGAGTTATCCCAAAGAGGCTTAAAAGTTCCTTTGCTCATCAAGGCACCTAATTTGCCCAAAGGAAAAGTAGATAACCAGTTGGTCAGTTTTGTAGATTTTGGGCCTACCGTCCTTTCCTTGGCCGGAGTAACTCTACCTAAAACCATCCACGGCCAAGCATTTTTGGGGAGCCAAAAAGCGAAAACAAAACGGCAATATATTTATGCAGCTCGTGATCGAATGGATTCCGAATATGACCGAGTGCGTGCAGTGAGCGATGGCCGATTTAAGTACATCCGGAATTATATGCCTGAAAAATCATACTATCAAAATATTAAATACCGACTTCAAAATCCTTTGATGAAGCATATGTTAGCCCTAAAAGATGCAGGAAAATTGAGTGAAACGCAGATGAAATGGTTTAGGCCTACGAAGGCATTGGAGGAACTTTTTGACACCCAAAATGATCCACATGAATTTAATAATTTGGCCAATAACCCCACCTATAAAGATAAATTAATCGAACTGAGAGGGAAGCATTTAGCCTGGATCAAACAATATGGCGACTTAGGTGCAAAACCAGAATTAGAGATGATCAAGGAATGGTGGAATGGGGAGCCAAATCCACCTAAAACAGAAAAGTCCAACGTTTCCATTGCGAATGGGACAGCCCAATTATCCTGTCCAACCGTCGGCGCTTCCATTGGGTTTAGAAAAAATGCGAAAGAAACGTGGAAAGTTTATACACAACCGTTTCCGATTAATGCTGGAGATTCACTTTATGTGATGAGCCATCGAATCGGTTATGTGCCCTCAGAAATACGGATGAAAAATTAACTGCCCGACGACTTTTGCTTCGCAGTCCTTCCCCAGTCAGGAAGGTCAATGTGGAGGTTATCGTGCTTTTCCAACATCTCCTTTTTCAAGCGTTCACGCATGGATAAAATCCTCCCTTGCTGAGTTTTATCTTGTGCCAAATTATGCTTTTCCCAAGGATCGGTTTTCAGGTTAAATAGTTGGCTCGTCAACACCCCATCCACATTATACAAAATCAATTTGTAGCCATCTTTCGTTTTTAAACTCCTGCTCCAATGCCCATACACATTATAAATTTGCTCTCTTACAGCTTTCGTTGGATTACGAATAATCGCCTGTAAACTTTTTGCCTCCACGGTTTTGGGCGCTTTGATTTGTAAATAATCATAAATGGTGGGCGTAATATCACTCAAATAAACAAAGGAGTTATTTCGGACATTTTTAGGTATCCCAGGACCCGAAAAAATCATGGGAACACGAATACTATGCTCATATAAATTTTGCTTACCCAATAGGCCATGTTGGCCCATCGCCAAGCCATTATCTCCCGCAAAAACAATCAAGGTATTTTGTAATAATCCTTCTTTTTCCAGTGTCGATAGGATTCGGCCAATCTGCTCGTCGAGCTCTGAGATCATGCCATAATACGCAGCAATATCTGTTTTAATCGCTTTTTCGGTTCTCGGATGCGGCAATAACTGCTCATCGCGGACATTTAAATCTCCATTGTTAAAGGGATGCTCCGGCAGGAAATTAGGCGGCAAAGAAATTTTTGACGGATCATATTTCTTCGCATATTTCTCCGTAGGTGTACGCGGATCATGTGGCGAAGTGAAAGCCACATAGCAGAAAAAAGGGTTCTCTTTTGCTTCTTGACTACTTAAAAAATCAATGGCTGTCTGAGCATATAAATACGAACTATAGGTTTCACTTAAAAAGCTTTTCTCTACTGGATATTTACCAGTGGGGTCAAAATGATTCACTCGAGGATGTTCTTGTCCACCTTCCTTGGGAAAGTGCATGCCACCAAAAAAGATATGGTCGGCCTTTGAAAACATGCGTGCATAGGAATTTTTATCACTATGCCATTTCCCAGTGTGAAAAGTGGTATAGCCCTTTTGGCGCAAAATTTCGGGTAGACTGACCAAGCTATCGGGGATTACATTTCCATCGCCTGGCAATCGGTTTACATACCGACCCGTCATCAACATGGCCCTCGAGGGAATACAAACTGCTCCTTGATGTCCACCCATCACGTGTGCTTGTTGGAATGTTAGGCCGCTCTTCACCAACTTATCCAAATTAGGTGTGCTGATTTCTTTGTTCCCTAAGGCCTGAATCGTTCGAAATGTTTGATCGTCACTATACAGGATAATTACGTTTTTTGATGAAGCAGT
>Ga0214163_1000986_pt1 | contig 12821 bp, 10 predicted proteins | sample LakMenepilimnion_2_FD_153001 | JGI IMG/M metagenome (GOLD analysis project Ga0214163, IMG submission 153001) | Freshwater microbial communities from Lake Mendota, WI - Practice 15JUN2010 epilimnion v4 | ecosystem: Environmental > Aquatic > Freshwater > Lake > Epilimnion/Euphotic zone | place... | reverse complement strand
TTTGGTGGAAAAACTAATTTACGATTTGATGATACAAATCCCATCACTGAAGAAACAGAATACGTTGAAGCGATAAAAAAGGATGTTAGTTGGCTCGGTTTCACCTGGGAAAATGAACTCTACGCATCTAACTACTTTGAACAATTATATCAATTTGCGGTTGACCTGATTAAAAAATCATTGGCCTATGTCGATGATTCCACAGCCGAACAAATCGCCGCTCAAAAGGGCACTCCCACCAGTGCAGGAACAGAAAGCCCTTATCGAAATAGATCAGTGGAAGAGAATTTAACTTTATTCCAAGAAATGCGGGATGGTCTTCATGCCGATGGCGCTAAAGTGTTGAGGGCAAAAATAGATATGGCGCATGCCAACATGCACATGCGGGATCCATTGATGTACCGCATTCGTCATATGGCACATCATCGAACTGGAAACACTTGGTGCATTTATCCGATGTATGATTTTGCGCATGGACAAAGTGACTCCATTGAAGGGATTACACATTCCATTTGTACCTTGGAATTTGATGTACACAGGCCTCTATACGATTGGTTCATTGAAAAACTAACCATTTTCCCTACTCATCAATACGAATTTGCTCGATTGAATCTTTCACATACGGTGATGAGTAAACGCAAACTGCTTCAATTGGTCAATGAAAAAATTGTCGACGGCTGGGATGATCCTCGTATGCCTACGATTTCGGGTTTACGAAGACGTGGTTACACGGCCGCTTCCATTCGTAATTTTTGTGATCGAATTGGGGTGGCCAAAAGAGATAATCTAATTGACTTAAGTTTATTGGAATTTTGCATCCGTGAAGATTTGAATAAATCAGCTGACCGAGTGATGGCCGTTTTGGATCCCGTGGAACTTATTATTTCAAATTATCCGGACGATGAAGTCGAGGAATTGTCCATCGAAAATAATCCTGAGGATCCTGAATCTGGCAAGCGTTCTGTTCCCTTCTCGAAAAAATTGTACATCGAAAGGGATGATTTTATGTTAGATCCACCCAAGAAATTTTTCCGATTAGGACCCGATTTAATGGTTCGTTTAAAAGGAGCTTACATCATTAAATGTGATTCATATGATTTACATGAAGATGGGAGTGTAAAAAGAATTTTTGCGAGCTACTTCTCAAATAGTAAATCAGGATCCGATACCTCTGAAATTCAAGTGAAAGGTACGATTCATTGGGTTTCGATTCCTCATGCGGTTGAAGCAGAAATTAGATCATTTGATCGATTGTTGATCGTAGAAGACGCTTCAGAACTAGGCGATGATTTCATGAAATTCATAAACCCTGAATCTGTACAAATCACCGAAAAAGCATTTGTTGAGCGTAGTTTACGTTCAGCCCAAGTAAACAAGGCGGTCCAATTTATCAGAAAAGGATATTATTGCTTAGATCCAGATGCAAGTGCTGAAAAATTGGTATTCAATCGAACCGTTACCCTAAAAGATACGTGGGCTAAGGAACAAAATAAGTAATTACTTTTTTGCGAAAATTGAATCAACAAAGGCTGTTTTGTTGAATACTTGAAGATCAGAAATTTTCTCGCCTACCCCAATGTATTTGACAGGAATCTTGAATTGATCTGATATACCGATCACGACTCCACCCTTCGCCGTACCATCTAATTTGGTAATGGCCAATGAGGTTACTTCCGTTACTTTGGTAAACTCCTGTGCCTGAATAAATGCATTTTGCCCAGTTGAACCATCTAAAACGAGCATCACTTCATGCGGTGCCTCGGGGATGAATTTTTGAATGACACGTTTTATTTTACTCAATTCAGTCATTAAGTTGACTTTAGTATGTAAACGACCGGCGGTGTCAATAATCACAATGTCCGCATTCATGTCGACGGCCTGTTTGACGGTGTCAAATGCCACGGCTGCAGGATCCGTATTCATTCCATGATCAATCACAGGTATGCCTACGCGTTCCCCCCATAATTTCAATTGGTCTACCGCTGCAGCTCTAAACGTATCGGCTGCACCTAAAACTACCTTTAAACCATTTTGATGAAATTGAGAAGCCAATTTTCCAATAGTAGTCGTTTTTCCTACGCCGTTGACGCCTACCACCAAGATGACATAGGGCTTTTGCTTAGGTTCCGCAAATGCATTTTCTAAATCCGTCGATTGGTTCTCTTCTAGTAAACTAGCCACCTCCTCACGAAGTACCTGGTCTAATTCCTCCGTAGAAACAAATCGATCTCGCTCAATCCTTCGTTCAATCCGCTCTATAATCTTTAATGTCGTCGCGACTCCTACATCTGAGGTCAGTAGCACCTCCTCCAACTCATCCAATACCTCTTCATCGACTTTGGATTTTCCCAGAACCGCACGACTCATCTTGGTAATTAAACCAGTTTTTGTCTTTTCTAACCCTTTGTCCAAGGCAATGATTTCCTCTTGCTCTTGAACAGCGGGCTTCTTTTTTAAAAAATCGAATAGTCCCATGAGTTTTTGTCGAAATTAAAGATCAATGAAAAACAAAAAAGTCCCTTCGAAAAAAGGGACTTTCATGTAGCCTAATTAATAAATCCAAAAAATTGAAAAACTAGTTTTTCAATGCAGCATTTACCTCATCCTGAAGAACAATTTCTTCTCTGAATGTATACGCTCCTGTGGTTGGATTTTTAACCGCCTTTATGATTTTAGCGTACTTAACGCCTCCTTCTTTCTTTAGTGTTGCAACTACTTTCTTAGCCATAATTCCTGAATATTAAATCTATTTAATTTCTTTATGTAAAGTAACTTTCTTCAATACCGGATTGTATTTTTTCAATTCAATACGCGCCGTCGTGTTTTTACGATTCTTAGTTGTAATATAACGAGACATTCCTGGTACGCCAGATTCTTTGTGCTCTGTGCATTCCAAAATTACTTGAATGCGATTTCCTTTCTTTGCCATAATTTGTAAATCATTTTTACGTCTCCTCTCGAAACGGAATGCAAAGGTAGAAGAATTATTTTTTTCAACAAACTCTTTTGCTAAAATATATATCAAAATAAATTCAAGAACTTGATATTTGTATTAAAAAGATGAAAACGAGTTTTTTTTAAGCAATTCTTTCCGCATTTTTGTTTAATGAATTCCACTCAATACCAATTTAATCCAGAAAACTTCAAATTATCTGACCCTAATCGGTATAAGGAAGGTGATTTGAAGTCGGAAGAAATGCTTATTTCTTTGGGGCCACAGCATCCATCTACGCACGGGGTACTTAGGTTAGAGGTTATTTCCGATGGAGAATGGGTTAAAGACGTCATTCCTCACCTTGGGTATTTGCATAGATGTTTTGAAAAACATGCGGAATCACTTCCTTTCAATCAGATCATTCCTTATGTAGATCGCCTGGACTACATGGCCTCCATGAATTCTGAGCATGCCTATGTGATGGCGGTGGAAAAGATGATGGATTTAACGGGTAAAATGCCCAAAAGAGTCGAATACATTCGTGTATTGGTCGCAGAACTCAATCGAATTGCGTCACATTTTGTTGCCATAGGGACTTATGGGTTGGACATCGGAGCATATACCCCTTTTTTATGGTTGATGCGCGATCGAGAGCATATTCAGCGCCTTTTGGAATGGTTGTCGGGTGCTCGTATGTTATATAATTATGTATGGATCGGGGGCCTTTTTTATGATTTGCCTATTGGTTTTGAAGAAAAAATCAAAGAATTCATTCCTGTTGTTAGGAATACTATTTCTGAGGTAATCAAATTAGTCGAGGAGAACACTATTTTTATTAAAAGAACAGCCAATGTGGGGGTATTGCCTCTAGATATTGCCATTAATTATGGATGTACGGGACCAGTATTACGTGGTTCTGGCATGGCCTACGACTTAAGAAAAGTAGACGCTTATTCCATTTACCCGGAACTCGACTTTAAAATACCCATTGGATCAGGTCAAATGGGCCAAACAGGAGATTGTTGGGACCGAAATCATGTACGGATACAGGAATGTTTAGAATCTATCAAAATCATCGATCAATGTGTAGATAAGTTGACGGGCGATTTCAAACGAACAAAAGACTTCAATCCTCAAGAATTTGTACCTAAAAAAATAAGGCCGACGGCCATGGATGTTTATGTCAGAGCAGAAAATCCAAAAGGGGAACTAGGCTTTTTCATTCGATCAGATGGTAAGTCTGATATTCCTCAGCGCATGAAAGTGCGGGCTTGTTCATTTCACCACCTTTCGGTCATTCCTACAGTAGCCAAAGGAGCATATTTAGCAGATTTAGTCGCAATCATCGGATCTATGGATTTGGTGATGGGAGAAGTAGATAGATAATTATGGCAAAAGAATTTTTAAGTGCCCTTGAGGCTGAAATTACACAACAAGATATGGGGAAGCACCCCGTGGAGTTGTATGAACCCATTCAATATTTAATGAGTTTGGGAGGCAAAAGAATCCGCCCTGTACTTTGCTTACTTACTTATTCCTTATTTAAAGATCAATGGCAAAATGCCATTTCACCTGCTTTGAGCCTTGAAATTTTTCACAATTTCACCTTGATGCATGATGACATCATGGATAAGGCGCCGCTCCGACGAGGTAAGCAAACGGTGCATGTAAAGTGGAATGACAATATCGCGATTCTTTCAGGGGATGTGATGCTTGTGAATGCCTATCAATATTTGAATAAAATCAAAGATCTGAGCTTATCAGAGTTTCAATTTGCTTTAGAGCGATTTAATAAAACGGCAGCGGAGGTCTGTGAAGGCCAACAAATGGACATGAATTTTGAATCGCGTTTCAAAGTATCAGTAGAGGAATACATTGAAATGATTCGATTGAAGACATCTGTTTTGATAGGTCTTTCAATGGAATTGGGGGCTATTTTAGCTCAGCAGTCCAATGTTGTTTCTAGTCAATGCTATAACATTGGCGAATTAATAGGACTCGGATTTCAGTTGAAAGATGACTTATTAGATGTGTACGGTGATCCAGAAAAATTTGGAAAGCAACCAGGAGGTGATATATTGGCCAACAAAAAAACCTATTTATTAATAAGGGCATTGGAATTGGCTGAAGGAGAAGCCAAAATAGAATTATCAAAATGGTTAAACATGGATAATCCAAATCCTGAATTAAAGGTAAAGTCGGTGACGGCTATATATACGAGTCTTGGTGTGAAAGAGGAAACAGAGGCCTTGGTACAAAAGTACTTTGATGAAGCATTTGTGCAGATGTCGGCCTTGAATATTGCAGATGAAAAAAAGGCGAGCCTAATGAAATTCATGAACGGGTTGGTGGATAGGGAAGTTTAATGTAATTTTATGGTGTTTTAATGGCTTCGTCAAGAAGCTTTTTCTTTTATGGGGGATACGATTTCAATAAGTTTAATGATAATGGCTGTGACCGTTTTGGTCTCTGTTGCTGCTTGGCAAAAGCCTGACTGGATGGAAATGATGACCATGAACCCTTATCTGATTGATCGTAAAAAGCAATATTGGCGTTTCATTTCATCCGGATTTATACACGCAGATTTTACACATTTATTTTTCAACTTGTTTTCATTTTATTTTTTTGGAACACAATTGGAATATATTTTCTCAGTCATTTTTCCAGGAATTGGTTCTGAAATGTTTGTTTTGTTTTATCTGTTAGGGATTTTAGTCGCAGACTTGCCAACCTACTTCAAACAAAAAAACAATGCGTATTTCAACTCATTGGGAGCTTCAGGTGCTGTATCAGCGGTCATTTTTGCGGGCATCATGTTTTTTCCCACTGAAAAAATATATTTGTTTGGACTACTAGGAATTCCTGGAATTATTTATGCGGGTCTATTCACCTGGTATTCCATTGAAATGGATCGAAGAGGAAAAGATTATGTCAATCACTCTGCGCATTTATATGGGGGATTATTTGGAATTTTATTTGTTTCACTGACCTATCCAAAGGTTTGGATTACATTTATTGAACAAATTAAGGCGATGCTATGGTAAAAAGAATCGCCATATTGGGATCAACAGGATCTATCGGAACTCAAGCATTAGAAGTCATTGATCAACATCCAGCTATTTTTAAGGTGGAGGTCCTGACTGCGATGAATCAAGCTGATTTACTTGTATCTCAAGCCATCCAATATAAACCATCCCATGTGGTTATTGGCGATGAATCAAAATACGAATTTGTTAAAACGGCACTCTCAGATTTAAATATTGTGGTTCTTGCGGGGGCCAAAAGTTTAGAGGAGGTAGTTGCCTTAGAATCAGTCGATGTTGTTTTAACGGCTTTAGTGGGTTATGCGGGCTTACTTCCGACCGTAAAAGCAATTCAAGCAGGCAAGCCCATTGCGTTGGCCAATAAAGAAACTTTAGTTGTGGCGGGAGGTCTTATTATGCCCCTTGCCAAAAAAATGGGAGTACCCATTTTACCGGTCGATTCAGAACATTCTGCGATTTTTCAATGTTTGATGGGGGAATCTCATAATCCGATTGAAAAAATTATTTTGACAGCCTCAGGTGGTCCATTTAGAGGATTCACCAAAAATCAATTGGCTCACGTTACTCGGGCCCAAGCATTGAAGCACCCTAATTGGGCCATGGGGGCAAAAATTACGATCGATTCAGCTAGCCTTATGAATAAAGGCTTAGAAGTCATTGAAGCCGCATGGCTTTTTGACGTGGAGGCATCTCAAATTGAAGTCGTCGTTCATCCTCAGTCGATTGTTCACTCGTTGGTCCAATTTGAAGATGGCTCTATAAAGGCGCAATTAGGTCTACCAGATATGAAATTGCCCATTCAGTTTGCATTAGGTTATCCAAACCGAATTAAATCTGATTTTCCTAGATTTGATTTTCGCGACTACAGTTCCTTAACTTTTGAACAAGCGGATGTGGATACTTTTAGAAATTTGGGTTTTGCGTTTAAAGCACTGAATGACGGAGGCAATATGGCCTGTATTTTAAATGCCGCAAATGAAATAGCTGTTGGCTCCTTTTTGAAAGATGAAATTGGATTTTTACAAATGTCGGATTTGTTGGAATATTGCATGTCTCATGGAACTTTTTTAGCGCAACCCACATTAGAAGATTATATTGAAACAGATTTAGTCACCAGAAAAATGGCCCAAAATTGGGTAGAAAAAAACAATAAGAAATAATATGGAAGGTTTGATCATGGCGGGACAGTTGATTTTAGGGCTGTCGATACTAGTAACATTGCATGAATTTGGTCATTACATTACGGCCAAATGGTTTAAAATGCGGGTAGAAAAATTTTATCTATTTTTTGATTTTTTATTCCCAATTCCTTCTCTATTAAATTTTGCTCTTTTTAAGAAAAAAATTGGCGATACCGAATATGGTTTAGGTTGGTTCCCACTAGGAGGCTATGTTTCTATCGCGGGGATGATTGATGAAACACAAGACGCGGCTAATTTGGCGAAGGAGCCAGAGCCATGGGAATTTAGGGCGAAGCCAGCATACCAACGGCTAATCGTGATGTTGGGTGGTGTAATCGTTAACATCCTTACAGGTATTGTTATTTTTGTTTGTTTGACATATTCCAATGGAAATAATTTTATTTCAAAAGAGGAATTAAATAAAAACGGAATTGTTGCCTTGGAGTTAGCCCAACAAATTGGTTTAAAAACGGGAGATCGGATTATTAAAGTGAATGGAGCGGACTATAAATCTTTAACAGATTTAAGATCTTCAGAGGTGTTATTGGGAGATAATTCTTCTTATACCGTGCAAAGGGGAAATCAAACCTTGGAAATTAAAATTCCTACGAACTTCATCGAAAAATTAAGTGATAAAAAAGCTGGCTTTATAGAGCCTATGGCTAAATTTAAAGTCGCCGAAGTAACAAGCCCCAATCCTCCATCGGCATTTGACAAATTTTTAGGAAAGAAATCCGAGGAGATGTTACCTGCTTTATCGGCTGGATTAAAAACCGGAGATTACATCACCTCCATAAACAATCAAGCGATTACGTATTACCACGAAGTTAAAGAAGTGCTAAAAATCGAAGCGGGTAAGCCCATTCGTTTGGGCATTTTAAGAAATGGGATAGCGGATACGCTCCAGATGACAGTTACTCAAAGTGGCCAAATCGGATTTTACCCCGAGCTATTAATGAAGGTTTCACATCAAGATTATGGTTTTGCGGAGGCCGCTGGAATAGGTACCTCGAGAGCTTTTTCCGTAATTACTGATAACGTAAGAGGATTTAAAAAAATTGCTTCTGGGGATGTTTCCGCATCTAAGGCCTTGAGTGGTCCTATTGGTATTGCGCAAATGTTTGGAGGAGTTTGGGACTGGACAAGATTTTGGATGTTAACGGGTTTATTATCGATGGCTTTAGCCTTCATGAATATTTTGCCAATTCCTGCTTTAGATGGTGGGCATGCGGTTTTTTTAATTTATGAAATGATTACAGGAAAACCGGCTTCGGATAAAGTATTGGAAAGAGCCCAGCAAGTTGGCATGATTATTTTGTTGGCATTAATGGCTTATACATTCGGAAATGATATATTTAAAGCTTTGTTTTAATCCTTGAAAAAAATCTTTTTTATCTTTTTTTTATTGGTCAGCGACCCTATTTTTGCTTCGCTGCCCCATCCTTTTCATACGAGTGTTACGGAGATCGTTTTTAATGAAAAGGACCAACTTTGGGAGGTAAGCATTCGGTTATTTCAAGATGATTTGGAGGTTGGTTTATCTGCCTTTCAAGGTAAAAAATTTCAATTTCTGCCTAAGCTTGATGTGGACGAAATATTAGCAAAATTCGTCAAAACTCATGTGGGTTTTCAAGTGAATCGTAAGCTACAAACCCCCTATCGATACATTGGATTTGAACCACAAAAGGATGTAGTTTGGATTTATTTGGAGATTCCAACCCTTCAAGAATTGAAAGGTGTTTATTTCCAAAATAGTTTATTAGTTGACGTATTTCCTGACCAAACCAATTTGGTCCATGTAGCACGATTAGATAAAAAGAAGTCCTATTTATTTAAAAAGGACGCCCAAATAATTTTGCTGGAATAGTATTTTACTGCCATGTTGTCTTATGGCATAATAGTTGATATAAGTCGGCCTCCTCCAAGTATATAAAGAAGGAAAAGGCATTTAAATTAATAGTATGAATAATCCAAATGATGTTTTTAAGCATTTGAGCGTTTCAGAAATTTCTGATTTCGAAAATATAGAATTGATTCCCATCAACGGAGAGGGGATTGGGAGCGATGATAAAATGGGTGTTTTGTCAGACGAATTGCCAATTTTACCCATTCGGAACATAGTCCTATTCCCTGGAATGGTTATACCGATTACCGTAAGCCGACAAAAATCAGTTAGGCTTGTTAAAAAGGCCTATAAAGGAGATCGGACGCTGGGGGTTTTGGTGCAAGCTAGTAACTCTAAGGAGGAGCCTAAAGTAGATGATTTATATAAAATAGGAACGGTAGGGCATATTATTAAAATGTTTGTACTTCCGGGCGGAAATACTACGATCATTGTTCAAGGTAGAAAGCGTTTTGAGGTTAAGGAATTTGTCAAAACAGAACCTAATTTGATCGCTAAGGTCAATTACATAGAGGATACTTTCCCGAAAAAATTAAATAAAGAGAATAAGGCTTTGATTTCAACTTTGAAGGAATCGGCGCTAAAAATATTAAATCTTAATCCTGAGATTCCGAGAGAGGCTCAAATTGCATTGGATAATATTGAATCCTCTGCCTTTTTGATTCACTTTTTGTCGTCTAATATTAATGCGGATTTGAAAGAAAAACAAGGTTTATTAGAAACCTTGGATGGCATAGAACAAGCCACTCATTTGTTGGAATTTATGTTGAAAGACATTCAACATCTTGAACTTAAAAGAGAGATTCAAAGTAAGGCTTCTAGTGATATCGACCAGCAGCAGAGGGATTATTACATCCGCCAACAAATTAAAGTTTTGCAAGAGGAGTTAGGTGTGGAAAGTCCTGAGCAGGAATTAGATGGATTAAGAGCTAAGGGCGCGAAGAAAAAATGGTCAAAAGAGGTTAATGACTTTTTTAATAAAGAGCTATCAAAGTTACAGAGAACGAATTCGATGTCGCCAGAATATCCGATGTTGATGAATTTTGTAGAACTCTTAACGGATTTGCCCTGGGCTGAATACACAAAGGATAATTTTGATTTAGTCAAGGCGAAAAAAGTATTGGATTCAGATCATTTTGGTTTGGAAAAAGTGAAGGAGCGAATTCTGGAATACCTTGCTGTATTGAAGATGAAAGGAGATATGAAGGCACCTATTTTATGTCTATATGGTCCTCCAGGCGTCGGGAAAACCTCTTTAGGGAAGTCGATTGCCAAGGCTTTAGGCCGTAAATATGTGCGCATGGCTTTAGGCGGATTGCGTGATGAGGCTGAAATAAGGGGACATCGTAAAACGTATATTGGAGCCATGCCTGGAAAGGTGATTCAAAATATAAAGAAAGCAGGTTCGTCTAATCCAGTATTTATTTTGGATGAAATAGACAAAGTAGGTGCTGATCATCGAGGTGATCCTTCATCTGCATTGCTTGAAGTGTTGGATCCGGAGCAAAACAGCAGCTTCATGGATAATTATTTAGAGTGTGAATATGATTTGTCTCGAGTAATGTTTGTTGCTACTGCAAATAATTTAGATACGATACATCCAGCTTTGCGTGATCGTATGGAAATTATTGAAGTGAGTGGATATACGATGGAAGAAAAAGTTCAAATTGCTAAAAAGCATTTGATTCCGAAGCAAAAAAAGGAGCATGGCTTAGAAAAAATAGCTATTAATATGTCCGATCAAGCCATTCAAAAAGTTGTTGAAGGGTATACTAGGGAGTCGGGAGTGCGTAAACTTGAGCAAGAAGTGGGTCGAGTAATTCGAAAAATAACGAAGTCTATTGCCATTGGTGAATCATATCCTACAAAAATTCAAGCTTCAGACGTTGTGAAAATGTTAGGCCAAGAGCATTTTGATAAAGATGCCTATGAAAGCAATGAATATGCGGGAGTAGTCACTGGTTTAGCATGGACGCCTGTTGGCGGTGACATATTATTCATCGAAACGCTTTTAAGTAGAGGCAAGGGTGTGTTGACCCTTTCGGGCCAACTAGGAGACGTTATGAAAGAGTCAGCCATGGCTGCATTGAGTTTTTTAAAGGCGCATGCAGATCAATATGGCATTGACTATCGGATTTTTGATCACTATAATTTACACATTCACGTACCGGCAGGAGCTGTTCCCAAGGACGGTCCATCAGCGGGAATAACTATGCTGACGGCTATTGCTTCTGCGTTAACTCAGAGAAAGGTCCGCTCCAAATTAGCGATGACCGGTGAAATTACCTTGCGTGGGAAAGTGCTACCAGTGGGAGGAATTAAGGAGAAAATATTAGCTGCAAAACGGGCAGGAATTAAGGAAATTATCATGTGTGCAAAAAATCGCAAGGATGTAGAGGAGATTGAGGCGCATTATATTTCTGATCTTTCTTTTCATTATGTTGAAAATGCAAATGAAGTGCTGGCTTTAGCCTTGTTAGACGAGAAAGTCAAATCGCCTATCTCTTTTGTATTTCAAGAGGATGCTAAAGCAACGGTTTCCGTATCGGCGTAATAAACTTCGCCTTTTTCGAGACTATATTGAATGACTTTGATCGCCTCAGATTTGGAAAGGGGGCGGAGGCAGTCGACTAAATCGCTTAGATTCATAGGGCCATTTTTTAGATATTGAAGGATCATTTTCCTTTCTTGGACGTTTCCTTCAGGATAGGCTTTGCCAGAATTTTCGCGTTTTTCTTGAATGCAAATATCACAAATGCCGCAGGGGATTTCGATGTTTTCGCCGAAATAAGCTGATATTTGCGTAGTTCTACAAAATTGATTTTGCCTTACATAGGTTTCAATAGAATCTATTTTTGACTTGCTAGATTCTTTTTTGGCAACGTACGTGTGCCAACTAATCGGCAAATTATGTACGGAGGCTCTTGGTGTTAAAAACGTAATTTTTGATAAGCCATTTTGTTTTTCGTATTCGATGATTTCGAATTTTTCCAATAATTGCAAGGACCTTTCAATGTCTGCAATGGGTGCTTTAAATTGTTGACTGATCGTAGATTCAGAAATGGTCACAAATTGATTGTATAAATTTCCTCCAAATTGCCTTAATAAATATTTTAAAAGCGATTCGAATTTTTCATTTCTAATTTGAAAATCATACAATTCAGTCGGATTGATCATGATTTTAATTTTGGATGGATTTTGCATCGCATCGCTCATTAAAATCAAGCCTTCGGATTCAAGGGTTTTAAGGGAGTAAAACGTTTCCGCAGAAGGCAATTGGTATCTAGAAACCATTTCTTGCCAATCAAAATCATAAGAAGTCATTTCGCTACTACCTTCTGCAATTTGTAAATAATTACTGATGGATTGATATGTTCGTTTGATGATATCAGCGGTGGGATAGGATTTTTGCCATTGCGCCTTTAACTCAATCAGATCATTCTCCTCTATTAATATGACTCCAAAGGCTTTCTTTTCATCTCGCCCGGCTCGGCCTGCTTCTTGGTAATAGGCTTCCATTGAATCAGGTAGATCCATGTGAACAACCAGTCGGACATCTGATTTATCAATGCCCATCCCAAAGGCATTGGTCGCAACGATACATTGTATTTGATTTTCAATCCAGTCTTTTTGGCGCTTTGTTCTTTCTTCGGTAGGTAATCCAGCATGGTAGAAACTTGCTTTGATGCCTTTCTCTATGAGCATTTTAGCAATTTCCTGTGTTTTTCTCCGATTTCTTGCATAGACGATAGACGAAC
>Ga0214163_1000984_pt1 | contig 12857 bp, 10 predicted proteins | sample LakMenepilimnion_2_FD_153001 | JGI IMG/M metagenome (GOLD analysis project Ga0214163, IMG submission 153001) | Freshwater microbial communities from Lake Mendota, WI - Practice 15JUN2010 epilimnion v4 | ecosystem: Environmental > Aquatic > Freshwater > Lake > Epilimnion/Euphotic zone | place... | reverse complement strand
GCCGATCTTGCTGAGGAAGGTCTGCGCAGCCTTCGCCTCGCTCACATCGGCGGTGAGATAGGGCGTGCGCCAAACCTGGACGACGTGATGCTTTCGCGGCTCGGGATCGCCATCAAAGAGGATCAACTCACCCGTCGGGAAGATCGAGAAGCCATGACAAGGCGGCGGCGATGTCTTTCTGGATGCTGATCTCCGCGAGGGCGATGGCCTTGTCCTTGTCGAGGTTGAGCTTGAACTCCTCGTGCTGACGACCGGCATCTTCGAGCAATTTCATGGTCTGCGCCTTCTTCGTGATGCCATCGGCCTCCGCAGCGATTTTGAGCTGCGTGACTTCGGCATCGAAGGTGCCTTGCTTCTGTGAGGCTTCGGCTTTGGCGAGCAAAACCTGAGCTTCGCCGAGTCCGACGGCGGCGGATGAGGCTGTTTTGCCTTCGGCGATGGATTTCTCGGCCGCAGCGTCCTTCGTGGAGTTCTAGCTGTTTGACGAGATGGAAGCTCGCGCCTAGATGAAGTGATATGTCACTGATCGGAACGCCGCTGTCATCTTCTGCCACCAAAGTCATGCTTCTAGGCTCGGGAGAGCTGGGTAAAGAAGTCGTGATTGAGCTGCAACGTCTCGGCTGCGAGGTGATCGCTGTGGATCGTTATGCGAATGCTCCAGCCATGCAGGTGGCTCATCGCAGTCATATCATTTCCATGCTGGATGGTGACGCTCTGCGCCGCCTGATCGAGGCGGAAAAGCCCAATTACATCGTGCCCGAGATCGAAGCCATCGCGACTGATACGCTCGTGGAATTGGAAAACGAAGGTTACACGGTGGTGCCTACTGCTCGCGCTGCCAAGTTGACGATGAATCGCGAGGGCATTCGCCGTCTGGCGGCTGAGGAACTGGGGCTGAAAACATCTCCTTACATCTTTGCGAGCACTGAAGAAGAATTTCGTGCTGCGATTGCCAAGATTGGTATGCCATGCGTGGTCAAGCCGATCATGTCTTCTTCAGGCAAGGGGCAGAGTATCGTGAAAACAGAGGCCGACATAGCCCACTCCTGGCAATATGCGCAGGAAGGCGGCCGGGCAGGCAAAGGCAAGGTCATCGTCGAAGGCTTCGTCGATTTTGACTATGAAATCACCATGCTCACCGTGCGCCACATCGGCGGCACGGCTTTCTGTGCGCCGGTGGGACACACGCAGATCAAGGGCGACTATCGGGAGTCCTGGCAGCCACATCCGATGTCCAAGAAGGCGCTGGAATCCGCAGAACACATGGCTGGGGCCATTACTGGGGCGCTTGGCGGTCGTGGGCTCTTCGGCGTGGAGATGTTTATCAAGGGGGACGAAGTCATCTTTAGCGAGGTTTCTCCGAGACCTCACGACACCGGTCTGGTGACTTTGATTTCACAGGATTTGTCCGAGTTTGCGCTGCATGTGCGCGGCATTCTTGGGCTGCCGATTCCGAACATTCGTCAGCAAGGACCGAGTGCTAGCTGCGCCGTCCTGGTAGAAGGTGAATCGAGCACAGTTCAATTTGGCAAACTCAATGAAGTGCTGGCTGAGCCTGACACCCAGGTGCGTCTTTTTGGTAAGCCAACCGTAAGTGGTCAGCGTCGCATGGCCGTGACGCTGGCTCGCGCTGAGGACATTGATCAAGCCCGTGCCAAAGCCCACCGTGCCGCTCAAGCCATGGAGATCCGCCTGTAAATGATGACTGCCACGAATCACCCGCAACTTGACTGGCTCTACTCGACCCAACTATTCGGCATCAAGCTGGGGCTGGATAATGTGCATCGTTTGCTTCAGGCGATGGAACTGCCTGGAGCTGTGATGAAGTTCATCCATGTTGCTGGCACAAACGGCAAAGGCAGTACCTGTGCGTTTATTCATGCGGTGCTGAAAGCTGCTGACCTGAAAGCAGGGCTCTTCACATCGCCTCATCTGGTGCGTTTTAATGAACGCATCCGCGATACGGAACGTGAAATCACCGATGAGGAGATTGAGACGGGGCTTGCCCGAATTCGCGCGTTGATTGCCGAATGGGAAACGCACCCGACTTTTTTTGAGATCACTCTGGCGTTGGCCTTGGATTGGTTCCGCCAACGTGGTGTCAGCTGGGTGGTTCTTGAAACCGGACTTGGAGGTCGGCTGGACGCAACCAATGCATTGATGCCGGAAGTCACGGTGATCACGCGCATTGGAATGGATCATCAGGAGCAGCTCGGAAACACCCTGACGAAAATCGCAACGGAAAAGGCAGGCATCATCAAGCCTGGAATCCCCTTAGTCACAGGACTGCAGGATCCGGCATCACTAGCGGTTATAAAATCCGTCTGCAAAGCCCAGAAGGCACCGCTTAATTTGGTGGATACGCCGCTGACGGAAGTGAAACTCGGGCTCGAAGGTCCACATCAGGCTTGGAATGCAGCGCTCGCACTGGAAGCGATCCGCGAAGCTGGAGTGCGGCTGCCTGCACTGATGCTTGAAAAAGCTCTTCGTGATGTTTCTTGGCGTGGTCGCTTTGAGCGTTTGCAAGGTGGTCGTGTGATTGTAGATGGTGCGCATAATCCTGAAGCAGCTTTCGTTTTGGCCGCGACCTGGCAGACAACCTTCCCGGGCGAGACCGTGGAGATCATTCTGGCAACGGCTCGGGACAAAGATTTCGCTGGCGTGTTGGAATCTTTGAATCCCATCGCTTCAGCCTGGCATTTCACTACCTTTCATTCACCACGCGCCCTGCCTACAGCGAAGATGCGTGAGATTTTGAACGAGTCCGATCTTCAAGATCTGCCTGTGACTGAACACGCAGATCTAGCCTCAGCCTTGCGCCGTTGCGAAGGCAGACGCGTCTTGATTGCTGGCTCACTCTATCTGGTTGGTGAAGCCCTGGCCTTATTTGCAGATGAGGCAGAGACCTTTCAGCCGAGCCTTCAATGAGTGGTTAGTGACCTCGACGTGCCAGTTCTGCGGCCAGTTCGTAGTTATGCCGGAACGAGTCTCCCAACTCCCGTGCCATCTGCGTTTCGGAGATTTTATTCCGCGAACGCAGTACAGGATTGATGACTCCCATCATGGTGTCGTATTGGACGCGATTCAGATCGTGAAACACCTTCGTGGCGTGGCTGGATGAACTAGCTTTGGAGAGCTTTTTCCAAGCTGTTTGCAGTTCTTTGTGAGCATCCACACAGATGACGCGAATGAGAAAGCGAATGGCACTGAACGCTGGTCCCGTCCACTCGGGATGATAATTAAAGGCTCCTACTTTCTCGTAAGGCATCTCTAAGCCATCGCTCATGTTTTGAATGAGTGCAGGGCGATAGAAATCACGGCGTATCGGCAGGCGGCGCAGCGCTCCACCCTTCGTTGGACCTCCCGGAGTGCCGCTGCGGAAAGCCCAGATTTTCTGCCCTCGCTCCGAGAGAACAAACTCCATGAACGCCGTTGCTAGCTCAGGCTCGGGAGCTCCGCGAAACATGGCGATAGGGTCAACGCTGATCGAGGTGCCGCCGACAGGCATGATGAAGCCTAGTCGGGAACTGCCATGTGTCTGCCGTAGAAACTCCTCAGTGGAGCGCCCGTAAAAATCAATGCACATGCCCGCTGCGGCATCTCCTCGCATGACATCGAGAGGGATTTTGGTGGAGGTATCACTGAAGTAACGCGCATTGGCACTGATGCGCTGGATAAGCATCAGTCCCTCCAGCCAGCCGCGGCGGATGCCTTCAGCTTCGACATCCTCAGGCTTGAGTGTGCCGGGCTGGGCTTTGAGTTTGGCGACATTACGCTGCATCTCTTGCTGGATTAGCATTTCAAAGGCCTTAGTCACAGAGCTGCTGCGTCCTGGATCAGCAAGAGCCACCATGCCTTGCAGACGAGGATCAGCCAGATCTCGCCATTCTTCGGGGTCTTTTTCGATACCCAGGCGACGTAGGACATCGCGATTAAACACAATCCCAAAACTGGAAAGGCAAGTGCCACACCAGCGATCCTGCTCGTCACGGAAAGCCTCTCCACTCATTTTGAGTGGTATGACAGCGTCTGAGAACCAATCTGTCTGCTTTTCACGAATGGCGCGCAGGCCAGTGCCGTTACCGACATTTGCAACCAAAGTGCCTGCATCCGCCTGCATTTGGAAATCAAATCCCCCACCTCCGAAGAATAGATCTATGCCTATGCTAACTTCAGAATTTAAAAAAGCAGCACGCGCAGCATCGTCCGCAGGTGCTTTGGGATTAAGACATGCCTGAGCCACGGCACTGCTCCATGGATGATGCAATGTTTGCGTCCAGTGCCGCTCAAAAGCAGCCGTGAACTCAGACTTCAGCATCATGGAGATTTCCGAAGTGCCGCCCGGCACGCGCCAGTCGATGGTGATGGACTCACCGGTGGCTTGCTTCCAATGCTGAGCGAAGGCTTCAGCAAACTCCTCACGGATCTGTTCATGATGCGGAGTCACGATGACCAGGCGACGCCGGTTATCGTCTAAAACCGGGTCGGTGGAGGATTTCAAAAGGAAAGGTCCGATCAAGGTCACCAACATCGCCAAGACGATAGCGGCCTCCTTCCGCCAGAGCTGGATCAGGGTGAAAATGCGCATGATAAAAACAGTTTCTCACCCATGCTGAGAGCCTGACTCAGGGCAAGGAGAGCTTTTGATGGTCAGTCGGATGAAGAGATTGTCAGAAATCATCTTGCCGACCGCTAAGAAAGTGGTTACAACTCGCGTTGTGGAACGGCAGATGTAACTTCTGCTGATAGCTCCGTCAGCTTTTCGGAGTTTCCCACGTCGCGATTTTTTTTTACTGCATGGCTTCAATTATCTGTACTCTTACCACTCCGCATGAACGGGGAACGGGTGAGTCATCCATGCTTCCGCGAGTCTGCACGGTCTGATATGCCTGATCTGTCCCGTGCCATTCGCGAGTCTGAATTTCGAGGGAGTCATTGTGGCTCGCTCTCGAACCTAAACCCACCTGGAGGTCCCCCATTAGCAATCCATTCAATAGTCTGAGCAGCGGCCAATTTGCTGGCCGTCCGAATCAAGGTAATACCCCGCCGCCACAACGTGCGGCAGGAACTCCAACTCCAGCAGCAGGCCCACGCCCTGCGGGAGCGCCTATCGGCACTTCGGCGCCACGACCAGCAGGCAGTCCAGGAGGCTTTCGCCCACCGGGCGCGGGTGGTAGTTCCTCAGGTGGTAGTTTTAATCGTCCAGGTCAGGGTGGTCAAAATCGTCGCCCGCAGAATGGTCGTTACGTTGACCAAACACGCGTTAATGAGCGAATCCGTGCCCCAAAAGTTCGTGTCGTCGATGGTGTGACGAATCAGCAGTATGGCGTTCTCGTCACCTCCGTGGCTCTTCGCATGGCCAAGGAACGCGGGCTCGACCTCGTTGAAGTGGCTGCTTCAGCTGATCCTCCAGTGTGCAAAATTGTCGATTACGGCAAGTACAAGTACATGCAGGAAAAGCACAAGAAGGAAGCTCACAAGCACCAGAAGGGTGGCAAAGTGAAGGAGCTAAAATTCCGCATTGGTATCGATCCTCACGACTACAAGATCAAAATCATCCACGCTGAAGACTTCCTTGCCGAAGGTCATAAAGTGCGTATTCAGCTTCAGTTCCGTGGTCGCCAGATGGCGCATCAAGAGCTTGGGCATGCCCTCGCTGCCCGCATTAAGGAAGACCTCCTGACCATGGGGCATGTGGACCAAGATCCGAAGATGGCTGGACGTAACATCAACATGCAGATCAGCCCTCTGCCTGAGCGTCAGCGCCATCGTAAGTTCAAGACACACCTTAAAGGCGTCACTGATCACAGTGACATCCAGCATCACGAAGAAGGTCATGACCCTCGTGAAGACAAGCATGATCATGAAGACCATCACGACGATGATCATCATGACGAAGCTCCAAAAGCAGAAGCTCCCAAGAACGAAGCTGCTGCCGAGTAAGTTGATCTGTAACATGTGTGAGGGAGCAGCGTTCTTTCTGCCCCTCACGCATGAAATTTATTACCGCTGCTCTCTTACTTCTCGCTGCTACCCTTCGCGCAGCCTCTCAGGACGATCAATACATTCTAGGCCCTGATTCACAGATCCAGGCGGGGGTCCCTCAAGGAAAAGTGACCCAAATGGCACCTTGGACAGAATCCAAAATTTTTCCCGGCACCACCCGTGATTGGTGGATTTACGTTCCAGCCCAGTATTCCAAAGACAAGCCAGCTTCGGTGATGGTGTTTTGTGATGGAGCGGGCTTTGTGAAGCCAGACGGACAATTCCGTGCGCCCGTGGTTTTTGACAATCTCATCGCCAAAGGTGAGATGCCCGTCACCATTGGAATCTTTATTCAGCCCGGTCTGTTTCCGACCTCAAATCCCAAGGAAAAAGCCCGGAGCAATCGCAGCTTTGAATATGATTCATTGGGTGATCTCTATGCGCGTTTTCTGCTGGAAGAAATCCTTCCTGCTGTCGCCAAAGATTACAATCTGAGCAGCAATCCCGATGATCGTGCGATCTGCGGCAATAGCAGCGGCGGCATTTGCGCCTTCACCGTCGCCTGGGAGCGACCAGAAGCGTTTCGCAAGGTCGTCAGCCACATTGGTTCTTTCACCAACATTCGCGGAGGTCATGTCTATCCGGCACTGATCCGCAAGACGGACAAAAAGCCTCTCAAAGTCTTCCTGCAAGACGGCAGAAACGATCTCGACAATCAGTTTGGCAACTGGCCTCTAGCGAATCAGGACATGGCAGCCTCTCTGAAATTTGCCGGTTATGATTACAAGTTTGTACTCGGTGAAGGTACGCACAACGGCAAGCACGGTGCCGCCATGCTGCCAGAAACCCTGCGCTGGCTTTGGTCCACGAAATAAGCAGCCTTAAAACTTCATCCTTATTTGCATCATGAAACACATCGCATTTCTCGCCGCCGCCTTGCTCTCCACTGCCTCAGCGCAGGACACCTCACTTCACGAATACCTCATCGAAGGTGAACCCTGGAAAGAAGCGGTCTCTGGCTACAATTTCACGGACGGCCTCTGTGTGGATGCAGTTGGCCATCTTTTCTTCACCGATGTCAAAGCAGGTAAGGGCATCTACAAACTGGATGTGGAGACTGGTAAAACAGACTTGTTTCTCGATAACCTGCCTGGGATCAGCGGTCTGCAAATCGGGCCTGATGGTCGTTTTTATGCCTGCCATAACAAGGAACAGCGCATCATTGCCATCAGCATGAAAGGCGAGGTGGAGGTACTGCTCACCAACGTGAAATGCAATGATCTCGTCGTCAGCAAAAAAGGCCATCTTTACTTCACCGAGACGCCGACTCAGAGCATTCATCTTATCACCGCAGACAAAAAGCACGTTGTGGCCGATCAGGGCCATATCGTGAAACCCAACGGCATCACCATCTCACCTGATGAACGCACGCTTTATGCCTCAGAGCATGGCGGCAAGCACGTCTGGGCCTGGCGCATCGAAGATGATGGCACTCTTATTGGCGGAGCGCCTTACATGACCATGTGGCTGCCTGTCGGCAAAGAAGTCGCCTCAGGCGATGGCGCGACGACGGAGTCCACGGGACGCGTTTTTGTCACCACTGAGTTGGGCGTGCAGGTTTTCGATCAGGCTGGCCGTCTGGCGGGTATCATCTCCAAGCCAGATCCTCTGGGGAAAGTCGTAAGTTGCGAATTTGCAGGCAAGGGGCATGACCTTTTATTCGTCGCGGCAGGAGACAAGATCTTCAGCCGCAAGCTCAAGGTCACGGGTTACTTCCGCTGAGAATTAAATAAAAAGAAGGCATTTTGCACTCTGAACTACCTCTGTGATTGAATGCGGCGGATTCCTCGCCAAAGCGATAGTTTCCACTTATGTCCCAAGCCGTTTTCCGCACCATCCCTGTCCGCGAACTCCTTGCTGACCAGCTTCTCGATCTCTCGAAGAAGATGAAGCTCTCGCTCTCCAAAGCTGACATGCTGGTCGTGCAGCAGATCTTCAGTGATGAAGGTCGTGACCCGACCGATGTCGAACTGGAGGTCATCGCCCAGACTTGGTCAGAGCACTGCAAGCACCGCATTTTCAATGCGAAGATCTATCACACCCTCAATGGCGAGCAGGAAGTGGTGGACAGCCTTTTCAAGACCTACATCCGCGCCACCACGGAGAAGATCATGGCTGACAAGCCCGACTTCGTGCTCAGCGCCTTCGTCGATAACGCGGGCTTCGTGAAGCTCGATGACGACAAGGCCGTGTGCCTCAAGGTCGAAACGCACAATCACCCCAGCGCCATCGAGCCCTACGCCGGAGCCAATACCGGCCTCGGCGGCGTGATCCGCGACATCCTCGGCGCAGGCAAAGGCTCGAAGCCGGTGGCTTCCATCGACGTCTTCTGCTTCGGCCCGCCAGACACGAAGCAGGAAGATCTGAAGGCCAAAGATGTGATCCATCCGCTCGGCATCATGCGTGGTGTGGTGCGTGGCGTGCGTGATTACGGCAACCGCATGGGCATCCCCACGGTGAATGGCGCGATCCAGTTCGACGACACGTTTATTTATAATCCCCTCGTTTTCTGCGGCACTGCCGGGATCATCCCGATCAAGGACATCGCCAAGGAAGTGAAGCCCGGCCAACTCCTCATCGCGGCTGGCGGTCGCACGGGCAAAGACGGCCTCAAAGGTGCCACCTTCTCCTCCGCTGAACTCACCACCGACTCCCACGAAGAAGACCAGACCGCCGTCCAAATCGGCAATCCTATCGAGGAAAAGAAGGTCGCTGACTTTGTGCTCGCGGCTCGTGAAGCAGGCTTGATCGAATTTATCACCGACTGTGGCGCGGGCGGTTTCTCCAGTGCGGCTGGCGAGATGCTTAGCGAGGTCGGTGGCGAGGTTTACCTCCACCATTGTCCGCTGAAAGAGCCCGGCCTGGAAAGCTGGCAGGTCTTCATCTCCGAGTCCCAGGAGCGCATGGTCATGTCCATCCAGGAGCACAATCTCCCCGCGCTCCAAGCCATCGCTGACAAGTGGCAGAGCGAGATCTTTGTGCTCGCCAAAGCCGACGGCAACAAGCGCCTGCGCGTCTTCCATTACGACAGCATCGTCTGCGATCTGCCTGTCGATAAACTCCACGGTGCACCTCGTCGTGAAATGCGCGCCCACTGGCGTCAACCTGCCGCCGTCGCTCCAAAGGTCGCCGTTCGTCCTGAATCCTGGACGCAGGTGCTCAAGACCTTGCTCGCCGACTTCGCCATCGTTTCCCGTGAGCCGATCATCCGCGAATACGACCACGAAGTGCAGGGCAACACCGTCCTGAAACCACTCGCTGGTGCGACGGGTGATGCCCCGCAAGATGGCAGCGTCATCAAGGTCGATGGCTCGAAGCAGCTTGTTGCTCTCGCTTGTGCCTTGCTCCCTGAGTGGGGCAAAAACGACCCGCACTCCATGGGCCGCGCCTGTGTCGATGAGTGCGTGCGTCAGCTCGTCGCCATGGGAGCCAACCCGCAGCGCATCGCCATCCTCGACAACTTCTGCATGGGCAATCCCGACGCGGAGAAGGAGCTCGGAGCCCTCGTGGAATGCACGAAAGGCATGGCCGAAGCCGCCATCGCCTACGGTGCGCCATTCGTGTCCGGCAAGGACAGCTTTTACAACTACTTCATCACCGAAGACGGCCCCGTCTCCATCCCCGTCACCCTGCTTGTCAGCGGTTTTGGCATCATTGAAGACGCCAAGCACGTCGTCGGAGCTTCCTTGCGCAAAGCGGGCAGCAAGATCTGCGTCATCGGCAATACCACCCCCGGCCTTCGCGGCAGTGTCTTTGCCAAATACACCAAGGGTGCTGGCATCGACGGAGCCCCTACCTGGAGAGACAGCGTCGCCTGGTCCAGCTACGAGAAGTATCACGAACTGATTAAGCAAGGTGCCGTGCTCTCCTGCCACGACCTCAGCGAAGGCGGTCTCGCCGTCGCCCTGGCCGAGTTTGCCTTCAGCGGCAAAGCCGGGATCAAGGTCGAGATGGAAAACCTGCCTGCGGCCAAGGACTGCACCGTCGCCGAGCTTCTCTTTGGCGAAACGCCAGGCCGCCTTCTCCTCGAAGTCGCCCCTGAGCACCTCGCCGCTGCCAAAGCCGCCGGAGTCGTCGTCATCGGTGAATCCACCAACGAGAAATACCTCAACATCACCCTCCGCGGCAGCACCCTTATCGATGCCGCTATTGGAGACCTAAAGCCCATCTGGCAGGGTGGCTTGGTGCCGTATTATTGATGATGCTGCGCTTCATCATGATTTGTCATGCCGCGCATGGAGCGATGGAGTAAGGGAGTGTTGGATTTTCAATACTCTAGGTCTCTATCCCTCCAAGGGCTCGAAATCACAAAACTGGGTGATTCGTGATATCAAACTCCAAGCTTGGCTTTGCAGCCTCTTTTCCGCAGACTGGGGGCGAATATGAAAAGCTTTCTGTTCGCTCTCAGTCTGTTGTCAGCTACCACTCGCGTGATGTGGGCCGATTGGCGGGATTTGGCCGGGTTTCCGCAGCTCCAGGCCGAGCTTGGCGCGGCTTTGCCGAATGGCTCGGGGATACCCGTGATGATGTCGGAGGCGACTTTGGCATCGCCTGAGCTTCCGCCCCTGTATTTGCCTGAGGCCACGGCAGGCTCACTGCCTTTTCCCGGATCCGGAGTGCTGAGCGGCAAGCTGATCACGCCGCATTCAGGCGCGAGCGGGGCCTCGGGTCATGCCTCTGCTGTGGCGGGTTACTTTTGTGGCACGACGCAGAGCGTTTCACCCGGCGTCACGAATCTGCATGTCTGGTGGGCGGATGAATTTGCGGGCGAGGTTTTTTATGGCGCACCGATTCCTGTTTTTGTGGGCAGTGTGCAGAATCACAGCTGGGTGGGTGGCGATACGGATGAAAAAGTCAACGTTGAGTTCCTGCGTCGTTTTGATTTCATGCTGGATCGGGACGGCGTGGTCGCGACGACGCCGATGAACAATGGCGGGGCGATGGCGAAGTTTCTGGCGAACGCCTATCACGGCATCAGCACGGGATTGCGTAACGGCGGCCATCCGCAGACCCACAGCAACACGGAGGTGAATGGCCGCATGAAGCCGGATGTGGTTGTCCATGAATCCGTGACGAGTCTGGCCGGTCCTGCCACGGCCTCGGTGGCGACGCTGCTGCTGGATGCCATTCGTCCGGCGTTTCCTGCCGCCGATGATCCGCGTGTGGTGAAGGCCATCATGCTGAGTGCGGCTTCGAAGCAAAACCTGCTCGGCTGGAGTCGGGTGAGTTCGAGTCGCCCCTATGATGAGGTCCACGGGGCAGGGGAGCTGAACGTTTTGAATGCCTATCACATCCTGACTGGAGATCGGCAGACACCCAGTGAGGAGCAGCGCTGCGGTTGGCGTGGCTGGGATTTTCGTCAAAGCCAGACGACGGAGCCAAGGCGATACTTTTTTCGTCTGCTGCCCGGACAATGGGGCGCGACGGTTGCCGCGACCTTGACCTGGCATCGGACTGTCTCGGCTGATTTCACAACGGCCAGTCTGGCCAATCTTAACCTGCATCTGCGCCAGGCCACGGGCTTCACACCGGGCGTGCTGGTGGATGAAAGTGTGAGTGGCATCGACAACGTCGAGCACCTGTTTCTGCGGAATCTGCCGCCGGGAGAGTATGTGCTGGAGGTCAGTGCGGCAGCGGCTGATGTGGACTATGGGCTAGCCTGGGAGGTGCAGCTGGGCACAGGCCCACAGCTAGTCGCACAGAGAGATGGAGCGACGGTGAATTTGATGCTCTCACAACTGGACCCGCTGAAGAGTTACACGCTGCAAGGCAGCACCGACCTGCAAGAGTGGCAGCTGCTGACCACGATCCGCACCGCTGACAGCACACCAGCAACAAGCGCCCACTGGCAGGAGATCAATCCTGCCACCCAGAAGTTCTATCGACTGTCTTGGACCCCGTGAGCGTCATCGGGCAAACACTGAGATAGCGATGCTTTCGCCATAGGATGATTCTTCTCATGTGTCACAATATCAGCACTTTAGGTTGCTTGGTTGGTCCGCCGCCAGAGGCCTCCCGCCGCCTTGTTACGATGAACGGCATCACCAGCGCCAGAAGCAAACCGCCGAGTTTCTCGGTGCTTCTCCATGATCTCGGTGGTGAATCCGTCTTTTCACCACCGAGGGCACGGGGTAACACAGAGGTTTTGCAGGCCATTCTTTGCCTTCGCCCGCTCGCTTCTGCTGGTTAGGTGAACTTCCGATTCCCTATTCTGCGGCTTTCGTGCTATTTGTGCCACCATGCCCGACCAGTCTACTCCCGTCTGCCTTCGTGAAAACCACGGTTTCGCCCGCGTGGCGGCGGTCTCTCCTGAGCTGGTGCTCGGGGATGTGGTGGCGAATTTAGCGATCCTAAAGCGTGAAATGACTGCCCTCGCTGCTCAGGGTGCGCGGCTGATCGTCTTCCCAGAACTGAGCCTCACCGGCTACTCCTGCGCCGACCTTTTCCACCATGCTGCCTTACTCAAGAGAGCCCGTGCGGCCCTGGATGAGCTGGCGGAAAGCACTGCCGGGCTCAGCTGTGTGGCCGTGGTGGGACTACCGCTAGCGGTCGAGAGCCGACTCTACAACGTCGCCGCTGTGATCGCCGAGGGGCGGGTGCTCGGTTACGTGCCGAAGTGCTTCCTGCCCAACTCGGGCGAGTTCTACGAGCGCCGCTGGTTCTCCCCGGCGGCCACGCTGGCGGTCTCGGAGGTCAATGGCATCCCCATCGGTACGGACCTGCTCTTTGCCGCCGATGACCTGCCTAGCTTCGTGCTCGGGATCGAGATCTGCGAGGACCTCTGGACCGTGATCCCGCCGAGCAGCCATGCC
>Ga0214163_1000982_pt1 | contig 12872 bp, 24 predicted proteins | sample LakMenepilimnion_2_FD_153001 | JGI IMG/M metagenome (GOLD analysis project Ga0214163, IMG submission 153001) | Freshwater microbial communities from Lake Mendota, WI - Practice 15JUN2010 epilimnion v4 | ecosystem: Environmental > Aquatic > Freshwater > Lake > Epilimnion/Euphotic zone | place... | reverse complement strand
GACCAGTGCAAAGCAGAAAAGTTGTCTCTTTACAAGAGGGTGACGAATACTATCAAACTATACATTGCGAAGTACAGGACGAAACCCGCACTGAAAAACGCTGCAGAGGTTCTATCCGATCTAGACGCCATTTGGGTCAGGGTACAGAAAGTCACACCCATGAAAGCCTCTCGCGACAATCACACTGCCGCACTCGCCGCAATCAATAAGCTGCAGACCTCAGTTCGTAGGGAGATACTGGACTAAGGCGGTTTCCCCCTTGCCTTCCCGGCAGGAAAGCGGTATAGTTACTTCAGTCCACGCACGCGACCATGACCTTCGACCCTCAAGCAGAAGCACGCTCAATGCTGCTTTGTTGGGAAAAGTACTACGTTATTCCACCTAACACTAAAACACTTCGAGATTGCGCTGAGCATGGCGCTACACACTGCGCCTACGGCTGGCCAAAGTTTCCGGACCCCAGATGGAACAGTGAGCAGATCGAAGCGTATCTTGCTGCCTCCTGCTCTGCCCCGCATAGTCCGTGCTGAGGCACACCCACCGATCCCTTTCTTTGGGGCGGTTTACCCCCTTTCTTTCTCGAAGAGAAAGCGGTATACTTACTTCAGTCCACGCACGCAACCATGGCATTCCACCCTCAAGCAGAAGCCGATCTCGAAGCACTTTGGCTGGGGCTTCCCGAAGAAACCCGAAGCAAGGTTGAGAAAATGCCCGCAGGTTTGCGGGACTCTTTTCTGCAGTTGGCCCACTCCTACGCACTTTCTGCTTACAAACTCGGGGCTCGGCGATCCAGGCAAGACTGCCACAGGGCTCTTTTACTTGTGGCTGAGAAGGTGCATCCCGACAGCAACTTGGAAAGCTTCCTTGAGCCTGGCTTCGGTATGATTGCTCGTGCGTAGCACTCACACTCAACTTCAACGAGTCACCGACCCACGCCCTTAAACTGAAGGAAAGCCATGGCCAACCCCAAGCCACCGATCACAGATCTGCAAAGAAACATGTTACGGCTGCTTGAACGCAGCACGAACTCAGGGGACGGATGGCGCTCAGTGTCTAGCCTCCTTTGGAAGCTGGTGGTGGAGCAAAGCCACCCAGAACTAACTGAGTTGGATCAAGAAAACACGCGGGTCCGGTTTACACCGGAAGGACTCATTGTGATGAAGTATTTGCCATGACTCTTGAGTCACCAATTCTTAATCTTGCAGAGTTTCTCGGCAAAGAAGTCACCGTTGTGCTACGCGATGGCTCAGTTCGTACCGGTGTTATCTCGCCTTCTTCAGGTAGTTTTATGCCCTGGCGTTGGATGGGCGAGTTATTTCCGTACTTCATGAACACAGGCTCATCTCCGGCTCTCACTTGGACCGGCACAGGTCGGTGGGATATTATTGATGAACACGAGTACGACATTATGAAAATTGATCTAAAAAGCTGAATGAGAAACAATGACTGAGGCTAAAGGGGCAATGAAAGTGTACACAGGAATTGGGAGTCGAGAGACACCTGGTCCGATCCTGGCACTTATGGGCCGAATTTCGGCAAGGATGGACCGTCTAGGACTCACACTGCGCTCTGGTGGTGCTGACGGGGCTGACTCAGCTTTTGAGGAATACTCTACGAGAAAGGAGATATTTCTCCCGTACAACGGCTTTAATGGAAGGCACCACGATGGCGTATCCTACTTTGATTACCTTTTGTGCCCAGGGCGAGAACTAGCTCAAGAAAGCGTGGAGCAGTTTCATCCCGCACCCTCTCGGCTCTTTGATAAGGGGCGAAAGTTAATGGCTAGGAACGCGATGCAAGTCCTAGGGAGAGACTGCAAGAGCCCAACGGACGTGGTAGTCTGCTGGACAAAAAACGGCAAGGACGTCGGTGGAACCTCACAGGCGATTCGCATCGCCAGGTTTCACAACATTTCCGTCCTTAACCTGGGTAACCCGGCCACAGAGACCTATTTCACTGCTTTCACAGACGATCCCGATTCGCCTTTTGTACTTCCTTAGGGCGGTCCCCGGTTACCCTGGGGCGGTCCCCCCTTGCCTTTCCGACAGGAAAGCGGTATAGTAGGTTTATACGGGACAAAAACCCGCAATCCACCTTGTCCCAGAAAATGGCATTCACATCCGAAGGAACAATCGAGATCGACCTTCCCGAGTTATGGGAATGGGTTCACGACAACTATCTCCCTGTCCCCAGGGGGTCTGAGGTACGTTATGGGGTGCCCCGCATCAACCGTGGGAACTCCGTCATGGAAATTGACTTTGCGGCTGCTACCGAGTGCGATCCGGCGGATTGGGCGGTGAAGCCGAAGGCGGTGACCCAGTGGGAATCTACTGGCGCTGCACAAACTGAAAGTCCTACCGAAGGGGGAGCTCAACATACCATTGAGCTGCGTGTATCGCAAAACTTTTATGACGTGGTGACCCTTCTTGCAAAGGCTGACGGTATAAGTAAAGCCGACGTCATAAGAAGGGCTGTGGAGCTATTCGCCAGAGAGGCAGCCGAAGGCGGTGACCCAGTGGGAGGAGCTTAAGTGAAATTCAAAATTACTAGAAACCCTGTGAAGGAACCCAACCTAAACTGTCGGGTAATGAGGATTTTAGTACCCTATGCTCTTTTAATCGACGCTGCAATTGAAATCTTCACGTTCTCGCAGTTCAGAGGTAACCTTCAAATGACTTTGATCGTTAAGTTAGCTAAGGAGAGAGAAAAGCTAGCTAAGCAATCGCGTAAGCTTCACAACATTTGACTTCATGACTCCTTTCACTCTTCTCTTTTAGCCCTCAAACTCACCGGGTATATATCCTGGCCCTGGCTTCTGGTGCTCCTTCCCTCGTTCATCGACTCTTCGCTTGTATCTCTCTATGTAGGGTTTTGGTACTACACCTTTGGAAAAACACCTGGGTCTCTGGTTTCCGGACCAACGGAAGGTTCCGCCGCAAATAATTTATCACTTTCTCAACAACCAACCTAAACCAAAATGGCAAACATCGAACGCAAACTCGCCTCCGTCCAGCGAATCGCTGAGGTTCGCTCTATCCCTGAAGCAGACAGAATCTGTGCCTACCGTGTTAATGGGTGGTGGGTTGTTGACTCTGTAGGTAAGTATGAGGTTGGGGACTTGGCAGTTTACCTGGAGCCAGACTCGTTTGTGCCCCATGTACTGGATCCTACTCTGTCTAAGGGGAAAGAACCGAAGGAGTATAAGGGGGTAAGGGGGGAGAAATTAAGAACAATTCGGCTGAAAAAGCAACTTTCTCAGGGGTTGTTGCTACCGTTCGTGGAGACATTGAACGGAGGATTCTTCCAAGTCAAAGGTGATGACGGCTTCTTACGCTTTGTAAGGGAAGGTGACGATGTTACCGAACTCCTCGGTATTCAAAAGTGGGAAGCTCCGGTCCCCGCATGCCTTGCCGGACAAGTTCGTGGAAACTTCCCGAGCTACATTACCAAAACGGATCAGCCGAGAGTTCAATCTCTATACGACAAACTGGGGGAATACAAGAATGTTGTATACGAAGTTACGGAGAAACTAGAGGGTACATCTTGTACGATGTACCTTAACAACGGAGAGTTCGGAGTTTGCTCCCGTAACTTAGACCTAAAAGAGGATAATAATAACACTTATTGGTCCGTCGCTAGAAAAGTCAATCTAGAAGAAAAACTGAAGACTGCAGGGTTTGACAATGTGGCTGTACAGGGAGAAGTTGTAGGCCCAAAAATCCAGCAAAACATCTACAAGCTAAATGACTTCAAGTTCTTTGTTTTTGATGTCTACCTTACGGATATGGGGAGGTACATGACCCCCCTGGAAAGGAAAAACTTTTGCGATCAATTTGGTTTGGGCCACGTCCCTGTGTTGGGAAGCTTCTCTATAAAGGATATGGGTGTGGAAGAGATCCTCGGTATGGCAGACGGTTTCTCTCAACTTAACAATAAGACTCTCCGGGAGGGGATTGTCTTCAAGAGTGAATGTGGTGCTTTTAGCTTCAAGAGCATCAGCAATCAGTACCTTCTTAAAAGCGGGCTTTGACGGTCCCGTTTTGGCCTTGTTTGGGGTTAAATCAACCCTGAGAAGAAGGTTCCCCACTCCGCATTCATTCACATCCAACTGACTACCAATTTGACTGGGAGTGTAGCCCTTGAGATGTAAAACCAAGATACTTATGCAGTAGTCGCTGTAACTAGAGAACCTGTTCCCGTACTTATTATACACTTTAGTTCTCTGCTGGTCGTTCAAAGAAGTCAGATTTAGGCGCTCTAGGGCTTTAGCAACGCCTCTGACGTTTACTCCCAGGGCTTTTGAAATGACCTCCGCGATACCCCAACAAGACTCGTATAGGTTTTCTATCTCAACTAAGAAATGTTTATAGGAGTGAAATCTGTTTCTAATTGCTGGACTTTTTAATAGCTGCTTCCAGGAATTTTCTTCGGCTCTTCCCTTTGCAGCCATAGACAGTTTCTTCTTAGTTTCTTCTGAGGCTTTAAAACCTTTTCTAGTCTTGCTAATCTTCTCCGCAGTTAAATGTGTCACGGGGCAATTCTCCTTGGTTCTACCCACATTCCATGGCGCCCCCTTGGCCCCGAAAGCGTTCTTTCGGCTTCTGTTTAAGTATAGTTCGTTGAACTCTATGTTTAGTCTTCGTAAAACAGTTTGTTCCCATTCGGCTGCCTTTTTAGGTTCGTCTCCAAAAGTTTTTCTCACTTCCAGGATATCTGGCTCCCCGTGAACTTTTCTAAATGCTTTTACATGCCGGGAGCTGGTGAAATAGGCAACCCAAAGGTCAGCAGGGTGACATCCTTTGGCGAATCTAACTCCGTAGTAGTACTTATTGAACCGGGACCAACCCACTCTGTATGTGTAGCAATTTCTCATTGGTTTCAGAACGACTTGTTAAGGTTTACCCTGAATGACTTCGCCTAGTTAAAAACTAGACGGCCCTTGGTGCCTGGGGACGCTAAAGCCCCCCTGGAGCACGCACCCGTCCTGGACCTTTCCCTGGTGCTGACCGACCGGTTCGGCTCCCTGGAGGAGCTGCTAGCTTACGCCGATGGCCCGTCTCTGAACCCCAAGGTTAAGCGAGAAGAGATTGTCCTCAAATCCAATGAGTATGGTTTCACTTTTAAGGCCATCAGTAATGAATGGTCGATGAAAAAGAAGGAGAAGTGATGGCTGAAGTGAATCTAGAAGTCCCTTGGACTTCACTAATTGAATCTGAGCAGAAAGCTGCTCAAGCTATCTTAGACGACGAAAATCTAGGGAGGTTACTGAGCGAGGTTAAAATAGACCAAGACGCCCCCAAGCGAAAGATTGACCAAATACTCAAGAGTCTATCCAATCTAAAAAATTCTCTCTTTAATTCGCTACGCAAATTGGCACATTCACCGCTATAGACAAGGCACTTCTACCCTAACCCTAGCACTTATATTTACTTTTCATTGTTTGGTAGCCTGCTCCACCTTAAGCCTAGGGATCTTGGCAACTCCTGTGAACCACTTCCTGGTGTCTTATGGCATCTCACTCCTTGCCATTACATGATACATTCATCGTCCCAACATACACAATGATTCCTAATGCGTAAGTTCTTTCGTGACTGCAATCTAGTAATTCGAAACTACCGTGATAACACACCAACCGTAGCAATGGCGGCAGTCTTTGCTATACAATGCTTAATTTCGTCCTTGGCGATAGTTGTCGGAGTTCATGTCCCTGTAACTTTTCTGTCCGTTACGAGTGTGGTACTTGGACTCCTCGGTGTTGCATTCACGTTGTATGTTCATCGTCCAAATTTCGGTAGGCCGGATATCCGGGGGTAGTGTTCCCTCGTGAAAGCCAAAGTGGTTGGGGGCGGTTTCCCTTTTGCTTCGGGACGGTTTCCCGGCTTGTTTTTGCTCGGCAGAAACGCTATACTAACTTAGTCAGTTCACCCCGCACTAAACCTAAATGTCAGCCCCAACCCCGTACGAATACCCTACGGGCACAACTCCCGAAGCGATTGAAGCCTTTCGCACCATCTGGTGTAAAACACCTGAAGACGACATTCGCTTAGGATCCGTCTTTGAAATTTTCCTGAAGGGGTTTGTTGCCGGACGGATTTCCATATTTGAGCAACTTTCCCGCGATCTCTCCAACTTGGATGAAAGGGTTGGGGACCTGGAGCGATTCCGAAACGCAACCGCAAATTACGACTCGTTCGGCGACTACACACGTCCTTAAGATGGAACTCCCCCCCGTTAACGGCAACCGACAAGATATACTGGAATAGTGCCTTAACTGATTTCCTGGCCGTTTGGCCAATGACCAAAGATGACACCGCATTTTTCACCGCGTCTGTTGAAGGTGCTCGTTCTTCGTCAACGGAGCGTATTGCGGCAGTGGTCTTGAGCGACACTTCACTTCGTTCAACCTTTCTAATCTTTCTAAAGGGATATGTTTCAGGGCGCATCAAACAGATGTCCACAAATGGGGTAGATGGGGACACCTGAAGCAAATGTCCCAATGATTGAAACCAGGGACACACCCTTGGTGACATTCTCCAATTCAAACCGCAAAGCACAAAGCTTAAAATGGAACTACTTGCCATAGCCCTGTTCAGCGTAGCCGTCGGTGCCTTCGGCTATATAAGCGATCGAAGAGACTGGAACGGGGGCTTCTGCAGGGAGTCCGGTAAACCGTGGGTTCAGTTTGACCTCGCAAGCGACGGCTCCCGAGGGTATAAAGACGGGTCAGACAACTACATTTGGATTTCTTACCCCGTCGACCACTCGAAAGTTTCCTAGTGCCCTCAACCGTGCCATTTCAACTCCCCATATACGCAACCACCCCCAAATGATAAATCCAGAAGACCAAATCTTGTTCGACCCTCTCACTGAAACTTTCACGTATCCTGACGGGATTCAAGAAACCCTGGCCCAATACAAACGACGAACTTACCAGTTCGAGTACATTCGCAATCTCCAGAGTGCACTCGAAGAACTTAAGGTTCTTTACCAAAACCCTGGCTGCATGACAGAACCTGAGTACTGTAGGGCTAAAAATAAAATCGAGGAAGAGTTTGACTTCTGGGAACTTAACCTTTTCGTCGAGTACGACGATGAGGACTTTGGTAGTTAACCTAAGTATCCGCATTAACACAAAACTCTGCCCCAGCCTCTCTGGCTAACTCATCACTCGTCAAAATGTCTCCACTACTCTCCGCGCTCATCTGGATGTTTATAATGTGGGTGTCCATATTTTGGGTCTCGTACGTTACAGGGAAAATAAACTAGGGTGGGCTTCCTTTAATTTTTCGACCACCTTAGTAGCACTTTTCAACCTTATATTTTTGGGTCTGAAACCCAATTAACCGTATGAGTACACTTCATCGGGCCAACGGGGACTTGTTGTCAATGGCTCGCAAGGGTCAGTTTGACATAATTGTCCACGGCGCCAATTGTTTTAATAAGATGGCTTCAGGCATCGCGGGGCAAATTAGCCGTGAGCACCCTGAAGCAGCGAACGTTGACCTTTCCACTCGGGCAGGGGACCGGGGCAAACTCGGTCGTTTTACCATGGCACAGGTTCAAGGGAGCGGTAACCATACTTTTCACATTGTCAACGCATATACTCAGTACTCTTACGGAAGGGGCAAAGACATTTTCGAGTATGACTTTTTCCGAGACTTTCTCAAAAGTTTTCAAACTTTTTTGAGGAGCGGCGCCATGGCTGCGCCACTAGACAGGAAGTTTGCGGTAGGACTCCCATACATCGGGTGCGGTCTCGCTGGCGGTAACGAAGACACGATAGTAAAAATGCTTGAAAGTTTCTCCCTGTCCTGCCACGATATTGCGGACGTCACTCTCGTACGGTACGTGCGATGACCTCGCTGCAGTGGTTAAACATAGCCTCGTGTGCTGCTCGTCGCCTTTCCGCTCTACGGCTTCGAGGGTCGTCCACCACCGAAGCCAAGGTCGGAGAAAAGGCTACCTTGGACATGGCTCTGTCTAAGGCGAACATGGCCATTATGGCTCGCTTAAGGGCACATTTTACGTCGAACAGCCCAAGCCAGAGGTAAAGGAGACGGTTTCCCCCCTTTTGCTTTTTGGGATAAACGGGCTATACTAGCTTTAGGGAGTTCACCCTCTACAACGAACCCCTAGAAACCTTTCTCAAAGACAATGAAAAACCTTCTCGAACCCTTGCGCAGGGTCAACTACGTGGTTGTTGGTAACAGAGCCGTGGACGCGGCACTGACTACGATTGCGTGGTCCGTTCTCCTTTTTGGCCTTGCGGGCAAGGCTGCCAAGGCTCTAAGACCCCACCTTGTCGTTGCCCTGAAGGCACTGCTTAATGCCCTGGAGGAGCCACCGTCACCGGTCCAACCCCTTGCTCTTGCAGAGTCTCCTGCGCCATCCCCGGTTGTCTCAGCACCTGCTGTCGCCAGAAAAAGGCCCACCCGTCGCGAGCCTGCACAACACAAAGGATTTCTACGTGGCTAAGGGCGGTTTCCCGCCCTTGCCTTTCAGACGGAAAAACGCTATAGTAATATCATGAATAACGTTACTTCCAATTTTGCCTTCATCGGCGACCTACACTCTCAGAGAAAGCCCCTGCTCAAAGCGCTCGATTATTGCCGAGGAGCAAATTGCACACCAATTTTCCTCGGCGACCTTTTTGACTCTCGCATGGAAACAAGCGACAGCGCAGGTGTGTACAAAGCCGTTCGGCAAGCCGTGGAAGAAGGGGCGATTGTGCTTCGAAGCAACCATCAAAACAAGCTGGAGCGTTACGCTCGCGGGAACAACGTGGTTCTTAAAGAGGGCTTTGAGCGTACCGTACAAGACTTCTCAGACGCAGGTATCCCTATTGAGGAAGTCTCTGCCTGGCTGGAAACTTTTCCCTACGGGGTTGCCTTGCGAGATTCCAGAGGGACAGAGTACCGTTGTGCTCACGCGATGTTTCCGAAGTGGGTTCTTGTTCCACCGTCTTACACTGGAGTGTACCGTGTGAACGAGGTGACGAGAAAAGCCAAGGACTACATGCTGTTTGGCCCTCGCCGCCCCGGCGCGGTGTACCCTCAAGATGAGACTCGCGTCTATTGGTGGGAAGAGGAATGCGATCGGACCTGGGTTCGTGTCGCAGGGCACTACCACCACGTTCACACGAGCGAGAAGAGCCTGGTTCTCGACGGTCAGATGGGTGGCAGCACTCAGAAAAGTTTTGACCCGGCGCACGCTCGCCTCTGTGTGTGGAACCTGGAAGAACAGACCCTTGTTCAGTTTGCTTAGTCTCCCAACCCTTAACTTATGAACCCCAACCCCTACGACACTGCCTTACATGGTAAGGCGTTTTCCCTTGGCGATGCAATTCAGACTCGACTATGGGACCTTTCCGTGCAATGTCATCTCCTCCTTGATCGCGGACAGTTTGACCTTGTAAGGCTCCTTCAAGCTGAGGGCGAAGCTCTCGCTCAGGCCTACGAAAACCAAGAAACCTTCCTTGTAACACACTTTAACCGAAATGAAAGCTGACAGAGTAGTTCGAGGCGGCAAAGTCGCCGTGTTATATAGCCCAGGCTTTGGCGCTGGTTGGAGCACATGGAACTCCAGTGATGGTGAGGGTACCGACGGTCTCGAAAACTTTCTGTTGTTCGACCCCACCCTGGTGCACATGGTTGAAGACGACCGCCGAGACTCCATTCCAGAGTACGTTGAGTCCGTTTATCCTGACTCCCACTTTTATGGCGGCGGCGCGGGAGAACTTTCAATTTACTGGGTACCTGAAGGGGTTATGTTTAAGGTTACGGACTACGACGGGGCAGAGACCCTTGAGTTCCGTGACGCTGAAGACTGGAAAATTGCTTAGTTGCCGTGCGACACAATTACAAAAGTTCTCCACCCTGTAACCCCACATGCTAATGCGAGTTCTTGGTGTCGCTGCTGGCATGTCCCTACTTCTGCTCATTCTTCTTTTGAGGGGACTTCCAGTGGTGTTCTTCCTCAAAATTGTACCGCTAGCGCTCCTCCTTTGTGTCGCAGTTGCGTTTATTTACGCCGGCATTTCTCCGGATTAACACTCGCTCTTTTAATTATGGAAACCGTCACGATTTCAAAAACCGAATACGAAAGATTAGTTGAAGGGCAACTCGAACTCAACGCTCTTCATCAATTTGGGGTTGATAACTGGTGTTGGTACGATGACGCCGTTAGTTCAATTCAAGAAGACGAAAATGAAGAGTCCTAGACTCATCTTTTAACCACAACACCCACTCGCAAACTTCTATTATGTCACTCGCAAAAATTGGTATCGGCGTTGGTGCCGGTGCTCTCCTTCTCGCCCTCACCGCTGGTCAGTTCACTACGATCAACACCGGTGAAAACGGGCTCTATGTCGGTTTCGACGGCCAAGTGAAAAAACGAGGTTCTGACACCAGGCATTAAGTACGACGGGTTCGGATCCATTAAGGTGTTCAACACCCGAAAGATCACGGTAACTGCAAACGACCTTCGCCCGAAGACCAAGGACAACACCATCATGAAAGAGATGGATGTTACTGTAACATACAGCATCAACCCTAACTCCCTTTACGAGTTCTTCACCAACTACGATCTGACTAATCACGGGATTGCCGAAAATGGTCAGCTTCAACTAATGTCCAGCTACATTTCCAGGTTGATTACATCCGCCGTAAATCAGTCTGTCGATGAGTTCCCCGCACTAGCTGTAAACAGCAGCCTGGAACAGATTCAAGACACAATCAAAACCAACCTGTCCGAAGCTCTTCGAAAGAACGGCCTTGACGGTAAAATAACCGTCGACTCCATCATCGTAGGCAAAGCTGACTTACCAGACGAATTGGTGGCGTCGGTGAATCGTGTAGTTGCCGCCCAATCTGGCCTAAAAGAGCAGCAAGTTAAGACTGAAACGGCTCAACTTAAGGCCGAGGAAAACAAGGCACTGGCGTCCACAGTGACTTCGCAGTCTCTTGAGTACCAACGTCTTGAGGTTCTCCGTGAAGCCATGAAAAACGGCAGTATTCAGAAGATTCTGATTAACGGTGCCAACGTGCTCTCCCTATCCGAGGGTGTTTTTAACACGAAGTGAGTGTGGTCCGGGGGTAAGGGCGGGAAGCCGCCCCTTGCTTCCCCGTAGCAAACACGCTAGTATACCCTTACAAAACCATCGCACTGGCACCATAACCCAGAGGAAACCGCAAAGAAAACATGGGAATGTACACAGAGATTTACGTCAACGTTGACCTCAAAGCATCGACACCCGACGACGTCATTACCGTTCTCAAGGCAATGTGCGGAAAGCTCGACGAAGACTCGGAAAGAGAGGCCCTGAAGGACCTTCCAGACCGATGGGGTTGCCTTTTCAGTGACTGCAGCTACTACACTCCTCGTACACACTGCAAATTCCTGGAACGAGACACGATCTCAAAGCAGTGGGCACTCCTAGGAAAAGGCGACATTAAGAACTACCGGGGAGAAATTCAGGAGTTCTTTGAATGGATTTCACCGTGGGTAGACGGCTTTGAGGGTGACTTTATTGGCTACTCACGGTACGAGGAAAACCAACAACCGCAACTCTTCTTCTTAACAAAACAATGAACTTCGACAACTTTGGCCAGATTTGGAACGAGTCCCGTGGCCGATTCACAAAGTCCGGACGCGACGCCATTCACGAAACGAAAATTGAGGAATGGGTAGATAGGGGCATTGACCTTGCCTTTGACCCTTCCTTCTGGGAAGGTATGGTTCGTGGGGCTATTGAACGTCTTCAAGAAGAGATCGCAGGTACGGACAACCTGCGCTGATTGCACCGCCGTCCGACCCAAACTCCTGATCAACCAACCTCGCAAAACCATGGGACTTGACTCCTACCTCTACGCTGAGAAATACCTTGGCAACTACGACCATTCGTCCGACGAAGAAAAAGAAACGTATAACAAGATTGTAACAGCTTTGGGTATGACCGACTTTGCAGCCGTTAGGCGCAACAGTCTTTACACGCGAGTCGAAGTTGCTTACTGGCGTAAAGCCAACCACATTCACAAGTTTTTTGTGGATCTATCCGAGGGAGAAGACAAATGCGAAGACATTGATGTTGTCCGAGACGACTTGGTAGAACTTCTCTCTCGGTGCAAAAAACTCCTCGAAAGTAGGGACACCCCTACGGAAACAAACACAGTAAACCCTGCGGAGATCCTACCCACCGAAGGGGGATTCTTCTTCGGCTCGACAGACTACGGTGAGCACTACTACTCCGACCTACAACACACAGTCAAAGTCCTGGAGAAAGTCCTCAACCACCCCGCAATTCCTGAGGAGGACTATAGCTGGAGGTTCGTGTACCGGGCCTCCTGGTAGTTCCCAGGATTTACTGCATTAGGTTTTAACTATGCTTGGGTGTCGATGGCTCAGCAACCCTTGAGGATTTCCTCCACCATTTGACCATTGAGTCCTTACCCATAGCGCAAAGTTGATACAGCTTTAATTTGTATCCAAACAAACAATCAACTTGAGAAAATGACAACGCCATCCTTTTTAAACGCACTCGAAAACGAGTTTAACCAAACCATCACCGCTAACGGTGCAAAGGCATACAAGTCCACCGAGTCTAAGTGCCTGGACCTCTTTGGAAAGATTGCAGCTTGCCGTGACAACATCAGCGAAGCAACTCGCCTATTCAATCTTGCTTATGCCGAAAACCCTGAGACCGCAACTCGAATCTTGTTTTGGGCACGCGACATTCGTGGGGGCCAGGGAGAGCGAAAGATCTTTCGAGAAGTTTTTAAGGAACTCGTCCGCAATGACGCTGCAATTGGTGCCAAGCTAGTTAGCCTGATTCCACAGTATGGTCGTTGGGATGATGTGGTAGCCCTCGACGGTAC
>Ga0214163_1000981_pt1 | contig 12879 bp, 15 predicted proteins | sample LakMenepilimnion_2_FD_153001 | JGI IMG/M metagenome (GOLD analysis project Ga0214163, IMG submission 153001) | Freshwater microbial communities from Lake Mendota, WI - Practice 15JUN2010 epilimnion v4 | ecosystem: Environmental > Aquatic > Freshwater > Lake > Epilimnion/Euphotic zone | place... | reverse complement strand
TATTGTGTTTTAATAAAGTTATTTTTTGTAGAACTGTTCTACGTTCTTAGCATAGTCTTTCCAAAATGTTTTAGCATCTTCAAAAGCATCTGCGTAGAATTTAGTCCAATAGTTCTTAAAGTCTGAATAGTTTAGCATTGTTATCTCCGTTTGTTATTGCCAACATATAATGTTGCAACTTACGAAGTTCAAGACTACTTGATGTTTAAATGTATTTTAACCGACTCTATAATGTACTTAGCAATAGACCACTTCCATTCTGCGTATAAGCCAAGTATTAATCCTAATATAAAATATATCATTTTATGATCTTATCATAAGTTAATTTTATTTAAACTGTTTTCCTGTTACCCAAGTTACTAATGAATTTCTTTCACCTTTAGTTACTGGCATAACTTCGTGTAATACATAAGAAGGAAATATAATTAATGTTCCTTGTGTTTTATCCATAACAGTAGGTTCTTCTCCATCATAAAGTTTAAGTTCTCCACCTTCATATTCTTCAGGATTTGTAAGTTGAATAGATATTGATAGTTTTCTAACTGCTGTATTTGTTCCTCTATCAACGTGCTTACCATATTTACCAGATGGTGCTTCATAATTAGTAAATTGGAATCCTTCATTTAATCCAAATAAATCAAACTTAAAAAACCTTTCATTAAGATTTAATGAAATATCTGTTACTCTACGAAATACCCAATCCATACCATCAACTGGATATAACCAAGATATTTTAGAATCTCTAACATCTGTTTCACCTCTAGTCTTACCTTTAATTAAACCTTTGTCTTTTGCTATATTAATTATTGTTTGACATTCTTCTTTTGAAAATGCGTTATTCCAAAATGCGTAAAGATTGATTTGATCTAATTCAAAGTTCCAAGATGAATTTTCAAATTTAGGTTCTTTAATTTTTTCTGACATTACCTTCCTTTCGTTTTGTTTTATTCTGTTTTTATTTCCCAGTTTAAAATAGATTCATTCCAAGAGTAATACTGATTTTCTTCTAATTCTGTTGTTGGTTTAGAAATTGGTGCTTCCCATCTACAATTATCTTCGTTTAAAATCCAAGAATTAAAAGGTTTTGGTGCTATGAAAGCATCTCTTTGTTGGTCATATTGATAACCTATTCCTGCATAATTTTTTCTAAAATTGTTGTTGTATGAAGTTTGTTTCCAAACATCTCTTGTATTATAAAGTTTATTAATAAAATCTACTCCAGCTTGTTCAGTAATTGCAACATCATTAGATACTACGATTACTTGTTCAACTATATTTCCTACTCCTAATTTTGCAAAGTGTGCCATAAATTATCCTGTTATACTTCCTGATGAGTTGTAAACTAATATTGTATCTGAACCAGATGTTGTAACTGTTGGAGAACCAGTTGTAGTTCCTGAGTAATTTGCAGTTGGCATACGAAGTATTACAACTCCTGAACCACCAGCACCACCAGTTCCTCTTGAACCTCCACCTCCACCACCTGTGTTAGTTGTTCCAGCAGTTCCTGCTGGCATTGGGTCTGAACCAGTTGCACCAGCACCCCCACCACCATTTCCACCTGCACCTGCTGTTCCAACAGATACTGACCCACCACCACCACCTGCTCTAAAAACACCAGAACCAGTAATTGAAGAAGATAAACCTACACCACCTGCACCACCAGTAGCTGTTGAACCATTTGAACCTACTGCACCAGCACCACCACCACCAGCACCACCCTCAAGACCAGATGGGTTCGTACCACCAGAAAAACCTTGATTAGCAGTTCCTGAACCACTACCAGCAGGGTTATTGTCTGCATTACCACCACCTCCAGAACCACCAGAATATAAACCAGAAAAACCTGCTGGACTACTTCCCCCAGTTCCTCTACCTCCACCTGTTGAAGATATTGTTGTAATTCCAGTTCCTGAAATTGAAGATGCAGTTCCTTGTGTAGTTGAAGAACTAGCACCACCACCTACTGTAACTGTATAAACTGTTCCTATATTAAATGTTAAAACTGCTTCACTACTTCCTCCACCACCTGAAGTTTCTGTTGAATATGAATTTCTATATCCTCCAGCACCACCACCTCCTGTGCCACCAAAACCTGTACCAGAACCACCTGAACCTCCACCAGCTACTACTAAAAAATCTACTGAATAAGTTAATGGTTCTAAAGCATCTGTTCCTTCATTAATACCTGATGTTGCTAACCAACCTTGTGTTGAATCTATATAAACTAATAATACACCTTCTCTTTCACCAGATAATTGTAAACTAGATGTTCCACCTTCTATTTTATTTCCGTTAGGTGAAATAATAAGTTTATTAGTATCAAAAGTTCCTGCATAATCTACTACTGCTACTTGTTGTCCAGCACTTGGAGTTGCAGGTAATGTTACTGTAAATCCTGCCGAAGTAGTATTACAAAAATATCCTTCTCCAGCAACAGCAGTAAAACCAGAAGTCTTAACTGAAGATTGCCAAGCAATACCAGAAGCAGGAGTTGCGAATGATAATACACCAGAACCATTTGTTGTTAATACTTGTCCATTTGTTCCGTCAGCAGTTGGTAATGTAAATGTTAAATCAGCAGATAAACTTGCTGGTGCTTTTAATGCTACATAATTAGTTCCGTTAGCTGTTGTTTCACGAAAACGAATTTCTTTTTGGTTGTCTATAATTAAATTTACTGTTGATGTAGAAGCTGAATCTGAAAGTGTTAAAACTGTTCCTGTTGCAGTTGTTGATAGTCCAGTAATTGATACTGTTGAATCTAACCAATTTACTGTGTTAGCTGAATGGTCAATAGTTGCTAAAGATATATCATCAGCACCATCATAGTATTTTAAAGTAGGTGTAGTTGGAGAAGTTGTATCTAGCCAAAGCTGACCAGCCACTGCACCTGTTGGTCTTGATGTTCCTGAATTAGTTGTTTGAATTGCTGATAATGCATTATTAAGATCGCTTCTAAAAGCTGGGAAACCTTGATTCGCTATATTATAATCGTGTTGTGCCATAATCTACCTAATATCTTAGTTAATAACCTTTTGCAATATAATCAAAAGTTTTACTTATTCCAGTACCACCACTATTTTTGAAAGCCAAATCAAAACCATTTATAGTTTTGTTGCTCAATAAAAAGAAATCGCCAGTAGCTAATCCTTGTGCAGTAATACCAACAGCATAGTTAACAGAATAAAATGGATTTGTAAATGTTACTGTGTAAGTACCAGCACCAGAACTAATATCATTTCCACTAAATATTCTATCTGGCATATCAATAGAAACTGATAAAGCACTAATAACTGGAGTAGATGCTAAGTCAAATGATCTTAAAAATACTCTAAACTTGTAATATCTTGCTGTGTAATCTCCAACGACAAAGTTTCTAAAATCAGTATAAGTTATGTTATCATTTGATAATGCTATTTCTAAATGTGCATTACAATTAGCTGGAGTGTCTCCATCAAAGTTAGAACCTGCGTCATCAAAATCGCCAGTTCTTAAATCAAATAGATCATCTAAGTTATCTGAAGTTTGTGTAATAGAAGCAGTTACTCTTGAAGTATAAACACCACCTATGTCTATTGGATTTGCAAATACATAGTTACCTTCTGCGTATAGATCATAAGACGTAACACCAGAATCAAAAAAAGAAGTTCCTGAATCAAAATTACCAGTTGCACTATCAAATAATTCTGATGAATCTAATCTTAAAGTACCATCAGAAACAACTGTTTGATTTTTAGTCCCTGAAAATGTTGGTGATTCTGTTTGTGTTACAATGGCATTAAAGTTTCCTATTGTTGATACATTGGTTGCAATAATTGTTTCGTTAGAAGAATAGTTACCATTTTTATCTACTGCTTTTATAAGATATGAACCTACTCTTGCTGGAACTGTAACTGAAGTAGCTGGTCTTGCAACCTTTTCAACTAAAGAAACTGAGTTAGCCCAAGAAGCACCACTTGTTTGTGTTGAATATCTTATTTGATAATAAGCTAAATCTAAGTCTGTAATTTGTTGCCAAGATAAATGTGCATCTCCACCAATAATGTTACATGAAAAATCTGTTACATCAGAAGGTGGTGCTATTCCACCAACAATAGTTCTTGTTGCAGAAGTATAAGTAGATGAAACTCCCAATGTATTAAATGCTCTAACTCTTACGTTATAAACAAATCCATCTTTTACGTTTAATATTCTATGAAACAATCCTGTAACCTGACCAGATATAAGATAATCTGTATCTGTACTTAGTTTGTATTCTACTTGGTAGTAATCCACAAAGTTATCTAATGATGCACCAATCGTTACATCTAAAGCAGTAATAACAACTCCATCTGAGTATTCAATTAATTGGTCATCTAAAGTAACTGATACTGGTGCTGTAACAGAAAAAGGATTAGGAAGTATTGTATCAGCAATAGTTGGTGCTTCGCCTTTTTCTTCCCAAGTATAAAAATTATCTTGATGTTCTTCTAAACCAAGAGTTACTGTTGAATCTGAATTAATAGCCAAAGACATTACTCTAAAAGGTTTAGCACTAAAACCTGCTGTATCGTATGTAGCTGTTACTATATCGCCAATAGATAAATTAAGTGCTTCTGAAGTTACTGTTACTTCTGCTTTTAAATTGTTTCTTGATCTCTTTAATATGTTCTCGCAAATTTCTTCTGCTTGATATGGAGAAGTTACTTGTAACATATCAAAACTTCTTTCAAGTAAAGTATTGTTATCATCACTTAACATTGTTGCGTGTTGATCTTCTACTGGTAATGCAGAATCATCAAATGGTGGAAAAGAAACTGTATCTGATTGATAATCTTTTTCTGGGTTAGTAAATGTTCCTATAACTCGGTTATACTTTTCAGATTTACTTTCACCTTGTAATTTAACTTCGCTTACAACATTATCTTTAGTTAATAGTAATTGTGAACTTCCTGAACCTTCAATAATAATTTTGTATTTACCTTGTGTATAATTAAAGATTGCTCTCATTGGTACTAAGAGTTCTCTTACATTTTCTAATACCTTTTTTTCACTATCTATAACTGCATTTGTTTCAAATAAATTTATATCGCTTGTAGCACCTGAATAAGGTGTAACTTGTGTATCGCAAGTATTTGCAGATGTTTTAAATGTATCGTAATTAGTTTCAAAGGCATCATTAGGTAATCCTTTTCCATATCTAGTATTTCTTAAATAATCTAAAAGAACTAATGATGAGTTTGCAGAATAAGCCCAAGTAGAAGCTGTATCTTGTCTATGTGAACCAGAACCACCTTTAGTAGAATCTAATCTAGGGTCATAAATCTTTTTACCTCTAACAGTTACTCTAACTTCTGGTAATCCATTAAAAGCATCTTGATTCCATTTAAACCTTAAAGCAACATAAGCAAGACCAGATAGTTTATGATCTGATGTCCAGTTAGTTGTTTCATCAAGTAAAGAAGAAGCTGATTGATTGTCTAATCCAAAAAATGATTGAATAGATATTAAAGATTCTCCACCTTTATAGTAGTTAGCATCTCCACTAGAAACTCCTCTTATTGTTCCATCTGTTAATGAACCATCAAATGTAACAAGTTTATCATCAACGTAAACTTCATCTATTGCAGTTATTCCTGCACCACCACCTTCGCATAATACTCCAGCTACATAAAGATATTGATTATCAGCACCAGAACTTTCAACAAATACTCTAGTTAATCCTACTTGTCTTTTCCCATAAACAACAGGAATAGGATTGTTGTTAGAATCTTTATTTACTAATGTTCCTTTGGCTTCGTCTTGTGAAGATTGTCTAGGTGCTTTTGGTTTAGGCGATATAATATAACTTATCGCAGTTGTTATTACGAATTGAATGATTGCTGATACTATTGCACCTTTAGCCATTAGATATGAAACTCCCTTTTAAACTTTTCTGCTTTTCTATAAATATGAAAGTTATTATCTTGTCTTACCCATTTAACAGATTCATCTACTTCAATCTTTTCTTTAAAATAATTCTTAACCCATTTCATAATTTGTAAACAATTACTTTTTGCCAATACATTCATAACCCAAATATTATTTCCACAATTCCATTCATTGTCTTTTAGCTTTCCAGTTAAAACAAATCTTTGTTCAACATTATCACTTAGATATGCCCAGTTAGTAAATCCAACATCTTGATTTCCTATTCTGTGTATTTGATATTGGTCTAAGTTAATTGATGGAGTAACCATCTTAGCTAAAAATTCATAAGATAATTTATCATACTTAGGAAACTGTCTAAATAAATGGATTGTTCTATATAAGTCATTCATTAAGCTGAACCCCACTTAATTCTTTGTGCTGTCTTACTTGCAAACTCCATACCTTTGTCATTAGGAAAATATATCTTTTGTGAGTTTTCAGCAGTTCTTCTTCCTGAAGTCTTTTCAAAATCTGCCCAATGCGAAGCTATGATTACATTAACAGATGATGTTGTTTCATTTTCTTCTAAAGTAAAGCTTGATATTCTTCCATCAAATAAAAGAAATGGGTCAGCTATTAGTGCCTGACTATCATTTAAAAAACCTCTATAAACTTTTGCAGGTTTGTTCATGTAGTTGTTGTTTAACAATAAAGAAATTATTGTTGTATCTGCACCTGAGAATTTAAGTGATAATGTATTTACTGCAACGTCTGCGTTTTCTTGAACTTCAGAACTACCTAAGAATAATGATGAAGCTGTGTAAGTGTTTCCATCAAAGGTTAAATCTTTATAATGATCTGTGTAATAAGTTCCTGTGCTTATGCCTAAATAAATAAGTTCTACTGGATTAAGTTTATTAGTTGCTATCTCGGCAATTACTCCAGCAGTTAATGATCTTGTCATTACAGTACCTCTATTAAATCAATTTCGTATTGGAAATAGTTTTCTGTACCGATAGTAAATTCTTGAATATCTCCTGTAAGTCCAACTGTAAAATCTACATTGTCATAAATGATTACTGCATTGTCAGCTACGTTTGCTCTTAATGGTGGTTCAAAAGTTAATGTTCCTGCACCAGAACCATTAGATGATACATCTGCTACGCACATATAAACTTTATTCTGTCCAGTAAATCTAAAGAAGTCTCCAGCTTTAAGTACACCAGTTAAATTGTTTCCCATACCATCTATTGAGCATGAAGTAACACCAGCACTAATAGCACCAGCAACAGATATAACTGTACTAGCAGAACCTTGTGCATCATCAATAGTTGGTGGAGTATATTGGAATGATTCCATTTGTGATCTTTGTTTCATTATAAAAGCAAGTATAGGTGCAAATTGGCTTCTAGTCATAACTGGGAATCTAAGTCTTAATCTAAATTTCTGTCCATCAATTTGTCTTGCTTGTCGTCTGCCAGATGCAGTTGTGGTTACAATAGTGTTCTGATTAGAACTGATTGCTACATCTCTAGGTGCTGGACTTGCTGGGAATGTGCCACTCATACAATATTAGACTTTCCTTTTTGATTAGCACCTTGATTAACTAAGTTAATTATAGTTGCTCTATTATCAATTAATAATTCTTTAATACCTCTAACATCATTTGCTTGAATATTAAATGTTATATTCATTCCATTACCCATATCGTGATTAGGAATAATAGTTCCATTTGTATTTGGTACAAATAATTCTCTACCACGTTCTCCAACTGTAATTGGCATACCACCTCTAACAGAACCACCTTCTGCCATTCCTACATAAGTATCTGGTATTCCACCAATGTCAGGATTAAATCCACCACCACCACTAAATAAACTAGTTCCAAAACTTAATAACGAACTAAAAAAACCACCACCACTATCACCACCGATAGCTTGTCGTTGTGCTAATAAAGCATTTTGTTTTGAAATTTCTAGTGTTTGTAATTTTAGACCAGCTAATTTTAATCCTTCTCTAATTAATATTTCAATTTGAGTTGCTAGTATATTTACTAAAGCATTTTGTACTGCAGATTTTAAAGCTTCACCTAAAGATTTTCCTAAAACAATAGATTGTGCAATACCTTTTGAAAAATCTTTTATACCTTGATTAAGTGTTTGTACTACTACATCAGATGTTTTTTTAAGTTGATCTAAAGCTTCTGTATTAATTCTTCCAAACTTTTCAATAATCTCATCTAATAAGCTTACTTGTTTTTCTAAACCAGTATTAGTATTGTTAATAAGTTCATTCTTTTGTTGATTTTTTTCATTAATAGATTGTGTCTTTACGTCTATTTGATCTAAGAAATCTTTTATAACTCCATAAGCACCAGATTGTTTATTTAATTCACTTGTGTTCTTTTCTAAGAAGAACTTTTGATCGCCAAATTGTTCTACAAATTTTCTTTGTTGATCTAGTAATGAACCAAGTGCTAATGCTATTAATTTTCCACCAGTACCTAATAATAAAAATCCTATAACTCCAAGTTCCCTAACACCACTTGGAAGTGCATCTAAAGCTTTTAATAATCCTTCAATTCCACTTGCTACAAACTTAAATATAGGTGCAACAGCATCAATGATTAAACCAGTTCCTAATAATAAACCTTTTATTGCTCTTGTTAATTCTTCTCCAAATGATGTAGCAAACTTTTGTAATGTTGCACTATTCTTATCTAGGTTGTCATTTATAACTGATAACCCTGCACTTATAAAATTAAAGAAACCACCTTTATTAATATCGTTTTGAAATTTAACAAATGAGTTAGTTATCTTAGTTAATGTTCCTTGAAATGTATTTGATAAAACATTAGAAGCTTGTGCAAATCTACCACCACTTCCAAATACTCTAACAAATGCTTCTTCAGTAGCAAATGCACTTACATCAGCACCTTTTGAAAACCCTAATAAACTTGCAACACCTTTATCTTGAAATAGTCTTGCTGAGTTAATTCCTTTAGTAAAAGCTTTTGATATTTGTTCAGCAGATGTTTGAAAATCTAATCCAGTTATTGCAGATACGTTACCAACTATTTGTAAGTTTCTCGCTAGTTCTTCTGAGTCTTTTGATACTACTGCTAAATTACCAGCAGATGAAATAATGTCTTGAAATGCAAATGGTGATTTACTTGCAAATGAATTTAATGTTTTAAATGCCTGAGAACCTTTTTCTACTGAACCAAATAAGAATGATAATTTGTTTTCTGTTAATTCAGCTTCACTTCCTACTTTAGCCAAACCTCTTAAAGCTACTCCACCACCTAGACCAATTAAAGCATTTCTTAAATTAAATATTGAGTTTTTAACTTCTGTAAAAGCTTTTGTAGCATTGTCTATAACATTAAGTTTTATGTTTAGTTGCTGATCTGCCATAGTGTAGTTTTTCTTTTTCTGCCTTCACTTTAAAGTAAGCTATCCAATAATAAAATTCATCTTGTGTCATAAGACAAATTTCTTCCATACTTTTGTTTAATTCCTGACCAAGAGCAAGTATAGAATATAACTCCGTATCAGATCTTACTTTTTTTCAGCTTCCTCGTAAGAAACACCATTCAACATTTCTGTTGATACTCTAGCTATAACATTTGCATCAGCATTATTCAATAATGTTAGCTTGTCATCTAGCTTAAATATTTTATTTCCTTCTGAGTCTTTTGCTTTTAAAACGATTGCATCTACTAATACTCCTAGATCATCATTCTTAGCACCTTTGAATAGGTTTCTTTTTTCACCAAGTGTAAATGGTGAGCAATATATTATTAAAGGTTTGCCTTCCTCGCCCCACTCAGCAACCTCAATCTTTTTAATGCCTAAAGATTCAAATTGTGCCTTCACTCTATCTATTACGTTCATATCTTCCTTTTCTAATTAATAATTAATTACGCAGTTCCAAGTGTTATTGCACCTGTTCCTGTAAATGTTATTTCAGCTTCTACCATTCCATCAAAAGATGCTGATATGTTGCTACCAGTTATGATTGCATCACCATAGTAATACTTGTCGCCTGAACTTGCACCTTCTGGGTACACTTTCAAAGCTATTGATGTTCCTAGAACTAAAAGTAATTGACCTGCATCAGCTTCATCAAAAAATAATGACGCAGAACCAGACCAACCTTTTAAAGCAGATTTATATGTTCTGCTAGTATCACCCATTTGAGTATCTTCAATAGTGTCAGCAGTTTGCTCTAAAGAGTAACTTCTAAGTTCGCCTACTGTTGTTGTTGCTACTTTTATAGTTCCTTCTGAACCAGTATGAGTTGCCATGTTTGTTTTCCTTGTTTAGTTAATGTTAAGGTGTGCCAGATGTATATTGGTACATAACTCGCACCACCATTCTGATACCACCTATTGGGAACAAAACTCCTTCATCAGTAGATACTTCTACTACTTGAGTTTGTTTTGCATACCCACCTCGTGTTCTATCAGAATTTAATCTAGTTTCAATCGTAGTGATTAACTCATTACGTTTTGTATCAATATTTGTTGTAGTTCCTTTTACATATCCAACAATTACAAAGTCAGCAGTTGCTTGTCTTGTAATAGTGCTTGATGTCATTGTTTCATCTGATCTAACTTCATTACCAGATTGCACAAAACAAGCTGGATATTGTTGTTCAGATAATTCATCTACGTTAAAAGGTTCTCTAGTAACCTTCTTTAAAGTTATTGGAGATGTTCCAGTTGAAATTGCTGTTACTATATTTCCTGCTATATCTTCTCGTTTACTCATATCTTACTAAGTTTTTTGTATGTTTGCATAAATACATTCATTATTGGTTGAATCTCTCTTGCACCAATAGCAAAGAATTTACGTTTCTTTTGGTTACCTAAAGCTTTAACATTTTGGAACTTATTAGCAAAATAAATAATAGCTTGTGTTGGTTGTGATCTTTGAGTTATGTTTGATAACATTTGACCAGAAAAATTTAAGTCAGGATATTGTGTTTGTCTCCCAGCTTGTTGTCTAAATGTTTTGTAAGCTTCTGTATATGGTGGAAATGAATTACCATCTGCACTCATTCCTCTTGCAGTTCTTTGTTTGATTAGACCCATTAAGAACTCAGCAGTTCTACCTAATGCAGTCTTAACTATTAAAGGTTGTTCTCTTACTTGTTTTTCAAAGTTCTTAGCAACTTGTAAAGAATTATCTTCAACAGTAATCTTCATCTAATTAGTTTAAGTCTATGATAAGGTGCTTTTTCAGCATCTTGAACTGTGTTGCTATCGTCAGCATCATATTCAACACCATCTCTTAGTATAGATTCAAATTCATCAGCATACATTTGTTTGTAATGTTTCATCATAACTTGGAATCTATCTAGGTTATCGTTTGAGTTAAATTTAGTTAATTGTGGACAAGCATAAAAACCTATTACTCTAAATACACTTAGTCTTTTAAACTGTGAATCAGTTAATAGTGTTCCGTCCATTTCAGTTGTGTTTAGTATTGCTATATCTCTATAAGTTTCTTTTGAGTAAACTGGAAACCATCTTATTCTTAAATCTCTTTCAATATCTTCTCTTGCTAGTGCGTGGTAATTTGTAAATGCTGATATTCCAAATGTTAAAATATCTGGTTGGTAAAATGTTAAATCTGAATCGCTTGAAAAATTTGCCATAGTTATATTTAGTTGGTGGGGCTTTTACACCCCACCGATTTATTAATTAAAGAGCAGTATCAACTTTAACTGTTACTCCGTAAGTATCTTTTAAGATACCTTGACCAACAGTGATAGAAGCTACGATCTCAGTTGCTCTTAGAGAAGCATCTCTTTGAGTTTCAACTTTGAAATCTTCTTTTAATGCCAATCCGATAGATTGTGGGTGAAATACTCCACCGAATGAATCGTCATAAGCATCAATAGCGATATTTGCGTTTTCAAAAATATCAATACCAGCAATTCTACCGATATATCCATTTCTTAAAGCTTCATCTCCAACTTGAGAAATCGCACCACCAGTAGCATTAGCATAAGCTGGTTGTGTTAAAGTTTTCTTTAGGTTGAAAGTAGCTTTTGGGTGAAACACAGCATAATAAGGTGCAGGTACATTTGCACTTCTTAAAATAGCTTGTGCTTTGAAAAGCAATTCTGCTGTTAATTCTGTTCCAGCACCACCTTGATCGTTTGCAGATGCAAAGTCATCAAGTAGTCCTGCTAAATCAGTATCAACTTTTTTAGCGATTGCTTCACCGAATAATTTTCCAATGTCAGCACCAACATTACGACTAGCTGAATCTCTAGCTAAGTCAGTAAGAGTTGTCATAACACCAACTTCAGAAGCTGTAATAGTAGCTGAAGTAGGGTTTACTGCTGTATTAGATAAATCAGAAGCTTCGTTTACTGCTGAAGCACTGATTGTTGGGTACACAGGAACTTCAATAGTTTTACCTGAACCACTTATTGGGTAAGTAGTTACAAGTGGTCTCATAACTGAAGTTTCTTGGAATGTGAATATAGCTTCTTGAGTTATATTCGTAAATAGTTCACTTAAAGTTGAACTTGTTGTTTCGTTTGCCATAGTTTTTTATAGTTTGTTATTGTTGTTAGTTATTTTCATTTTAAATATACCTTGCTCTCGTTGTTTCCTCATGTCAGAATATAATTTTCTGTCATTAGGATTACTTAAATCAAGATCACCAATACTTATTTGCTTTGGAGTAGCACCACCAACTTGACTTCTGCTTCCTGCACCACTTGGTGATGAAGAAACATGATGTGGGTTGTTTTTTAAATATTCGGCTACCAATTCATTAACTGACATTGGTTCACCTTTGTCTGAATATCTAGGAGTTCCATCTTCGTTGATAACTTCAACAGAACCTTGTTCGTTAAGTCTAACATTTGATCTTAGTAGTTGTTTAACTTCTGCTGGTTTAACAGCTTTCATTCCACTAGCTACATTGACTAAAGTTTCGTCTATACGAATCCTTTTTAATTCAG
>Ga0214163_1000980_pt1 | contig 12880 bp, 9 predicted proteins | sample LakMenepilimnion_2_FD_153001 | JGI IMG/M metagenome (GOLD analysis project Ga0214163, IMG submission 153001) | Freshwater microbial communities from Lake Mendota, WI - Practice 15JUN2010 epilimnion v4 | ecosystem: Environmental > Aquatic > Freshwater > Lake > Epilimnion/Euphotic zone | place... | reverse complement strand
CCGCCACTCTATGTGGCGGGTTTTTTTATGTAATTTTTATTGGCGAACTTTCTTAATCTTCCTGAACTTCTTTGCGAAGTGATTCTTCAATTCGCTCAAATATTTCGGCCAAGGTTTGTTGATCATTCTTTGATAAGTGATCCATGAATCGATTGCGAACACTTTCGACATGATCAGGGGCAGCAGCAACTATCGCCTTCCACCCCTTAGGGGTCATCACCGCAAAGTAGCCACGTTTGTCACCTGGGCAAGGCTCGCGGCGAACCCAGCCCTCTTTCTCCATGACCTTCATTCGGTGCGATAACCGCGACCTTGATAACAAAGCCTTTTCTGCCAGTTCACTCATTCTCATACTGCGATCTGGGGCGTCACTGAGCTGAACCAAAATTTCGTAATCTGGCATGGATAAATCATGGGCATCAAGGTCAGAATCCAGCGCTTCTAGCAAACGTCGGCTGGCAAGGATGTAGCGTCGCCAAGCCTTCATTTCGGTGGGGTTAAGCCACCTTGGTGCGGTAGCGTTTTCACGTGCCATGAGTGCAGTCTACGGCAAAGGTTGAAGCTTCAACTACTTTTGATTGAAGGAGAACTACGTGAGTTCAAGTAACGCTGGCTTGTCGGCTGCAGGTTTAGATTTTTCCCACCAGGATCAATCGGTGCGACCTCAAGATGATTTGTATCGTCACTTTAATGGCCAATGGTTAAAGACCGCCCAGATCCCGGCCGACCGCGCAAGTGATGGCGCTTTCATAACTCTTCGTATCCAATCTGAAGCTCGGGTTCGCGAAATCATCGAAGGCGCAACTGGTTCAGATGAGGCGACCAAGATTTCCAATATCTACAAATCCTTTATGGATGCAGCTGCAGTAAATGCACAGGGCGGCTCCCCTATCGCTGCCGAACTGGCACAAGTTGATTCGATTTCAACATTAACTGATTTTGTTTCTACCTTTTCTAAATTAGAAGCCCGCGGAACTTCTGGAATCTTCGGCACCTTTATCTATGCCGATATGAAGGATGCATCAACAAACATCTTGTACTTAGTGCAGGGTGGAATCTCTTTGCCGGACGAGGCTTACTACCGCGAAGAAAAATATGCTGATATTCGAACTGCCTACCTTGCCCACATAACTGCGATGTTCACTTTGGCCAAGGTTTCAAACCCTGCCGACAATGCAGCCAAGGTCATGGCCCTTGAAACCAGCATCGCTAGCCATCATTGGGACCAAGTGAAAAATCGCGATGCAACCCTGACCTATAACAAAATGGACCGCGCACAGGTAAAGGCTTTGATGCCAGCTTTTGATTGGGACCTTTACCTAGCAGAAGGTGAAATTCCAGGCATTGTTTTGGATTCAGTCATCGTGCAGCAACCATCATTTTTCGAAGGTCTAGGAACCATTTTGGCTAACTTTGATGCTGATGCCTGGAAGGCATGGCTGAAGTGGCACATCATCAGCGGCGCTGCCCCTTATTTGTCGGATGAATTCACTAATGAAAACTTTGCTTTCTTTGGAAAGACGCTGTCTGGAACACCTGAACTTCGCGAGCGCTGGAAGCGCGCAGTATCGATGATCGAAGGTTCCTTGGGCGAAGCAGTTGGAAAGGTGTATGTCCAGAAGTACTTTCCGGCCGAAGCTAAAGCCCGCATGGAAAAGCTAGTTACAAACCTGATCGAGGCTTACCGAATCAGCATTAACGAATTAGCGTGGATGAGTCCTGAGACCAAGGTCAAGGCTTTGGAAAAGCTGGGCAAGTTCCGCCCCAAGATCGGCTACCCAGATAAATGGCGCGATTACAGTGCATTGCAAACAACACCGGGTGACCTGTACGGAAATGTGGGCCGCGTTGTGAAGTTCCAAAGAGATCACGAACTTTCAAAGATTGGCAAGCCGGTCGATCGCGACGAATGGCACATGGCGCCGCAAACCGTAAATGCCTATTACAACCCAGTCATGAATGAGATCGTTTTCCCAGCAGCTATTTTGCAGCCACCATTTTTTGGTTTAGACCATGATGACGCCATTAACTACGGAGCTATTGGCGCGATTATTGGCCATGAAATCGGCCATGGCTTTGATGACCAAGGATCCAAATACGATGGTGATGGCGCACTCAATAACTGGTGGACTGATGCCGATCGCGCAGCTTTTGAAGAACGCACTAAAGCACTGATCGCCCAGTACGACGCTTTGGTTCCGGAAGAAGCACCGGATGTAAATGTCAACGGTGCTTTAACTATTGGCGAAAACATCGGTGACCTTGGAGGACTCGCAATTGCTTTCAAGGCATACCAAATTTCACTAGGCGGTAAGCCGTCACCTGTCATCGACGGAATGAGCGGTGAAAAGCGCTTGATGCTTTCGTGGGCACAGGTCTGGCGAGCCAAGGTTCGTCCCGAAGAAATGCGCCGTCGCATTGCGACTGATCCACATTCACCGGCTGAATTCCGTTGCAATCAAATTCTTAAGAACTTCACCCCGTTCTATCAAGAATTCGGGGTCACCGACAAAGATGCGTTGTGGCTAGAGGAACAATCACGAGTTCAGATTTGGTAATGCCTTGAGTTTTTCATTTGATATCAAGCACTCTGAAAGCGGTTCGCTAGCACGTGTTGGAACGATCAACACACCGCATGGACCCATTCAGACGCCAGCATTTATTCCGGTAGGCACTAAAGCCACCGTTAAATCGGTGCTGCCAGAAGCCATGAAGGATTTGGGTTCGCAAGCTTTGCTATCAAATGCTTATCACTTGTATTTACAACCGGGCTCTGATGTTTTAGATGAAGCTGGCGGGCTGGCCAAATTCATGAATTGGCCCGGCCCAACTTTTACCGACTCTGGTGGTTTTCAAGTTTTGTCATTAGGTGTTGGTTTCAAAAAAGTCTTAGCGATGGATGCCCAAACTTTTCGCAGAGATGATGTCATTGCAGGAAACAAGGATCGCTTAGCCCATGTCGATGATGAAGGCGTGACCTTTAAGTCCCACCTTGATGGATCGATGCATCGTTTTACTCCAGAAGTTTCAATGCAGGTGCAACATCAAATCGGCGCCGACATCATGTTCGCATTTGATGAGTGCACGACTCTGCACAACACCCGCCCGTATCAAGAGCTAGCGATGGATCGCACCTATGCCTGGGCTATCCGATGCCTTGATGAACACAAGCGCCTTACCGAAGCACGAATCGGCAAGCCCTACCAAGCCTTGTTCGGAGTAATTCAGGGTGCCCAATACGAAGACCTTCGCAAAAAAGCCGCCACTGATCTTGGAACGTTGGAATCTGACGGCCAGTCCTTTGATGGTTTCGGAATCGGAGGGGCTTTAGACAAAGGCCAACTAGGAACAATCGTTTCGTGGGTCAACGAAATCTTGCCCGAAGACAAACCCCGTCACTTATTGGGAATTGGAGCGCCAGAAGATCTCTTTGTTGGGGTTGAAAACGGTTGTGACACCTTTGATTGCGTATTGGCCAGCAGAATTGCACGCACTAGCGCCGTGTACACGATGGAGGGGCGTTTTAACCTGTCTAATAGCCGTTTTAAGCGGGATTTCACGCCCATAGACCCCGAATGTGACTGTTACACCTGTACGCACTACACACGGGCTTATATGCACCATGTATTCCGCGGTAAAGAAATCATTAGCGCAACCTTGGCCACGATTCATAATGAAAGATTTATTGTTCGCTTGGTTGATCAAATGCGTCAGGCACTTCTTGATGGAAACTTTGCCGACATGAAGGCCGATTTCTTGGGCCGATACACCCACCGAAGCGGGCAATCTCGCGACTAAGGGTTCTTTACAACCTTAGGCAGGTTCCAGTTGTACTTGATCGACAGTTCGCGGACCAGGACGACGACAAGACCAGCAATTGCTACCACCGCGGCTTCATTAAGGTCGATGGCATCCAAGGCCAAATACACAATCGCACCCGACAGGCATGCAGTTCCAATGGTTTCTCGGTGCAGTAGAACAGGTTCGGTCTGACACATGATGTCTCGGAACAAGCCACCAGAAACCGCACCGATTAGTCCAAGGACTGCTGCGCCAACAAGTGGTGCATCATTTATTAACGCGAATTGAACACTGGAAACCGTTGCAACAGCTAACCCCAAAGTATCAAGGGATAGCGCAAAGCGACCAACATCTTGGGTCTTTCCCATTGCAATCGTGATTAAAAAAGCGGCGATGATAGGTGCAAACAACCACGGATATTGAATCCATGGTGGTTGCTGGCCCATAAACAAATTACGCAACGTGCCGCCAGAAATTGAAGCAATTGCTGCGATGAAAAGAATGCCGCCGTAATCTAAACCTTTGCTGGCTGCAACTCTTGCTCCAACCAATGCAAAAGCAAAGGTTGAAACCAGGTCAAGACCAAAGACCAAAAGGTCTAGATCCATGAAAGATTACTTCTTAGTGGCTAAACGAGCCTCGCGACGAATCTTCTGCTCCTTTGGATCTGGCACTGGAACAGCTGAAATAAGTCGCTTGGTGTAATCATTTTTTGGGTTCTTCAAAATTACATCGCGATCGCCTTCTTCGACAAGCAGACCGTCCTGCATAACTGCAATTCGGTGCGACAGGATGTCTACAACTGCTAAGTCGTGAGAAATAAACAAACAAGCAAAGTTCAGTTTGCCCTGAAGCTCTTGCAGAAGTTCAAGGAAGCGAGCTTGTACCGATACATCTAGCGCCGATGTTGGTTCATCTGCAATCAGAAGATCTGGCGTCAGTGCGAGCGCACGAGCGATACCTACGCGCTGGCGCTGTCCACCTGAAAGTTCGTGTGGGTAACGGTTGCGGTAGCTACGTGGAAGTTCCACTTGATCAAGCAACTCTTCTACCTTGCGTGCCAAATCTGAACCCTTAGCTAAACCAGCTAAGTACAAAGGCTCTCCGATTGACTCACCAATTGGAAGACGTGGGTTGAGCGATGAAGCTGGATCCTGGAAAACAATTCCGGTGTGCTGGCGAATTGCTGACAGTTGCTTCGAATCTGCACCCGCAATCTCCTTGCCAACGATCTCAATGCTTCCGCCCTTAACGGGTAGCAAGCCAATCGATGCACGGCCCACAGTTGTCTTTCCTGAACCCGATTCACCTACCAAGCCAACGATTTCGCCTGGATAGATTTCGAGGTTGAAGTTTTTAACTGCGGTAAATGCTGGTTGGCGACCACGCTTTGGATATTCAATGGTCACATCAGTTAGCTTCAACACTGGTGCTGGCTTCGCGCTTTCAGAATAAGGAAGTGCACGCTTCTTGGTTGAACCAAGCTTTGGAACCGCACCTAGCAGCTGCTGGGTATAAGGATGCTTTGGGTTATTAAAGATTTGATCGGCAGTTCCATGTTCAACTGTGATTCCATCCTTCATAACAAGAATGTCATCTGCCATATCGGCAACAACACCCATATCGTGCGTAATCAAAAGGATTGCAGAGTTCAGCTTGTCCTTTAGACCACGCATTAAGTCCAGAATTTCAGCCTGAACAGTTACATCCAGCGCTGTTGTTGGCTCATCTGCAACTAACAATGCTGGGTCGCAAGCAAGAGCCTGTGCGATCATCGCACGCTGGCGCTGACCACCTGAAAGTTGGTGCGGATACTTAAGAATTGATTGCTCTGGATTTGGAATATCCACCATCGTGATCAATTCGAGTGCACGTGTGTGCGCCTCTTTAGGACCCATATCAAAGTGGCTACGCAAAGTTTCTACGATTTGGAAACCAATTGTGTACAAAGGATTCAGAGCAGTCATTGGCTCTTGGAAAATGTAGGCAACTTCTTTTCCGCGGAAACTGCGCAAGACAGAAGACTTGGCGTTGAGCATCTCTTCGCCCTTGACCTTAACGCTGCCTTCCATGCGTGCATTAGATGCAAGAAGTGACATCAAGCCAAGCGCCGTTGTTGACTTACCAGAACCTGATTCACCAACGATGGCGGTTACCTTGCCAGCAGCAAGGCCTAGGTTCATATCAATTACAGCTGGATACCAAACACCATCTACCCAGAAATCAACATTGAAATCCGAGATCTCAAGAACGTTGTCTTTGCTCATGGCTTAAGCACCTGCCTTTGCGTGAAGTTTTGCTTGAAGGCGATCTTTCTTAGTAATTCGACGACGCTGACGTGGGTCAAAAGCATCACGCAATCCATCACCAATAAAGTTAACGCACAGAGCGATAGAAATGATGAACAGACCTGGCCACCAGAACAACCATGGTCGTGTTGTAAATGATGATTCGTATTGGCTAATCAATAGACCCAGTGAAACATCTGGTGCAACAACACCAAAGCCTAGGTATGACAATGCGGTTTCAGTCAAAATCGCACCCGCCATAATCAAAGTAACGGCAACAATAATCTGACCAACTGCGTTAGGCAGAATGTGTTTAAAGGCAATTCGAATATTTGATGCACCCGCTACGCGCGCTGCATCAACGAACTCCATTTCGCGAAGTGACAAGAACTGCGCACGTACCAAACGAGCTAATCCCGTCCAACCCAAAATACCCAAGAACAGGGCTAAATACAGCGGTCCGACCTTACCTGCGGCCTTTCCAATAACTGCAGCAATGATGATTGTTGGCACAGTCTGAATGAAGTCAACAAGACGCATAAGGGTTGCATCAACCATCTTGCCGTAGAAGCCAGCGATTGAACCAACCACAACACCAATAAATCCAGCAACGGCTCCGATAACAAACATAATCATCAATGAGCGACGTGCGCCATTCATAACAAGTGCGAAGTAATCGCGACCGATGTCATCTTGCCCGAATGGGTGTGTGCCTAAACCAAAACCTGAACCAGGCCTTAGGGAAAGCGTTGGACATCCAGTGGTTCCGCCCGGGCAATCCTCGAAGCGAAGCTCTGGAATATCTTCAGTTGTCCATTTCCACCAACCTGGAATACGGATTGGACCAATCTTGGTTTCAAGAGCTGTCATCACGAAAAGAATCAGTGAAGTAAGAACAACAAGTGCACCTACAGCGGCACGGTGACGGAAGAAACGACGTCGAACGATCTGGCCTTGGCTTAGACCTTCAACCTCTTTATTGGCAATAGCGCTTTCGCCACCAGCCAGGATTTCTCCTGAGGCTTTCTCTTTGCGTTTAAATAGAGACATGGTTACTTCCTCAATCTAATCCGTGGATCCAGGGCTGAATACAACAAATCTGCCAACAAGTTTCCGGTTACAACTAGGAAAGAAAGTAGCAAGTTAACACCCATCAATAGATTTAGATCGTAGGTATTAATCGCTTTGATTCCCAGAGTTCCCATACCTTGCCAACCAAAAACGCGTTCGGTAATAACTGCGCCACCAACCAAGCCCACGAATTCGCCGACGAACAAGCTTGAAAGTGGCAACATCATGTTTCGGAAAGCGTGACGAGTAATTACAACTCTTTCATTCAAGCCCTTGGCACGAGCGGTCCGAATGTAATCCTGGTTTAGAACCTCTAGCAGCGCACCGCGTGAATAACGGATCCAGCCAGCAAGTGAAATCAGAATCAATGCAAGTGTTGGCAAAATCAAGTGCATGATGATGTCTAAGTTATTGAGCCAAAAATCCTCAGTAACTAGCTGATCTTTACGCTGACCAAAGGTTGGCACTGGGCGATAATTAACCGCATCAGTTGCGCTGTACTCTTTCCAACTTTGCATAACGCGGTCGATTAAGATCAAGAAACCGCACAAGACACCAGTGATGATCGCAGTTCTTGCAATTGGTCCACGATCAATCTTGCTGAAGATACGTGCAACAAAGACACCCGTAGCAACCAATAGCACCAGCATCACGAAGATGGCGAAATAAGAGACAAAATTGTCAAAGATCCATTGCGCTGGGTAGTACCAAACGACTGCAAGTGCTGCCATGACGAGCGCCGCTTTTTTAGCTTTCAGATCAGACAAACCTGAAGAGATCGCCGTTACACCAAAAGCGATTCCAACCGCCAAGAAGGCGATCAAGATTGGTCCCAGACCTGGATCTAGATACCAATTAGTGAAGTCGATCGCCCATAAAATTACGAAGTTTGTTGCAAAAGCTCCGCCAAATACGGTCCAGAATCTCTTGCGTTCTCCGCCGAGCAATGAACTCCAGAAGATTGCGACAAAGACTGAGAAGATAACCATCCACCTAAATGGGATGTTTGGTTCTGATAAAAAGTTATTGAACTGGATTGCCATGAATTCTTTAAGAAGAACAGCTACCCAGAAAATTGGAAGTGAGTAAAGAAGGAAAGCTAGGAAAGTCATACCGTAGTCGAAGCGGCTGTACTGACGAAGCGCTGAAATGATTCCAAGTGCAAGACCAACAAGCACTGCGGTAATAGTTGCAACTAGAACCAAACGAATCGTGACCGGAATTGCATACGCTAATTCGGATTGAACTGACAAACCGTCACGGGTTGTTCCTAAATTGAGGTTTCCTACAAATACACCAAGCAAGCCTCGAAGCCACAAGAAGTAGCGAAGCGGTGGGGGCGTATCAAGGTTGAGCTGTCGAGTAAGGGCTGCAATTTGCTGCTGTGCGCTGTCATCATTACTTAAACGCAGTTCAGCAAGCGGATCACTAGCGTAAGCGGCAAGGTTATAGACCAAGAAAGATGATCCAAACAAAATCATTATTGAAATACCAAGCCGACGCGAGATGTAACTCAGCATGCGATGCTCCCCTTAGATTTCTAAATTGCTGTAAACAGTGTCGAATCATAGCGCGAGTGGCATCTGGCTTTTAAACCAGATGCCACTCGGTTACTGCTATTTCACCCTTATCGGGCGAGACTAATAGCTTAAATCAAGCTATTAGTATGACCACTCCCACCAGTTCCAAACAAGTGTTGGAGATAGTGCCGCAGGCTTTACGCCCTTGAGGTTTGAGTTGTATGCGGTTACTGCAGGGAACTGGAATACACCAACTGTGAGTCCCTCTGCGTGGATAATACGCTCTGCTGCGATCACCTTAGAAATAAATGATGAACGTGACAGTGGTAGCTGCAATGTATCCAAGATTGCATCAAGGTTAGGCAAGTTAACACCTGTACGGTTGTTTCCTCCACCTAGCTTGAAGTTAGAGTTTGTTCCTGTCTGTGATACTGCTGTTTGGCAGTATGCAAAGAACATTGCATCGTATTCAGTGTTCTGAATACGTGGTGACCATGAAGCCTGAACATCACCCTGTAGGTCGAAACCAGCCTTGATTGCATTTGCCTTAGCAAGTGCGAATTCAGCTGCACGACGAGCGTTGTTACCAGGTACAAGTACCTTTACTGCAACTGGGTTGCTTGGTGATGCACTTGGGAAGTGCTTCTTAACCAAACGAAGTGCCTTTGCATTGAGTGCATCCTGTGTACCAACGTAGAAGCTAGAACCGTTGTTTGCAATTAGACGGTCATATCCTTCTTCACCTGGAGAAACGAATGTTGATCCAAGAACCTGAACTGATGGGTTGATTGGAGCAATTAGCTTCTCGTTGATTTCAGCGCGAGGGATTGCAAGAAGGAATGCACGACGTAGATCTGCACCCTTTCCGCCATGACCCTTGAACAAACCGTTGTATGCAGGCTGTCCTGGTGCTGCGTTAACGCGAGTATCCCAGTGCTCGTAGCAAGACTGGATTCCACCCTTAACGGTGACACCCTTGATCTTGTTAAGTGCTGCAACAGCATCTGCAGTTGCTTGACCCTGGTAGATATCTAGCTCACCGTTAGCAAGTGCCTGTGATGCAGCTGTTCCGTCTGCGATGAAGCGGAAGATAACAGTGTCAACAGTTCCGCTAAGTGCTGGACCTGAGTTGTAACGTGGGTTGCGCTTCATTGTTACTGATGAGCCCTTAACTGCGCTCTGTACCAAGAAACCACCGTTACCTACGAATAGGAGTGGGTTCGTGCTGCTGTTTACATCAGCGATGTCATAGTCATTTGACCAGACCTTACCCATTGCCTTTAGAACGTTTGTGTTCTTTGACTGGTATGCAGAAAGGAAACGACCCTTAGCAGCTGTGTTTTCAGCAACAGTTCCAAGTGCCTTCTTGCCTTCTGACATCAAGATAAGTGCGTGAACAGGTGCTGGTCCAGGACCGAATAGATCCCAGTTAGCAATCTTGTTCTTGTACTGCAGTGTCAATGACATTTGATCAGCTGAAAGTGTTGGCTCTCCAGCAATGTTGTCGTTGTATGTTCCTGAGTAACCGTTTGAGTCAAACGCAGAAACTGTTGTCTTGTTTAGTGGATCACCAAGACCAGCAGCCTTTGAGTACTCGTTGCTTGATAGAACGTGTGACAGCAATAGATCTACTGCTGTGATTGGAGTTCCATCTGACCAAACACGACCTGGGTTAACTGTGTATGTAACACGGAAATCAGTTGTGCCGTTCTTAGTGATTCGGTATGAACCGAATACCTTGTTTTGAATAACGTTCTTCTTGTCATCGTAGTAATTGAATCCGATATCAGACAAGTATCCAACTGCACCATTGATGGTCAAGTTGGTATCTGGCTGACCAGAGTTAAACGATGTCAATGAGTTGGTGTCGTGGACAACAACTGTTGAGCGTGTGTTTGCAGATGCTGGTGATAGCAGTGAAACCGCTAGACCTGCAGATGCTGCAATCGCAAGTGCAACCTTTGCACTACGTGTTAACTTCATGTAGTTCCTCCTTGAGGGTTTAAGAAAAGCGTCTGCGGAGAGTCGACCAACCCCGAAGGCGCTTTTGGTGGCGAAAGTCTGCCGTAGGAAAGGAGTCCAAGCAACACGCAAGTGGTTTGCACGAGCGTGGATTTATAACACCTAGATAACCATTGGCTGAGAAGTCCGGAATAACTAGGCCAAGGATGGGGTGAGGGATGGACTACTGGGCCGCCTCGGTTTTAGAAGCGATGCTCATGAAAAACTTGATCGAACTAATCGCGATGACCGAGGCAATTATTCCGCCGACATACATAGGAAGTCGCAAACTGTAATGGGCTAGGACTCCCCCAAGCACTGAACCAATGGGCATCATTCCCCATACCAGAGTTCGACGAGTGCCATGAATTCGCCCATAGAGCTCATTCGGAATAACGGTCTGATAGGTAGCCATCAACAAAATATTCCATTGCGCAATTGCAAATCCACCTAAAGTTGCAAGGGCCACAAAGATATAAATATTTGGAGCAAATCCTTGAGCCAGCAGGATCACCGAACTTCCGGTGATTCCTATTGTCATCATGATGCTGCGACCAAACTTCTTGGAAGCTTTAGGCGCAACAATGGCACCAAGTAGAGCGCCTAGACCTTGAATTGTAAGAATGACACCAAAGTACTTAGGGGCAAGTTCTAACTCTTTAATGATGAACAAAACCATGGTTGCAGTTCCCATTGAATAACAAACACCAATGGTTGCTGTTGTTACAACCAAGCGGCGCAAAACCTTGTGGTTGTATAAGTATTTGATTCCAAATTTAATGTCTTCGACAAAGTGAGGTTTGTTTTCTTTTGAACTTTCAACACGAACATCCTGCAAATACTGAATAGGGATTGAAAGCGCTAAAAGCATCGCAACGGCATACCCGATGCTGTTGATGAAAAATGGCAGCCACATTGCAAGTGCGTATAAGAAACCACTAAGTGGTGACCCAATAAATCCCTGAATTACAGTCTCTGAAATCTGAAGTCTTGAATTACCTTTTTCGTAATGCTCTTCATCAAGAATCTGGGGAATCAAGGATTGCGCGGTCGTATCGTTGGCAACTTCACAAATTCCGATCACAAAAGCTGAGGCGATCAACCAGAAAATGGTTACGTGTCCGGTCGCGATTCCAAGGGCCACGATTCCGATAACTGCGCTGCGAATTGCATTAGATGCCGCCAAAATGAATCTGCGGTCAACACGGTCCACCATGGCACCGATAGGAATTGCAAAGAGCAACCAAGGCAACATCACCATCGCACCAATTATGGAAATAAGGACGGTGCTGTCAGTCAATGTGATTGCGAGCAATGGGGCTGCGGCAATGAGAACACCATCGGCCAAGTTTGAAACTAAACTGCTGGCCCATAAACGATTAAATGCTGGACCCATGGCTAGAACCTTAGTACATCAAATTAAAGAGCGGCCAAATCAACTTAGATCAGCAGAAGTTTCTTAGCCTTTTCTACCGCAGTATGGCGACCATCTACAGCTAGTTTTCTATAGACATTGCGCAAATGAGTCTTCATCGTGTTTTGTGAAATATGTAGCTGCTTTGCAATTGCACTTAATGGAACACCTGTTGTTAAGTGTTTCAGGATCTCTAGCTCTCTGGTGGTCAGCTTTTCTTCTAGGGCTCCAGTATCAGAATTCATTGCTTGAATTCGCTCTGTCATTTCATGAACCACACTTTCTCTAAAGACGGTGGGTTGAGCGGCTGCTGCTTTCACCATGATTGGATACAAACGGTGTTGCCTAACAAAATACTCGTGATAGCCAACTTCTGCGCCTATGTCTAGGGCTTTATTGAGATACCCCAAAGCGAGGTTTTCGCTATCTATATTGATAGTTGCTTGATAGAGAAACTTATTGACCTTTTCTCGAGGCGTATTTTCAGGAAATCCTTCAACTAGAGCTGGAATCCTCTTGGGTTCGCTTTGAAACTTTACATTCAAATCGATCTGTCGGACCATTTCAATTTTAGGCATTCGGCGCAAAAGTTCTTCTGCTCTTTCCCAGTCATCTAGAACAAAGCGCAAAAAGACTTCGGTCATATCAACGAGCCAACTGAGTTCGTGTGGCGACTTTAACGCTGCCAACCTTTCACGTTGTTGCTTCACAATTTCCATCATCTGAGGAATCTGGCCCTTTGTGATGTTGATTCGTGCACGAGTGCCTTCAGCCATCAGCGCCCA
>Ga0214163_1000973_pt1 | contig 12905 bp, 10 predicted proteins | sample LakMenepilimnion_2_FD_153001 | JGI IMG/M metagenome (GOLD analysis project Ga0214163, IMG submission 153001) | Freshwater microbial communities from Lake Mendota, WI - Practice 15JUN2010 epilimnion v4 | ecosystem: Environmental > Aquatic > Freshwater > Lake > Epilimnion/Euphotic zone | place... | reverse complement strand
CAGGAACTACGATGGATTATGAGGTAATACATGGGGTTTATAATTTGCTTCCTAACCAAATCCTATCTACTAACTTATATGAAAATTTAAAAACGGTAGGAGGAGTTAATTACGACAAAACAGAGGAAGATTTTGCCCTTAAAATTTTCCCTTCCCTCAATAGAAAAGACGTAAATATTTCAGATGCAGCTTTGGTAAAACCTTATGCAGACCAGAGTGATGAAGCATTTGGTTCTACCGACGTTGGCGATATAAGCTGGCTTGTTCCTACTGCTGGTATTTCAAGTGCCACCTGGGTTCCCGGTACCGCTGCACATAGCTGGCAGGCCGTTGCTGCAGGCGGTATGTCCATAGGGCACAAGGGAATGATGGTAGCTGCTAAAACCATGGCACTCACTATAATGGATTGCTTAGTGAGCCCGGAAATGTTAAAAAATGCTAAACTGGAGTTATTAAAGAGAAGAGGTGGTGATCAATTTAAATATGAAGCACTTCTTGGTGATAGAAATCCTCCGTTAGATTATAGAAATTAATAAAAATAACAAATGAAACCTACTTTATTGGTCTTGGCCGCTGGCATGGGGTCTCGTTATGGTGGACTCAAACAAATAGATCCCGTTGGTTTAAATGATGAAACCATTCTGGAATTTTCAGTTTATGATGCAATCAAAGCTGGATTTGGTAAAGTAGTTTTTATCATTCGCCGATCTATTGAGCAACCTTTTAAAGAAAAAATAGGCATTACTTTTGAAAATATTATCCCCGTTGAATATGTTTTTCAAGAATCATCCTCACCAATTGTTGGACTTCCACCTATACCCGAGAGGGAAAAACCTTGGGGTACCGGTCATGCCGTTCTAGTCGCAGCAGACGTCATTAAAGAACCATTTGCAGTTATTAACGCTGATGATTTTTATGGCTTTGATAGTTTTGCTATTATGGCAAAATTTCTAACCACGGAATGTTCTCAGGAAAAACATGCTATGATTGGCTATTATTTGAATAATACCCTTTCCGATTTTGGGGCGGTTTCAAGAGGTGTTTGCACCAGTAATGAATCTGGATTTTTAACCAGTATTGCTGAAACTCACCAAATTATTAAAAACGATCAGGAGATTACGGGCGATTTAAATGGTACCAAGGTTTCGTTGAATGAAAAAACCCTGGTTTCCATGAATTTCTGGGGCTTTCATCCTTCCATTTTTGAATATCTAAGATTGGGTTTTATTCAATTTGTTGAAGAGAACAAAGACCACCCAAAAGCAGAATACTACATACCATTGGTTGCAGACCAGCTTATTGCCTCTGATAAGGCAAAAATAGTAGTCATACCATCTGCAGCACAATGGTTTGGAGTTACTTATCAGGAAGACAAGCCTTTTGTCAAGGAAGCATTAAAAATGATAACGGAGCAAGGCGCTTATCCAACCTTGGGTCTATGGGCAAAATAATGAGGAAATTTAAAATTTAGAACCCACTGTAAAAATTAAGGATTGCTTCATTATCGCTTTGTCCACCTCCTGAAGAGGTGCATTTTGTGTTAGATAAGGAAAAAATACTTCATTGAACTGGTTATATCTAAAGCAGACATCAAAGAAGTATTTTTCTCCCCTTCTTCCTCCGCCTACACTTAATATGGTTTTCGAGGTTTCATCATCTTTAAAAGGAGAGGTATAAAACTGTAATCCTGCCCTTAAACGATAGACGTTACTGATGACCGCTTCTCCTCCCATTCTAATAGCCACCGCCTGCCCAAGTCTTCCGGCAATTTCTATATTAGATTCATTTTCAGCTTCTTCAAAACCATTATAGTTGAATCTATTAGAGGCATAATTAACATATTCCACTTCCCCACTAATAAAACCCTTTTTACCTAAAACAAGACCGACATTTCCAAAGTACCTCCATGGGGTTTTGAACCTGTATTCAAAACTTCCTTCAGCGATAGCTTCACTTCCTAAAAATGCACCTGTTTCATTTGCATTTTCAAAATAATTATAGGTCAATTCATTTTGATAAATGTCAGAAACATTAAAGAAAGTGGGTGTGTGAACAGCCATACCAATACGAATATTGGGTTGTGGCTTCACAATAACGCCCAGCTTCGCATTAGCTCCTCCGCCGGTAGTGCTCAATTCTTCCCTGTAACTCAAATCTTTAAAATAGGGAACACCGCCAGGTGCTTTTACCTGATCCACCTCTGCATAATTCCTTACATTATAATAGGAAATGAAAGGAACGCCCACCGTAAGACCTATAGATACCTTTTCATTATAATTTCCCGCAAGAGAAAAGGCCAGTTCGCTTAATGAACCTGTATTTTGAATTTCCTGTTCCCTTTGTAAAAGAGCTTTTGGAGATAATTGGTAATCAATATCATATTTACCATCTCCATTGAGATCATATAGCGCGCCAGCTTCAGAGGCAATACCTGTTTCAAAATCGTCCAACCCAATTTCAGAATTAGCAATTTCCTGGAATCTTTGTAAAAGAGTCCCCTGGGAAGTTCCACTAAACCGGGTAGTGTTACTAAAATGATTCAAATTATTTAAGGTAATGGCAAAATTCATTTGCTTCCACTTTTCAGAAATAGGCTGGGAAGTAAAAACCATTCCTAAGTTCTGGACATTGACACCTAGTTTACTTTCGGACAATGCAGAACCATTTCTATCTGAAATGAGTCTTGATGTTGTTCTGGTTGAGATAAAGGAGGGGGAAAAGGAAAATTCCGATTTACGGTAAAGTGCTATGCCAGCTGGATTACTGTTCACCGCACTAAGATCGGGACCAATGGCACCCATTGACCCACCCGTAGCAGTATATCGGGCCGTTCCTCCAGGTTCCTGATAACTAAATCTTATAACATCTGCAATAGTTTGTCCAACTGAAAAGAAGGGCAAAAGGGAAATTATTAAAATAACAGACCATTTAATGGAGAGGGTATTCATAGCTATTTTATTTAGAAAAGGAATAAAAAAAACGGGTGGAATATAACAACGTAATATTCCACCCGTTCAATTATGTTAAAATAACAATAGTTTGTTATTTAATGGTTAATTAATAACTCTTCCTCCAGTAGATGTAGATCTACCGCCACTCGACGGACTACTACTTGAAGGTGACGAAGAAGACCCAGAATTTGATGGGGAACTCCTTGGTGTTGACCAACTTGGAGAAGATGAAGGCGATTCAAAACCTCTAGAAGGTGAGGTACTTCTGGTAGAGCTATTGATTCTTTCTGTATTATTTCTAATATCAGAAGAAGTTCTCGGCTGAACGGTAGTACTTGGACGTTGACGGCTATATTCCGTAGAAGGATTACTCGTTCTTGAGGGATAACCTGCAGATGGTATTCTGCTACTCTCACTGGTTGGATATCTTCCAGCGCCTTGTACAGAAGGAGCATATCTTGGTATATCTGTTCCCGTTGTTCCTTGCGAGGTAGAAGGTATTCTGGAACCTCTTTCTGTGGCTACATTTCTTCCGGCAGCAGGGCTTGTTCTCGGTGAACTCTCAATAGTTCCAATCTCAGGATTACGCGCACCAGGCACCGGACCTACTGATCCTCCTCCTCTTCTTGGTCCATAGTAACCATTAGAAGCATCTACCGGTGTAGCTGGATTATTGTTGTTCTGGCCAAAATTATTGTAACCGTAGCCATTACCCCAGGTAGGTATGAAATTATAAAAATTATAAGAAGGCATAAACATCATTGGGGAACCAATCCAACCAAAACTATTCATACCCATACCCATTCCCATTCCACCAAATCTTGAAAACGGTGAATTCCATCCCATCATAAATGGATCAATCATACCGAAGCTGTTCCATCTATTGAAATTTCCAAAACTATTGAAATTATTCCAGCGATTGAATCTGCTAAACATTCTCTGAGAATAGAAATCATCATAAATCAACATGGTTGTGGCAGACCTCATAAAAGGATCGTAATAAGCCATATCGATATAATATGGATCAAAGAAACTGAAACCTTGAAGTGGTCTGTGAAAACGACGAATTCTAGAGGTATAGTAAAAATCATAATCATCGTAATAGCTATCTGCCCCATCAGAGAAACTCGATTCATCTGATGAATAGGCTTCCGGTCTGTAAGAACCTAATCTGTTAGAGGAAGATGGATTATTTTTTAATTTAACCACTTCGTCAGGATTGTAATAAACATCATCCATTTGTGCACCCACAGGACTGATAGCCAGCAGTGTGAACAGGGTAATAATCAGGGCGTATTTCATGACAATTATTTTAAACGTGGAATTAATGAAATCATCTTTTAAATAGAACATCTAATTTATTACTTTTGTCGCAATAAAGTTGTTAATGTTTGGTAAATTATGATATTTATTTTGACAATTCGACATTTTACTCTTTTTTTCACCTAATCCTGCATTGTATGGCAAAAGAAATAACGCCCAGATCGACAGATTACGCCCAGTGGTACCAAGATATTGTTAAAAAAGCAAATTTAGCTGAAAATTCTGCCGTTAGAGGGTGCATGGTTATTAAACCTTATGGCTTTGCGATTTGGGAAAAAATTCATGATCAATTAGATCGGATGTTTAAGGAAACAGGGCATGTAAATGCTTATTTTCCTTTATTTATCCCTAAAAGTTTTTTGAGTAAAGAAGCGCAGCATGTGGATGGTTTTGCCAAAGAATGTGCTGTAGTAACACATCACCGCTTAATGAACGCGCCCGACGGCAGTGGCGTTATTGTTGATCCTACCTCAAAATTAGAGGAAGAACTGATTATTCGCCCTACTTCTGAAACTATTATCTGGAATACTTACAGAGATTGGATAAAGTCCTATCGGGATCTTCCACTGCTTATTAATCAGTGGGCCAACGTGGTTCGTTGGGAGATGAGAACCCGCTTATTCCTAAGAACTACAGAATTTCTATGGCAGGAAGGACATACTGCTCATGCGACTAAAGGCGAGGCCGTTGAAGAGACCTTACGAATGCTGGATGTATATGCAGAATTTGCAGAAAATTATATGGCAATGCCTGTTATCAAAGGAGTTAAAACAGCCAATGAACGATTTGCCGGTGCGGTGGACACCTATTGTATTGAAGCCTTAATGCAGGACGGAAAAGCGCTTCAAGCGGGTACTTCCCATTTCTTAGGCCAGAACTTTGCCAAAGCGTTCGATGTTAAATTTTTAACAGAAGACAATAATCAGGAATTTGTCTGGGCTACCTCCTGGGGCGTTTCTACGCGTTTAATTGGTGGACTTATTATGACCCACTCTGACGACGAAGGATTGGTTTTACCACCAAATCTGGCGCCAATTCAGGTGGTTATCATTCCAATTCCAAAACCTTCTCCCGAAATTGACGAGGTTGTACATAAAATCATGAAAAACCTAAAAGCCAAGGGTATTACCGTTCAATATGATCAGGACATGAAAAACCGGCCTGGTTTTAAATTTGCGGAACATGAAATGAAAGGTATTCCCGTTCGTTTGGCCATTGGTCAACGCGATCTCGAGAAAAATGAAATTGAGGTAGCGAGGCGGGATACCAAAGAAAAATTTACGGCAAGTCTGGATGGTATTGAAGAAACGGTTGCTCAATTACTCCTTGACATTCAGGAAAATCTCTTCCAAAGAGCAAAATCATTTAGAAGTCAAAAAACAACTAAAGTAGATACTTTTGATGATTTTAAAGCCTTAATCGAGTCCGATATCCCTGGATTTATTTCAGCCCATTGGGATGGTACCAGTGAAACTGAAATAGCCATTAAGGAAATTACTAAGGCGACTATTCGCTGTGTTCCTTTTGATCAGGAAGAGGAAGCTGGAATCTGTATTTATTCAGGTAAACCATCTACAAAAAGAGTTTTATTTGCAAAATCTTACTAACTATTTGATTAAATCATGAAGGAATCAAAAAGACCAAACTGGATAGTTGTCGCGGCTATGGCTGGCCTTTTGGGCTTTTTGGTGTTACATCGATATGCAACCTATTACTATGGTAACGAAATAATTATAAAAAAACATTATATCCGGCCAGACTATAAGATTGATGCTTGGGGAAATGCAAGTAATTTGCATCTCTCCAAAGCAGCAAATCTTGCCAATGATAAAAAATGGGATCAAGCCCTTGCTCATTTAGACAGCATATTTCCGCTTGATCCCATTTTTGGCAAAGCAAAATTACTTTCCACATTTATCTATTTCGAACAGGGAAAATATACTTATTCGAGAGATTTGGCAAAGAGTTTGCTCAGTTTGCGAGATAAAAGGCTCCAGTATTTTTCAAATTGGCTACATATATTGAGCAACGTAGGGTTAGGTAATGCCAGGTTGGCAAAAGAACAACTTTCCATTATTAAGGAAGACAAAAGTAAACGCTTCACCCCTGAGATGGAGGCACTTGAAAAAGACCTTCATCATCCCTTGCGATACTTTATTTTTTAAATCCTTACTTACTTTCCGGAGAATAATCGACGGCTACAATCATTTCATTTCTTCGATTTAGCACCTCATAAGGTGCATTATAACCAAGATATTTGAAATTCCCTTTGGTTGCAATTTTTTCCTTTTGCAACAAAGCTTTTAATTCTGCTTCTGCGTTTAATATTTTTTCTTCTCCTGCAAATCCACCAAAAGCGTAGGCAGCATAATACCCTGGAACAGATTTTGAGATTTTCACGTTAGGGTCCAAGGGTTTGGGAAGATTTTCCATGGTAAATGATTCAGGCATCACAAAATGCATGACACTCCCTTCCTCTGATTTTTCCATGTGAACCGGCGCGGTCATGGCAATCTGTTTGGATTCAGAATTACCCCCAAAAATAAATCCAGCTAATTTCCTGAATTGATTTCCAGATTCATTCCTGTATCCTTTTGCCGGTGATTTTACCTGGGCAAAAATAGCTGCCGGATAATATCTGATTTCAAATTTATCCTTTTTTAGCACCACTTTGTAGGGCTGTTCCTCCGTTTTTGTTCCCATCTTAAGATAATTTTTAGCATACAATCCAGAAAATACGAGTAATGCAAATACAAAAAGATAGGTCATTTTCATGATATTTATATTTTATAAAGAATACAAATAGAGGTCGGTAAATGTTTAGAAATAGGTTAAATGAAAAAGGTGTGCAGTTGTTTCCACACTTTTTTCAGATCTTTTAAAGTTCTCACTAAAAGATTAGCGACCCCTTGTTTACTAATCCCCATAATTTCAGCTATACGATCGTTATCAAAATTTTCATAAAATTTTAATTGAACCATTTCTTTTTGCCTTGGGGCAAGATAGGATATGACTGATTTTATCTCTCTGCGAATTTGATTGTTATTTTCATTATAAACAAGCATATTTTCATGGCTATCTTCGGAAATTGAACTTGAAAAAATTTTATCCAACCACGTTTTTTGTCTTTGGTTATTAAGGTTCGTCCTGTTTAGTCGATGCCTTAGCGCTAAAAAAAGATAAGATTTTACGTGACTGACCTGACTTAAACTTTGGCGACTATCCCAAAGAGTTATAAATAAATCCTGAATACTGTCCTCGACTAATTCTCTGGTATAACCTTTTGAAAGCCCGTATTGAAATAACGATAAATAATATAATCTGGCGATGTGATCCAAAGATTTAACATCACCATTTTTAAAATTTCGCCACAATTCTACGTCACTAAATTCATTTACCATAAACAGAGAAAACAAAGGAAACATTGAATAAACCAAATATAAATAAAATGTGGAATAAAAAGACAACAGATTAATTTGAGGTTGTCCAATTATTCAAGTCAATAGCCTCTGATGATTTCATATTATCACCATTTGAAAAATCAATTCTTATAAGATAAGGTACCTTAGTTTGCAGACCTTGTAATTTAATTTGAAGCTTACCAAATGGTTTATTTGGAGAATTTTTGCCAGCCATAACGGAAGAGAAAATATCTGCGGTTTCTTTTAAATAAAGAATTTGAGAAGCTGATTTATCTACTTTTTCAAAACTAGCCTGAGAGGGAGAAATAATTTCTGCCTGAAAAGTTTTTCCATTTTTATTAAAAACAGCCTTTTTCCCATTTGCTGTAATAATTAATCCTTCTGTATTGGGCGTATGCATAAGCCAATAAAAAGTAGAAATATTATTTGAAGGAGTAAATTGGTCTTGAACTGTCATCACATTATTCTTCCTATTCAACTTGATTCCCCTTTGGTATGCGCTGACATCCCTTGAATAACAAGCAGATAGATCTATAATATGAAAACCTCCATTTTCATCAGAAACAGACTTGACAGAACGAGCTACCCCAGCAGGATTCTGTTCTGGTCTGGCATCCGGATTAAAAATAAGGGTATTTTTTCCTTCTGCGCGAATCCTGTAATAATAGAATCTACCGGGTGAATTGACCGATTGAGTTGGCAAATCAGAGTATTTGGGGCTTGTAACCGTAAAATAATCCGCGGGATAAGGACTTTCCAGGCCTAAATTTCCCATTGCCCATGTTTCACCAAAGGCTTGAATATAAAAACTTCCTGCATCAAGATGTCCGTGACTGGCATTATTATCACCACCGTGCATACCAAGATACATGGCATGCTCACTTTCATTTTTTTCTAACAGATAATAGTATTCAATTCCCTTTAAATAGCCGGAAAGCGGTTGCTGTATATTTGCGCCTGAACTTATCAAATCTTTATCATAAAAAAGCAAATCGGTCCAACCATTCCATTTTACGGTATTGAATTCATTAACACTTTGGCAAGCTTGAAAATGAACCTTTGCTAAATTTGCGTCTTTAAAATGATGAGCGAACCAGAAATAGGATAAAATCTTTTTATTTTTTCCTATATAAAGATAATCATCACCTATAGTTGCTGTTCCCACCGGACCTGCCATAAGGTAAGGAAACCATCCGGTGCGTTTAAAGCCACTTTTTTTAGTCATTTCAAAACTAGTACTCAAACATCTTTCCAGGGACTCAATGCCCAAAAAAGTATTGGAAAGACCGTAAGACCAATAAGACATACCTTCTTCACTGCCGCCGTCTGGTTCGAATGATGCAATATATTTCTCCATCCCATTGGTCGCCAATGCAATTATTTCAGCATTTAAAGATGGATCAGATTCAAACATTGCCAATGCAGCCATAATGAGACCACTATGACAAATACCATTCCAGTTATCATCACTCAAATACCACTTCCAAACGCCAGTTTTTGATTCAATTTGCGCTTTCCCGGGAATAAGGGCATGTTTTTTAAAAGATTCCCATAACAAAAGTTTTTGATTTGGATTTAAATAATCAAATAAGCCATCATAGGCCAATGCTATTCCTTTTGCTGCAATACCAGTGTCTAAAAAATGTCTGTTAGCCCCCCAGTCAGGAAATTGGCACATAATCTCCAGTTGTTGCCAGCAACGCAAGGCATATCTATTATCATTCGTAAATATATAGGCAAGAACCAAATAGGGCATTTGATTATTACAAATCTGGTGAATATTTGAAATGCGAAGTTTAGCCTCATCCAAACCATAAGTTAATAAAGGACTTGATAAAAGGCTATTTGCCCTATTAATGATGTCGTCATAACTCGCTTTAGCCACTGGATCTGTTAATACACTCCGTTTTATACGTTCAATATCTTCCTTATAAAAAAGCAATCGGGGGTGAACATTTCTTTTCCCAAAACCTTCAAAAGCCTGTAAAATAATCGATTTATTTACGGGTAAAACATCCGTACTTTGATAAACAGAAGATTCAAGAATTTCCAGGGATTCCAGGGAAGAGGAGGATTTACCCCCAATTTTAACTGTAATTTTATAACTTCCCTTTTGGACGCCAATTGGAATTTTAAAAGACAAAGAATTTACTGATGAGTAAAAAGGAATGACGGAATAATTACCTATTGAGATTAAATTATATGGTGACTGTTCGGCAAAATTTCTCCCTTTCAATACAACGGTATCGCCACTTTTGGCGATCAAAGGAGCGAAAGAAGTAATGGAAGGGGTATTGTCTTCTAAAACTACTACTGCATCTTTTTTGCAACCCCAAATTAAAAAGGAACTACAACCAAGGGAGATATTTACAATAAATAAAAAAACATTTCTTTTTGATAAAATCATTCAAATAAATGATTTATAAAACCGAGGTTACCAACCAGGATTTTGGGTTAACACACCATTACTTTTTAAAATTTCAATATTGGGAATAGGATAAAGGTACATTTTAGGCTCAAAAAATCTATTTTCCACAACAAATTTATCGAAGCTAAGAATACCTGAATTATTAGAAATAGAAATACCTGACAGAGGAATATTTTCTGTTTGCTCTGCAATTTTCCATCGACGTACGTCAAAGAACCTATGTTCTTCAAAGGCGAGTTCAATACGTCTTTCATTACGAATTCTCTGCCGCAAATCAGACTGAGATATACCCGCCAAAATATCAGGCTGACCTGCTCTTTTTCTCACCATATTTATAGCTTCCAATGCAGACCTTGAAGCAACGACACCATTTATCAAAGGTTTAGAATCTGGCCCATAGGCTTCGTTCATAGCCTCGGCATAATTTAACAAGACCTCTGCAAAGCGCAGGATGACCCATGATTTAGCTCTTGTTCCTGCTTTGGTCAAGTCATAATTTTCGATACACATTTTTCGCAAATAATACCCTGTGGTAGTGGCCCCCTCCTTGGCACCGACGCCATCGGGACCACCTTTATAAGATTGAACTATTCTTGCTGTATTATTTGCATTTAAACCCATGGAACTTCCGTTAATGACAATTAACCACTCGAGCCTGGCATCTCTATTGGCAAAAGGTTTAAGAGGATCAAAACCTGAAGTTGGATCGGTAATAGATTTTCCAGATTTAGTTTCAAAGGCATCTATTAAATTTTGAGAAGGACAGGTAGCTCCTTCCCCCGCATTTGCCATTCCAACTGGATAATTAGCTCTTTCAAATACATTGGAATTTAATTGATAGGGCCGGGTCATAATAATTCCGGCGTTCGCACCTTTTCTTGGCGTTAGATTGTTTGTTGTATTCTGAGCCATAAACAGATCTTTATAATTAGTGCTCAGGAAATTGACATGAACGCAATTTGGATCTGTAAAAAACTGTTGTCCTGCAGCGGCTGCCAATTCCCATCTGCGTTTATCATTTGACGAATTATGCAGTGGACTGGCTGCGTACAATAAGGCACGCAATTTTAAAGCTAAGGCAGCAGGTTTTTCAATTCTACCTAATCTGTTATTATTTGTTCCCCCATCTCCGACACCTAATGTTTTTCCGGCTGGAATACCATAATTTATATAGTGATTCGTAAGGTCAATGTATGATTCATCGCATTCTTTAACAATAAAATTTACGCACTCCTGAAAGCTACTTCTCTGAACAGCCTTGGATTCATTTTCATTCAAGGTGTTGACAACCAGAGGAACGCCCCCATATCTTTTTATAAGTTCCATGTAAAAGAAAGCCCTGAGAAATCTGACTTCAGCCCTTAATTTAATAAAATCATCGACATCAATAAGGTAAGCAGATTTATTACTAAAGGTATCAACCACAATCATCGAACGGAAATTTTCTGATTTCTCCAAAAATAAATTAGCGTGTCTGATACCCTTATAATAATCGTCCCAAACATCATCAGGATTGGTAAATGCGTTCCATGCACCGGTATTAAATCGTTGCATTTCCGAGAAAGTAGCATGATCTGCTTCATCCGTTGCGGAGGCGAGCATAGCATTATTATTGAAACGATTGAAATGTTTTAGATAATTATAAACCCCCATTCCAAAAGCCCTTAAATTATTTGGCCCTGAAGTCCAAAAGATTTCATCATCGTATGCCGATCTGATTTGGGTGTCCAGGAAATTCTGCTTACAAGCAGTGATTAGAAATAAGGGTAAAAAGAGTAGAATAAATTTCTTCATTTGTCAATACTTTATTACAATTTCAAGGTAAACCCTACATTAAAAGCTTTCATTGCGGGATGAACAAAAGCATTCATAATTTCAGGATCCAAGGACATTTCATTTATTTTATCTGTAGCAAGAAGATTATTCCCCCCAATAAAAATACGAAAGTCATAAATTTTTAATTTTTTCACGACGATTTGCGGCAAAGTGTAACCAATTTCAATATTTCTAAGCCTTAGGAAAGCACCACTGCGCTGCCAGAAGGTCGACGAGCGATAATTATTATCATTTTGAACCGTCGTAAGTCTTGGAAATTTTGCGGCATCACCCTGTGTTGGCGTCCAATAATTTTCCTTTACCCATTGAACTGGAAGCACGCCACCATTTAAAAAAGGAATTATATTTCCATTTTCAATTAACGAGATGGTTCGGCCTGTGGCTCCCTGAATAAATAAATTTATGTCAAAACCCGCATAATTAGCTCCTGATTGTAAACTGTACCATAATTCAGGTAGGGCGGTTTTACCCGCTGGAATCCGATCTCTGTTATCTATTATGTTATCTTTATTTTGATCTTTATACTTCAAATCACCAGGAAACACATTTCCAAACAACTGTTTAGGGCTATTTTGAATGTCAGTCAAATCTTTAAAAAAACCAATAGATTCTAAAACAAAGGGCTGATTTATGGGATTTCCCTTAGCGTACAAGTAACTTTCAGGAATTAGAGGCTCTTCTACGTTTATTATTTTATTCTTTGCGTAAGAAACGTGACCACTAATAAAAAAGATTTTTTGTTGCCATTTAACTTCTAACTCACCTCCTTCACTCTGTGCCTCTCCCTTATTCACATTATTAAATGTTGCTCCTAAAAGAGTTGGCACATAATTGGCTGGATTTATATAAATATCTTTTCTACTTTCCCTGAAATAATCTAAACTAAAATAAATATTTTTAAAAACAACCTAACTATGTGTATTTCTAATTCAAAGTTCAAATAAG
>Ga0214163_1000972_pt1 | contig 12913 bp, 10 predicted proteins | sample LakMenepilimnion_2_FD_153001 | JGI IMG/M metagenome (GOLD analysis project Ga0214163, IMG submission 153001) | Freshwater microbial communities from Lake Mendota, WI - Practice 15JUN2010 epilimnion v4 | ecosystem: Environmental > Aquatic > Freshwater > Lake > Epilimnion/Euphotic zone | place... | reverse complement strand
ACATTTGCGTTTGCGTTAACCTTCAAAACAATTTTTATCTCGCGGAAAACAACAAGCTCTCGGAATATCGCGTCGATGCCCGAGGACTTCTGACTTAACGGGTGACTTAACGGTCTACTAACTTAACCATCGAGCCGATCCCAAACGGTGCACTTCCAATGATCCCGCAACAAAACGTCTCGATCCTTATTCCAGCTTACAACGAGCAAGCGACAATTCTCAAAGTCCTCCGTAAACTTGTACAACTCGAAATCGCCCTCCACGAAATCATTATCGTCGATGACGGTTCAACCGATGGCACTGCGGAGAAAGTCGAGAATTGGCTCGCAGGTAACACCGAGCTGTCGCTCGCAGGCAGCCCTAAAATACGCTTGATCCGTCAGCCGAGAAATCTAGGAAAGACCGCCGCGATCGCTAAAGCCATCGACGAGTCGACCGGCGATATTCTCATCATCCAAGACGCCGATTTGGAATACGATCCCATCGAAATCCCAGGGGTCATCGAACCGATCTTGATCGATGTGGCCGATGTGGTCTACGGAAGTCGCTTCTTGGTCAAGAAAGCTTCCCGCGTACTGTACTTCTACCACTACTTGGCCAACAAGTTCCTAACACTCCTAAGCAATCTCCTGACCAACCGAAACATGTCGGATATCGAGACTTGCTATAAGGCGTTTCGGCGAGAAGTCATTCATCCACTGAATCTCACAAGCCGTGGATTTGGGATGGAAGTCGAAATCACCGCCATGATTTGCAAGACGAACGCACGGACCTATGAAGTACCGATCTCCTACTACGGAAGAACGTACGAGGAAGGGAAAAAGATTGGAATCACGGACGGAATCGCGGCGATTTGGTACATACTATACTACAACTTAATCGTTCCTCTTACCACGCAGGGACAAGCATACATTCGTAAAGTGAATGCATCGCTGGAAGAACGACGCGCTGCGAGGATGTCCAAGGATCTACAATCTGAATGACAAACGGCAATAGAGAATTGCACTAGAAAAAAGACCGTGCGCGGTAGATTCGGCACGATGCTATTTCGCGAAGCCAAATTTCGGATTACCTTCAACTGAACCCGACGAACATGTGGCTTGCCCCAAGTTCTCGGGTAGTCAAAGTCTTCATCAACTCCCGCCCAGGATTACCTATAGAATGCAACTCCAAATACACTCCGATGATTGGCTGAGCCGAGCATGCGACGCGATCGTCATCCCATGTGGCGAGAACTGGAAAACCCGCCCTCAGACGCAGTCCCTTGATCAAGCGACAAGTGGATGGTTCAGCCGAGTGATGGAAAGTGGTGAAGTCTCCACCAAGCCGAACAAAGTAACCTTATTGATAGAACCTGCTGGAGTGCCAGCGCGTTTACTGGTAATCGTTGGAACCGGATCGGAACCAGCAAACCCTTCCCAAGTATTCTTCCGAGCAGCCGGCTCGGCCATGCGTGCTCTCGCAACAAAACCTCGCAAGTCCGTGCGATTCGTGGGATTCGGTTCCTCTCCCTTGGAAATCCGCTCGGCAATCGCCGGAGCAATGGTCGGCTCACAAGGTCAAGACATCTATCGCACCGAGAAGAACACATTTCCTCCCGACCTGATCGAATGGTATGGTGCGAATGACTCCCAAGTCTGGGCGGGCGAAGTTATCGGCAACGCGGTCAATCTCGCTCGCGAACTTGTCAACCAACCACCAAACATCCTTTATCCTGAATCGTTTGCTTCGAAAGCCGAACAAGTAGCCCATGAAGCCGGCTTCTCTATCGAAGTCTGGGATAAAGCGAGGCTGGAGCAAGAGAACTGTGGTGCGATGTTGGCTGTCGCCCGAGGATCCATTCGAGAGCCGAACCTATTGATTCTTCGCTATCAAGGTTCTTCGCCGGATTCACAACCTCTCGCTCTCATCGGCAAAGGGGTAACCTTCGATAGCGGTGGATACTCCCTGAAACCAACCGATGGCATGTTGACCATGAAGTGCGACATGGCAGGTGCTGCAACCGTGCTCGGGATCTTCCAAGCCGCCTCGAAACTGCGAGTGCGAAGAAACCTCGTTGGTGTCATCGGCTTGGTCGAGAATCTTGTCTCCGGTGACGCTTTCAAACTCGGCGATGTGCTTCGTGCAAGATCAGGTAAGACGATCGAGATCCACAACACGGATGCTGAAGGTCGACTCGTACTGGCCGATTGCTTGGACGTTGCACTCCAATCAAACCCCTCAAAAATGATCGACTTCGCAACTCTCACCGGCGCTTGCGTTGTCGCTCTTGGAAATGATGTGGCAGGATTGATGAGCAACCATAACTCTCTGCAATCCGAAATCCAAACCTTCACCGAACAATGCGGAGAGTACACTTGGCCTCTACCCATGCATTCTTTCTACAACGAACAAATTGCAGGCAAGGTAGCGGACATCAAGAACGTAGGCGAAGGGCGCTGGGGTGGGGCTATCACCGCCGCGAAGTTTCTCGAGGAATTCGTGCAGTCCAGACCTTGGGCTCACCTCGATATCGCCGGCCCAGCCTTCTTGGATTCTCCGAAACCTTGGTGCGATGCAGGTGGTAGCGGCTTCTTGATTCGATCCTTTGCGGAATGGCTACTGGCATGAGTCTAGATGCTCCAAATCTTGAGCCTCACTCCGCCCCCCTCCCAGACGAGAACGCGGAATTAGGTTCCGAAGCAAACTTAGAAGATCAGTTCAGGCGGCAATACCACGAACTCGCTGAACTTGCGGGTTCGCTTGCTCACGAAATCAAAAATCCCCTTTCCGTCATCCACATGAATGCGGATCTTCTAAGCGAAGAGCTCGACGAAAGCCAATGGCCTGGCAAGCGACGGGCGATTAGCAAAGTAGAAATGATCAAACAGCAGTGCCACCGCATGGAAAACCTGCTCAGAGACTTTCTTCGATTCGCACGGATGCAGGACATGGAAATGTCCCTCGGTTCGCTAAACGATCAAATCCAATCCGTCCTGAACTTGTTTCAAGCCCAAGCCAACAAGCTCGACATCAACATATCGAAATTCCTCGATGCGGATCTTCCAAACATCCGACTCAACAGCTCGGCCCTTCAAGCCGCTTTGATCAACTTGGTCAAAAACGCTATCGAAGCGATGCCCGATGGTGGAGAACTGATGATCCATACCTTCACGCTCCCCAACGGAGTCGCGATGGAAATGATCGATTCAGGTTGCGGAATGGATGAAACCACCGCCATGCGCATGTTTGAACCGTTTTACTCCACCAAAGCCGAAGGCTCCGGTTTGGGATTACCCACAACTCGAAAAATCGTCGAAGCCCACGGTGGAAGGATAAGCGTTCAAAGCGAAGTTGGACGCGGCACAAAATTCAGCCTCGAGTTCCCAACCCCAATTCGGATCTCCAAGCAAGCCTCTAACGACCCTGAGGATGGCTCAGATCAAGTTTCCTCAGGATCCAAAGAATAGGGCTCTTCGGGTTCTCTTCGTCCGACCAGCGTTCGATGGTGTAACTCGTTCCAAGTTCACCAATCCAACGAGCAACCCCGCTCGCTTCATTCTCACCATCGCGATGCCCAACGTAAGCCAAAATCGATACGATCCCTCCGGTAACTAAAACCCTCTCGACCGCCTTCAGTGCCTTCAATGTCGATTCAGGTTCCGTTACAACCGATTTATCCCCATGAGGTAGGTACCCCAGGTTGAACATCGCGCAATCGATGCGGGAAATCCCTCGCACGCTCAAGATGCTCTCTAAGTCCCCATGATTACCGACAACACAATCAACTCGCCCGGATAGCCCAGCTTCCACTAACCGCTGCTGCGTCCTCTCAATAGCTTGCCCTTGTCGATCGATGGCGATCACCTTGCCCGCCTGACCGACACACCCCGCAAGAAACACCGTATCAAAGCCATTGCCAGCAGTAGCATCTACCGCAACCGCACCATCGATCAAGTACGGCTTAACCTTCTCTTGTGCCTCAACTGTGAAGTGCATCTGCTAAGCCCTTCGGATACGAACCGAGCAGATCAAATCGCAAAGCGGTCTCCTTGAGCTCGTCGATGGCTTTCGCAAGCTGCTCGGTCTGCGAGTGCCCTTCTAGCTCGACGAAGAAAAAGTACTCGTTCGGTGTTCTTGGAACCGGGAACGACTCAATCCAAGTCAAGTTAATCCCTCGCTGCTTGAATAACATCATGACGTCCGCCAATGCACCTGGACGGTGGGGAACACGAAATAACAAGGAGGTCTTGTCGTTGCCAGTCGGAGCAGGCTGCTCTTTGCCGATAATCGCAAAGCGTGTCGAATTATGAGGGTTGTCCTCGATCGATTCACACAACACGTCCAATCCGTATTCCACTCCTGCTTGAATCGATGCGACTGCTGCAGTACCTGGTTCCTCGGCAGCGATCCGGGCCGCCTCGGTCGTGCTGGAAACTTCCTTCAAGGCAACTCCGGGCAAATGCTCTGCTAGCCAACGACGACATTGCGATAACGCTTGCGGCTTACTGCAAACCACGCGCACTTGAGCTCGAGGACATCTGGCCAAGAGGTTGTGATGAATCGCAAGATTTACTTCGCCACAGATTTGCACCGGACGCTCGATGAACGTCGTGAACGTATCAACGATGCGGCCATCGGTCGAATTTTCTATCGGAACCACTCCATATCGCGATTGCCCACGCTCGACTTCTTCAAAGACCGCACCGATCGATGAGACTGCCTGCAAGTGACTACTTCCCCCAAAAAACTTGCATGCCGCCAAATAACTGTATGAATGCTCTGGGCCCAAATAAGCGACCCGCGAGGGTTTTGCACCGTATAAATGCGTCGCCCCTACTACGAACGACAAGACTTTGCGAACTTCCGACGATACGCCCTCTTGAAAGTTCAACCTCTCCAACCTTTGCTGCTCCTGCAAAATACTCGTAGGAGCTCCCTGGCCATCGGCAGACATCTCACCTAGAAGGGAAATTCGGGCGGCCACGAGTCGGGCAAGCTCCCGGTCGATCTCTTCGAGTCGCTGAAGTTTCATTTCCGGCACTTGGCTCATAGCGAACTCGCTGAAAAATCGGAATGATCGTACTGTCAAATTGGCTGGGATTAGTATTCCAAATCACTTCACAACCACACCACGACGAAAAAAAACCAACTGCAAATCATTGTAAGCCATGCACTTGCGCCATAAAAGCCCCACTAAAAAAGAGGTTTGGCACAAAGATTGCTATTTCTCAGAAACCAATACGCGAGCCATTTTTCGGGTCACCCGACGAATCTCTCGACCAGCTTAATGACTATCCACCAAACCACGTTCTACGGAGAAACCCAACTATGGCGACAGGCGAAAAAATCATCGGAATCGATTTGGGTACCACCAACTCGGTGGTAGCCGTGATGGAAGGCTCCGAAGTCAAAGTAATTCCGAATGCCGAAGGCAATCGACTCACTCCAAGCGTGGTCGCATTTACCGATAAAAGCGAAACCATCGTCGGCGAACCAGCGCGTCGCCAAGCGGTCACCAATCCGCGCCGCACCGTCTACTCGGTGAAACGATTTATGGGACGTCGGCACTCCGAAGTCGAGTCCGAAGAGAAGATCGTTCCTTACCAAGTCGTTGGCGGTGCTAGCGAGTACGTCAAAGTCCAAATCGGTGATCAGCAATTCACGCCACAAGAAATTTCAGCCAAGGTTCTCCGCAAGCTCAAGGAGGCAGCAGAGTCCTATTTGGGACACCGCGTCTCCAAGGCTGTTATCACTGTTCCTGCGTACTTCAACGATGCTCAGCGCCAAGCCACCAAGGATGCAGGCCAGATCGCCGGTCTGGAAGTCGCTCGGATCATCAACGAGCCTACCGCTGCGGCCCTCGCCTATGGATTGGACAAATCGAAGGATCAGAAGATCGTTGTGTTCGACCTCGGGGGTGGTACGTTTGACGTCTCGGTTCTTGAAGTAGCACTCAGCGGAGATGGCGACTCGAGCTCTAGCAAGATTTTTGAAGTTATCAGCACCAACGGGGACACTCACCTCGGTGGAGACGACTTCGACCAATCCCTCGTGAACCACGTTGCTAATCAGTTCCAAAAGGACAATGGTATCGATCTGCGTAAAGATCCAATGTCCCTTCAACGCCTGCAAGAAGCTTGCGAAAAGGCCAAGAAGGAACTCAGCTCGTTGCCGCAAACCGACATCAACCTTCCGTTCATCACGGCCGATGCGACCGGACCGAAACACCTGTTGGTTACGATTACTCGAAGCACCTTCGAAGGTTTGATCGATCCACTCATCGAACGCTGCAAACAACCTGTCTTGCAAGCGTTGCAAGATGCGAAACTACGTCCATCGGAAATCGATGAAGTCGTTTTGGTCGGTGGTTCTACCCGCGTACCCAAAGTACGTGAGCTTGTCAAAGGCATCTTCGGTAAAGATCCACACCAAGGGGTCAATCCAGACGAAGTCGTCGCTGTTGGAGCTGCAATTCAAGGAAGCGTTCTTTCGGGTGAACGAAAAGACGTTCTCCTTCTTGACGTTACTCCGCTTACCCTCGGCATCGAAACCGAAGGTGGAATCCTCACGGCTTTGATCGAACGCAACACCACCATTCCTGTTGAGAAGAAACAAGTCTTCTCGACCGCTGCCGATAACCAAACAGCCGTAACCGTGAGCGTCTTCCAAGGCGAACGCAAGATGGCTGCCCACAACCGTGTGCTCGGCCAATTCAATCTCGAAGGCATCGACGCTGCCCCTCGCGGTATGCCTCAAATCGAAGTCAAATTCGACATCGATCAAAACGGTATCCTGAACGTCTCTGCTAAAGACTTGAAGTCTGGTAAGCAAGCCAGCGTGAAGATCGAGCAATCGAGCGGTCTGAGCAAAGACGAAATCGAACGAATGCGTCGAGACGCAGAAGTTCATGCCGACGAAGACCGCAAACAAGTCGAACTTGCCGAAGCAAAGAACCGAGCTGAAAACACGATTCACTCACTTGAGAAAGCGGTTGCGGATCAAGGGGACAAACTATCGGCTTCCGATCGTGAACCTCTTGAGACTGCGATCAAGAAAGTTAAAGACAGCCTCTCGACGAACGATACCGAAGCGATCAAGCTTGCAACATCGGAACTTGAGCAAACTGCCAACGCTTTCCGCTCCGCATTCACTTCGCAACCTCAATCCCAAGCTCCAGGGGCAGAAACGCCTAAGGGACCTAACGATGATGCGATCGATGCTGAATTCGAAGTAAAGAACTAAGCAGCGTTTACCGGATTGCGATCTTCCGATCGCGAATCTGCACTCTAGCAAACGTGCAAAGCAGTATAAACACTACAACAGCGGAGTCAGGCTCTATCACGCCAGACTCCGCTTTGCACGCTTTGACTCTGTGCCTCTGTGCCTCTGTGTTTCAAAAATGGCTTGCGATTAAAAACCGGTGCGAACCAGGATCGAGATAGGCTTATTCAAATTCGACGCCTACCTCAGCACCATTGCGCGATCCCAAGGCCCACCATATCCGAGGCTCGATCGAAAGCGAAACGAAATGTACGCTTCCATCTGCCGCGGTTAAATGCACACCGCTACCGTGCATGCTACTGGCAGTAACCATGTTGTTTCCGTTTGGCTCGCCACCATAAACGTGGCAATTGCGTTGATTCGGGGGCAACACGTGCATGTAGGTATTGCCGGCAATGGTAAGTCCCGAAATCCAAGCCTTTCCATGAGGTGCTGAATACGCGGGGTCTGCAGCGGATACCCCTTTGCAATAGCTCACCCAAGCTGGCAAGGTACGAACGGCGGAAGCCCCACCGCAGTAAGACATTACGCTTTGAGGCCCTGCGGGCATGAACGAACCAAAACCGCTCTGGACAGGTACTAGACTGTTAATGACCCGTTCGGATACCAAGGCGGTATTCGATGCCCCGTCGGTGAAATCCCTAAAAGACATCGTGGGCTTATACCAGAGCTGGTTCGTGTCCGCAGGGTTCATGATGGGCATTGCCCCGTTAGTCCTCGCTAACGGCTGATCTTCACCATTGATGCCTGTCGTTTGTCGGATCCAACCCAAATTTCCAGCGTAACTGCCCGGCGCAGGTGCCGCTGTACCCGCATATTCCGTTTGCACCCAAGGATCCGACGGGCATAGATAAGTTGCAATCCGCGCGGAGGCAGCACGGGCGTTGACGTGATCAGCCCGAATGTTCAACACCAAATAATTCGGGCTGCTTGCCCCCATCACGCTGGTCATCGGTGCAGAGAAGTTGATTGTTTGAAACAAAGGCCCTTGCTCAATTTGCGGCAGGATCATCGCGAGCCAGCTGAACATCCCGCCCCCCCGCGGATTCCCCGGTACCCCACTACCTGAGATAGTTGGTGGAAAAGTTTTGAACGCGGATTCATACACTTGAACCGCGACACCAAGCTGTTTGAGATTATTGGAACACTGCATCCTGCGCGCAGCCTCGCGGGCCGCTTGAACCGCCGGCAAAAGTAGACCGACGAGAACTCCAATGATCGCGATGACCACCAACAATTCGACTAACGTGAAACCTGCACGCCGCATGCGCTTCCACCGACCCTTGATAACTTTGGTCATGATGCAAATGGTCCTGCAGCCCGAAGGCGTGCCTTGAGTTCCCCCCAGGATTCTTGAGTCCTCCGACGGACCGAGAAATTTCCTGCTCCAGAAAACAGTATGCATGTGAATTATCCAATAAAAACGATATGTAGGCAATTGCAACTCGCGATCATTGCAACTAAATTGCATATGTTAATGAATTCCCGGCCCCAAATTATTGCTTGCAACTTAGAGACATATCATGAAAAAATGGTTTGCCATCCTGGCATTGTCCGCTTTGTTTTCTGCCCCACAGACGCTCAAAGCAGATTTGTGGGTCGGAGGCCACGGGGATATCGGGATCGGATTGGTAGGAAACAAACTCGACTTGCACCTGCATTTCGCAGATGCGGTGGATAAAGAAGGTGGAGGAAGCATTCCCGCCGGAGAATATGCCCCCGGAGATCACACCATTTTCGTCCCAGGCCCCTCGGTCGATCGACCGTCAGGCAGCCAATGGGATTTCCTCGGTGCACCCACCGACAAGATTTGGTTTCTGCCTGCAAGCAGCGATCCGAATAAACCCTACCTCGGATGGGCAACTGAAGAACTATCCCCCGCAGATTTCAATGGCAATATCACCGTTCGCCTGACCTCGCTCCTCTCCGCACCAGCCAACGCGACCTTCTCCGTCTGGTCGCTCGATCCGTTCGGCTCCCCTACGAGCTTGATGTCTACCGCCAACGGCATCAGTAACTCCGACCAATTTCTCCTCGCACCCGCAAACCACGAACACTTTTTCGTCGGCTTCACCCAAGAAGGACTCTACGACATTGAATTCACCGCTTTTGGTAATCACAAAGCTCTAGGTGACATATCTGGAACAGGGGTCTTCAAATTCGCGGTCGGTGTACCTGAACCCTCCTCCATGGCTATGCTCGCCATGGCAAGCTCCGGCGGATTCCTCGGCTGGCTGCGACGCCGAAAGAACTCCAAAGTCGTAAGCTAACGGGAAACAGCCCCAAAAACAAAAACAGGCGATCAAGATTCATCTTCTTGACCGCCTGTTTCTTTTTAATCTCACCCCAATCGATAATGCTCCAGCCTAGCTGCGTCGTCGATAAGCGCGAACCCCCAGACCACCAACCAATAATCCAAAAACCGCCATCGATGCAGGCTCAGGCACAGGGTCGGGAATCGAACCAACGTGGAAAGTAAAGACCGCTGAACTTTCCATCGGCACAGTTCCACCACCCGCAACGTAAACCCCTGACGCCTTCAACTCGATCGCATACGTTCCAGCCTGAGTAAAGCCCACGTTGAAGTGCGAATGCGTCGGGATCGACAAGCTAAAGGAAGTCGGCTGCCCAGACACCGAGGATGCTTTGACCTGCGGCGAGCCGAATCCATCGACATCCCAAACGGAAAATAATCCACCGACCGGTCCAGTGACGATCCCCACCAAGGACAAGGTCATCTCGCCATCCTGCCAGTCACTCGCGACCAACTCTTCGGTTGACCAACCCAAGAACGGACGGGTCGGGTCAAGCACCTTAGACAAGACCCAGAGCGACTCTCCTTCCGCTGCACCGGTAAAGTCCCACTGCGTCCCTGCGGGCCGACTCAGCGCTGGGCCATCGACAAAAATCGCTACATCCTCGGCTTCATATTCCCCCTCCGGAATCTCATTGCCGTTGGAATCGTAAGCTTCCTCATGGAAATGCATTCCCATGTGCAAAGAGCCTCCCTCCAAATGCACTCCGAGGTCTCCGTGCCCACTGGCCCATACCACACCAGCCCGGCTTTCGGATGCAACTCCCAATGAACTCAGCAACGCAACTATCGAAGCGACCACAAACCTTCTCATCATCTACTCCCCGAAAAAGAGAAAAACGGCCTAAACACATTCGCTTCATCGTATTGCTCAACAACAACATTTGCAATAGCATTGCATAACAGACGGTTTCACAAATGCAATTGCTTGCATTTACACATCACTACCATTACGAGGGAATCATGCCGACGAAGAAGCTTCCAACCACCGTACTCTCCGGTTTTCTTGGCGCAGGAAAAACAACCCTACTGAACCACATTCTCGCCAACCGCGAAGGACTTCGAGTCGCGGTCATCGTCAACGATATGAGCCAAATCAATATCGATGCAGAGTTCGTCAACGGCCAAGGCCTTTTGTCACGTACCGAGGAACAACTAGTCGAACTCTCGAACGGCTGCATCTGCTGCACTCTGCGCGAAGACCTCTTGATCGAAGTCAGACGACTGGCGAACGAAAATCGATTCGATTACCTGCTAATCGAATCGACCGGGATCTCCGAACCCTTGCCAGTCGCGGAAACCTTTACCTTCACCGACGAAGCAGGAGAGTCCCTCTCCGAAATCGCGACCATCGACTCCATGGTCACCGTCGTCGATGCCCTGAACTTCTGGAAAGACTACCAATCCTACGAGGACCTTCGCGACCGAAAACTCGGTATCGACCAAACCGACCAACGCAACATCGTCGACCTGCTGATCGATCAAATCGAATTCGCAACCGTGATCTTGCTCAACAAGTGCGATCTAGCCACACCCGAAGATCTCGATGCCATCGAGACCTTCCTCCAAGAACTTAATCCCTTCGCTACCATCCAACGCTGCGAACACGGAGTCGTGCCGCTCAATCAAGTCCTCAGTACGAACTCCTTCAGCGAGCAATGGGCTCAAGGCCACCCGGACTGGCTCGCCATCCCACGCGGTTCAGAACATTCCGAAACCGACGAATACTCGATCCACTCCTTCACCTTCGAGGAACGACGCCCTTTGCATCCCGTGCGTCTGATGGAAAACCTGAACTTCGAAGACGGCATCCTGCAAAACGTCCTCCGCTCCAAAGGCTACTGCTGGATCGCTTCACGACATGACCAAGCCTATCGATGGAGCCAAGCCGGTGTTTCGGTGCAGATCGAACATGACGGCGATTGGTTCGCAAGCGTCGGCGAAGACGAATGGCCAGAAGACCCACAGGACCGCCAGTCGATTCGCGAAAGCATGCAAGATCCCTACGGAGATCGCCGTCAAGAACTCGTCTTCATCGGTGTCGACCTCGACGAAGTCGTCCTGCGCTCACGGCTCGAAGCCTGCCTGCTGACCGACGAAGAAATGTCACTAGGACCAAACGCATGGAGCAACTGGGAAGACCCACTTCCAAACTCCTCCCCTGCAACGCAAGAGGAATCAGAAGACAACGCATCGTAAAATCCTCCTAAAGCGCCCTCCCTATGGCTGCTCAGAAACAAAATCGCACTTGCAATTTGATTGCACTTGCGTACCATATGCAACATTGCAGCACTGGTTTCGGTGCAATGCTCTTTGTTTCTCTATACCTATTTGGGAGGTCTCTATGAGCCGTCGTCGTCGCGGATTTACACTCGTTGAACTGCTCGTTGTCATCGCTATCATCGGTATCCTCGTCGGCTTGCTACTACCAGCAGTCCAAGCCGCCAGGGAGGCCGCTCGTCGGATGTCTTGTTCAAATAACGTTAAACAAGTCAGCCTTGCTATCCTCAATTACGAATCTGCTTTCAAAAGACTACCGGGCTTACTCGGGAGCAGCACCTACTCGGCCCAAGCCAGAATTCTTCCGCATATCGAACAAGGGAACTTGAGCAACGGACTCGATTTCGCGCGTCCCTTGCTGCTCGGACCGGTATTCGCCGCTCGCTTCGACCCAGCGATCAGCTCGCTGATCAGCCAACGTATCCCAACGTTTCTTTGCCCAAGCGACGCGGAAGACCCGCTGTTCCCGGTGACCCTAGCGAACAACACCCCCGGTTTCAGCGCAGGGATCAACTACATGTTCAGCATCGGCAGCGCAAGGGACATGAACTACGACGATCGCTTCGAAACCGATGGGTTGTTCTGGACCGGCGCCTTCGCCAAACTCGCAAAATGCACCGATGGCTCCAGCAATACCGTGATGGTCGCCGAAACGATTCTCGGTGATAAACAACTCAGCCCGGACATTCCATTGCGTCAACCTATCCGACGAATCGCCAACTGGGTGGGAACCTCCGCCAACGCCAACGGCAGAGGCTACTTCGCCAATGGAACCCTTATCAGCAACCCCAATCTCCTCAGCCTCTTTCCCAGCATCGTCAACTCCTACCGAGGCAATCGCGGAGAAAGCTGGATTCGTGGAGTGCCGCATGCAACCACTATCAACGGGTACCTAACACCGAACCACCGTATTCCCGATATCGGATTCCACGGTCGAGGCTTCTACGCGGCTCGCTCCATGCACGGAAGCGGTGTGCAATTAGGATTCGCGGATGGTTCCGTACGTTTCATCGCAAACAGCGTCGACGAATTAGCCTACCGAAACACCTTCTCAGC
>Ga0214163_1000968_pt1 | contig 12926 bp, 10 predicted proteins | sample LakMenepilimnion_2_FD_153001 | JGI IMG/M metagenome (GOLD analysis project Ga0214163, IMG submission 153001) | Freshwater microbial communities from Lake Mendota, WI - Practice 15JUN2010 epilimnion v4 | ecosystem: Environmental > Aquatic > Freshwater > Lake > Epilimnion/Euphotic zone | place... | reverse complement strand
TGAGCGAATGATGAGATCTCCAACAGAAGGATCAACGATTGCACTCATTCCAATACCGCAATTCCATGTACGTTCCATATCTTCTTGGGGAACGGATGCGACCTCTGCAAGGAATTGTGTAGCTGCTGGCAATTGCCATGTGGATCGATCATATTTCGCTGTCAGACCTGCAGGGATAACGCGAGCAGTGTTATCTGCCAATCCGCCTCCGGTGATGTGGCTAAAGGTGCGAAGTTTCTCGCCTTGCGCTTTCATGAGCGCTAAACAATCGAGTGTGTAAATCTCAGTTGGAGTTAAGAGGATTTCACCCAGTGACCGGTTGAAACCTTCGTAGGTCTTCTGTAAATCTAGCTTCTGACTGGAAAGAATATGGCGGATAAGCGAATATCCATTTGCATGGAAACCACTTGCCGGCATCGCAATGATCAAATCGCCAGCCTTTACCTTTTCGGCACTCAACTGTTTCTCTGCATCAACGACGCCCGTTGCAGCACCAGCGATATCAAACTCATCTTCAGCTAATAAGCCTGGATGTTCAGCAGTTTCGCCACCAATAAGTGCAGTTCCTGATTTCTGACATCCACGAGCAATTCCACCAACAATCTCTGCAATTCGCTCTGGGATAACTTTTCCAACAGCAATGTAATCGGTCATAAACAATGGCTCTGCACCGCAAACAACTAAATCATCGACAACCATTGCAACGAGATCTTCACCGATGGTGTCGTACTTACCCATTTGTCGTGCAATCTCCGTCTTTGTTCCAACGCCATCAGTTGATGTTGCAAGCAATGGACGCTTCATATCTTTCAGTGCTGATGCATCAAATAAACCTGCGAATCCACCAATGCCACCCATAACTTCAGGGCGAGATGCGCGAGCAATAGATGCCTTCATAAGCTCTACTGCGCGATCTCCTGCATCAATATCTACGCCAGAATCTTTATAGGTAGCCATTACTTATGAACCTCTGTGATTTCTAGACGCATCTTTCCTTCGGACATATCTGTTGGAATTGCGATTGGGTACTCGCCTGAGAAACAAGCTAAACAGAGCTTCTCTTTAGGAACGTGGGTTGCTTCAATCAAGCCTTGTTCTGAGACATAGGCAAGTGAATCTGCGCCGATAGATCTGCGAATCTCTTCAACTTCAAGGCCACTAGCAATTAACTCTGCTCGAGTTGCGAAATCGATACCGTAGAAACATGGCCACTTCACTGGTGGGGATGAGATGCGCACATGGATTTCAAGTGCTCCAGCTTCGCGCAACATACGAACAAGTGCGCGTTGGGTATTCCCGCGCACAATTGAGTCATCGACAACGATGATGCGCTTGCCTTCAATAATTTCACGGAGTGGGTTGAGCTTTAAGCGAATACCCAATTGGCGAATTGTCTGTGATGGCTGAATAAAGGTACGACCAACATAAGAATTCTTCACAAGGCCAAGTCCATATGGAATTCCAGATTCCTGTGCGTAACCAATTGCAGCTGGCGTGCCAGATTCAGGAACTGGAATAACGAGATCTGCATCAACTGGCGCTTCGATTGCCAGGCGTTGTCCGATGCGGCCACGAACTGCGTGGATACTCTGCCCAGCAATTGTTGTATCAGGGCGTGCAAGATAGACATATTCAAAGATGCAACCCTTTGGTTCAGGAGTCGCCCACATCTGCGAACGGATTCCTTCTTCGTTGATTGCTAAAAATTCTCCTGGTTCCACTTCACGCACAAATGCTGCACCGACAATATCCAGTGCCGCTGTCTCAGATGCAACGACCCAGCCACGTTCTAACTTTCCGATTACGAGTGGGCGCACACCATGGCGATCGCGAGCTGCATACAAAGTGTGTTCATCCATAAAAACGAGCGAAAAGGCACCTTCAAGCTTTGGCAGAACGGCGAGTGCACTTGCTTCAACATTCTTCTCATCCTGCAAGCCAATAAGTGCCGTCATGATCTCTGTATCTGTCGTTGCACCGCGCTCATTCTTAGGTGCATCAACTTCCAACTTCTGCACAATCTCGGCTAACGATCCTGTATTTGTCAGATTTCCATTGTGCGCTAAAGCAAGCGTTCCGTACTTAGTAGGGCGCAGAGTTGGCTGCGCATTGACCCACGAACTAGAACCAGTTGTGCTGTAGCGACAATGTCCGATTGCAAGATTTCCTACGAGCGATGCAAGATCAGATTCTGTGAATACCTGAGATACAAGGCCCATATCTTTAAAGATAACAATTCGTTCGCCATCAGATGTTGCGATACCAGCAGATTCTTGTCCGCGATGTTGAAGAGCATAAAGGCCATAGAAAGTTAACTTTGCAACTTCTTCATCAGGCGCCCACACACCAAAGACACCACAGGCATCTTGTGGTCCGCGATCTGCATCGAAGAGGTTGTGATTTAACAATCCATCTGGGCGACGGCTCATGGCGTAATCCTAAGCGGTAGTAGTGAAGTTAAATCAGCGCGGACTCCTGAAGCGATGATGCGCCCCTGCGCCATTGCATCGGCCCAGCTCTCTTCACCACGAGCAAGTGCCAACCAGGTCTGTGCATCCATCTCAATGACATTAGCTGGGGTGCCTCGTGTATGAGTTGGCCCATCACCACATTGAATTGCAGCATATGGTGGAACTCGTACCTCGATGGCGCGGCCAGGAGAAATTTCCGAAAGTACAGCGAGAGTCGCCTTTACCTCTTCTAAAATCTTCGGATCGCGCATCAGTTATCCAAACAACTTTGGGAAAGTCTCTGTATGTGCCTTGCGAAGTTCTGCCAATGGAATGACTGCACCATTTATTGTCAGTGAATCTCCACCAGTTACACCAATCTTGGTAAGAGTTATCTTCTGTGCAGAAGCTTCTGCGGAAAGCGATGCAACTTGTGCAGATTCCACCGCAACAACGACACGACCAGGTGTTTCACTTAATAGCGCCATTCCGACGTTATTGAGATCAATTGTTGCGCCAACGTTGTAGCGCAGAACCATCTCGGTAAGAGTTGCCGCTAACCCACCTTGGCTTAAGTCGTGAGCTGCAGTAAAGATCTTCTTTGTGCGACCTGTAACAAGGAGATCAATCAAGCGCATTTCGCGCTGTAGATCTGCAACCGGTGCAACGCCTCCGCGTTGTCTGTGCATATAAGCCCACTCGCTGCCAGCAAGATCATCGTTGGTATCACCTAAGAGATAGAGCTCAAGACCAGCGCGATCAAATGACATTGGAGTTCTGGTGCGAACATCATCAATAACACCAAGTACTCCAATAACTGGAGTTGGCAGAATTGCAACAGCACCTGTCTGGTTATAGAAGGAGACGTTGCCACCTGTAACAGGAAGGCCCATCTCAAGACATCCGTCAGCTAAACCACGAACAGATTCAGCAAATTGCCACATCACTCCTGGATCTTCAGGAGATCCAAAGTTAAGGCAGTTGGTAACCGCAAGTGGCTTTGCGCCAGCTGTAGCAATATTTCGCGCAGCTTCGGCAAGTGCGAGCTTTGCACCTTCATAAGGATTTAGGTAAGACCAATTGGCATTTGCATCTGTTGCAATAGCAACACCAAGATGAGTCTTCTCATCAATGCGGACCATTCCTGAATCATCAGGTTGTGCCTGAATTGAATTACCTTGAACATAACGATCGTATTGATCTGTAACCCATGATTTATCTGCAAGGTTTGGAGTCGCAGCAAGTTTAAGAATAGTTGATTTAATTTCATCTGCGTTTGATGGAATCGGAAGGTTGATAACTTCCTTTGCAGCCTGATCAATATAGGCAGGCTTTGCAAGTGGGCGGTTATAGACAGGACCATCGTGTGCAACAGTGCGAGGTGGAACATCGACAATAAGTTCGCCATTCCACGTGATTTCAAGATGGTTGCCATCAGTTACTTCACCGATAACCGTGACTGTGACATCCCACTTCTCGCAGATTTCCAAGAATCGAGCAATCTTGCTTGGTTCAACAATTGCGCACATACGCTCTTGCGACTCTGACATCAGAATCTCTTCTGGCGATAGCGATGGATCGCGAAGTGGAACTTTATCGAGCTGCACTTTCATTCCACCTGAACCACCTGATGCAAGCTCAGAAGTTGCACACGATAGACCTGCGCCACCAAGATCTTGAATACCCACTACTAAATCTTCGGCAAATATTTCAAGAGAACATTCGATAAGAACTTTCTCAACAAATGGATCGCCTACCTGAACTGCAGGACGCTTTGCCGGTCCCTTAGATTCAAATGTTTCAGATGCAAGTACAGATACGCCACCAATACCATCGCCACCTGTTTTAGCACCGTAGAGCACTACTAAATTGCCTGCTCCGGCAGCCTTTGCGAGCTTGATATCGCTATGTTTCATAACGCCAACACAGAGCGCATTAACAAGTGGATTACCGAGATATGTCTCATCAAAGACAACTTCTCCACCAATATTTGGTAGACCCAAGCAGTTTCCGTAACCACCAACACCAGCAATGATTCCAGGCAGAACGCGGCGGGTATCAGCAGCATCTGCAGGACCAAAGCGAAGTGGATCCATAACAGCAATGGGACGCGCACCCATTGTCAGAATGTCGCGAACGATTCCACCGACACCAGTTGCGGCGCCTTGATACGGCTCGATAAAAGATGGATGGTTATGCGATTCGATTTTGAAAGTTACTGCATAGCCCTGTCCGACATCCACAACGCCAGCATTCTCGCCAATGCCAACGAGTAGCGCATCAGTCTTTACAGCTTTCTCGCCGAATTGCTTCAAATGCACTTTGGAAGATTTATATGAACAGTGTTCTGACCACATCACTGAATACATAGCGAGCTCGGATGAAGTTGGTCTGCGACCTAGAATCTCTTTAATACTTGCATACTCATCTGGCTTTAATCCAAGTTCTGCAAATGGTTGCGTTGTATCTGGATTTGCTTGAGCCTTAGCAACGGTATCGAGTGACATTACTTCACACTTCCTGTTAAAAAAGCCTTCAAGACCGAGGTAAAGAATCCCAGCCCATCTGCAGATGGTCCTGTCAGCGAATCGATTGCATGCTCAGGGTGTGGCATCAAACCAACAACATTTCCGCGTTCATTGGTAACTCCAGCAATCAGATTACGTGAACCATTTGGATTTTCGCCGACGTATCGAGCGATGATTCTGCCCTCGCCCTCTAGCATCGCAAGAGTTTCATCGTCACACATATAGGCGCCTTCACCATTTTTCAAAGGAATCAAGATCTCTTGGCCTTTAGTAAACGATGATGTCCACGCTGTATCTGTGTTTTCAATTGTGAGCTTCTGATCGCGGCATAAGAAGTGAAGTTCGTGGTTGCGGGTTAGGGCTCCTGGAATCAGATGTGCTTCGGCAAGTACCTGAAAGCCGTTACAGATACCTAGTAGTGGCATTCCACCATTTGCTGCATCGATGATGGGTTCCATAACTGGAGAGAACCGTGAAATCGCACCGCAGCGCAAGTAATCGCCATAAGAGAAGCCACCAGGCAAGATGACTGCATCTACGCCCTGCAAATCTGCATCGTTATGCCAGAGCGCAACAGCGATTCCGCCGGCATGGCGAACAGCGCGTGCAGCATCTCGATCATCGAGAGTGCCCGGAAAAGTTACGACACCAATCTTCATCTGCTTACTTCTCTACTCGAACTGTGAAATTTTCAATGACAGGGTTGGAAAGTAACTTCTCAGCAGCTTTCTCAACTTCAGCAAGCTGTGCTGCAGTTGGTTCGCCATCGACTTCAATTTCAAATCGCTTTCCCTGACGTACATCTTTAGCAAAGGAGAAACCAAGACGAGGAAGAGCAGCAGCAACAGCTTTTCCTTGTGGGTCAAGAATTTCGGGCTTTAACATCACATCAACCACGATCTTTGCCATTTTTATCTCCTTGTTGGTTTCTTAGAACTTGCTGCCGGTAATGCGTTCATATGCTTCTTCATAACGTGCCGCTGTCTTTTCAACAATCTCTTTTGGAAGTTCTGGCGGCGGAGATTTCTTATCCCAGCCACTTGAAGTTAACCAATCGCGTACAAATTGCTTATCAAATGATGGTTGTGACTTTCCAGGCGCCCATCCATCAAGTTCCCAGAAGCGAGATGAATCCGGCGTCAGCGCTTCATCACCAAGGGTTACTTCCCCTGCCATATTGATTCCAAATTCAAATTTTGTATCTGCAAGCAAGATTCCACGGCTCTTAGAAAATTCCGCTGCAGTGTCATAGAGCCGTATCGTCAGATCTCGAAGTTCGGCTGCGCGATCTGAACCGACAATCTTTGCAGCGTGCGCAAAATCAATATTGATATCGTGGTCACCGATCTCAGCTTTTGTTGCTGGGGTAAAGATTGTTGTCGGAAGTTCAGAACCATCTACAAGCCCTGCAGGAAGTGCATTTCCGCAGACCTCTTGGTTCTGTGAATACTCTGTAAGACCACTGCCAGTCAGATACCCACGTGCAACACACTCGATAGCGAACATTTCAAGTGGCTGAACAATCACTGCGCGATCTGCAACGCTTTCAGGGACTTCATCAGAGATGATGTGGTTGGGAACAATGTCAGCTAAGAGTTCAAACCAGAAGAGCGAGAGCTGAGTAAGGATTGCACCTTTATTTGGAATCGTTGTTGGTAGAACCCAATCGAATGCAGAGATTCGATCTGATGCAACGAGAAGAATTTCGCCAGATTCATTTGTGTAAAGGTCGCGAACTTTGCCGGTGCGAAGGTGGTTCCATCCTTCAATCACTGGGGCAGCTGGAGCACCAGCTTTACCGAAGCCGCTCACCTGATGTTATGAGGCTTGTACTGCGCAGCGGCAGGGTGCGCGGATGTAATCGCGTCGATGCGACTTACAACTCGAGCAACTTGTTGGCGAGCATCGCCAGTAAATTCAAGTGGGTTTCCAATGAGTGCATCTAGTTCTGAGCGCTTAAATGGAATTCGTGCATCATCTGAAATCGCATCAAGGAAGTTATTTGCTTTTCCTTCGCGCATTCCAAGCGCTGCAGCAACTGCATGCTCCTTAATGGCCTCGTGTGCAACTTCGCGCCCCACACCTGCCTTTACTGAAGCCATCAAAATCTTTGTTGTTGCCAAGAATGGAAGGTAGCGATCAAGTTCTGCAGCAATTACAGCAGGGAATGCACCGAACTCATTAAGAACGGTAAGCATCGTTTCAAGTAAGCCGTCGATTGCATAGAAAGCATCAGGCAGTGCAACGCGACGTACAACGCTGCAAGAGACATCGCCTTCATTCCATTGATCACCAGCGAGTTCAGAGACCATCGATGCATAGCCGCGCAAGATAACTGTGAGGCCATTTACACGTTCGCAAGAACGAGTATTCATCTTATGTGGCATTGCAGATGAGCCAACCTGACCTGCCTTAAAGCCTTCAGTGACTAGCTCTGCACCAGCCATCAAGCGAATTGATGTCGCAAGTGAAGATGGAGAAGTAGCGAGCTGAACAAGAGTTGTGACAACATCGTAATCCAATGAACGTGGATAAACCTGACCGGTTGAATCCAGAACGCGATCAAATCCAAGTTCGGCCGCAATTGAACTCTCTAGTTTTTGGTGCGCATCTGATGAACCGAGTAAATCGATTGAATCTTGTGCTGTACCGACTGGGCCCTTTATTCCGCGCATTGGATAGCGTGATTGAAGAGATAGCAAGCGTTCATAGGCAAAGAGAAGTTCTTCTGCGGCAGATGCAAAACGCTTACCTAAAGTTGTAATTTGTGCAGGCACATTATGTGAACGTCCTGCAATCGGTTGATCTGCATACTGCGCAGCCTTTGTTGCAAGGGATGCGAGCAAGGCAACTGTCTTATCGTGAACAATGGCAAGACCATCACGAATCTGTAGCGCTTCAATATTTTCAGTTAAGTCACGGCTCGTCATCCCAGCATGAATTGCTTCATGGCCAGCAAGTGCATTGAATTCTTCAATACGTGCCTTTACATCGTGGCGAGTAACTTTCTCGCGTGCATCGATTGATGCAAGGTCAACTTTTGTAACGACCTTCTCATAATCTGCAATTACCGCATCGGAAATCGCATGTCCAAGCTTTGACTGCGCACGAGCAACAGCGATCCACAATTTACGTTCGGCGATAATCTTTGATTCAGGCGAGAAGATCTGGCGCATCTCATTTGATGCATAACGATCAGCTAATACGCTCACTGGTGCATTCTCCCTCATCTAATTGCCCTTCTCAGCGACCGACGCATTGAGCGCGATATCTGTACGGTAGAAAGAACCCTCGAGTTGGATCTGGGATATCGCACGGTAGGCGCGGTCACGAGCTTCTGTCAGATCTGACCCAGTTCCGGTCACTGTAAGGACGCGGCCACCGGCAGAGAGAAGTGCATCTGCGCTCTGCGATGTACCTGCATGAAAAATTTGCGCCTTATCGATTGTTGGCAATGCAGTGATAGCGCCACCAATCTTTGGCGATTCGGGGTAACCCTGTGCAGCAAGGACAACTGTCACTGCACTTTCATCGCGCCACTGCAGAACTTCATCATCGAGTGAATCAGTTGCTGCCTTGTAAAGCAGTGTTGCGAGTGGAGTTACAAGACGTGGAATCAATACTTGCGTCTCTGGATCACCAAAGCGTGCATTAAATTCAATAACCCGGATTCCATGATCAGTAAGTGCAAGACCTGCGTAGAGAAGACCCACAAATGGCGTTCCGCGTGCAGCCATTTCAGCGATCATCGGTGCCAAGACTTTCTCATATGTCTCTTCAACAATTTCTGTCGGCGCCCATGGCAGCGGTGAGTATGCGCCCATTCCACCAGTATTCGGACCTTCATCACCATTGTGTACGCGCTTAAAATCTTGTGCTGGTTCCATAGGCAGGATATTTCTGCCATCTGAAATACCGAAGAGTGAGATTTCAGGACCCGCTAAATACTCTTCAATAACCACTCGTGTGCACTTAAGTGCATGATCGAGAGCAACCTGGCGATCATTTGTGACGACAACACCTTTACCTGCAGCAAGTCCATCATCTTTAACAACATATGGTGCACCAAAGGCATCGAGCGCTTTCTCGATCTCATCTTGCTTTGTGCAGGTGAAGCTGCGAGCAGTGGGCACTCCAGCATCACTCATGACCTTCTTTGCAAAATCTTTTGATCCCTCTAATTGCGCTGCGGCCTTTGACGGCCCAAAGACAGGGAAGCCTGCTGCACGCAATACATCTGCTGCTCCATTCACAAGTGGTACTTCTGGTCCGATAACAACGAGATCAACGCTTAACTTCGTCGCAAGTTCGCAGATTGCATCATTATCTGTAATTGACAATGGATGGAGAGTTGCGATGGATGCAATGCCCGGATTGCCAGGTGCAACATGAAGTTCAGTACAAGCTTTATCTGCCTTGAGTCCTAGTGCGAGTGCGTGTTCACGACCGCCGCTTCCGACTAGGAGGATTTTCATAGCTTAGATGAAATCCTTTACGACGATTGTTTGATCGCGCCCCGGACCTACGCCGATTGCACTCATTGGTGCACCTGAGATTTTCTCCAGGAAGGTGATGTAATCCTGCGCATTCTTAGGAAGATCGCTGATCTTCTTTGCGCCAGAGATATCTTCCTTCCAGCCTGGAAGCATCTCGTAGATTGGCTTTGCATGATGGAAATCAGATTGTGATGCAGGAAGTTCATCAACGCGCTTGCCATCAATTTCGTAGGCAACACAAACTGGAATTTGCTCCCAGCCAGTAAGGACATCGAGTTTTGTGAGGAAGAAATCTGTGAGTCCGTTTACGCGAACTGCGTAACGTGCAATAGGTGCGTCATACCAACCGCAACGACGTGCACGACCGGTTGTTACACCGACCTCGCCACCGATTGTGCGAAGTTTTTCGCCATCTTCATCGAAGAGCTCTGTTGGGAATGGACCTGAACCAACGCGAGTTGTGTAGGCCTTAACGATTCCGATTACTCGTTCAATCTTTGTCGGTCCGATTCCGGAACCTGTGCAGGCACCACCTGCAGTTGGGTTTGAAGATGTGACGAATGGATATGTTCCGTGATCGACATCTAGGAGAGTTCCTTGTGAACCTTCAAGAAGTACACGCTTTCCAGCCTTCAGCGCGTTATCGAGCAGCAATACGGTATCTGCAACATATGGGCGCAAGATTTCGGCGTAACGCAAGTACTCTTCCAGAACATCTTCAACCTCAATATCTTTACGGTTAAAGACCTTGATTAATACCTGATTCTTATCGCGAAGTGCTGCTTCCAACTTCTGGCGAAGAATTGATGGATCAAAGAGATCTTGTACCCGAATACCGATGCGGTTGATCTTGTCGGCATACGCTGGTCCGATTCCACGACCAGTTGTTCCAATCTTTGACTTACCGAGGAAGCGCTCTGAAACCTTGTCGATTGTGCGGTGATAAGGAGTAATCAAATGAGCATTGGTTGAGATAACTAATTTGCTGCAATCGATACCGCGCTCTGTAAGCCCTTTAATCTCCTCAAGCAATACACCTGGGTCGATAACAACGCCATTTGCAATTACGGGAATAACGTTTGGTGAGAGAATTCCTGAAGGAAGTAAGTGAAGTGCATACTTCTGATCGCCGATAACAACTGTGTGTCCTGCGTTGTTTCCCCCTTGATAGCGAACAACGTAATCAACGCGATCACCTAGCAAATCGGTAGCTTTACCCTTGCCCTCATCGCCCCACTGAGCTCCCAGCAGTACTAATGCAGGCATGGATAAAGCCTTTCCGATCTGTAGTTAGTGAATTATTTAAGCAGTGATGTTCCGGTTGAGCGGAGATCTTCGCAAGCAACGCCGACGCGTGCAGCGATACCGGCTTCAGCAGCCTTACCCCATGCGCGTGGATCGTATGCCTTCTTATTTCCAACTTCGCCGTCGATCTTAAGTACGCCGTCGTAGTTCTTAAACATATGCTCAACAACTGGACGTGTAAATGCATACTGAGTATCTGTATCGATATTCATCTTAATAACGCCGTAATCAAGTGATTCGCGGATCTCTGAAAGCAGTGAACCAGAACCACCGTGGAATACGAGATCCATTGGCTTGCTTCCTGCTGGAAGACCAAGCTTCTTTGCAACAGCCTCTTGAAGAGTCTGAAGAATCTTTGGCTGTAATACCACGTTTCCTGGCTTGTAAACGCCGTGAACATTTCCAAATGTTGCTGCAACCATGTAGCGAGCATTGGCATCTGTTCCGAGAGTTTCAATAGTCATTAGTGCATCTTCTGGGGTTGAGTAGAGCTTTGCATCGTGCTTTGCTTCGATGCCATCTTCTTCTCCACCGACTACGCCGATTTCAATTTCGAGAACTGTCTTTGCTGCAACAGACTTGTCGAGAAGTTCGCGAGCAACCTTCATATTCTCAGGCATATCAACTGCTGAGCCATCCCACATATGTGAGTTGAAGAGTGGTGCTTTGCCTTCCTTGATGCGCTGCGCGCCAATTTCAAGAAGTGGGCGCATAAATCCGTCTAGCTTCTCCTTAGGGCAGTGATCTGTGTGAATACCAATATTGACGTTGTAATTCTTTGCAACAACGTGTGCGAATTCTGCGAGCGCTACTGCGCCATCGACCATGTGCTTCACTGTTGAACCAGATGCGTACTCGGCTCCACCCCAAGAGAATTGAATGATTCCATCGGACTCTGCCTCGGCGAATCCACGAATAGCTCCGATGATTGTCTGTGAAGATGAAACGTTGATTGCTGGATATGCAAATGATCCGGCCTTAGCGCGGTCCAACATTGCTACATAAACTTCAGGGGTTGCTATTGGCATCTGATGCTCCCAAGTGACTAGAACTGGTGTAAACGCTCTGACGCACCATTGGGTCTAAGTGAGGCTTACGCCTAATCCAACCACCTACCCCCGCGTAAGAAAAATCGGCACACGCATACGCGGAAGGCAGGTTGGCCGGAGGTGGCTATGGGTGGAGGGTCTTCTGCAGGAAGGTGATGAAGGCGGCGAGCAGGGCGGGGTTGCTCAGGATCTTGAGCAATAGGGCAATCAGGGCTGTAATTGTCATGGTTCTCCTTTCACGCTTATTGATCCAATTGTTGGAATCAGGTGTGAATGATTGGCCCTTTTGCTATCTACTTTTGAGAGAGAAATGGGTGCTGTTGATAAATCGGCAGTAGAAAAAACCGTTGATGGACAGTAACCTCGCATATGTGAGCGATAAGAATGACTCAATTGAAAATCTCTCGAGTGAGAGCAGAACTTTTGCACCAAGTTCAGAATTTGTAGCGCAGGCAAATGCAAAAGTAGAACTCTATGCACATGCCGATAAAGATCGCTTAGCTTTCTGGGAAGAACAGGCTAGCGCCCTTACATGGGAGAAGAAGTGGGATAAGGCCCTTGAATGGGATGCACCTTTCGCCAAATGGTTTGTAGGCGGAAAGATAAATGCAACTGTTAACGCCCTCGATAGACACGTTGCCGAAGGCAATGGAGCCCGCATCGCTTTTCACTTCGAAGGTGAACCTGGCGATACTCGCACCATTTCATATGCGCAGCTACTTACCGATGTCAGCAAAGCCGCAAACGCTCTAACAGAAATTGGTATTAAGTCAGAAGATCGAGTTGCTATCTATATGCCGCTCATTCCTGAAGCAGTTGTCGCAATGCTCGCATGTGCACGTATCGGTGCAATTCACTCCGTTGTATTCGGTGGATTCTCTGCCGATGCACTTTTATCGCGCATTCAAGATGCAGATGCGACTCTTGTTATAACTGCAGATGGTGGATTTAGAAAGGGCGCTGGTTTTGCACTCAAGCCTGCTGTCGATGAAGCTCTAAAAGGCAAGACAAATGTTTCAAAGGTCCTCGTTGTTAAGCGCACAGGACAAGAGACCGCTTGGGTTGAAGGTCGCGATATCTGGTGGCATGACTTAGTCG
>Ga0214163_1000964_pt1 | contig 12949 bp, 8 predicted proteins | sample LakMenepilimnion_2_FD_153001 | JGI IMG/M metagenome (GOLD analysis project Ga0214163, IMG submission 153001) | Freshwater microbial communities from Lake Mendota, WI - Practice 15JUN2010 epilimnion v4 | ecosystem: Environmental > Aquatic > Freshwater > Lake > Epilimnion/Euphotic zone | place... | reverse complement strand
CATGGTGCATGGAGGGGCAGGGTTCGATGCCAGTGCCGAAGCCATTGAAGATGATGCGACCGACTTTGCGCTCAAGGACTCGAATCAGTGCCGCGTGGGTACGGAGGTCTTCGGCGGTGCCATGGATGGCGGCTGTGAGCTGACCCTCCAAGCTGTTGGCAAAGCGAAGCATTTCCTCCAGCGTGGCGCATTCCGTGACGATGGAACATGGGCCGAAAACTTCGCGGCGGAGTTCTTCATTGCTTTCGAGCACATCGAGTGTGGTGGTGAAGATTCGACAGGCTACCTGAGAGGCGTCGTTGTTAGGCTCGGCAGCAGAGGTGCCGACTTTTTTCAGGCCGCTGATCGTGCTCCAGACGGCAGTGCCTGCCTCGTAAGCCTCGCAGATCCCGCGATGAAGCATGGTCTGAGGGGCGACTTTGGCGGCATGCTGACCTGCGTTTTCGAGGAAAGTGCCGAGTTCCGGGCTTTTGATGCCGAGCACGATGGCTGGGTTGGTGCAGAATTGACCGACGCCCATGGTGACGGAGCCGATGTAAGCTTCGGCAATACCTGCAGCGCGTTCTTTCAAAGCACCAGGAAGGAGGAAGACGGGATTGATCGAACCCATCTCGCCATAGAATGGGATAGGGTGCGGACGGGCTGCGGCGACGTCCATGAGCGCGCGTCCGCCATGGAGGGAGCCAGTAAAGGCAACGGCTTGAGTGATGGGATGGCGGACCAGTTCCGTGCCGATCTCATGACTGCGGCCATGAAGCATCGAGAAGCAGGCATCAGGCAGACCAGCGCGGCGCAGTGCATTGAAAATCGCACGGGAGAGCATTTCGCAGGTGCCTGGATGAGCCGGGTGAGCCTTGACGACGACTGGACAACCGGCAGCGAGGGCGCAAACCGTGTCCGTGCCGACGACGCCGATGGCGAAAGGGAAATTGCTGGCACCAAAAATGACAACTGGTCCGACGGGCTGGAGGATGCGGCGCACGTCGGGTTTGGGCGCTGGCACACGTTCCGGCATGGCGCGGTCAATGCTGGCTTGGGCCCATGAGCCTTCTCTGAGAAGGCCTGCGAAGAGTTTACACTGTCCAATGGCACGACCACGCTCGCCGATGAGTCTTGCCATCGGCAGGGCGGTTTCCTGATGCGCACGCTCAAGGAGCGCCTCACCGAGAGCCATGATCTCCTCACCGAGGTAGTCCAGGAAAGTTGCACGCGTCTCGACAGAAGACGTGCGGAGGGAATCAAAAGCTCCATCAGCTGCTTGAAGGGCTTCGTCAGCCAGTTCCGCGTTAGCTTCACCAAAAAAGGGTTCCAATTTCTGATTGGTGGTAGGATTCAGAGCCTGGAAAGGTGCGTGATCAGGAGCGGCTTCGCGGCCTGCGATAAGATGATGTCCGGTGAGCATGTGAGACGTTGGCTAGTGGGTGAGAATCGGGCCTGAGTTTTAGGCCGGAGTTGCAGTTCAGGCAAGGACGAGTGATCCGAGCACTCAGCCTTCATATTCACCAAGGCTCTTCACCCAGGAGATCTCGGCAGAGATTAACAGCGGACATGAAGCCGTCTTCGTGAAAGCCGTAACGCTGCCAGGCTCCGCAGAAGTAGGTGTTCTGGTCCTGAGAGATCTGATGCAGCTCGGGAAGTCGTTTTTGCGCGGCGATGGCTTGAAGGTCAAAAAGCGGGTGCTCGTAGTTGATGCGGCGGATGACCTTCGCTGGATCCATCTGCTCGGCGGCATTGATGCTGACAAAGTAATTGGTCTTTTGAGAGACACCTTGGAGCAGGTTCATCCAGTAATGCGTGCTGGGCTGGATGCTGCCTTGTGGATCAAATTCGATGTGGTAGTTCCATGAGGCCCAGCAGCGGCGGGCGCGCGGCATGAAACGGTCGTCTGTGTGCAAGGTGGCGATATTGGGCTGGTATTTGAATGCACTCAGCAGCTCCTGCTCCAGTACCGTTGGTTGTGCCAGCATCTTCAAAGAAGTGGGGGCATGAGTGGCGAGGATGACTTTGTCGTAGGTCTCCGCTGGCTGGCCTGCGGTGTGGATAATGACCTTTCCCTCGTGCCGCTCAATACGTTGAACGGGTGTATTCAGCCGGATGCGATCCTGAAACGGCGGGATGAGTTTCCTCACATACTGACGGCTGCCATCGACGACCGTCCACCATGGGTGACGGGTTTTCATGCCAAGGAAGCCGTGGTTGAACCAAAAATGCATCAAGGTGCGTGCAGGAAATTCCAGCATGAGTTCTGGTGGTGTGGACCACACGGCGCTGCCCATCGGGATGATGTAGAGATCTAAAAAATCCTGCCCATAGCCGCGAGCTTCAGCATACTCGCGTAGCGTCAGGTGCTCGAAACGCGGATCATTCATCGCCTCGATCGTTTCTTTATTGAAGCGCGCGATATTGAGCAGAAAGCGCCAGAAACGTGGGCTGGCTAGGTTTTTCCGCTGGCCAAAAATGGTATCAAGATTCTTGCCATTGTATTCATACCCAGTAGGCAGGTGTCGCAGGCTAAAAGACATGTCCGTGCGCTTGGTCTCGACACCGAGCTCTTTAAAAAGTCGGCAGAGCAGGGGATAGGTCTGGTGATTGAAAACCATGAAGCCCGTGTCGATCGGCCTTTCGATACCGTCTTCCATCACGGTCACTGTATTCGTGTGTCCGCCTACATAGTCAGAGGCTTCATAGAGCGTGAGATCGTAGCGCTGGTGGAGAAAGTGCGCACAGCCGAGTCCTGAGATTCCTGTGCCAATGATGGCGATACGAGGGCGGTTCATGAGTGATCATATTCGCCTCAGCAGGAATTCTGGACTCAAGGAAAAAAGGTGTTCGAGCCGAGCCATGCGCGTCGATTATTTGCGGGCCTTGGCGTTCCAGACTTTGACTTCATCAAAGAATCCGTCTTTGCCTGCGACACCCAGTTCGATCTTAGATTTGGTGGCGTGGGCGATGCCGGAGGATTTTAGATAGGCTGCTGCTTTGCCGTCAATCGTCACGCGCATCTCATCGCCGACGGTTTCGACGACGAGGTCATACCATTTGCCGGTTTCTAGTTTGGCGGGGTAGGTTACTTGGCGACCTTTGAGCAGCTTGTTGACCTCTTCTTTTTTCGTGGGGTCATTGCGCATCTCGCGGATGTCGTTGCGCATGTTGCCATCGCGTTCGTCGATGATGGTGACTCCATTCAGGCGAATCTGGGCACGGCAGAGATGACCGTAGTGAGCGCCGGTGTATTTGCGGTCATCAAACTCGACGTCGATCATCGTCGCGCCTTCAAAGCGGATCTTGCACTCCACCACGCTGTCCTTGGTCGGAATCTCCAGGCCATGAACGGCGGCATGAGCTTTAGAAATAGATTTGCCATCGGCTGATGGGACATCCTGGTCACGTGTCTGGGTGCCTTTCAGCGTGCCGTTTTCCACGGTGAAAGTGGGCACGACCTTGTGCCAGACTTTTGCGGGCTCGCTCCCCTGAAAGTCATCAGAGAAAAGCAGCTCCTGTTTTTCAGCGATGGATTTTGACGGCACGTGCGGCAGATCAGCTGCACTAGCGATGGTTGTGAAAAGCAGGAGGGCGGGGAGTCGATGGAGTTTCATTATTGATAGGGCGGATTAACGCGTGCGGATGCTGACAGATTCACCGTGGGCATCAAGCCCTTCCACTGCCGCGAAAGCCCGCACGATGGGCTCTGAGCGTGTGCAGCTCTCACGATCCAGTCGGATGATGCTGGTGCGGCGCTGGAACATGTCCACCGTCAGGCCGGGGAAAGATTTGCAGGCTCCACCCGTGGGAAGTGTATGACTGGGCCCGGCGAGGAAATCACCCACCGCCACGGGTGAGTGATTGCCGAGGAAGATGGCACCAGCAGTGCGGATCAAAGGCAGGATGGTTTCTTCTCGGTCAGTGATCAGCGATAAATGCTCTGGCGCGTAGGCATTCACCAGATTTGCTCCTTCTTCGAGACTGGAGGTGAGGATTAGAAACACGCCTTTTTCCAAAACGGGCTCCAACTGAGCCTGCCTAGAGAGTTTCTGGCGCTGCTTTTCCACCTCAGCGATCACGGCATCCAGTAGCGCTGCGTCATCGGTGATAAAGCCGGCCTGGCTGTCTTTACCATGCTCGGCCTGTGCCAAAATATCAGCAGCGATAAAGGCTGGATTACCCGTGCTGTCGGAGAGGATCAAGACCTCACTGGGCCCTGGAAGCAGGTCGATGGAAACAACGCCAAAAGCCTGGCGCTTGGCTTCCACAACGAAGCTGTTGCCGGGACCAAAGATCTTGGTCACGGGCTTGATGGTTTCAGTGCCATAGGCCATGGCCGCAATGGCCTGAGCCCCGCCGATCTGATAGACCTCGGTGGCACCCGCTCTTTTTAAGGCGGCAAGCAGGCCTGGATTCACCTGACCATCGCGCCCGCATGGGGTGCAGACGACGATCTCTGGAACGCCTGCCGCTGCGGCAAGCGTGACAGTCATCATGGCGGTGGAAACCAGAGGAGCTGAGCCGCCGGGCACGTAACAGCCGACTCGCTCGAAAGGATGATACACCTCACCCACTTCCGCGCCTTGTTGATTCAGTCCCGACCAGTTCTGACGCAGGCTTTTGGTGGCGAAATCGAAGACGTTATGGTGCGAGGCATTCAGCGCCGTTTGCAGCTCTGGGCTGGCCGCATCCCAAGCTGCGACGAGTGCTGCTTGGGGCACTCGTAATGTCTCCGGTGTCAACTTGGCACCGTCAAAGCGCTCTGTCAGCTCAATGAGTGCTGCGTCACCGCGTGCGCGAACGTCACGGATGACTCCTGAGACCACTTCACGCACAGCGTCGCTGGCTTCAGCTCGGCGATCCAGGGCGGCGGTTGTTAGCTTCCAGTCGGAGTCAGTGTGGCGAAAGATTTTCATGGTTTTGTCTGGGTGCCAAGGGAAAGCCGAAGCGTCAATCCGTGATTTCAACGGATGATGAATTTTCAGCAGTTCCAGATCGCTGCACAAGGGCAGACGCTTGGAGACAAAACTACGAATCAGCGCCGCTGTGGGCCGCCTTGATCACTTGATCACAGGACTCAGTAGAAAGTATCGAACTTCTGCTTCAGGCTTCTTAACTGCTGGAGCTGGAGCCCTGGCGGTAAGAGCAGCGCAGCGTGAATAACTCACGAACATAGGATAGTGACGGCGCTTGCCGCCACGTGTGACTTTGTGATCAATGACTCGGAGGCATTGCACAAAAGCAACGATCAGAGCTGAGTTAATCACACTGGCGATCAGCAGCAGGGTGTAGTGCCAGCAGCTTCCTAAAATGGAAGGAATCTGATTCCAAGCCTGAGTCAGCATTTTCATGATGGTGGACTGTTCACCTGCGTTATGTGCAGCAGCGAGATCCATCACGAAGAAACAACCGCCGCAGATGAATATCAGGGCGCAGGTTAGAAAGGCATAGTCGAGCAAATGGACGCGAACTTGGTTTTGGCGTTGCGCAAAAGCGGGTTCGACCAAGAAAAGCGAGGGATCGTTGGAGCGAGTCATGGTTAGTATGGTATTTAAACTAACAACGCACTCTTCCAAGTTAATATTTAATAAAAGTGTAATAAATATAAGGCTTTCATATGAACACCCTTTTGGTTCGCCTGTTTAATGTGGTTTTTCTTCATCACGAAACTGAGTGGGGGTCAGTTTGGTCATTTTCTTGAAATCTTTACTGAAGAAAAACTGATCGCTGTAGCCCACCTGCCTCGCGATTTCTTTGATCGGATCATCGGATTCGATGAGTCGATGTTTGGCCTGATTAATCCTCTCTCGCCGAAGCCAGTCAATGGGGCTGGTGCCGATGGCTGATTTGAAAAGCCGGCTAAAATGGCTCTCGCTCATGCCTGCGAGGAGAGCTAGCTCTGCCACACGAATCGGGGTGTGAAAATAGAGCCGCATCTTCTCGATGGCTTTCTGCACGGGCATTGGCAGCTCTGGGCGGATCATGTCAGGATCAGAAAGTCTCGCCTCGAAAGCCAGGGCGATGACTGCTGTCACGGCGGCATTGACCATGGCAGCATCGCTCGGGCGTGAGCCGATCATGTGCTGAAACGTGCGTTCGAATTCTTGCATCGCCGCCTTGGCATTGAAGCTGCGGATGACCGGTTGTGATTTGGTTTCCAGCAGATTCGCGACGCGTTCCAGCGGGCGGCCTTCAATACGCATCCAATAAAGTTCCCACGGCGATTTGGTATGGGTACCATAGATGTGTGGGTGGTGACAGTTTACCCAAAGCAGATCGCCGGCGGTGACATCATGGCGGCGGCCATTGATTTGAGTCCATCCTCTCCCAGACAAACAGAGGATGAGTTCATGCCCAGGGTAAGTGTCTCTTTGAATGCGATGGTCCAGGCCCGCCTTGAGATGACCGCCGCGAACCACGGAATAAAACAAGTCACGCTGCCAGTCCGCAGGCGTGGCATATAAATTGGTCAAAAAGACCGTCTGAGGTGTGGTTGTGGTCATGATTGGATAAGACATATCCATGTGCGGCTGAGTTTGTCGAGGCTGAATCTCGGATGCAGCGATTGCTTGCTCATGACCTGAGCCCGTGCCATGCCTCACGCCCTCCATGCCTGCCCGCTCTTCCTCTTCCCTCTCCGTCAAATCCGCTAAACCCACTTCATCACTGAAGGTGCCTCCGATGCAGGCCCAGGTTCGGACTTTAGAGAATGGACTGGAGGTCATCGTGCATGAAGATCAACAGCACCCTCTCGTTAGCGTGCAGGTATGGGTCAAGGCAGGCAGTCTGCATGAAGAGCAGTGGACTGGTGCCGGCCTGGCTCACTGCGTGGAGCACATGCTTTTCAAAGGCACCTGGAAACGCGGTGCGCAGGAGATTTCTCAAGGCATCCAAAAACTCGGTGGTTATGTGAATGCCTACACCACCTTTAACCGCACGGTGTACTGGATCGACGGCCTTGCAGATCATGCCGAGGGTTATCTTGAGATCCTCGCTGACATGGTCATGCATTCCCGCATTGACATGGCTGAGTTGGAAAAAGAGCAGGATGTGATCCGGCGTGAGATGGCGATGGGCAATGATGATCCGGGCTCACAGCTTCAGCATCTGGTGCAGTCCACCTGCTTTCGTCAGCATCCGCTGCGTCATCCAATCATCGGGCATCGGGCGATTTTTGACCAGATGACTCGTGACGATGTGGCGGGCTTTGTGCAGCGCCATTACGTGCCAAACAACTGCTTCATCGTCATCGCTGGAGCCGTGAAATCTGAAGATGTTTTTGCCGCTGTGGAAAAGCACCTCGGTTGTTGGCAGCGCCGCCGTTACCAGCCTGTGTTGCTACCTCAGGAGCCCCGTCAACTTGGTGCCCGCGTGAATCACAAGGACTTCGCCACGGAGCTCACGCATGTAGCTCTGGGCTGGCAGATCCCGGGAGATGGTCATCCTGACAAGGCGGCGCTGGATGTTCTGGCTTTTTTGTTAGGCTCCGGTCGCAGCTCGCGCTTGTTCCAGGAACTTCGTGAAAAGCGCAGCATTGCTCATTCCGTATGGGCTGGTGCCTGGGGGGCGCAGGAATGTGGGGTCTTCAATACGGATGCTGAATGTGACCCCGAGCAGGTCACGGCCTGCATGGAGGCCATGAAATCAGTCATCAAGCTGATGCAGGCCAAAGGCCCGACAAAGAGTGAACTGGCCAAGGCCGTAAGTGCCACACTGAGCGGGCAGCTGCGCACGCTCAGCTCGACCAAAGGCCAGGCGGCCTCCATTGGACATGGCTGGTTGAATGTCGGCAGTCTGGAATACGGACAGCATTATCTGAACAACATCCGCGATTTGACCCCAGAGGCGATTCGTGATGTGGCACGGCGCTACTTGCTCGATGAGACCTGCAATGTTGTCACCGTGGGGCCGAAGATGCCAGCCAGCAGTCTCACTGCCACTGCGGTCAAGGCTCAGGACGAAGTACAGCGCGTGGTTTTGAAAAATGGACTGACGCTGCTGGTCCAGGAAAATCCACGCCTGCCGTTGGTTTCCATTCGTGCAGGATTCCTGTCTGGCGTGCCAGCCGAGACAGATGCCAATGCCGGGGTGACACTGATCACATCAGCCATGCTGCTGAAAGGCACTCAGACACGCAGCGCGGCTCAGATCGCTGCTGAGTTGGAGAATCGCGGTGGTGGGCTTCAATGCACCTCAGATGCGCATCGATTTATCCTTGGTGCGGATGTCATGCGTGGAGACGAAGCCGCAGGATTGTCCCTAATCGCTGACTTGATCCAAAACGCCAAGTTGCCCGCTGCGGAATTGATCGAGGTCCAAAAACGTCAGATCGCCCGCCTTCAGGAAGAGAAGGAAGATCCGCTTACCGTCGCACTGCGTCATGCGCGTGGGGAGATCTTCGCCGGAGAATGCTTTGCCCGCACTGCCTTGGGCACAGAAACCTCCGTGAAAGCCCTCAAAGTCTCGGATTGCCGGGCCCTCATGAAAGCATCACTGCTCGGCGGCAATGGCGTGCTCAGCATCGTCGGAGACGTAAAGCTGGCAGAGGTGCGCAAGCTCGTGGAGGCCAGCTTTGGCAAGCTGCCGCGTGGTGAGCGGCGCGTCTTCCCAGAGCTGCCAAAGCCTGCCAAGGTGAAATCAGTCACGCATACCCTGCACATGGAAAAGGAGCAGGCCGTGTTGGTCATCGGCTTCCGTGGGGTTGGCCTTCATCATTCAGACAGTCATGCACTGGCGCTCATCGACGAAGCTTGCAGTGATATGGGCAGCCGACTTTTTAATCGTATCCGCGAAGAGCTGGGGCTGGCTTACTATGTCGGCGCTCAGCAGTTTGCGGCCTTTGGAGCAGGTGGCTTTTACTTCTATGTGGGCACTGATGTGACAAAGATCGACCTCGCTCAGCAGGAGATGCTGAGTCTCATCGAAGATCTGGCTAAAAACGGCCTCACGGCTGAGGAGATCCAACGTGCCAAAACCGCCTGGCGCTCGTCCTGGCTACGTGCTCAGCAGGGAAATTCCAGCCTCGCTGATGCCTATGGCTGGAATGAACTGAATGGACTCGGCCACGCTCATTTCCAAAAGCTGCCCGACATCATGGCAGCCATTTCGGATCAAGACATCCGCCGTGTCGCCAAGGCCTATCTTAGCACGGCTCGTGCTCAAATCGTGCGCGTCATGCCGCAGGTGAATGCGTGATTCATCACTGGTTAAACCTTTTCTCAGTTCTTCCTCATGTCCGTCAAACTTCGTCTGAATACCGCCACCGCCACGCGTCTGGTGCTTGCAAAAATCGGTCATCCGCAGCGTGATGAGCCTCTGCTTACGTCCAAGGATGTCTTTGAAATCGCCGAGCAGGATCAGGCTGCGCTCACGGCTATCTTTCTGAAGCCCTTCAAGAATCTGATGGCGCATCGTTTCACTCATCATTCATCACTCACCCAGCATGAGATGAACAACTGCGCGAAGGCCGCTTTTGCCGAGCCTGAGTCCTTTCTGGCCCGTGGCTGCGAGATCGCCAAGCGGCTGTATTCCAAGTCCAATCATCCGAACATCAAGTCTGGCGACCTCTGCATCGCCCACATCAAGGAGATCCATATCGAGGGTGAACTGGTGCAGGCTCTTTGCATCTTGAAATCTGAAAGCGTCACCCCCTTCCTCACCATCACCACGGAGAATGGTGACCTGCGCATCTCAACGGAGCAGGGGATTCACCCCGAGAAGATCGACAAAGGCTGCCTCATCATCGACCACTGGCAGAACAAAGGTTACTATGTGCTCACCTTTGATCGCAGTGGCACCGATGCACGCTTCTGGACCCGCGACTTCCTCGGAGTCGAGGCCGTTCCTGATGCCGCTTTTCTGACGAATGCCTATGCCAAGATGGCCGTGTCATTTGTCGAAGAGCAGAAGCCGGAGGAAGACACCCCGCCCTGGGAGACCTGCAATACGGCGCGTCAGGCCTTGGATTACTTTGAAGAGCGTGAGAATTTCGACCTTCAGGAGTTCGAGCAGGAAGTGCTGAAAACCCCTGATGCCGTGGAGAAATTCCAGCAGCATCGCGCTCGAGTCGAGGAGGAGCAGGGGCAGTCGCTGGAGACACGTTTTGAGATTTCCAAGAAAGATGTCAGCAAGGCCAAGAAACGCATCAGTGCCGTGCTGAAACTGGACACAGGTGTGGAGATTCACGTCAAATCCACACTCTCCACCGAAAATGATCCCGTGCTGGAGCGTGGCTATGACGAGCGCAAAGGCATGAAGTTCATCAAGGTCTATTACAACCAGGATCTTTCAGCCCAGCCTCAGTGAGGCGTGTGTCCTTGTTATCGAAAGTGATGCGGGCACTCCTTGCCCGCAGCGCTCAGATCGTGAGTCTTGATCTTCCACTGACTGCTTTGAATGTCATGAGAAGATGAGCCTATACACTGACATGGGATTCAGGCAGCTTCGGCGAGGCCTCAGCTTAGCTCTTCGGGGTATGCGGAATGAGCAGGTCGGGAGCGTGGTTGCGCTGCTTGCTGCGGCGTGAGGCTTCTTTGGCAAAGCAGTCTTGAGAACGCAGCGCTTTCTTTTTCGCGCTTGGTAGGATGGGCTGCCAGGTTCCATCGGGACGCAGCAGGCGGGCTCGGGAGGTGTCGGCAAAGTGGGTCTCCAAGATGTGAATGAGTCGCTTGCGGGCTTCCTTGTCCTCAATGGGCACGAGCAGTTCGACACGTTTCGACAAGTTGCGGTTCATGAAGTCAGCGCTGGAGATGAACACAGCTGGGCGGCCTCCCTGACGGAAGATGTAAATGCGAGCGTGCTCTAGGTAGCGATCAATGATGCTGACGACGGTGATGTTTTCACTCAGGCCCTTGAGTCCAGGGCGCAGGCAGCAGATGCCACGGATGTTCAGGCGGACTTTGACACCTGCCTGAGAGGCTTCATAGAGGGCCTCGATCATCTCGCGATCTTCGAGGGAGTTCATCTTCAGCATGATCTCGGCGGTCTCTCCCTGCCGCGCACGCTCAGTCTCGCTCTGGATCATGCTGAGCAGTCGTTCACGCAGACCAAAGGGGGCCATGGAGAGCTTGGTAAAATGCACGAAGCGCGAACGCCCGGTGACGGTATTAAAAAAGGCGCTGGCATCGCTGCCATAATCCGCACGGCAGGTGAGGTAGCTGATGTCAGTGTAGAGGCGCGAGGTGGCTTCGTTGTAGTTCCCAGTGCCGTAGTGCATGTAGCGCACGAGGTGGCCTGCTTCACGGCGCATGATGAGAGCAATCTTGGCGTGGGTTTTCAGGCCATGGACGCCGTAGATGATCTGGGCTCCTGCATTGAGGAGGTCATGGGCGCGATCCAGATTGCGAGCTTCATCAAAGCGGGCTTTCAGCTCCACGAGCACGGTGACGTGCTTGCCTGCCTCAGCGGCTTTGACGAGAGCGGCGACGACGCGGCTGTTTTTAGCTGTGCGGTAGAGGATCTGCTTGATGGCTATGACGCTAGGATCGTCAGCAGCTTCTTCTAAAAGGGCGAGCACGGGGTCAAAGCTCTCATAGGGATGATGCAGCAGGATGTCACCTCGTTTGATGACCTCAAACATGCTTTCTCCCGGCGTGATCTGCGGCGGTGTGTGGCTGGGCCAGGGATCGACCTTGAGGTTCTCCAGCCCTGGCAGATTCGCGATGCTAAAGTAGGTGGTGAGATCCAGTTCGCCTGGAATGGTGAAGACCTGGGCATTTTTGGCACCGCACAGTTCACGGATGACGGCGATGAGATCACGGCGTGCGCCTTGCTCGATCTCGATGCGGATGGCGGGGCTTTGCAGGCGCTTGTCCAAGATGCCCTCCATGGCGGCTGCGAGATCATCGACGACGTCGTCATCGGCAGCGATGTCTGAGTTCCGGCTGATGCGAAAGCGCGCCGTAGCTGTGACTTTTTCTGACGGGAAATAATGATGCAGGCAGAGGCCGAGCACGTCCTCCAGGTTCAGATAGGCATGATGCAGGCCATCGGCATCAGGCATGGTGATGTGGCGAGGCAGGCTGCTGGGTAGGGTGAAGACGACGTGGCGCTGCGTGGCGACCTCGGTTTCACCGGTATTGATGGCGCAGAGCAGGATGATTTGCAGTGCGGGAACACTGAAGCGCGGAGCGTCATCGAGCGCGATGGGAGAGAGCACGGGGAAGATATGCTCCATGAAGTGATCCTCCAAATAAGTGCGCTGGGCCGGGGTCAGTTCTGTCGTGCTGAGCCTGCGGATGCCTTTCTGCTGGAGCAGCGGGATGAGCTGCTGGCTGAGAATCTCATACTGCCGGCTGATGAAGGCAGTGGCGCGATCATGGATGCTATCCCATTGCAGGCTGGGTGTCAGGCCGCTGAGATCTTTGGCCCGCAGGCCTTTTTCACGCATGAACTGAAGAGCGCCGACACGCACCATGAAGAATTCATCAAAGTTAGAGGCGGTGATGGCCAGGAACTTCACGCGCTCCAGCACGGGCAGCTCAGCACGGGCCGCCTCATCGAGCACGCGTTCATTGAAGGCGAGCCAGCTGAGTTCGCGATTGAGAAAATGGTCTTCAGGGGAGGGCATGAGGCTCAGACTGATGCAGGACGGGCCTCAGGACAAGTCCAAGCCTTGTTTTGCTGTGTGACATTTGTGTCCTGTCTTTTCCTGCATCTACTGCTGAGACGAGGTCTGAGCATCATGGTCCTAGCGGGTTTACTGTCCTGGCTTGGTGGGGCCGAACCGTACGGGCAGCATGGACGCTAGCTCAAATGATTCAGGTATTGAGTCATTGAATCTCCCTCAAATGAACTCTGATAAAGATACTTCAGTGAGAGATTGGACGCGTTTCCAGGCTCCTTCAAAGTCGAGGTGACGGGTCATCGGGCCTGGCACGACGATGCAGCGCATGCCTGCGGCACGGGCAGCTTTGAGACCATTGAGTGAATCCTCGAAGATGACCACTTCAGCGGGGCTGACTCCGAG
>Ga0214163_1000962_pt1 | contig 12957 bp, 19 predicted proteins | sample LakMenepilimnion_2_FD_153001 | JGI IMG/M metagenome (GOLD analysis project Ga0214163, IMG submission 153001) | Freshwater microbial communities from Lake Mendota, WI - Practice 15JUN2010 epilimnion v4 | ecosystem: Environmental > Aquatic > Freshwater > Lake > Epilimnion/Euphotic zone | place... | reverse complement strand
GATAGAAATCACAAACAACACTGTAGTAGCCAATTTTGCAACTATGGAAAAAATAGATAACAAAAAAGTTGAGATAATACTAACAGTTATATTTCCTATCAATGAATGCGAACCGTATTATGTATCACAAAACCATATTAAAAAGCACGGTATAAACTTCCATCAATTCTGTATGGAGCTAAAAGGTTATGAAATTTATGATAAAAATAATGAAGTACCTAAATGGGAGCTATTCTGGGGGAATATTTCTATTTATGATATTTTTGGCAAAAATAGCTCATACACAATTAAAGACAGACCTGTTAATTTAATTACAACATGAAAAACATACACGTATTATCAACGGACAAACCAAGTAGGTTATGGGTAAATAATCTAAGAAGAAGACTAGAATTAGATGAATTTTATTCTAAACATCAAACCAATCTTGCAAAAAACATCTACATTACTAATGATGAATTGATTAAAGATGATTTTAGAGGTTGGTTTATTGGTCAATGTGGTTTCCATAAAAAATGTGTAGATACGAAAATAATTAATAATGAATTATATTTGTTAGATTATTTAGGAAATACCGACAGGTTAATTTGGTGCAAAAAGATAACTCTAGCAACAGACCTAGATTTGATTGCTGATGGAGTACAAGCTATTGATGATGACTTTTTAGAATGGTTTGTTAAGAATCCAAGTTGTGAGTATGTTGAAGTTGAATCTTTAAATATTGGAGATGGTAAATTAGGTTATGTTATTTGTAAACCAAAAGAAGAACCTAAACAAGCAGAAATAGAACAGGCAGCAATAGAATTAGTGCAAGACGGAACTATTGAAGGGTATTATGATACTTTTGCTTATTATGAAAAAAAAGGATTTGTTAAAGGTGCTGAATGGCAACAAAAAAGAAGTTATAGCGAGGAAGAAGCTGGCGAATTAGTTTATAACATCATTGGAGAATATGCTAAAGAATATGGCATTACGATAGATGGTGCTAAATTAAATGATTTGTTTAACCAATTAAAAAAACAATAATATGAGAAAATCATTCTTACAATGGCATTGCGAAAATGGAGGCGATGTTTGCCGAATTGATGGCTATTCACACGAAGAACCAAAAGCACCAAGAGAAAAAAACCCCAATTTAAAGCAACACAATTACAAGTTCATAAATCAAATTGAGGTAGTTGATGCAGAAATAGTTGTAAATAAGCAAAATAATTAATACTTTTACAAATTATGAGAAAGATAATATTAATTATTTCAATACCTTTGATGGCTTTTCAATGTGAATCAGATGATGTAGTAATACAAAACCAATGCACAACGTGTTTTAATGAAATTGTTTGGTTTAACAATGGTGTTGATACTGTATTGATAGAGCGTACAACAGCACCGATGTATAAATGCGAACGATGGGGTTTAAATGATAATTATGCAGCAATTCCAAATAGTGAGTTTTGGAGTAGATATAAATGCGAGTAATGGAAATAGTAAAACTTTCAGAGGTTAAACTCAACCCGAACAATCCTAGACTTATCAAAGACGATAAGTTTAAAAAGTTGGTGCAGTCTATTAAAGACTTTCCAGAAATGCTTTCAATACGTCCAATAGTAGTAAATCAGGATATGATTATCTTAGGCGGTAATATGAGATACAAAGCTTGTAAAGAAGCTGGATTAAAAGAAATACCAGTTATCAAAACCGACTTAACAGAGGAACAACAAAGGGAATTTTTAATTAAAGATAACACAAGCGGTGGCGAGTGGGATTGGGAAGTATTAGCAAATGAATGGGATAATGATCAGTTGGAAGCGTGGGGATTGGATTTGCCAATTGTAAAGGATTTGAACGAACAGGATTTATTTAATATTGAAATACCTTTTTATACACCATCGTCAATAGTTCCTGATATAAATGAATTAGCTAATTTAGATAAAACAAAAAATCTAATTGATAAAATAAACTCATTGAGAGTTAGCGATGAATTAAAAGAAGTTTTAAAAGCAAGAGCAAGTTTTTTTACTGATTTTAATTTTCAGAAAATAGCAGATTTTTATTCAATTCAAGACGAAAATGTAAAAGAGGTTTTTAAAGATTTGGGATTAGTTATTTTAGCACCAAAAGAAGCACTTGAAAGAGGATTTATAGAATTGTCAGAAAACGTTTTTGAATTATGATTTTTTACGTGCTAAGTATTCAAGAAAAAAGCAAAAACAAAACCGTTAAATATTTAGATAAAAGAGGATTTGATTATAAAGTTTTAATTCCTGATGTTTATAAAGAATTAGCAGAAAGCTATAAAGACAAAGCAATAATTTACGATACTGAATTATGTAAATCTTATGTAGATTTTTGCGGAACTAATATTGAAAACGGAGCAGCAGTTGGAAGGGTTGCAAGTATTTTTGAAGCTCAAAAAAGTGGAGGGATTAGTGTTTGTTTAGATGACGATTACGGTGGTATTGTAGCAAGTAAACCAATAAACACTTACAATAGAGAAAAGTTAATTTTAGTTATTGAAAAGTTACACGAAATTACATTAGAAACTGGAATTATATTTGGAGGTTATAGTGGTGGAGCAATGCCGAATACTAAAAAAAATATAATGCAAATTTGGATAATGGATTTTAGTTGGAAGTTATCGGATTTAAATATGATTTTAAATGAGGATGTTAATTTTTCAATAAGTAAATGGCAAAGAGGTATAGCTAATTTCGGATTAGCAACTTTATTAAGAAGTGGAGCGCAAACTGCTGAAATGGATAAAATAGACGGCAACACGAAACATATTTATGCAACCGATAGGAGTTATAGGAAATCTTTTGGAAGTATATTGCAAGACCCAAATAATGCTAAATTAACTATAAACAGACATAATACAAAAAGAGGTGCTTTATGGCATCATAGAATTAGTTGGAATAATATTGCACCAAAAATATTAGACAATGTTTAAAATCACAATAACCCAGTTAAATAGCAAAGGCAAAGAACAGATAATTGATGTTAAACTTTGTGAAACAAGAGACGAAGCCGAGAAGTTTATAAAAGATTGTAAAGCATTACCAAAGGAATATAAATCAACAACAAAAGCACCTGATTGTTTTTATGAAATGGCACATAGATAATGGCATACGACAGAATTAAAATATTTGAACAAGCTAAGGAAGTAATAGTTAAACATAAACTTTTCTTTATAGAGGATATAGTTGCATTTTTGCCTATTTCAAAACCTACTTTTTACGAATACTTTGATATTAATTCTAACGAATTTAACGAACTAAAAGAATTACTTGAAACTAATAGAGTTTCTTTAAAAGTTTCAATGCGTTCAAAATGGTACACTTCAAACGCTCCAGCTTTGCAAATGGCATTAATGAAATTAATTGCAAGTCCTGAGGAATTAAAAAAACTTTCAATGCAATATAATGACCTCACAAGCGGTGGAGAAAAAATACAATCAGCACCAACTTCAATACAAGTTGAAATAGTGAAAGCCAATGAAACTACAAGCGACAGCAGTATTTCAGAATAATTGGGATGCTTTACAATCAGGAAAATATAAGTACATTGTAAATAGTGGTTCTTCACGTTCTTCAAAAACCTTTTCAATTATTCAAATATTCTGGTTATTAGCGTGGACGAAGCCTAGAACTAAGCTATCTATATTCCGTAACACCAAAAAAGATTGCAAAGATACTATTCTGCAAGATATGCTTAAGTATTACCCGACTTTGCCAAATTGGAACGATGTTGTTTATAATAAAACAGAAAGCACTCTTACTTTTCCAAATGGTTCTACTATTTTTATTGAAGGAACAGAGGATAGTTTGAAAGTTCACGGTTACCATTCGGACTATCTTTGGTTTAACGAGGTTTATAAAGTGCCTTTAGAAGTATTCAATCAGTTAGATATGCGGTGTACTACTGCCGTATTTTTAGATTATAACCCTATTGGCAGAATGTGGAGCGATGATTTAATGATACGAGATAATGCAATTGTAATACACTCGACTTTCAAAGATAATCCGTTTATTCCTTTAGAGCAAAAAAAGAAAATATTAAGCTATGAGCCAACACCTCATAACATACAACAGAAAACCGCTGATATTTATCTTTGGACTGTTTACGGTTTAGGTTTAAAATCAGAAAAACCAAATCGTATTTTTAAAGGGTGGGAGATTATCAGCGAAAAGATGTTTAACGATTTACCTTATACTAAGTATTATGGTTTAGATTTTGGAGCTTCTGCTCCAACGGCTTTAGTAGCAATGAAAACCGATGGTGATAAATCCTATTTCTTACATGAGATTTTATATAAACCACTTAACGAAATGGAAGGTACGTTATCAGAAGAGCTTACTAAGTTAGGGATTGAAAAACATATCGAAATAATTTGTGACAGCGGAAACGAATTAAATCAGGGTGAAACTCGTAAACTTAAAAATGCTGGTTTTAATGTTATACAGGCTAACAAAGGTCAGGGGTCTGTTGTTTCTGCAATAGAAACGATGCAAAAGAGTAAAATATATTACACCGCATCATCTTTAAATTTACAAGAAAATTATGAGCAATACAGTTGGAAGGTGCATCAAGGCATTCAATTAGATATACCAGAAGAAACTAGGGAGGATTTAATTGATGCATCAAAATACGTTATAAAATGGTATTCAAAAACGAGAGGGTTAAGCTAATTAGAAATAAACACGAAAAAATTTGTTTATAATTAAAAAAAATGTTATAAGTTTGCAACAATAATCGATGTGAAGATGCATCGTACACAAATAGAATGAACGTAAATACTAACTTTTTAAGTAAAAGCCTTAGTCAATTAAGTTTGATTAAGGCTTTTTTTATTATATGACAAAATCATTTTCAATACTAGGGAGGGAGATATTTAGAGTTGAACGCAATCGTTTAGGAGAATTTACCTATTCGTTTATGAATAGTGATACTTTTCACGATAATGGAAAGTATTTAAAATTATCTTTAGAAAACCCAGTATTGATGACAATCATTGCTTTGCGTTCAAAGATTTACTCACAAATGGAAATAGTCCACGTTGATAGCAACGGTAAAGAAATCAATAACAGTGAATTTGTAAAAAGACTTTACCAACCTAATTACTTTCAATCTAAAGAGGATTTCTTTTTTCAACAAATGTGGTTTTTGTCAGCTGCAGGAACTAATTACACACGTCAATTCAAGGCTTTAAAATCAGATATTGTTCCAAGTGCATTATATAATTTAGTTCCCGACCAGATAGACCTTAACAAATCAAATGAATTAAGCGGGTTTGTTTTCTCAAAGCAACAGACTGATGCAGTAGGAGAAAGAAAAATAAAGTACACTATGAACAGTACTGTTATTTATATTGCCTTAAAAGATATAATCCCTTTTTATGATTTGGCAAATGGTTTAACCGATAACAGTTTCATGCACTCGCAAAGTCGAGTTAAGGGTATTTTTAGAACATTGAATAACATCGACCAAAATATTAAATCAAAGAATATTAATTTACAATTTAGTCAAAAGTATTTAGCTTCTAATAAATCAGACGGCAACGAAGCTATAATACAAGAAAGTGACCGTGATGATATATTCTCAAAGATTGACCGCAAAAGTTTATCAATAACTAATAAAAACATCGATGTTAAACATTTGGTTAGTGATATGAAGCGTTTGTTTTTAGATGAGCAGTTTAGCTCCGATGCTTTGACTTGTTTATTAGCGTTTGATATGAATAAGGATGTTTTAAACTTTTTTGGAAGCGGTGGTTCAACTTATGAGAATCAGGAGAAAGGGGAGTTAAGGTATTTGCAAAACAGCATCATTACAACAGCAAACAATACAATGAACTCTTTTAGCTCACAATGGGGTTTGTTAGACAAAGGTGAAAGGTTAGTCGCTAAGTATGACCATTTAAACATAATGCAACCAGTAATAAATGAGAAAATCAAATCATTGACCGAGTTACAAAATATGATTAAAATAGGTTTAGAAAATCAAACTATCACAACACAAGAAGCACAAAGGATGACAAGCGAAATGATTAATACCTTAAAATTATGAGTACTAAATTAACACGTCAGGAAATAGAAAAGGAAGAACAAAGAAGTGAAGCTTTAAGATTAAAAAAATTAAAAGATAAAGCCTTGAAAGAGGGTAAAGAGATAAAAAAATGATTAAATCACACTACTTCCCTGAAAAGAATTACTCAACAAAAGAAGAGTTATTCAAAGATTTAAAGGATAACCTTGATTTTATTATTGATGCTAAAAAATCAATGATACAGAAATCATGTGATAAAGGTATTTCTGTAACATGCAAATCTTTAGATTTATTAAAGTTTCAAGACCAAAACAAAGCAATAAAGATTGATGATAACTTCTACTACATTGCCGTTAATTCAACTAAAATATTAGACAGTCACGATGATTTGCATTTGGATGGTATTTGGAAAAAATCTATTGAAGAGCAACAGGGGAAAAATTACCTAGTTATAGACCATGAATTAGAAGTTGATAAGGTAGTAGTTAGAAAGGAACATATTGAAATGTTAGTTGCAAAAGTGCCGTTTTCTTTATTAGGCAAATCTTACGAAGGCGAAACCCAAGCGTTAATCTATAAAGTACCAAAAGCACAAGTAAAACACGAAATGGTTAGAGAATGGCTAGAAAGTGGTGACGAGATTGAAGCTAGTGTACGGATGCAATATGTTACGTTTGTTTTATGTATGGATAGCAATAATCCAGAGGATGCGACAGAAAAAGCAAACTACGACCAATATTTCCCAATGATAGCAAACAAATCAGATTTTGACTATATTCCTTATTTCTTTGCAATTAAAGAAGCTAAAAATGTAAGGGAGTCAAGCTTAGTGGTATTTGGAAGTAATGCAACAACAGGACAGATAAAAATAAATCAAGCCGAGAAATCACTTGAAGAGATAGAAGCCGAGAAATCACTTCATATAGAAGCTGAAAAGCAAACAGAACAATTAAAAAAATTATTAAACAAATTTAATTAAAAAAACAAATGGAAGAAATCATCAAAGAATTGGGTGTTAAAATAGACTCAATGAAAAATGAAACAGTTTCAAAGACGGAATTAATCGAAGTTATGTCTAAGATTAAAGACCTTGAAACTAAAGGCGAAAACGTGGCAACCTTCAAAGCTAATATTGAAGAAATTGCTTTGCGTGTTTTAGAATTAGAAACTAAAGGAACTAAGGAGGTTAATACTGAAAGTCTTAAATCTATCTTAGAATCTAAAAAAGAGCAATTAGCTCAAATGAAAGAGAAATCAGGTTCTAGCGTTCAGTTTACATTGAAGGCAGCAGGAACGATGGCTTTAAGCACAAACACAACAGGACAAATTCCACAAGCTGAAAGAGAAGCGGGAATCACTCGTATTGTAAGACGTAACCCTTTTATTTTAGAATTAGTTAATGTTGGTACAATTATGTCTAATGTTTGGGAATGGGTGGAGCAGAAAAACCTTGATGGCGGTGCTGCAATGACTGCTGAAGGAGCTGCTAAATCTCAAGCTGATTTTGATTTAGTTGTGGCTTCTGCAAACGTTAAGAAAGTGACTGCTTATATCAAAATCACTAAAGAAATGTTAGATGATGTTGAGTTGATGCGTTCAGAAATCGACCAAGAATTAACTGAGTTAATTAACTTGAGAATTGATGACCAATTATTAAACGGTACAGGTTTAACGGTTAACCTTTCAGGCATCAATCAAACAGCTACCGCTTATGCAGCAGGTGCTTTTGCTTTAGCTATTCCTCAGCCAAATATATTTGATGTTTTGAGGACAGCTATTAATCAAGTTAGGGTTAACTTGTTTGAGCCTAATTACATTGTATTACACCCAACAGACATGACAAAAATGGATTTGGCAAAAGCAAGTGATGGACATTATGTATTACCTCCTTTTGCGTCAACAGATGGTACGGTAGTAAGTGGAATCAGAGTAGTGGCAAATACAGGTGTAACGATTGATAACTTCTTAGTGGGTGATTTTACTAAATACGGAGTTCGTTTCAAAGAAGGTTTGACTATTAACGTAGGTTACGAAAATGATGACTTTACTAAAAATTTAGTTACTATTTTGGCGGAAGCTCGTTTAGTGGGTCGTGTAAAATCAAATCATTACGGAGCATTTGTAAAAGGCGTTATATCTACTGCTATTACTGCTTTAACTAAACCATAATTTTTATGGAGGTTAAACTTTTAAAAGATTGGGCGAACTACAAGAAAGGGGAAACAGTCGAAGTAGAAGATAAAGACGTTTTGGAAAGAGGTTTTGAAATAGGACTTTTTGAAAAAGCAAAAGAAAAAAAACACGTTAAAACAGAGAAATAATGCCTAATATAATCGATAAAACATACTTTCAGAAAGCCAATGAGTTAAACATTCCTTTGAGTGTTCAGACCTTAGTGGCTAATCCAACTTTGCAAACGCCTAACGATGTGGCTTATTTGGATTCTTTGTGTTTGAGAGTTGAAAAATCGATTTTATTAAATGCTTTAGGTTTAGCGATGTATAATGAACTTCAATTAGCAATAACGGATTTATTTGTAAATCCGTTATACGCTTCTTATAAAAAGTTGGTAGAAGGAGATGAGTACGATGGTAAAGTGTGGCAAGGTTTAGACAATGATTATTCCTTGATTGCTTACAGAATTTTTGAGGAGTTTATGACTGAAACGAATGTTAGGTTAGTTGCAAACGGAAACGTACAACTATCCCCAGAGAAAGCATCGTTAATTAGTCCCGCTTATAAAATAGCGAATGCAAATCAAAAGTTTATACAATCATATCAAAGCGGTTTTTTGCGAGAACCAATTATCTTTGAAAACTTCATAGATTGGTTCGGTAGCAATGATGAGATAAATGTTTCATTATACAATTACCTGATTGATAAAAAAGAAGATTTTCCTTTATGGGATTTGTCAAAGTTTGCAGTTTACACAACTAAAAACACTTTTGGATTATGATTATCTTTGAAGATGAGCTACAGCGTTTAGTTGAGTTGCTTCCTAATATTACATTAGGAGCAAATACAACTAATGTCAAATTCGGGTGGGGAACTGAAAATGTTTTAGCAACCTATTTAACTATGAATGGGAAAGTAAGTTTTCCTCTGATTTGGTTAGTTGAAGGGCAGGACACAAACGATAACCGTGAGCCGAGTGTAAACCGTAACGCAAAGATTGTTATTTTACATGAAAGTCAAGCACCGAATGAGTTTAATCCATACCAACACGAATACGATTTTAAATTAATTTTGCAACCGATACTCGATAATTTATTGATAGCTTTAGAACAAAGCGGAATTAGCCGTTATGATAACACAGATTTTAGAACGCAAAGAGTAAAAAACTACTCAATGCGGGAAGTGGATAATAGTTTGGTTTACATCTGTAATGCTATTGTTTTTGATAGTTCAATTACCTTTAGTGGGTTGTCGACTTGCATACAAACAATTCAATTTAACACATAAAAAATTATGATTTTATACAATCAAAAAGACTGTTTAACAGTTAGAAAAAATTTAGGGTTGCCAGACTGTATTTTGCAGGAAGGTAGATTAACTGGGAAAATATTAGCACCAAAAGGATGGTCTTTAGACTTGACTAGCGGAACTTTTGATAAAGACTACGTTAATGAACAAATCCAATTAGGGAACTTTATTCCAATTTTAGGAGCAGTTGAAGTTACTAATAACACACCAGAAGCAACGACGGAAGAATATCAAGGCGGTGTTATGTCGGTTGTTAGAAATGGACTTCCTCAATTCAACTTCAAATACTTGCGAGGTGGTTGGAAATTTGCAAACGCTTTATACACTTACAACTCGTTTCAAGCTTATGATGTTCTTTTCGTTTTTTCTAGCGGAGCGGTTGCAGGTGCTACAAGTGGCACAAGTTTAACAGGTTTCGACTTAGGAATGATGAATAGTGGAACGTATATGTTTACCGATGGTAACACATCATCAAGCGTTACAACCTCTATTCAAATCATTAACGAAGCTCAATTCAATAGAGATGTAGCTTTATTAGATGCTTCTATTTTAGACTTTAATGTAAATACTGAAATTTTCCCTATTACTGATATAGTAATGACAGGTAGAGCCGATGTGTCAGAATCTAAAGTTTACTTCAAAGCTACTTTTGACATGAACCAAGCTACTCGATTGGGAGGAATTGCAATTGCTAACTTAAAATGTTATAAGAATGGAGTAGATACAGTTATCACGGCTTTATCTTTATCATTTAATTCAACTACTCAGGAATGGCAGTTTACACCAACGGGGGCGTTCACTACTGCTGATAAGTTCATAGTAGAATTATACGATAGTGTTGCTGTTACCGATGTAGCTAAAATTGGTAATCGTTATTACAAAGGTGCAACAGCAGAAATTACACCCGTAGCGTAATATGTAAGATTTAATTATTATATTTGCAATAACAAGGATGGAAGGCAATCAATTTAATTTGGTTGCCTTTTTTAATTTAAAACAAAATGGAAATATTTAACAAACAGATTTTCGGAAGCGATGCAGAAGCTTTTTTAACGCTATGCAAAGAAGAAAAAAAGCAATGGATTTTAGATAATACAAGTCAAAATAATGAGATTTTAATTGATGAGTTTATCAAAAATCCTAAAATTAGTAAAGAATGTAAGTGTTTAGATTGCGGTAAAAATAAATCAAATGAGTCCAATCCAATATCAACAAAGGCTTCAAAAGTTGCTAAATCTATCAACGTTACAGGAAATAGTGCAAAAGATAGTAATAAGCGACAATCAAAGCCTAAAACAGCGTAAAATTGACGAGTTTACAGTCGGTGAGTTACCCGATGGCAGTAGAATAGGTACTTATAAAGATGCTGAATACTATTTTTTCAAGCGTGAAATTAATCCGTTTGCGAATGGTTATGTCGATTTGATGTTAACAAGAACATTTGTAAACAGTATGCGTGTATTTTCTCCTGAGTCAGGTGCTTATTTATTCAATGCGAGTGACCCAAATAATTTACAAGGACGCTACGGGATTGATATTTTAGGATTAAATCAGCAATGGTTTGAGAACAGACAAAAGGAAATTTATATACATCCGTTTTTAAGACAGATTAAGCAATATGCCAAAATTCAATAAAATAGATAACATCCCTGCTAAGGTTTTCTTTGAAATATTAAAGACAAAGGATTATCAGTTATTGAAACCTAAGCCAAAGGAAAAGGATTTAGAAACGGTGTTTATGTTTATTTATGATGATTATTTTATTAAGTCTAATAATCATCAAGCGAATGAGTTTTTAAGGTTGACTAATTCAATAGCTTTTTTAGAGTATAAAATAAACACGATTAAATCAACTTTAAAGTTTATTTATTACAATAAAACAACCAAAGAAATGAGGTTAGATATATTAAAAGCCTTGAAAAGTGGCTGTGATATTTACATCGATGAGAAATTACCATTTACGGAAGAAGTGCATAGGGTGTTGACTATTGAAATAGGGGTTTTAAATAATGATTTAAGTATTTGTAAATTAGAATTAAAAGACCTTGTAAAAGATGCGGTTAGTAAAGATTTTGAATATTACGATTCAATTATAGGACTTTCAAACATACATAATCGGAGTTTAAACAGTGATTTGACCTTAGCTGAATATGTGGCTTATGAAAAATCAGCAGAAAAAATAATAAATCAAAGTAAAAAGAAATGAGTGAATTTATCGAAATATTAAGTCCCTCAGCTTTAAAGGAATTGCAAACTGCAAACGCTGAAATTGTGAAAATGATTTCCAATGTTAAGGTTGTGAATGATAATATGATAGGTGCAAAGACTCCGAGCGGTTCGGATGGTGCTTTAAAGTCTTTAACGGCTGAATACGAAAAACAATCAAAAGTAATACAATCACTTCAAAAGCAATTACAAAAATTAGCTGAAGTGAAAAGTAAAACCAATGCAAGGACAAGTGAAGAAATTGTAAATCAAAGAGCATTAGCAACAAACGCAGACAGACAAACACGGGCAACATCTCAATTAGTTGGTGCTTATGCTAATTTATCGGCTAAAGTTGCTATTGCATCACAACGTTATCAAGATTTAATTGTAAGAGGCAAAACAGCGGAGCAAACGCAAAGACAATACAACCGTGAATTAAAAACAGCACAAGCGGAATTTCAAAAATTACAAACAAAAGTATTACAAGCTGATAAAGCAGTTGATAAATGGAATAGAACAGGTCAGAGAAGTGTAAAATTTGGACGTGAATTATTAGCTGTTTTAGGTATTGGAGGAGTTTTAACTGTTTTTGCTGGAATTGTCAAATCTGTTTTTGAATTAACAAAAGAGTTTGATAGTTTAAATCGTGCTTTAGCATTAGTTACGCAATCAGCAGAAATATTCACACAATCACAAGCATTTTTAAGAAAAACAGCAGAAGATTTTGGAGTTGATTTAAGTCAATTAACTAAGCAATATACTCAATTTTATGTATCAGCAAAAGATAAAATAAGCAGTACGGAAATACAAGGTATATTTAGAAGTATATCAAAAGCTGCTGCATCAATGGGTTTGAGTGTTCAACAACAAGAACGTGCTTTTTTAGCGTTAAACCAAATGATGTCTAAAGGGACAATTCAAGCGGAAGAGTTAAGAGGGCAATTAGGGGAGGCTTTGCCTGGTGCTTTTGGTATTATGGCTAAGGCAGTTGGAGTTACTGAACAAGAGTTGGGCAAAATGATGAAAGCGGGTGAATTATTAGCTTCTGATGTTTTACCGAGATTTGCAAAACAATTAGAGAAAACATACGGTATTGAAACTTTAGAGAGGATTGATAGTTTGACGGCTTCACAACAAAGATTAACAGTAGCGTGGGAGGCATATATTGCGTCTTTACAAGCGGGCGAAGGAACAACAGCTAATGTTTTTAGGTCAATAACGGAT
>Ga0214163_1000960_pt1 | contig 12993 bp, 19 predicted proteins | sample LakMenepilimnion_2_FD_153001 | JGI IMG/M metagenome (GOLD analysis project Ga0214163, IMG submission 153001) | Freshwater microbial communities from Lake Mendota, WI - Practice 15JUN2010 epilimnion v4 | ecosystem: Environmental > Aquatic > Freshwater > Lake > Epilimnion/Euphotic zone | place... | reverse complement strand
CGCTTTAATTCCTATATCCCAAAAACCACCTAGCGTGGCGGTAACTGGCCACGATTCGCCCCGATTAGAAACGATCACCCCAGACGCCGCCGAAACGCGCGCCGATGAAATATCTGGGTTCGCTAGGGACGTACTCGATATCGAGTTACTGCCGTGGCAGTATCGAGTTGCCGCAGGGTTTACCGCCATGGACAATGCCGGCGATTACTTGCGGCGCATTGGTTATTGTTCGGTTGCCCGACAGAACGGAAAGTCTCAACTTATGGCCGCCGTGTTAGGACATTTCCTAACCGTTGAGGCCCCGCGTAGAGGGACGCCCCAGGTAGTTATTTCGGTAGCGCATAAGTTGGACCTCGCCGTTTCTATGTTTAAGTATTTGGCGCCGTTACTGGAGGTTCGCTACGGGGCTAAGGTTTCATGGTCCTACGGGCGTAACGAATTAGAGATACACGTACCGAACCCAGACACCGGACAAATGACAGGACCCCATAGGTGGCTAGTTCGCGCGGCGACACCCCAGGCGGGCCACGGCTACAGCGCCGATCTAATTCTTCTCGATGAAATTTGGAGCATTAGTGAGGCCGCTATCGACGAGGGATTACTACCCACTCAACGCGCACGAAAGAACCCGTTATGTCTCATGTTCTCCACGGCAGGTACCGAAGCCTCTACCGCAATGATTAGGTGGCGATCACAAGGCCTACGCCAAATTGACGCCGGCGATATCGGCCCTATGTATTTCGCGGAATGGTCCCCGCCCAGTTCCGTAGACCCTATGACCGTTGAGGCCTGGCAATATGGAAACCCCAGTATGGGTTATTTCTTACCCGTGTCCGTATTGGAAGCAGAGGCTAAAGCACCTAACCGCCAGGCGTTCCTACGCTCTAGCGTAAACCTATTCACGTCCACCGCTAACGGGTGGCTAGAACCTGGCATATTCGCCGGCTGCAAAACCGATAAACCGTTACCGCCTGGGGGCGTTTTAAGTGTGGACAGTTCTACCGATTCGGCGCATTACGTCGGGGTTCGTGCCGTACAAATGGGCGACAAGGTAGGCGTAACCGTTGAATTTCAGGTAGACAATTTGGCGGCGTGTTGGGGACATATCGAGAAATTACTAACCGATCATAAAACGCTATTTCTTTCTATTCCCCCGTCGTTAGAAATGTCCTGCCCGCCGAAATGGGAACGCCGGCGAAACGTCGTAGGGTTTCGAGAGTTAGGAAAATGGACCCAATACGTTAGGTCTCTTATTACTGAGGGCCGCCTAGTTCATACTGGCGAGGTAACACTTACTGAGCATTGTGAACGCGGCGTAATGGTAAAGGTAAACGGGTCCGTTACTTTGTCTAGCGCCCGTAGCCCTGGGCCTATCGAATTAGCGCGGTGCATGGTATTTGCCGCCGCCCAGGCGTCGCGTACAGTTAGCAATAGGAAACCTGCACTAGTTGTGATCTAGGACTATCATAAAGTCGCGCTAGCGGCGGGCAGTTCGTCGGGGACAGGTCCGCCGTTAGCGTTCCCCCATTAGCCGCGCGTTCTGCCCTACACTTTCCCCCATGGCTCTATTCTCGCGTAATAAAACCGCCGCTATGGCTACTTCTATTGAACCGCCAGTAAAGGCCGCCGTAGGGTACAACGCGGGCGTTAGCCAGATTGGATTCTTCCCCGCCTATATTGACGGCGATGCGCGCGCCCGCGCGATGTCCGTACCTACGATCTCCCGCGCCCGTGACCTCATCGCGTCTATGTTCGCCTGTCTCCCCGTTCAGTTTTACCGTGAACAATGGAACGGTGAAGAAATGGAACCGTACGAAATTGCCCCGCGCGCCTGGGGCCGTCGCATGGACCCAACAGTTACAAATAACTTTCTCATGGCGTGGACATTCGATGACCTATTTTTTACGGGAAGAAGTTTTTGGCACGTTCAAAGCAGAACGACAGACGGTTTCCCCGCGTCATTTACACGCCTGCCCGCCGCCATGGTTACAACAATGGACCAGGCGGGGCCTGTATGGTTCGGACCGTCTAACGAAATTCTCTTTAACGGGTTACCCGTGGATAGTCGCGACGTAATCCAATTCATTAGCCCTATTCAAGGAATGCTCTACACGTCTGCTCGTACCATTTCTACAGCACTAGCGTTAGAAAATTCAGTAGAGCGGAACGCTAGATCGGCCATACCGGCGGGCGTATTGCGCCAGGTCGGAGGCGAACCGTTAAGCCCTGCCGAACTAGGCGAAATGGCCCATGCATTTAACGAGGCCCGCATGACTAACCAGACGGCGGCGCTAAACGAATTCCTAACGTATGAGGCCACCACGGCGACACCGGATAAAATGCTATTGGTAGATTCTCGCCAGTTCCAGGCTCTCGAATTGGCGCGCGTCGCTAATATCCCGCCATATCTGGCCGGTATCGCGGTAGGCGGATACCAATACCAGAACGCCGAACAGGCTAAGCAGGACCTCTACCTATTTGCGGCTAAAAACTTCATCCAATGTTGGAATGAGACAATGAGCGCCGACAACGTATTACCGCGCGGAACTTTCGTACGCCTAGACGTCGATAGTTACCTGGAAGAACTAAAAGTCGGAGAGGGAACGCTAGAAATTCGCGACGATATCGATACACCCGCCCCACGATCACAGAACCCAACCAATAACGAAATGGAAAACGACTAATGGAAATTTTACGATTCAACCCCCACCCCGTCACCATTGACGCCGCCGCCGGCGATGAAACGCCTAAGCGTACGATTATGGGCCTGGCGGCGCCATATGGCGAGGAGGCCGTAACCATGGACGGTACCCGTGTACGTTTCGCGCCTGGTTCACTTCCTACCGATGGACGCGCGCCTAAATTGCTTCAATACCATGACACAAGTCGCCCGATTGGCCTAGTAACGGAAAGAGTCGAAGTATTGACCGGCGACGCGCCAGGTATGTATTTTCAGGCTCGTATTAGTGACGTGCCAGAGGGAACCGCCGCCCTAACCCTTGCCATTGATGGCGTACTTGACGGCGTATCCGTAGGCGTAGTTCCTACCGAATACAAATACGACGACAACGGAACTATGATCATTACGGCAAGTACGTGGAACGAGTTATCGATGGTCCCATTACCGGCGTTCGACTCTAGCCGTATCCACCAAATTGCTGCCCAGGCGGGTAATAATGAAGAACAGACGGAACCCGACGCCGTGGACCCAGAAGAAAACGAACCAGAGGAGAACCCAGAAATGGCCCAGAACGTCGAAACCCCAGAGCCTATTGAGGCTTCCACCCCCGTAACGCCACTCTGGGCCGCCGCCCGTGGACACGCGCCTAAGTTGCCTAGCCCATCGGAATACATGGTCGCATTTGCGGCAGGTTCTACCGCGTTTGCCGAAATGAACGCGCGCATTTCCGCCGCCGCGCCAGACATCACAACGACCTCAACGCCTGGCATTTTGCCAGAAGTTATTGTCGGGAATGTCTACGATTCGCTTAACCCCATTAGGCCTTTCGTTAGCGCCATCGGAACTCGTGCCATGCCCCAGGCAGGCGCTACATTCCGCCGCCCGAAAATTGGCACCCGCCCAGTAGCCACACAGCAGAGCGCCGAACTCGCAACGCTTGACCCATCAACCGTCACCGTGACAAATACGGACGTGAGCAAACTGACATTCGGTACATACGTGGTGATGTCGGAACAAGATATTGACATGACGGACCCCGCCTCGCTCAATATCGTGTTGGAGCAACTCGCTATTGCCTACGGCCAGGCGACAGACAACTACGCAGTAGATCAACTCACCGCCGGTACTACACAGTCCGAAACCGTCGTAGACCTGTCAAGCCCTGCCGATTGGATTGAAGCGATCTACGGCGCCGCTTACCAGATTTCTAATGGCTCTAACTACTTGCCTACCCATTGGGTCATGAATCCGATCACCTGGGCGAAATTGGGAATGCTTACCGATACAACAGGACGCCCAGTATTCCCAACAGTCGGACCAATGAACGCAAGCGGCACACAGTCCGCTAACTCATGGAACGGTAACCCTCTGGGCCTTACCCTTGTCGTTGATAAGAACATGGCAGGCGGCACCGGTGCAGGTGGCCTCCAGGGCATTATCGGACACGCAGCCGGCGCAGGTGCAGGTTTCGAGTTCTACGAACAGCAACGCGGCGCCGTCACCGTACAGCGCCCATCTATTCTCGGTTTCGAGATTGCATGGCGTGGCCTTGCCGCGACATACATGGCAGACGCCACAAAGTTCGTAAAACTCGTCAAGTCCTAAACCGAAAGGCGGGTAGCCGCTATGGCGGTTTATTCAATAACCCACCACCAAAGGTTAGATAACTACGTAGTAGTACAACTACTCACTACGTCCGATATCGAGGTAGGCCAGTCCGTCACGCTTGCGGGCCTGGGCCACGGCATGAACGGGACACATACCGTCGTAGCCCTACCGGCCTACCTCTTTATTGGCGTTAGTGAAGAGGGCGATCTACGAACGGACCCCGCGTACATTATCCCTAACCAGGTAATGGTTTACGACGCCGGCGACGACGTGGAGCGTTCGGCAGTTATTCCTAACGGTACTTTGACCTATGCGCCTGTCTGCACGTGGATTACCGCTACAGACGTTGAGGATTGGCTAGGCATTGGAACGGCGACGGCTTTAGATCAGGCATTCCTAACCCAATGCGCGGCGGCCAGTTCGCAGTTCTGCTATCGACGCAGAGCAGAGGCTAACTACTTTGACAGTTTGACTACTGCACCTAATAGCGCTGTGAAATTGGGAACTATTCAATATGCCGGAGCCTTGTATAGGTCCCGTGGTTCTATCGGGGATAGTTTCGCGTCATTTGACGGTATGGGCAATAGCGCCTATACGGGCTTGTCTGCCATGGTTAAACAGTTACTGGGGATTGACCGCCCAGGGTGTGCCTAATGGCCGTAGTCGCCTATACAGACCTGTTTAACGAGTGTCTAGACGATCTCGCCGCGAAGATTGGCGCCATTACTGGCGTGACCGTTGTAACGGACCCGCGTAACCTTGCGCCACCATGCGCTTTTATTGACGCCCCAACGTTTGACGCGTTTAACGGCAACATTGTGAAAATGACTTTCCCCGTTCGCATTATCACGTTAGGACCTGGCAACCTTGACGCCCAACGGTCACTAATGAACCTCACGTCGAAACTGCTAGGGGCGAACCTGGGCGTATTGTCGGGCCGTCCTACCGTCGCCATTTTGGGCGGTACAGAAATGCCCGCCTACGATCTCCAGATTTCTTTACAGGCTCAAACTAGTTAGGAATGCCCGTGTTTATTATTCTTTCCGAACGCTTAGGTACTGTTGGGGCGTCGTTTGACGTTGAGGCCGCTAAGGCTAAGGGCTACCACGTGGAAGCCTTAATAGCCGGCGGGTTCATTGGTGAGGATTCCCCCATTAAGGCACCTAAGGCGAGTAAAGTAACGCCTAAGACCGACAAGACAAAGGACTAACCCAATGGCTACTAGCACCATTCTTTCCAACCCAGTAGTAACCGTTAATGCCGTTGATTTAAGCGATCAATGTACTAGCGCAAGTTTTACAGAACGCTACGCGGAATTGACCGCAACTAGTTTCGGGGACCTTTCCAATAAATACGTGAAGGGGCTCGGAGACCATGAGGTAACGCTTACCCTTTACATGTCTTACGCCGCGTCCGAAACCTACGCAACACTTAAGGACCTGGTAGGCACTACTTGTACGGTCATCGTTAAGCCGGCTGTAGGTGCAGATTCCGCAACTAACCCAGGGTTCACTCTCACTGGCGCATTTCTGGCAGAGTTGCCGCACACGTTCGCCATGGGAGAGTTGTCAAGCATTGACGTAACATTCCACGGGGGCGTTTACAGCGCGGACGTAACCGCCTAACCCTTAGGACCCGAAAGGCCCCGACATGAACATAACCCTACGCGTCACCCGTAACGGTGAAACCTACGACGTAACTACGAACCTTATGGTTACCGTTCTCTGGGAACGGAAATTCAAGGCCCGCGCGTCCGATCTCGCTACTGGCGTATCCATGGAAGCCCTGGCCTATATGGCATTTGAGGCCTCGAAAATGAATTCGATAGTGACGCCCGTAGCGTTTGACGATTTCTTAAAGTCCGTCGAAAATTTAGAAGTAGTGGACAATGAACCCGCAAACCCTACCCAACCGGCAGTTACCGCCGGCAACTAGCAGAACTTTTAGTAGCGGTTCATTATTGGCCGCCCGAACTGCAATTCGACACGCGGGACATGGCAACGGTTATAGATGTCCTAGAAAAGCAGAGGCGCGAATATGCCCGTAACAGGTGATTTCCAGGTATTCGGTATTCAAGAGGCCCTCAAAGAAATTAACGATTTCGACAGGGTATTTAGACGGCAAATTACTACCGATCTACAACAGGGCGCCGGTACCGAAATTGTGCAGCAAACCCGCCAGTTCATACCTACGGATTACCCGCTATCTGGTATGTCTCGCGGCGCCATGATTAAAGGCCGTAACGACACCACGTTTAGCCTGCAACGTGTAACGGCGGGCGTTCGTACCCTGGTAGCGAAACGCGCCAGTAAAGAACGGACCGTAACCTTTACCCGTCCCCTGTATGCCGATGGCCGCATTATCCCAGGCGCCTACACCCAGACCGTTGACTTTAAGGCCCGCCCATTTGCCCTATTGACCGCCCAACAGAAAGACGCGGCGGGCGCATTGTGGGACCATGCCGGCGTTAACGAACGCTCTACATTTGTACAGAATCTCATTACCTACGGCGACCAGAGAGAACCAGAGGCGCCGCGCGCCCTAGCGAAAGGCGTAGGCGAGGCCATGCCTACCGTAGAGGTTGAAGTATCAAAGGTTCTAGACCGCGTAAGTGAGAAACTTAACAAGAACCTACGTATGGAGAAAACGCGCTAATGGCTATCAATATTCCAATTATCTCTAGCCTCGATACAAAGGGTTTCGACAAGGCTAAACGCGAATTCGAAAACCTAGAGGGCGTCGGGGCTAAAAGTGCCTACGCATTAAAGAAAGCCGCGCTACCTGCCGCCGCCGCCGTAGGCGCGCTAGGTATTGCCGCATTCGACGCCGCTAAAGGCGCCATGGAGGACGCCGCCGCGCAAGCCCAATTAACCCAGACAATTAAAAAAAATACGACGGCCACAGACGCCCAAATTTCCGCTAACGAAAAATGGATAAGTACCCAGGGCAAACTATTAGGCGTAGCCGATGACGAACTACGCCCCGCCCTAGCGAAACTCGTAACTCAAACGGGATCAGTTACTAAAGCGCAAGAATTAGCGGCCCTATCCATGGACATAGCCGCAGCCACGGGTAAGCCTCTGGCAGCCGTTACGGACGCCGTAGCACGTGCAGCAGGGGGTAACACTAAAGCCCTAGCCAAATTGGACCCGAAACTAAAGGGCCTAATTGCAGACGGTCTAGACGCAGAGGGCGCTATGAGCGTATTGGCGGACACGTTCGGAGGCGCCGCCACCACTAAAGCAAATACCGCCCAAGGACAATTTCAACGCCTGCAACTATCGCTAGCCGAAACTAAAGAAACCATCGGCGCCGCGCTACTGCCGATTATTGAAAAAGTGCTACCCGTCCTAACGACGTTCGGAAACTGGGCTAGCGAAAATACCGCCATATTCCTAACCGTCGCCGGCGTTATTGGTGGCATTGCCGCCGCCGTTCTTTTAGTCAATGGCGCTATGACCGCCTGGGCGGCTATTACGACGGCCTTTACGGCCATTCAAACGGTTTTTAACGCCGTTATGGCTATGAACCCTATAACGCTAATCATTATTGCCGTGGTGGCTTTAGTGGCCGCTTTGGTAATTGCTTATAAGAAATTTGACGGGTTCCGTAACCTTGTCGACGGCGTGTTTAAGTTCTTAAAAACTGCCGTAGGCGTCTGGGTGGACGGCGTAAAACTGTATTTCGACGTTGTGTACGGCATTTTTAAAACACTTTTTAACGGCATAGCGTCACTGTGGAATAACACGGTAGGCAAACTGTCGTTTAAGGCCCCGTCATGGGTGCCAGGAATCGGCGGTAAAGGTTTCGAGGTTCCTAATATCCCAATGCTTGCAGAGGGCGGAATTGTGACAGGCCCGACGCTAGCCATGATTGGAGAACGTGGACCGGAGGCCGTCGTGCCCTTAGACCGTTACCGTGGCGGGGGCGGCGATATCTACGTCACCGTACAAGGCGGGGACCCTAACGCCGTCGTAGACGCGCTACGCCGATACCAACGCCAGAACGGCTCTATCCCTATTCGTGTGGCGTCCTGATGCCATACGTTTACACCGCCGAATATTCCAATGACCAGGTGACCTGGACGGCGCTAAGCAACGTACAGAGCCTCTCTGGGTTCGTTGGGCGACAGAAACTAGTAGACACTTTCGAGCCGTCGCGTATGTCTGTTTCTATTCGATACCCGAACGGTTACGCGTCACCTATTACGGCCCTAACTGTCGGGACCTGGGTAAGGATTAAACGAACGGGCGCCACGTACGAATTGTGGCGGGGACGTATTCGTAACCTAAGTGTTTCCTATGGCATTCCATACCAGGGCGGCGTAGGTAACGCGGACTTTCTTAACCTTGAATTGGAGGGCGCGCTAGCCGAAATGGGCCGCGCGCAGGGTAACGATCAGGTCATAACAGAGGACCTAGTTATTTACCTATTAGGCGATATCACTACCTACACGGGTTTAAGCATTGGCACCACGTTTACCGTAGGCAATAGTCCGACACTCTCAACCGCCACGGTTTCTAGTTCCTACGCCCAGTACCTAAACACGCTTGCCAGTTCTGTAGGCGCGACTATTAAAGACGGTTCTAACATTGTTGGGGTTTATACAAAGGATTTTAACGGGTCGTTGCCGGTGTCATTCTCGGACGTTGCCAATAACTCCACCAACCAGGTTTACGACGGTATTGAATTTGACAATATCGCCGCCGATTTTTATACCCAGGTAGAGGTAAACACGGCCACCGTAGGAAACGTCGTAGTTAATTCGGGCGCCCCGCCCTACCGAACCCTACGAATCGACACCATAAACGTAAATACCGGCCAGGCGTCCGACGTGGCCAATTACTACCTAGGAATCTTTAACCCGCCATCGTTCGGAATCAACCAGATCACGTGCCTAGCAGAGGCACAGAACAGCATGAACCTAGAACTAGGTTACGCTTGGTACGACATTATTGGCTATAGAACTAACGTAACTTTTAGAGGCGAAACGTACTACATGACCATTTTAGGGGCCTCTATTGACGCCACCCCAGACAGCGCCCGCTACACGTATTACCTGGCGTCCGCGGACCTTAACCCGTATCTAATCCTCGACGACCCCGTTTACGGTATTCTCAACCAGAACAAATTAAGTTGGTAACTCTATGACATTTCCAGTATTCAACGTTGGGGAGACCCTCCGGGCAGCCGATATGAATGCAGTCGGCTTGTGGCTTGTCAAGACACAGACAGTCGGCACAGGCGTTTCAAGCGTGACCGTGACGGCTGCCTTTTCTAGCGATTACGACAACTACCTTGTGACATGGCAGGGTGGCACAATGTCCGCAGACACAGCGCTTAAATTCAAACTTGGTAGCACTAGTAGTGGTGTTTATGGCGCTTTTATTCACACGCCGAGTTATTTAGGGACAACAGTTCAAAATGTTGGTGACAACAACACAGCATTCTTTACTTACGGAGGTGGCGGAAACTCAGGTGGCGCAACAAGTTATTTGTATTTGGCAGGCCCAAACAAAGCAAATCGCACATACCTAACAAGTGGTCTAATAAATTACAGCACAGTTTTCGGAACGTATACGGGTGCCCATTATGCCAACGACCAACACACTGCGTTCACATTTGAACCTTTCAGCGGCACGATGACAGGCGGAACTATTCGTGTTTACGGAATGAGGAACTAGGACACCATGACAAAACCATTAATTCAAATTGACGATGAAACACGCGAAATGACAGACGAGGAGTACGCCCAGTATGAAGCGAGTATCGCTGATAGTCCTACTTTGCCTAGCGCTGAGTAGTTGCGCGGACCGTGTCCGCGAAAATTGCGAAACCACAAAAGAAACAGGACTATTCGAAAGGCGCTGCCCATGAAACCCGAAAACCGTTTAACCAATGAAGAAATAAAGGCCCGCCTAATACTTGTCGTAGGCGTCGGCCTAACACTCTCATTTGTAATGGCCATTGGATCACTTATATTTGGCTTGCTATTTGTCGTACAACCTACGGAACAGTCACCTAATGACGCGGAGGCGTGGGGCGTACTTTCCCCCATGCTTATGACCCTTGCCGGCGGACTGATCGGCCTACTTGCAGGAAACGGCCTAAAAGATAAACCTAAAGACCCACCTACAGGGACGCCCGTACCATGAGTAAGAACCGCCCCTACACAGGCACTACCGATGGGGTGCATTTAGGCAAACGCCCAGGTACCGAAAAACTGGTAGACCTCTGTAAGCGCCGTTGGGGGTTCTCAAATTTGGGAACCTGGGTAGTCCGTGACGCCAGGGGAAAGCCTGGCCAGTTATCGGTACACGCGACAGGCCGCGCGGCGGACATTGGTTACGGCACCGGCAAGGGCGCCAGAGATAAAGCCATCGAGGCGTTTAACTGGTTCCTACAGAACGCCACGGCGTTAGGTATCGAGGAAATACACGACTACGCGTTCGGCAAATTTGGACGCGGTTACCGTTGCAGCAGAGCCACGAAAGACGGCGGCGTGATCGTGTACCAGAACCTCGCCAGTTCCGCCGGTACGCCAGGCGGTACCTGGTTGCACGTCGAACTATCGCCCGAAATGGCAGACGACGCCGCCAAATTCGAGGCCGCATGGCGCGCAATTCCTAAGCCCAGTAAGGGTTAAACCCGAAAGACTGGAACCGCCCTACGGGGTTCGTTAGGGTTTATGAACCCGACGAAAGGCCCACCTATGAGGCGTACAGCCATACTCTTATTACCAGTAGCCCTACTCACCCTATGGGCCTCGCCGGCGAAAGCCGTTAGCCGTTCATGTCCTCAGTATGAGGCACAGATAGCGCGTTACTTTCCGCGTGACGTTGTTAAGACGTTTAGCCGTATCGCCTGGCGTGAGTCACGCTGCAACCCTAAAAGCGTTAGCGCGGTCCGCCGATCTACTGGGTACCCCGATGTCGGATTTCTGCAAGTGTCTGGTTCGTGGCGTTCTGTCACCTACCGAATTTGCAAGCCTAAACGGGACCATATTAAGGCCCTAACTAATCTCGACTGCAACCTACGGGTAGCGCGCTACCTGTACGACAACGGCGGGTTAGGACATTGGCGCGGAACGTCTGGCGAATAATTGCTATTTGTGGTTATTTGTGGTTAGATATCTTTATGAACAAGAACCCGACAATTACAAAAACAGTTATTTATAACGGCATTGAAATACGCCGATCAGACGAACTATCCGCGCCGCGCGCATATGTGCATAAAAACCCTAAACAATGGGTAGTGGACTTTGTAGGCGGAAAATGGGGGTTTAAAACACTTCACGCCGCGCAAGAGTGGATTAACGCCGAAACTCGCCGGCAAGAACTTACGGCCTACACGGACTATAAAACATTCTGGATTATTCGCCCTGTCGACGGCAAATTTACTGAAGTAACAATTAGCAAAATTGACTACTTCAAAATTAAAGGCGCCCAGTAATGGCTAGACCAATTAGCGAACCTTGCGGCACCCGTTCTGCATACAAGCGCCATTTAAGAAACTCGCAAGAACCCTGTAGGGAATGCAAAAACGCTAATAACGAATGGCATAAACAAAACATGACCCGCCTACGTGCTACGGTCAAATAATCCAACCCGATAATGGAGAACCCGACAATGAACCACGATAACGAAACGCCCCGCGTTCCTATCCCGCTTAAAAGCCTTACACGCTTAGCGAATGACCTACGCGAACACGCATACAGGTACGCCCTAGACAACGGCCAATTATGCGCCGATCTACACCAGGCCGCAAACTACCTAGACGCGGTGGCAAGCCATGACTAACGAACTAGACGCCCCATACGTAGGCGCTAGCGACACGTCACGCGCCCGCGCCGTACGCGAGGACCTCGCCGGCACCACCACGAAACGCCGCCAACAGATAACCGACATAATCGCCCACAGGGGGCCGTACGGCGCTACCTGGGCGGAACTGGCAGAAATTACAGGCTTGCACCATGGGCAAGTTTCAGGCGCATTATCAAAACTTCACGAAATGGGGCGAATCTTCCAGGTACGGGCAACGCGTAACGGGTGCCACCCATACGCCCATATTGACTTTAGGCACGAATTCGCCGGCGATGAAGTTAACGACGAACCAGTAAAGACACGATCTACAGCGTTACGCGAGGCGTACGAGGAACTCGAAACCGCCGCCCACAATTTGTGTTATGGCCAGGCGTCTAACGCCGCCGCTAAATGGGACGCCCTACGAACTGCATTAAAGAAACTAGAAGAAATAAAACCCAATGACTGAGTACTTAAACGACAACATAGGACCCGAACAAATGGCCGCTATCTGTTGGCTTTACGCCACGGTTAAGAACACGGACTGCAAATGTCACTTATTCAAAGACAACCAGTACAAGGCAGTTACTGCATTGGCTAAACCAATGACAGAGTGCATACGTTGTACGTCGTTACGCATGGCGCGTACCGCCTGGCCGTTTACTGTCGGGTTTATAGAGGCAGAGCAATAATGGCGTTTGACCTTTCCGAATACGTCGACGTACGGCACCGTCTAGAACTAGCACTACTGCAATACCCAGACCTACGCGTTATCGAGACAGAACCCCAGTTAGTTAATATGGGGGAACGGGTTTATATTCAATGCGCCGTAACTGTCTACAGATCACACGATGACCCAACGCCAGGCCGCGCCTACTGTTGGGAGGTATGGCCAGGCCGTAC
>Ga0214163_1000958_pt1 | contig 12993 bp, 11 predicted proteins | sample LakMenepilimnion_2_FD_153001 | JGI IMG/M metagenome (GOLD analysis project Ga0214163, IMG submission 153001) | Freshwater microbial communities from Lake Mendota, WI - Practice 15JUN2010 epilimnion v4 | ecosystem: Environmental > Aquatic > Freshwater > Lake > Epilimnion/Euphotic zone | place... | reverse complement strand
GTATCTTTTACGAAGGAAGCGGTCTTCTTCATTTCCTCTTCGTACAACTCTTGGAAATGCTCTTGCTTCAATTCTTGAAGTGCTTCATCTAAAATTTTCTGATACGTCTCGAATCCCAATTCATTAATGAATCCGCTTTGTTCACCACCTAACAAATTTCCTGCGCCGCGAATGTCTAAATCGCGCATAGCAATGTGCATTCCCGATCCGAGATCCGAGAACTGCTCAATGGCTGTTAAGCGTTTCTTCGCATCGTCTGTGAGCATATGAGTAGGGGGACTTAACAAATAACAAAATGCTTGCTTGTTGTTTCGTCCAACGCGTCCGCGCAATTGGTGAAGATCGCTCATTCCAAAATGATGCGCATCGTTAATGATAATCGTATTCGCATTCGGAATATCAATTCCACTTTCAACAATTGAAGTGGAAACCAGCACGTCGAATTCTCCTTCAATAAATTTGTTCATCACCTCTTCCAAGTCTTCGCCACTCAGCTGGCCGTGGCCAATACCAATGCGCACATCTGGACAAACGCGTTGAATCAATCCGGCCATTTCGCGAAGGTTTTGAACGCGGTTGTGCACGAAGAAAACTTGACCTCCGCGTTGAACTTCATAGCTAATAGCATCGCGAACAATCTCTTCTCCAAAAGGAATTAATTCAGTGCGAATCGGAACACGATTCGGTGGTGCTGTTTGAATGATACTTAAGTCGCGTGCGCCCATTAAAGAGAACTGCAACGTTCTTGGAATAGGCGTCGCAGTAAGCGTTAGCGCATCTACATTCGCACGAAGTAATTTCAATTTGTCTTTCGCCGCTACTCCGAATTTCTGTTCTTCGTCAATAATCATCAATCCAAGGTCGTTGAAGACCACACGTTTCCCAAGAATAGCGTGTGTCCCAATGAGTATGTCTACTTTTCCATTCTTCACTTTTTCAAGCGTCTCTGAAATTTGTTTTGCTGATTTAAAGCGATTGATGTAGTCGATGGTTATTGGAAAATCCTTTAAGCGCGCGCTGAAACTTTTGTAATGTTGAATGGAGAGAATGGTTGTAGGAACGAGCACAGCGACCTGCTTTCCATCGGCAACGGATTTGCAAGCTGCACGAATGGCAATCTCTGTTTTTCCAAACCCAACGTCTCCGCAAACTAAACGATCCATCGGGAATTCTGCTTCCATGTCTTCTTTCACCGCAACAGAAGCCTTGTATTGATCGGGAGTGTCTTCATAGATAAAAGATGCCTCTAGCTCTGTCTGCATGTATGTATCGGGCTGAAAGGCGTATCCTTTTGTTGACTTCCGTTTCGCGTAGAGCTTAATTAAATCGAAGGCGATTTCTTTCACCTTCGTTTTTGTTTTGCGTTTTAGGTTTTGCCACGCGTTGCTTCCTAGCTTGTCCATGGAAGGTGCCGTTCCTTCTTTCCCGGAAAACTTGCTTATGCGGTGCAACGAGTGAATGCTTACGTAAAGAATATCTCCGCCTTTGTAAGTTAGACGAATGGCTTCTTGTTCTTTTCCATTCACATCTATTTTTTGTAACCCACTGAATTGTCCTACTCCATGATCAATGTGTACAACGAAGTCTCCCGGTTGAAGCGCAAGAATTTCTTTCAGCGTTAATGCTTCTTTGTTTTTCTTGAATCCTTCTTTCAGTTTGAAGCGGTGGTAACGTTGAAAAATTTGATGGTCGGTGTAATACAGAATTTTTTTATTCTGATCAATGAACCCTTCACTTATTTCAAGTATCTCTTGAATGTAGGCGATGTCTTTTTTCTTGTCTTGAAATATTTGATCGAGTCGTTCCAATTGTTTCGATTGTCCTGCAACAATGTGTGCCTTGTATCCTTGTTGAATTAAATTCTCTAAATGCTCGGCAAGCATTTCGAAATTTTTATTGAAGGAAGGTTGAGGCGTGCAATGAAAATCTTCTGTTTCTCCAAGGAACTGACGCTTGCTTCCGAATTCAATGACACGCTTAGCTTCGAGCTGTTTAAGCCATTCGTTTTTCGAAGTGAAAAGTTCTTCGGGTTTGTCGTGTGAAATGTTTTCCGAAAGTCTGTTGAATCGTTCTTCTGCTTTTTCCATTTCAGCGTGAAATTGCGCAAGTGAAGATTCCGTGTTGCTCATCCAAACAACGGTGTTGGTTGGAAGGAAATCGAGTAGTCCAATACGCACTTCTTCGGAATGTTTTGAATGCGTATTCGGAACAATAATGGCCTTTGTCATTTTGTTTACCGAAAGCTGCGTAGACGGATCGAAGTTTCGAATGCTCTCTACTTCCTCATCGAAAAATTCAATGCGGTAGGGATATTCATAACTGAACGAAAATACATCGACGATGCCTCCGCGCACGGCGTATTGTCCGGGTTCATAAACGTAATCTACTTTTTCAAATTGAAATTCAGCAAACACTTCGTCAATGAAATCCATCGAATACGACTGACCCACATCAATGCTGAATGTGTTTTTCTCGAGTTCGTGATGTGTGACTACTTTTTCAAATAGTGCTTCTGGGTAGGATATAACGATGTAGTTTTTTCTATTTTTCTGAAGTTTGTTTAATACCTCTGTTCGAATAGCGATGTTAGCATTTTGAGTGGACTCAACGTCGTATGCCAATCGGGCTGTTCTCGGAAAGAAAAGAACAGGCGTTTTCTCTTGTTCTTTTTCGTCAGATCCAATTTCAAGAATGGCTTCAAGGTCATTGAGGAAGTATGCGGCCTTTTCTTTGTCTTCGAGCACCAAGAGCTGTGTAACAGGAGAAGAGCTATAGAATGCGCTGCAAATAAAAGCTGGGGCGCTTCCTGCAAGCCCTTTCAAGTGCAGCTTACTTTTGTCGTCGGCAATTTTGCGTTCTATCGATGCTATTTCTTTTTCCCAAATGGAAAGACGTGGTTTCATAGGTGCTTCATCAAACGAGTAAACCCCAAGATTGATTTCTCGGGGAATTTTGTTTCAACAAAAGTAAAGGATTGGTAGCGGCGCAAAAAGTTAATTCGCTTTTTTAATAGTAAAGCCAAAGGTGCTTCCCACCTCTTCAGTGCTTCTCACGCTAATGGTCTGTTGGTGATTTTCAATAATGTGCTTGCAAATGGCTAAACCCAATCCAGAGCCGCCTTCGTGGCGTGACCGGCTTTTATCGACACGATAGAAGCGTTCAAAAAGTCTAGCCAAATGTTCTTTGGCAATTCCTATTCCATTGTCCGCCACTTCAACCAAAATATTGTCGTTCATGTCGTAAAACCGAATGCGGGTTTCCCCACCTTCTGTTCCATAGTTTACGCTATTTACAATAAGATTAATAAGTACTTGCTCAATTTTATTTCGGTCGGCTTCTACCCACAATTCGTTGAAAGGACCGTCCTTAACGAAGAGGGTTGATTTTTTTTCAGAAGCTAATTTTTCGAGGGAATCACAGACTTCATGTGCGAGTTGAAGAATATCGAACCGCACGACTTTTAACATATTTGCCCCACTTTCGAGTTGAGAAATTTCGTCTAAGTCAGAAACTAAATGCTCCAAGCGTTCACAGCTGGAGATAGCGCGATCGAGGAATTTCCGACGGAGGTCAGGATTCATATCGTCATTTTCAGCTAGAGTATCGAGATAACCTTGAATATTGAAAATGGGAGTTTTTAATTCATGAGCAAGGTTTCCAACGAATTCTTTTCGGAAGTTATCGGCCTTTTGAAGGTCTTTAATTTTTTCAATTTTTTCTTCGGCCCAATGCGCAACATCCTGATTGACTTCGGCCAAAATATCAGTGCCCATTTCCAAGCTTTTTTTTTCGCTTTGTGTTTTAAAGGAGTGAATGGTCTTGTAAATGACTTTCACTTTGCTGTATAGGAATCTTTCGATGAATGTGTACACCACGAAATAGGTGATGGACATACCGAGCGTTATGAATAGCAACAGTAATTCAATTTCGAAATCGCGTTCAAGAAAATAGACCAGGAGAAAGTAAACCGTTGCTAGAGGCAACACAACAAAGAGAGCAGATACTAGTGCAACTTGTTTTGGAGTTCGAATATTCACAATTCGAATTTAGGACATTCAGGCTTCAAATTTATAACCAACTCCCTTAATTGTCTTAAAGTTTTCGTCACCTAATTTTTCACGAAGCTTGCGAATATGAACGTCAATGGTTCTGTCACCCACAATCACATCATTTCCCCAAATAGAATTTAATATGTTCTCTCTAGTAAAGACGCGTCCTGGCGCACTAGACAGTAAAACCAAAAGTTCGAATTCTTTTTTTGGCAGTTGAATATTAACGCCGTCTTTAGTCACTAAATATTTTTCACGATCAATTTCAATTCCACCAATACTCATCTCTTTTTTCACATCACTAGGAGCGGATCTGCGAAGCAATGCTTTTATCTTGGATATGAGCAAACGTTGACGAATAGGCTTGGTTATGAAATCATCTGCTCCGGCTTCGAATCCGGCAATTTGACTGTAGTCTTCGTTTCGTGCTGTTAAGAATGTGATAACTACGCTCTGCAGTGCGGGAATCTCTCTAATTTCTCTACATGTTTCCATACCATCCATTTCGGGCATCATAACATCCAAAATAATTAAGTCGGGCAATTCTCTTTTCGCAACTTCAAGACCTTTTCTTCCATTCAGGGCGGTGCAGACGTCATACCCCTCTTTTTCCAAATTAAATGTGAGCAAGTCAAGAATGTCTTGTTCATCATCTACACAAAGTATTTTTGGTTTTTTTGCCATTCTATTGCAATCTTTGAAGCGAGTTATTCGGAACGAAGGTAGGAGTGTTTTAAATATATAAAAGACACTTAAGGTTAACCTAAAGTTAAGTTTTCTTAACTCGGAAATGATATTACAGTGAAACAATTTCAAAATAAGGTAGTTTGGGTAACGGGCGCGAGCAGCGGCATTGGCGAAGCAGTTGCAAAGGCCTTCAGCGCTTCTGGAGCCGTAGTTATTATTTCATCACGAAGGAGAGAAGAGTTGGAGCGCGTTAAGGAGACCTGCGCATATTCTGACAATGTTCATGTTTTCCCGTTAGATTTAACCGATGGTGAATCCATTAAGGAAGTGTCGAACGATGTATTGTCGAAGTTTCAAATAGATATTTTATTCAATAACGGAGGAATAAGTCAACGGTCATTAACTTCTGAAACTGCCCTAGAAAATGACAGGAAAATTTTCGAAGTGAATTATTTCGGACATGTACAAATGACGAAGGCTGTTTTGCCACAAATGTTAGCGCGAAAGACGGGGCACGTAGTAACTATTTCAAGTTTAACGGGGAAGTGGGGATTCTATCTGCGTTCTGCCTACGCGGCATCGAAACACGCGTTGCATGGGTTTTTCGATTCTCTGCGCATGGAGGTGGAAGATTTGGGGCTGCAGGTTACTTTAATCACCCCAGGTTTTATTGCTACGGAAATTTCAAAACACGCCATAGATAAAACGGGAAATCCATCTGGAAAAATGGATAACAATCAGGCGCAAGGAATCTCACCAGAGGAATGTGCAAAGCAAATCCTAGCAGGAATTGCCGCAGGTAAAGAAGAGTTTGGTGTAGGTGGAAAAGAATTGCGTGCGTTGTTTTTACACCGTTACTTTCCGAAGCTCTTCAAAAAAATATTGAAACGACAAGCTGCGCGTTAGTCTTTGATTCGAGAAAAGCGAAGCGCATTCAACATAAAGTTCGGAAGCGGTTTTAAAGGATCACGTTTTTCAACATTCAAAAAGATTCCCCATTTCTCTACTATCGGAACTTTGTAAACTTCAATCAGTTCGATTAGTGTTCTATCCGGATCATCGATATAGGTGCAATGCACTTTGGTCTGTCCCATACTAAGCGCGTCATTGCTGTCGCATCTAAATGCAAATCCCTGTTCGGCTAGATTTACACCCAATTTTCTCATTCCCTTCACGTCTAGCCCAAGATGAACGAATCCTGAATCGCCCCAAATACGTCCTGCAAAGGTGCGTGCAGGCGCTCGGTCCAATGCTTGAACCAATTCTATAAAGGTGCTGCCCAAAACTCTTGCAAATCCACCTCCAGTTGGAGCCGATTGCTTAATGCGAACACGACGATACTGTTCTTTTCCACCGGGTAAATGTCCCCAGTCGTTAAATGTCCCTGTTCTATCGAAAACAACTTCGTCATAACCCAAAAGATTCGAATACAAATTCAATGCAGCTTCCATATTGGTCACGCCAATGCTGCATCCTGCTACTCCGTTGCTCGCATGCCCCATGTCTCTGTAGCATTCATTGGTGGGTTCCACACGGAAAAAGTTTCCATCTGGATCGGTTAAATCGAATACCTGCTGTTGCGCAGGATTTAATGCAATTTCACTCACGTCATGCGCACCGTTTTGTTTGCAATAGGAATGCATATGCTTCACATCACGCGCCTTCATGTGAATTTGGAAAATATGAAGGTCACCTACTTTGATTTGAAAATTTGCTTTGCGGGGCTCAAAGGTGGTTGGACGAATAACTTCCATGGCGCAACCGCCTTGCAAATTCATAATCATACTAGCACGCTTGGTGATGGTTTTTCCATGCGTATAGCAATCCATGAGAGGCGCAGGTTGAACACTGTCGAAGAACGGGATGTTCATTCCGAAAATCTTCCGGTAATATTTAAGCGAAGCATCCATGTCCTGAACCGCAACACCAATGTGTTGAATGCTATTAATTCTGTTCATTGCAAATTTCTTTTAGTTGAGCAATACAATTTGTTTGCGCAGATTTCCATTTTGCGTATTCTTCCTTGCGATTTGCACAATCTTTTTTGTGTTGAATAATCTTTTTTATTAGATCAAAGCGCATGCGCGCTCTCACTTCGAAAGTTCCGGTAATAACCAAAAGCAGCACGGCAAGAAAATAATTCACTCCAAGGAATGGAAAGACAATAGCTAAAATCAAGATGTATGGAATTCCAAAGAAGAGCTTGAACGTTATTCGAATGGAGTTTTGAAAGAGAGGGTCTTTGACTTTTGTGCGAACAAAATTTTCTGTGAAATTTGAAATGGGGAAAAATATAATTTTTCCAATCAACGCAAATGGAAGAGTCATGAACACGCGAAGCGTATTCCAGAAGCGCCATTGCTTAGATTCGAGCTCAAGCTTATTTGAAAATGAAAGCTCCTTGGTTAATTGGTTGAACGATTTCAGTTCGTTTAGGAAATTAGGATTTTCAAAGCGATTGGCATTTACAAGGTCTTGGTAGATAACCACGTTCTCGTGCCAATCGTTATGCGGATTTACAAAATGAATGAGGTCTTGAATAGTTATGTACTCGTCGTAATAATCATCGTTGCGAATGTCTGTCATGACGGCTTGCAACTGGGCACTTATATCAGCAACCAATTCATTTGCCCAAATGGCTTTATTCGCTATTGTGTAATCTTCTTTCGAAAGGACAATGGGCTTTCCAATGCGCAACATGAAATTTCCGTCTTTTTCAAAGAATTCAGAATACTCGAGCCCCAGTGGTAAGATTCTAATTTTTTGCAAATTCGGATTCGCTTCAAAAGTGCCAATGATTAATCTTCCAACACCTTTCTTTAGGGGTGTGTTAAGCGATTTTTTTCCTTTGTGTGTTCCTTCAGGAAACAAGCTAATCCACTGTCCTCGGTTCAAGCGCTTGTGACATTCTCTAAATATGGCGTCGTTCCGGTCACGAAGATCTCCAACGTTATCTTTTTCACGATAAACAGGAAGCATATTTGCTTTCCGAAGGAAGGCAGAAATAAGACCGGGCTTAAAAACATCGGAGCGCGTGAGCCAATGGAGTTCTTGGGTAATCACCGAGCAGCAAAGGATAGGGTCAAGTAAGGCGTTTTGATGATTGCCAACGACGATGGTTGGAATTTCGCTTCCCTTTAAATTTTCATACCCTACAACACGAAACTTTTTGTGGAAGAGTCTCAACCCAAACACCAAAAAGAATCGAAAAATCTCATAAACCAAGGATGTGCGCATAGCAAAAAGAAACGAAGATAACTTTATTTTGCTCTGTCTTGCAATTCAACCATCTTCAAATAGGCACTGTCTTTTTGCATCAGTTCTTCGTGTGTGCCAGTTTCAACAATACTACCCCCATCTAAAACAATAATTTTTGATGCGTTTCGAATAGTTGAAAGTCGATGGGCAATAACCAACGATGTTCTATTTTTCATGAGTTCGTCGAGAGCCAGTTGAACCGCTCTTTCGTTCTCTGAATCCAATGCCGAAGTAGCTTCGTCTAAGATGAGAAGTTTCGGGTCTTTCAGAATGGCTCGGGCAATTGCAATGCGCTGACGTTGTCCACCCGAAAGTTGAATTCCACGATCTCCAACAATGGTATCCCACCCATCTGTGAATTGTTCAATGAATTCCCACGCGTTAGCGCGAACAGCTGCAGACTTTATTTCGTCGTCATTGGCCGAGGGCTTTCCGTAGGCAATGTTCTCGCGTACACTTCCACCAAATAACAAGACTTCTTGCGGCACGTAAGCCATGCTCTTACGCAGGTCGTGTAATTTCCAATTTGAAAACGAAACTCCATCGTACAGGATATCTCCTTCAGTAGCGTCGTAAAAGCGAAGCAGTAGATTTGCGATGGTTGATTTTCCTGATCCGGAAGAACCGACGAGTGCAATCTGCTCTCCTTCTTTCACTTCAAAAGAAACATCTTTCAGCACGGCCATTTCTGCTCTGCTTGCGTAGTTGAACGAAACGTTTTTAAATTCAAAAGTTCCTTTGAATTGTTTTTCTACTGCCGTTTCTTCTTCTGGAATATTCTCAGGATCCATGGCAAGGATTTCCATTACCGAGTCTATAATTCCTAAGCTCCGTTGAAGAGATCCCATTTGCGCTGCGAGCCCGCCTATCGATCCTGCAATTAATCCGGTAAGCATAATGAACTGCGGCAACACCTCAACAGGCAATTGTCCGGTTTGCTGCAAGTGTGCACCAACCCCAATAACAAGTCCCAATGTTCCGAACAAGAAAATAATAATGAATGTGCCAAACATGCCTCGCCATATAGCGCTCTTCATGGCGTTTGCGCGAACATCTAATATGCGTTTGTAATATCTTGAAATTTCAAACGGCTCATTGCTGTAACTCTTCACACTGACTACACCGGTAAATGTTTCATTCAACACCACGCCAGATTCGGCAACTTTATCTTGCGTTTCCTTACTTAATTTTTTAATGTATCGTCCGAAAAACACCATGACAACAATGATCACCGGAAGTGTGCCAAGCATGACCAAAGTAAGGTAAGGTGAATACGAAACGAGCCAACCCACGCCGACGAATATGATAACAGATTGACGAAGGAATTCTGCAAGGGTGGTTGTTAATGTTTCTTGAATAGCTGTAATATCTGAAGTAATTCGACTGCTTAAATCTCCAACTCGTCGTTCATTAAAAAACTGAATGGGCATACGAATGATGCGTGAATACGTGTCTTTGCGTAGGGCAAGCATTGCATTTTCCGAAACGTATGAAAATAGATAAACACGAAAGAATGAGAATACGCCTTGTATGATTAATAAGCCAACTAAAGCAACCAGTGTTTTCGAAGTCATGCCTTCCCCTTCCCAATGGATAGCAGATAGAATCGATTGCGTGAGTGCACCTCCAGGCAACGCCGCTTGAGCATTTGGAGTTAATAGGAATCCGAGTAATGCGGTAATAACAATAACCAATAACCCTGAAACAACTAGCAGAAGCATTCCGATAAAAAAGGAGAATGCATAAGGACGTAAATAGCGAAACAACCCCATGGCACTGGAGATTGTTGCTTTTGAAATTTTCTTTTTTGGAGGAGTCGCGCTTTCTTTCACCTTAAAATCTTTCGGCGAATTTACTGCGCTTTCAATGTTTACAACACCGATTTTGTAACACGAGCTTTACTTATTTCTTTTCGAATGCGCTCTTGCATGGCATAGTTGTAATCGACATCCCAAATTATATTCTCTTTTCTGCGAAGAACTTTTGCTTTAGCAACAGGTACATCGTTGAGAAAACTGAAATCGCACGCCGAATTTTCCTTAAACATTGAAATATCTATGGTTAACATAAGTCGAATGGCTGTTTCTTCGCGCTTGATCGATTTAGTTTCTAGTGCAACAATCTTGGTCACATAGCCATCTTGAACATATTTTATCTCGTAATTTTCCTTAAAAGGAGCCTCCATTCTGTATTTGCCGCGGTGGGCTGATTTTATTTCAGCAACCATTTTCTTATTCGACCATATCTGAATGGAAACCTTGTCTAACGGCTTTTCTGTGCTGTCTGCAAGAAACAATTCGGTCACTTTTCCTTGTAAAACAATTTTTGATTTACCAAACGTTTGGGCTTGAGTAACGTGACACAAACAGAAGAAAACTAAGAGTGAGAGTAAATTTTTCATATGGCTTTAATACTCCAAAGAAAGAGAAAAAGTCTGAGCTAGGAAAAAAAACTTAATAAAAGATGTAGGTACATTTAATGTATGTACATATATTTGCAGAGTGAAATCAATCGGAGAAGAGATACAACAATCAGAATTCAGCGATGTCTATCAAGAGCTGGGCATTAATATTCTCTTTACGGCTGCATGGTTCGGGGAGAGGAATAGGTTGGCTTTAAAGGATTACGATATTTCCTTGCCGCAATTCAACGTTTTACGGATTTTGCGTGGACAAAAAGGTCGGCCCATCTCTGTAGCAGGTTTGTGTGAACGAATGATTGACAAAAGCAGCAATGCTTCGCGCATAGTTGATAAGCTAGAAGCAAGAAAACTTGTTTCAAGAAGAGTTTGTGACAAAGACAGGAGGCAAGTGGATGTTGTAATTACGGATAAGGGAACCTCTATCTTGGAAGAATTAAATGAAAAGGTGCCCTCATTTAAAACAATTATGGCAAAACAATTGTCTACTAAAGACGCCGAGGTGTTGAATTTCGCTCTCGATCAAATTAGAAATCAGAAATAAATAAACAATAAAAATCAATCAAATGAAAAAGGCAATTTTAGCATTAATCGTAGCAATCGCCTCAGCTGCGGGAGTTCAAGCACAATTAGCAGATGGAAAGTACATTTTAGACTTCAACAAGAGTTCAATTGTTTGGAGCGCAAAGAAAGTTACGGGTAGCGGACACACAGGAACGGTTCGTGTTTCAAGCGGTGTAATATATGTAAAAGGAAATGCAGGTATAACAGGAAAAGTGAAAATTGATATGAACGCAATGGCTATTACAGACATTACAGATCCGGGAACAAACGCTAACTTCTTGAATCACCTGAAGAATGATGATTTCTTTAACACAGTTGCGTTTCCAGACGCCATGTTTGAAGTGACAAGTGTTCAAGTTGCGAAAGGAAACAACGGAACTACTCACAACGTGACTGGTAACATGACTATTAAAGGAATTACAAAAGCACTTTCATTCCCGGCGAAAATCACCGGTGGTGGAAATCAAGTTTTTGTTGAGGGTAGCGTGGCTGTTGATCGCTCTCAGTTCGACGTGAAGTACGGTTCTACTGCATTTTTTGATAACCTCGGAGACAAGGCAATCGACAACATCTTCACCTTAAACGTGAAGTTGGTAGGCGATTTGAAGAAATAAGTTTAGATTAGTTTAGGTCAGAAAAGGTCGTCATTCAGTGACGGCCTTTTTTGTTTTGTACTTGTCGTATAAAAAATACTTCAGGTCAATAGAGAAATAGCTTCCCGATAAACTCAACCACAAACGCTCTGAACCGGAAGTAGTTTCCACCAAGCCTTGCGAGCCTGCTATTCTTCCAAATGGACGGTGGAAGGAAGCGCCGATGTAATAATAGCCCTTCTTTTCGGTTCGATATTCAAATCCCAAATTGGATTGTGCGGCTAAAGCGCTCCATTTGATGCGGTAGGTTTTCTGACTGAAATCGTAGTACGTCGAATCTACTTTTTCCGAGCTGAATGTCTCTGTTTCACTGGGGAAAAAGTCAATTGAAATTCCAGCGCTAGCATTCATGTACCAAGACTTCCCAAGCCTAACATAGATCAATGCTTGAATAGGGATTTCATAGGCAATGAATGTCATGTTTTGTTTCGAACTTACTTGAACACTGTCGTTTAAATCGAAACTAAGTGTATAACTTCTTTTCACGAAATTTAAACCCGTTTCCAGATTCCAAAACTTTCCCAGTGGTTTGCGAATGATTGATCCAAAGCTTATTCCAACATTTGATTTTGCGCTGTATGAAAAATTAGGAAGACTTGCTGTTTCTATGTCGGTATTCAAATAAGCATTGGGAACTATGGGTCTCAGTTGAAATCCAAATAAAATTTCATTCGCATTGGTCTTTTGTCCGAATACATTTCCAGACAAAAACATCAAACAAAAAATGAAAACTATTTTTTTTCTGAATTCCATTCGGTAACGTATTCAAGTGGTTTGCGGTGATTCGTCGGCCATTCGCCTTCAACATAACCTAAATATACGATGCCTAGGCAACGTTGTTGTGTTGGCAGATTTAATGTTTGATTGAATTTTTCCGTTCTAATGAATCCGGGAGTGGCCCAAAAACTTCCGATTCCGTAGGCGGTAGCGGTGAGCATAAGATTTTGTATTGCACAAGCAACGGCGTATTCTTCTTCATGAAGGGCAGCATTTTCAGAGGATTCCATGCAGACCACAACCACCGCTGAAGTGCGGTTCAATCGCGATGCAATTCGTTCTCTCTTTACAGGCTGATTTTCAGGCATAAGTAAAGGAATATTTTCGCGCAGAGTCTCCATTCCCTCTTCCAAATAAACATGAAAACGCCAAGGTTGCGTAAGCTTGTGATTTGGGGCCCACACTGCGTTCTGAAGCATTTTTTCAATTTGCTCTTTGTGCACTTTACGTGTCGTGTAATGCTCGGGTGTTACGGTTCTTCTGCTTTGAATGAGTCCGGTTATTTCGCTTAGATTGAATTTCATGTCTTGTTATGAATCGTGTTCCGCTATTTTTGTTCAAACTTAATCATGAAAACAATACTCAC
>Ga0214163_1000957_pt1 | contig 12996 bp, 14 predicted proteins | sample LakMenepilimnion_2_FD_153001 | JGI IMG/M metagenome (GOLD analysis project Ga0214163, IMG submission 153001) | Freshwater microbial communities from Lake Mendota, WI - Practice 15JUN2010 epilimnion v4 | ecosystem: Environmental > Aquatic > Freshwater > Lake > Epilimnion/Euphotic zone | place... | reverse complement strand
CCAAAAGCGAAACCTTTTGACGGGATCCTTCGGTGTGTACGACGGGTACATTCACCCAGAAGTTGTCGAAGTTCGCAACTGGAACGGCACAGTAATTATAAAGGCAGACCCACGGATACAAGTTGGTCAGACCTTTTACTTAGGGGACTTTTCGTACCTTTTGGCGGATGTGTCCCAAGACGGCACCAATTATGTCCTAACCTTCGAAGGTTTGGGAGAGCAGTTCTTCACTGACCTTTCAGAAAATAAGCAGCTCAAGGTGATAGCTCCTGGCGCTCTGCCCAGCCCATTCTTTCGCCCCGAGCCTGGCTCGACCGCTGACGCTTCCTTCCTTTGCGAAGTCCAGGGGTCCGACCTTGTCCTGTTCCCGAAGTACAACACAGCGAGGACAATACCTTACAAGTTTAACACATTTGTAGCGGGTGCACGGTACTTTTTTAGTCTCCCTGTAACTTTCACCACCTCTTCAGTATCAATTAATCCGACTTACGACTTTTCGAGAGAGGGCTGGTACCTTGATATTCCCTCAGATCTTTCCTCTAACGGGTTCGGTCTCGAAGGGGAGCTAACGTACGAAAGTTCCACCTTGCGAGTGAGGGTATCCCCTTGGTCAAACCCTTCTGACTGGACCACTCGAGAAAAGATCGATAACTTTTACGGAGTATGGTCGAACAAAGGTGGAAGGTTGCCCTTTAACTTTGTTTTTGATGCCCTAGGTATCCACGGGTTTAACGAAAGGGTCTCTGTCCATACGAGCGATGTCGACAAGTACATAAGTTTTTACGATGTCTTGGCTTACATAGAAAGTGCGAGCGAGGGGCCAATTCCAGACTTTGGGGACTTTGGTGCCGCTGTAATTTACTGTGGTGGGGCTAGAGTTTTTGAAGGAGTTTCTCACGTCTCCGACAACTTTCAGTTTTGGTACGAAATTGACACCCCATCTCAAACTTTCCGCTTTGTTTACACAGGTTCTGTGGGAGAGCCCGTAATAAGCATATCTGACTCGCTAGCATCGAGCTTCAACTGCAAAATATCCGACCTCGTACTCAGTGGCCGCACTCACTACATGTCTCCGAATGTGGAAGATAGCGGGACCCTCTTAAGGCCATGGAAAAGTGAAGCTTTGCAGGTAATTAGCTCTCCAAGCGAACTTGAGCTTCTTCGGAGCCCTAACTCTCTTCGGGCCGACACAAACCACGGGCCTAGTGACTCGAACTGGGAGCGGTACTTTGTGCGCCTTCCACCTGAGTATGGAAGAAACGATAGTGCATGGCAAAAGGTAAACCTTGTGTGCAAGAACTTCGGGTACTGGGGCTCGTCACTCAACCCTGAGAAGATGTCATGCCCCCCGGAACAGTCGGAGCCACTTGTGTACGAACAAGTGGTTTTGTACGGCGGTGAAAAGGGATTGCTGCCGTTTTTGTACTCGGAACCTTACCTATTCTCAGACATTTTGTACGGCCAAGGGACGTCGGACGACTACGACAATTCGGATATTGCCCCTGGTTTTGACACTCCCTACGACGACTTTGATGAGGCCGAGCTTGTGAGCTACGACCTTCTTCACAGTCGCACAGCAAACACTTCCTTACCTGGGGAGACTTACGGTGACTGGGATGGGGAGTACTTACGCTCGCCTTCCTCTGAGAACTTACGTGGATTCCTCGTCAATGATCTCAAGGAAGAAACACTCGAAGTCGTTCCAGCACCAGTGTGGGACGCGAGCATCTATAAGTACCCCCCAACTTGCAAAGATGATGGCGCCTCGTCAACTGTTGACGCGAATCACTACAAAGTAGGATATTCACTATTTGCAGCCGATCTGTCTGCGTCAGAAGAAGGCGTTTTCGACTTTGAGACTTGACGGGTAAAAACTCTTAGCTACCTCACTGAAATGACCACACGAAGAAAAAGTACTCCCGACACAGAAACAGTTCCCCTAGACCACACCGAGGAGACAACCACTGTGACAACTTCACCTGAACACCCTATCGAGGAACTAGGCGAGTCTCACCTGGAGCCTCACCAGGAAATCCCTCAGGAGGACCACCCTGAAGCAAGCTCTGAGGAGCCCCCGGTAAAAGAAGCAATGGTGGCGCCACGACCACCCGCACTCGCTAAGCGACTACCGTCAAAAAACACTCCGAAGTTTTCCCTCAAGATACGGTAAACTATGGCCCAAAGCCTGAGAAACATTCCATGGATTCGACAACAGGCCGAGATGGCGAAAGCCATCGAAGCCAACGCGAGGTACACCGGGTCACCCAGGGGAACTGTTCGTGGGACCATAATTAGTGTTGAAGACCCTGAAGACTTAGGGAGAGTCAAGGTTCTGTTCGACGCCATGAACCCTCAGGACATTCCGTCAGTCGAAGGTGCTGGAGAGTTTTCTCTACCGAGGCCAGGAGAGTCAAGCAACTTGTCACACTGGCTCGATGTTTCCCCGGCTTTCAAGGGAAAGCAGCCGAAGTCCCTCGAAGGAAAGAGAGTGAATATTTCTCTGAGCAACGGGGAGTACCACTATGCAGTTTTGCAAGACGTACTGTACGACCCTCAGAATTTAACCGACGGCTCTCAGCAAGCTCTACAGATTCCGAGCAACAGCACAATGACTCGGCTGCCGATATACGAAGCTGGCGGTCTGCCCCCGGCATGCAAGGAGAACCACGGCTGCACTGTTGTTGAAGAAAATGGTCCAATGAACTCAGATTGGGTGTGTATTTGTCTGAAGAGAGACGGACAGTACATATGGGTAAGGCACGCAGATTTGGCGCACGGGCACGCAGGCGGAAACGATGTTACATCGCAGGTTGACTCTGCTGGAAATCGTCTCAGCCCTGGACAAATGGCTGCAACATACGACCACGTCTTTGTTACAAGTCATCAGGAAATGAAAAAAGAGGGGCGAACCGGGTACTCTACTGCCCCTGCCGGTAATCCTTGGGGGTCTGCTGCAGCGTGGGCACCGCCCCCGATGAGCACGATACAAGCGTTCAAGTTTGTGGAAGGGCCTTTGTTCAGCCAAGACACTGCCCTTAGCTTTGCACGAAATTCTGGGTTTATCGATAATATTACCGGGTCGTTCATAACCACCTACAACCCTGAAATTCTTGCTGCAGTCGAGAGTGTCCCAGGGTCGAATTTTACGAAGACAGCGATTCAGCAAGCACAAAAAGTTCTAAACTTCTCAGAAGTTCTTAGAAAAGTCATAGCAGACCCCACCGACTTTGTGAAAAAAGCAGCAGAGAAGTCGCTGCCTTCCTATGTTCCTGGGGCAACCAAGTTTGTCATCTCGACGCTTCAGAACCCTGCGGCAACAATAAAAACTGTTTTCTCTAAGCTACCCTCCTTACCAAACCCATTCAAATGACTTTCACCGAGGATTACGACCCAGGCTTTGTCAACTCTCCAGGGTTCGGCCAGAGTGCTACAAACCCTTTAGCGCCAGTGTTCTACAAATCCCTCGGAGTCGTTGAGAACCTTTGCGTGTATGACTCTATTTACGCGGCCAACTCTGTAAGTGCCCACGTTTCTTTCTCCATCGGGAAAAGCTTCCTGAGTCAGGAAAGATTCTTTGTTGCGGTACCCACAACTTTTCTTGAGCCGGTAACTTGCGAACAGGACCTGAGAGTCGAGGCGATAACCAACACGGACCGACTCATTGTGGACGGAAAGGAGTACCGAGACCGGGTAATTGTGGGGAGAAATGGAACTTTTCATGCATTGGTGAGGGTCTAATGGCAGTACGTCGTCCTTCTGTCTATCGCCAAGGGGGATTTATCTTTCAGGACTTCTTGTACTTTCAGGACGGGGCAAGTGAGCTGCGGTATGTCCTAGGAAAGTATGATGGGGAGCCCTACGAGTCCGTTGCTCAAACTTTCGATTACCCCGCACCAGGTTTAAGGGGAGGGAGCATAGTATCCCGAATAGACTACACAGTGAGCGGTAAGTTGCTCACGATTGACAGTTGGGAAGTCAACTGGAGAGATGAGTGGCCTCTTCGACTGGCCTTTCAGTTCCTTGCAAATTGTCTGTACTCCGCAGCTCGAGGGTACTCGGTACGAGTCCATAAGGATGTCTACTCGTTCTGGGTGTCCGAGAATCTCTTTCCCGTGTCAAACGATCCGAAAGATTTCCTGCTGCGTTGACTACCTAGACCTGGTCCGCAAAGGGTAAAATAAAAAGACGGGGTGAAAACACTCCCTGAAATTTTCACAACATCAGACATGAATAAACTCGACCACTGTTACCTCGAAGCCCTTTCTGAAGCACTAAAAGGTAACCTTGGAGAGGCTTTAGAACTCCGCAATGAAGCGGATGCGTTAGCATCCGAAGGTTTCTCCTTCTCTGAAAATTACGGGAACAAATACCCATTCATTGAAGAGGCTGTAAATACCCTGATTAATTCGTACGAATTCACACGCTGCGTAAAACCGTCCGGTGAAGCGTACGGAACGGCGGGGCAGTGCAGAAAAGGAACTGAAGAAGCTAAACCGGTAAAGGCGACTTCTCCCGCCAGGCGAACCAAGGTAGAAAGAGACATGGCTGCCCAAGCCACTCTCAAAAGACTCGCAGCCAAAGGTCCGGATACTTCCGTAAGAAAGCAGGGTAACAGGGTAGTGGTCAGTAAGGGGTCTGAGTTCAAGGCTGTTCTACACCCCGAGCACCAAACTGCCCTTGGAAAGTTAAAGGAGGGGGAAAGGTTCAAATTTGAGGACGAAAGTGGCACCCATTGGTCGGCGACACGGTCCGGAAATAGTATACGCTTAGAGGGGGGAGATACAAGGCATGGCAGCAAACCTTACAAAATGTCAATGGGTAGGGACAAACTGATGTGAGGTAGCTTTCGTGGGGCTCCTGCTTTTCTTGGGCAGCAGGGTAAAACCTTGTACAAGGGAAGAGCCGAATGTCAGTTCCGCAGATAAAGGAGGCCATACTTTCAGCGCCGAGTACAGTTGTTCTGTACTTCGATAGCCCACTTGACACTCGGGTCAGTGTTCCCATAAGCTCCTTCACTGTGAACTACGGTCAGTACGGAGTAGAGACATTCGTGTACTCCTCGGACACAATGGTATCCCTTGGGCTAGACAGCTGCTTGTCTGCGTGGGACGAGGTATTTGTTTCCTACGAGCCTCCCGTCGCCTTAGCCTCTTGCATGAGGGGGCCAGTTCCCTCCACAGCTAGTGATGTTGTAAAGAAAAGAAACGCAGTACGAGGCTTTTACCGAGTTTCGGTCCGAAACACGCTCACACCGAGCGAACAAACGGAAAGCTCTCGCAAGGGTTCCAACCTTGGGCAGACTATTGGCGGTTACGGCTATCCGCATCAAGATCGCTCAGGTGTTTTAACGCCAAACAGGTCCGACCCACGAAGTGCGTCGCCCGACGACTTCATTATCGCGTACGGACTCAAGGAAGCCATACAACTTACAAACATTGACGACGCGAGCGCAAACTCGGTGAATGTTGCCAAGATGCGAATGGCAATCGAGGATGCAAACGCTCTCATAGACTCATACATTGAGCAGTCAGGGAAAGCGGGAAAGGTGCTAATTACGAGCAATCGTCGGCGAACAGCACTGATTATAGCCCGATACTACCTGGATAATGTCCGGCGAAGAGAAGATGTTTTCAAGGATTACACCGAAGCACTAAAACAACTCGACGCTGAACGAGAAATGACTTCGGTTCGTGCGGGCCACGGTGACTCAGCTATTGACACCAAGGCAGGAATCATGCGCTCCTGGCGTGTCCCGCAGCGGTACAACGGGGTTTCGGGAAAAGGTTTCGGAGGGTGGAATACAGACATGGCGGGGGATCAGGCTCCGGACTTTCGTGCTGGTTTCGGGGCAACGGGGCAAAACAACTCTGAAACTAACTGGATCTCAGCACGAAACTACGAAGACTTAGGTGGGACTCCACAAATTACAGAGCCGAACGACGCAGGCGGCTATCGCGTTAACGGCTCTGATACGATCTACCCTTAAGTCCTAACCTAAATGGAACTGAATACAATAACGAAAATAGAGCAATTCCTCTGCGACTCTCTTATTGCATCCCCCCTCATACCAATTGGGGTTAATGTATTGCGTTTGGCTGACGCGGTTGAGAATGAGGGCGTTGTAACTCAGACGAACAACATTGTTGTGCGCTACGAAAGCTCAACAAGCAATGTTAAGAACCGAGTGCCTTTCATATACGAAGACACTCTCAATTTTGAGCTTAACTTTTCGTGCCAAAACTACCTGACGAGTTCCGGACACGACTTTGCCACGCAACTCCTCATGGGCGCAAAGATCACACTATCGGGGAGTGCCCCTTCGGGTGCTTACGTGCAAGTTTTGGAACCTTTTCGATGCTCTACGTCCCAGTTCACAGGCTTAAGCCCGGAGTCCCAGTACACCTACACTCAAAACTGGTCCGTAACTATCGAGGAAACCCTGCCGTATATCGCACTCGACCCCTGTGTTCAACGTGGTGACTGCCGCCAAATTTTCCCCACTCGAAATGTCCTGACTTCTTTACCCTTAGCCGGTGTTCTCGATGAAGCAACGGGGTGTATTTATGTGCCATGGTACCCTGAGACTAACCCCCTAGAGGCAGCGTTCACGGACGCACTCGGAGTTCAGTGGAGTGAAGAACTCACGCAGTCAGGGGATTGGGTCTATGTACGCAGCCCGAGCGAAGTATTCCTCGAAGATCCTTTAAATCAGCCGATCTACTTGCTAAGTAATAAGAATTTCACGGCGGACGGTCGCTTGGTTGTAACAATTTGGAACGCCACAACAAAGCAGCCCATAAAGGAAGTTTTCTACGTTAACTCCGGGAAAAAGCTTGCTCGTTACGCTGTGGATCTTTGGAGGAATACGGTTTCTGGCGCAGCCAAGGGGGGAATAGACCCGCTAAGTGTGAAGGATGCGTCGTGGTCGTCGGGACTCACCTACGGGGAGTTCGCAATTGTGAGAGGGGCGAACCGAACCCTGTACTCAGACCCCCTAGATCCGAACGGCAAGACGCAAACTTTGATGGGCGGAACACTCGTCGGGGTGAAACCCGACACGTTTATTCAAACACCGCAGGGACGGTTCTACTTTGTAGCCCAGTCTCCGCAGGGTAAAGGTTGGTTGATACAAGATTCCTTCGAGCTTGCGTCGATTAATTCCTTGTGGAAACTCGGCTGCATTCCTTGTGAGGGTGGGCCAAATCCCCCAAGTCTCTGTTAAGTATGGCAACTCCCGCACAACTCTGGGCACAGTACGACGTTGCTGTTAAGTCCAACAATTCGGCCTTGGCGCAGGCCATCCTTAAACAATTGCAAAACTTCCGGAGTTATCCCACTTCAAACACCGGGTGCTCACGATGCAGAAAAACACTATGACAACAACTTCGAACGACAAAATCCTGAGGCAGAAAGAGACCCTTGCCGCAGCAGCATTGCAGGTTGCTGAAGACGCTCTTGAGCTACTTCAAGACCACTTGGAGGAGTGCAGCACTCGAGATCTTGTGACTGTGTTTAACTCGGCTGTGAAAGCGCACCGCGAGATTGTGTCGGATATTGTGAGTTTGACCGAAACAGAGAGTAAGGGGGAACAAGATCTAGCCAAAGAGTACGGACCGACCGTTGAAAAGTTACTAAACAAGCTAAAGCCTAAAAGTCAAAAAGAATGAGCTATAACCGACCCGTAATAACGCACGTGTCTCAACTTGACGAGTACTCGTCTTGGCGAGACTACCAAAGGGGCTTAAGGGAGCTCGTCCTTCTTGAGGCACCGCGCTCGGTGGTTTCTGAGTACCGCTATCAGGCTGCTCGAGAATGCTTTCTTGCCTTCTGCGATATAATGAAGGCAGGCAACCTTAACGTGTCCGAGTTTCACGAGATTATAGGATCTGGCTTTGAGGACCTGGCAAATAGGAGGTACAAGAGACTAATCGTTTCTTGCCCCCCTCGCTCAGGGAAGTCGATGCTGGCGACTATGTTCTTGGCATGGTTGCTGGGCAGGGACCAAAAGACACAGCATGTTATAGCTTCTTACGGAGCTTCGCTGTCTTTCAAGTTCCACAGGGAAACTGTCCAGATGCTGAAGTCAAAGGAGTTTAAAAGAATATTCCCCGAGTGGATGGGGTTCAGCCCGGACTCGAAATACGATATGATTGGCGGGGGGTACATCCTTGCAACGTCTGTGGGTGGAGTCCTAACTGGCTTTACAGCGGGTACAACGGACATGGAGAGCCCTGGCGTGGGGGCAATGGTGATAGACGACCCTTTAAAATCATCGGACTCGAAGCAGGCGCTAGACAACCTTGAGTCATGGTGGCAGGAGCAGGCGTCTACCCGAAGAACCAACCACTTTTGCCAAATGGTGATCGCGACTCGCTTCCACGAAAAAGACCTTCACGGGGTCTTAATGGACGGGGACGGTTTTCTAGACCTAGACGGGAACGGAGTAGACTGGGTAGCTGATGACGGGGATTTCGGATGGAGGTGGATAAACATTGCAGGGCTCTGTGAGGACCCCGATAATGACCCCTTGGGGAGAGAGATGGGAGAGAGCCACTGGCCCGACAACCCCGCTTTCTCTGTTCCGATGCTTGAGTCCCAGAAAAAGATAATGGGTAGCTTTAAGTTCGCAGCTCTTTACCAAGGGGTTCCTGTATCGGCTGAGGGGCAGATTGTAAAGAGTAGCTGGGTTAAGGTTATAGAGGAGAAAGACTGCCCCCCCTTGGACGTTGTATGGTTTGGAGTTGACTGCGCTTTCTCCGAGCGAGAGAAAGCTGATGAGAGCGCAATATGCGTCGCTGGTGTAAACACACGTAACCCCGACGTTGTATACATTCGTGAGATTGTTAAAGGAAAGTGGGGTTTTCCCGACTTAATTGAATCGGTAAAGCAGCATTACGCTTTGTACAGCGCAAAAGTTCTATGCATTGAGAAAGCTGCATCAGGGCACTCCCTCATTCAAATGCTGAAGCGAGAGGCTAAGATACCTATCGAGGAAATGAGGCCGCTGAAGTCAAAAACGACTCGCCTCCAGGCAGTCTGCCCTTTACTCGAAAACCACCGCGTTATACTGGTGCGGGGCCTATGGACCGATGCTTTCATAAAAGAACTAACGTCTTTCCCGTACGTTCGACACGACGATAGTACTGACGCCATGGTATGGGCGCTAACTTATTACTCGCTCAAAATTGACTCCGTTGACCGGGGTATACAAGACTCGATCATTCAGAGTCGAAAATGGGCTGGTGCCCTACGCAGACCAATGTTTCGGGATGGTCACTCTTACGGTGGGCTTTTCGAAGAGCGAAGTGTTTCGGTCGGGGGCCGAAGAGCTCCCCGCAGTATGGGCTTCAACGACCCTGATCCTCAGTCTGCCGAGGTACCTGATAGGGGTATTTTCCGAGGTGGCCGCAGCCGGGGTCTTCGAAGTGGATCCGGCTACGACCTTTTTAATTAACTCTATACAAGACAACACAAACACAACCACAGGATGTCACTTAAACACCAAAAATTAACGCACGCTTCCCAATTAGCGGAGCACTCAAGCTGGAGGAGCTACCAAAGAAAACTCCTTGAGCTGAAACTTGAAGGGTTACCTCGAGAAGCGTTCGCCAAGGAAAGTGCGAAAAGTAGCTTTCTTGCTTTCTGCGATCTTGTTTCCGATGCAGGAGGCTTCTCACTCGAAAGTGCGCCGCTCGACGCAAAGGCGTACGAAGTGGTGGGTTCCGCATTTGAGGATATTGCCGAGGGAAGGTACCCGGTTCTCCTCGTGTCGATGCCACCGCGCACAGGGAAAACCACTCTAGGGGTTCACTTGCTGTCCTGGCTGCTTAGCAAAGACCCCATGGCTAGCCACTTTGTAACCTCGTACACACAGGATCTTGCCGCGTCGGTAGTTCACAAGACTAAGCATATGGTTCAGTCCTCCCCGTTCCGGACGTACTCCTCTGTGGTTCCCCCGCTTGCATCGTTTCATGTTTTACCAGTCTCCTTTGGGGGGTATGTGTTGCGGGGCTATTACGGTAGCTTATACGAAACGCCAGGCGTATGGCTAATCGATGACTGCCACAACGGCGTGTCGGACGGAAGTGTCAACAAGAAACAGATACGCGAAATAGAAGACCATTGCGTAGGCAAGAGTGCCACAGTCGTTCTCGGGTCTCGATTAGGCGAGGGAGACATTTTCAGCTACTTTCTGGAAAAGTACGGAGTCTTTGACCCAGTCTCAAATCCGAAAGGAGCCGTTCACATTAACTTGTCCGCCATCATTGAGAGCGAAGAAGAAGCCAAGGCTGACATCCTCGGCAGGAAACCTGGACAGAGCATCAATGATGCTAACACCACATTTAGCCCAAAGAATCTACAGGACTTGCGGAAAACAATGGGGGATGTAAAGTTCTCGTGGTTGTACAAAGGGGTGCTCTCCACTGGGTTCGGAGTCTGCTCCGAGGTACCCCCTCTAGATAAGGTCATTATCTCTATTGACCCCTCTTGCTCGCCAGGCAACGCGGATATGACTGGGATTTGTGTGGCTGGATCCACGAAGGAAAAGGACTGTGTGTACGTTCTCGACGCGTACCAGGCGAATTGGAACTTGGAGACTGTTGGCGTAATTGTTTCTCTAGCCGCTAAAGCCTACGGTGTTACAGAAGTTGTTATCGAGTCGTCCATGGTGAGTGAGCACTGGAGACAGCACCTAGAGAAGCTAGGTTTACCTGTTCGAGTGAGCAAGGAGAGAGTGGTGGCTAAGGAACTTGCGACCAATCTAATGGTAAAGTCGGGGAAAGTAGCATCCAACCCATATATACACAACGTGTTGTTTAAAAGTTGGGAGTGCATTGGATCGTACTCAGATATAATGGATGCTATTTTGGTTAGCTTCATGGAACTGCTTCCACCTTCTGTTTAATTCCGGTGTAGATTGCGATTCGCAACCGCACAAAAAGTTGCTGTTGTTTCTCAACAGTTAAAATGGCTATTTCACCAACGGATAAAAACACTGCAATAATGCAGGAGCTGCACGGGACTCGTTGTCTCATTACAGACCCTGCCTCAGACAGGTACCTTGACCAAGCTAAGAAAAGACCCCAGTATGTGATCCCAGAAGACTCCTACTCTCGGTGGTGTGGCGGGGCCGACGGTTTTGATCTATTCGTAGAAAGGGTTCACGAGTGAGTTGAACGCCACTCTTCAGTCAAAAAAAAGGGGGGCCAGCGGGTAAAGTCACTCGTAGGGTTTCCCTTTCACAATAAACTCTACCAAACGTTTCGAAGAGGGAGAAGGATTATGTAGTCCTGGTTATCAACGAAGAATACACGCTATCCACTGTTGTCAAATCCTCTTATACCATGTTGAAAAGTCGAGACAAGCGCAAGTCACGTCGCGCTGAAACAGCTCAAACGGTCGAACGTTCCTACGGCAGGGGTATGGATGTCATACCCTTCTACTCAAAGTCTGACCGCCAAGAAGATCTTTGGACTTCCTTAAACAAAAATACAGTCACCATAGCTATTGGACCCTCCGGAGTTGGAAAAACTCTTGTGGCTCTTTGGTGGGGTTTGACTGAGATTTCAAAGGGTAATATACAGAAAGTTTACTACATTCGAAGTGATGTAGGATGCTCTCATCAAAGAAGTAGGGGTGCCTTGCCTGGAACGCTTGAGGAAAAGATGAAACCTCTTGTTGGGCCAGTATACGACAATTTGGTTGTAATGACTAAGAGTAGGGGGGCTGCTGACTACTTGGTTGATAAGAAAATTGTAGAGCCCACTCTTCTAGAGGACTTACGGGGAAGATCGCTAAATGAGTGTCTGATTCTTTTTGATGAGGCTCAGAACTCTATGCCCGAAAACGTCAAAACCGTCATTAGTAGGGTTGGAAAAGATTCAAAAGTTATCATTACAGGGGACACTAGACAAATTGACCTCGATGTGTTTAAACCTGAAAACGGACTCTTAGACTGCTACCATCGACTTTCCTCCATTCGGGGTGTAGGGAGAGTTAAGTTTGAAAGGGAAGATATTGTAAGAAATGGGATTATAGCGGAAATCCTGGAGGCTTACGAGGCTTAGTAATTCGTACCTTAGCTAGGTAACACGACTGAGACAAGGGGCCGAAAGGCCCCTCTTTTTTCGGGGCAGGTTGAGGGTAAAATTCATCATAGCCAGCAAAACAATAGCACCGTGATTTGTGCCCCGCCAAAGCCCAGCCCTGAGGCAAAACCATGAGGAGAGACACTCGCTTCCCTCGCCCCGACCGCTTGGCCTTAGAACAAAGCCTGCCACCTGGCTCCCTCAGCCACCCTCAATCCTACGGGGTATGGTCCGTCTTCTTGCAGTGTGACGACCCCTCAGATGTTGCACACAAGTTTCGTTCGTATCGCGACAGCAACCTGTGCACAATCCCTCGCGAGCAACTCCGAGCAATGCGAGACACCTTGATTCTTGGTATGAGAGAGTCGAACAAAGCATCGGCAAAGCCACTCAAGGAAAAGCAAAAAGGCCGGCATTACGCCGACTACGACAAGGAATGGGTAGAAAAGCCCCGTAATGGAGCCTAACTGTGCTAAAGACCAAAGACAAAATTGAGAAGCTGTACCGCGTACCTTGCGGTCCGATGGACATATCCGCCAACGCTATCTGTCGCCGCTCACTTCGAGACCACTTCGATAAGTTGCTTGATCGTTTAACTCTTGAGGTGAATCCGAATCCTGTTGCCCCGGCGAAGCTACAAAGCGACCTTGAAGTTACCGCAGATGGACGACTTATTGAAAAGTCTGAAGAGACCCAGGAAGAACGCAAGAGAAAGCTTATCGAGGAAGGAAAGTTCCGCGCCGATGTCCAGTCCGAGATCAAAAAATACCGAGAGAACCTCCAAGGTAACGGAAAAATGCTGCAGGATGTTTCAGGCAAGTACGAATCGATCTAAGGTAAGCGGAGGGTAAAGTTTAGCAGTCCACAAACCATACAATGTCCAACAGAATCAACGGTGACTTCGACT
>Ga0214163_1000955_pt1 | contig 13002 bp, 12 predicted proteins | sample LakMenepilimnion_2_FD_153001 | JGI IMG/M metagenome (GOLD analysis project Ga0214163, IMG submission 153001) | Freshwater microbial communities from Lake Mendota, WI - Practice 15JUN2010 epilimnion v4 | ecosystem: Environmental > Aquatic > Freshwater > Lake > Epilimnion/Euphotic zone | place... | reverse complement strand
CGTTATGTGATTTCTCTAGCGTTTCAATCTCCGCGCGTGATTTAAAGGAGAATACTTTAAGAAAATTGATCACATCTTTATCATCAGAGTTAAGCCAATACTGGAAGAATGCATATGGCGATGTCATCTCCGGATCTAGCCACACAGACCCACCTGCAGTCTTTCCAAATTTTGTTCCATCTGCCTTTGTTAGCAACGGAACTGTAAGGGCATGTGCACTTCCAGATTCAACTCGACGAATGAGATCTAAACCTGCCGTGATATTTCCCCATTGATCAGAGCCACCAATTTGTAGTGTGCAATTATGGCGACGATAAAGTTCTAGGTAATCCATTGATTGGAGAACTTGATATGAAAATTCAGTATATGAAATTCCATCTTTCTCAAGACGAGCAGATACAGCATCCTTACTGAGCATCTGGTTAACGCTAAAGTGCTTTCCGATATCTCTTAGAAATTCGATTGCTGACATTGGCGCAGTCCAGTCAAGGTTATTGACCATCACAGCAGGATTTATCTTGCTATCGAAATCCATAAACTTTGATAGTTGCTTCTTAATGCGATCCACCCATTGCGCAACGACGTCAGTTGTATTGAGTGTGCGCTCTTCGTTCTTACCGCTTGGGTCGCCAACCAGGCCTGTCGCTCCCCCAACTAATGGAAGAGGATTGTGGCCAGCTAATTGGAAGCGGCGAAGAACGAATAAAACAACAAGGTTTCCCACGTGAATGCTTGGCGCTGTTGGATCGAAGCCGACATAGAGCGTGATTGGCTTCTTTAGAGCTTCACGAAGAGCCTTTTCATCGGTCGTCTGGGCAATAAGTCCACGCCACTTGAGGTCATCTAGCAAATCAGTCATATCGGTCTTCACTGGTGTACTCACTGGCCCATCATCTCTGAGAATGCCTTGGCCTTGCTCTGGAATTCTTTACGACTCGCGGCCGTTGACTTTAAGGCTCCATCAATCTGCACCTTAAATGAAGCCGGAGAAGTACCGCCGATGGTTGTGCGGGATTCTAGAGCGCCATGGACCGTCAGCTTTTCCCGAATGTTCGCCCTGAGTTCAGGATGTACTGACGCAAACTCTTCATCAGTCAATTGATGCAACTGTCGACCAGATGCTTCACAGATAGCAACACACTTGCCGGCAGCTTCATGGGCTTGAGCAAATGGAACATGTGCGCGAACCAGATAATCTGCAATCTCTGTGGCCAACGAGAAACCAAGTGGCGCAGCTAGTGCCATCTTCTCGCGATCGAAATCAGTTGTTGCAACCATCCCAGTTACTGCTGGAAGAACTAAGAGAAGAGTGTCGATTGAATCGAAGAGCGGTTCTTTATCTTCTTGAAGATCGCGGTTATAAGCAAATGGTAAACCCTTGAGCATCGTTAAAACGCCAGTCAAATTTCCTACAAGTCTTCCTGCTTTTCCGCGAGCAAGCTCAGCCATATCGGGATTCTTCTTTTGAGGCATGATAGAAGAACCGGTTGAGTATGCATCAGAAACCTTTGCCCAACCAAACTCAGTGGTTGCCCAAATGCACCATTCTTCACCGATACGTGAGAGATGGATTCCTACCATTGAGAGAATGAAGAGCGCTTCTGCAACGAAGTCACGATCTGAAACACCATCAATAGAGTTTGCAGAGTTCGAGGTGAAACCTAGGTCTCGAGCTGTAACTTCAGGTGAAAGAGGTAGTGAAGAACCAGCTAGCGCGCCTGAACCCAGTGGACTCACTGATGTTCTCTTAAGCCAATCAGAGATTCGATCTAGATCTCTATCAAAGGATTGAACGTGCTTTGCAATCTCATGTCCAAAGAGAATTGGTTGAGCATGCTGAAGATGAGTAAATCCGGGAGCTGGCGCATCGCCATACTCAGAGGCCTTTGCGATGAGTGCATCTTGAAGATCCAAGATCTGGGAGGCAACTTCGAGCATATGGTCTATAGCAAAAAGCTTGAGGTCAGTTGCAACCTGATCATTACGAGAACGACCGGCGCGAAGTGAACCACCAATTGCACCTAGCTTCTCAGTTAAACCGCGTTCTAAAGCGCTATGAACATCTTCATCGCTCTCAATCGCTACGAATTTTCCAGATTGAACATCACTCTGCAACTCTTTAAGAGCAGCTCTAATTGATAAAACGACCTTTGATTCAAGTAGTCCTGAAGATTCGAGGACTGAAAGATGGGCCAGCGATGAACGCAAGTCATAGGGCGCAAGGCGCCAATCGAAGTGAACACTTCGAGAGAGCTCAAAGACAGCATCTGCTGGTCTTTCTGAGAAACGTCCGCCCCAAAGCGCCATTACTTCTTCCCTCTACTCTTCTTCACTTGTCCGTAAGCGAGTAATTCTCTCGCTAATTGGGCTCCACCCGTGGCTTTTCTCGATACAACGAGAACCGTGTCATCACCGGCAATTGTGCCGATGATCTCCGAGATTCCAGAGTGATCGAGAGAGCTGGCAAGAAGTTGGGCTCCCCCAGGTGGCGTGCGCACTACAGCAAGGTTTCCACTGGACTCAACAGAGATGATGAGATCTGATGGCACAGGCATAGCGCGAGAAATTGATTCATCATCTGAATCTGAGATCCGATAGACCGAATCGCCAGAAGAATTCCTTCCACGAACTGCACCAATTTCTTCAAGGTCTCGACTGGCCGTTGCTTGAGTGACCGGAAAGCCCGCTTTCTTCAATTGTTTAACTAGATCTGATTGTGAGTGAATGAGTCCAGCCTTAATCAAGGAGATGGCTTTGGCTCTACGTGCTGTAACGCTAGACATTCTGTGACTCCTTCACTGCTTGAGAGAAGATTGTGATGAACTTTTCTGCCTGCTTCATTGAAATATTGAGCGCTGGCGCAATGCGAATGGTTGATTCGCCAGGAGCATTAATCAGCAGTCCTAGCTCTTGAGCCTTCTTTACTACCTTCTTTGCAACTGGTTGATCTAGCGTCGCACCAATCAGTAATCCAGCTCCACGAACTTCCTGGACTCCTTCAATGAGCGCTATCTCAGTTAGAAGGTATTCAGAAAGAACATTGACGTTATTAAGGATTTTCTCCTTCTCAATACTCTTAATAACGGTAATCGCTGCAGCTGTGGCAATTGGATTGCCACCAAATGTCGATCCGTGGTCTCCCACCTCAAAAAGTTGAGAAGCTCTACCCAGTGCAATCATCGCGCCAAGCGGTAATCCGCCACCAAGGCCTTTAGCCAAGGTAATTACATCTGGCTTAATTCCTGAGTACTCGTACCCAAACCAATCACCCGTTCTTCCCATACCGGTCTGAACACAATCAAAAACAAGTAGCGCCCCATTGGCATCGCAGTACTGTCGCAAATTCTTGAGGTAATCAACCGGTGGAACGATTACGCCAGCTTCCCCCATGATGGGTTCAACAATCACCATTGCAGTTCTCCTATTGATTGCGCGCTTCATCGCAGCAGAGTCACCAAAGGGAACGTGTTTGACCCCTTTAACGAGTGGCTTAAAAGGATCTCTCTTTGAAGGTTGACCAGTCAATGAAAGAGCTCCCATTGTGCGACCGTGGAAAGCCTCTTTCGTTGCAACAATTCGAACTTTGCCAGTTTTACGAGAGAGTTTAAGGGCAGCTTCATTTGCTTCAGCACCTGAGTTGCAGAAGAACGTTCGTGCGCTCTTGTCGCCGGTCATCTTCTGAAGAGTTTCCGCGAGTTCCAGAACGTTGGGATGTGCATAGAAGTTACTTACGTGGCCAAGGGTTGAAACCTGTTTTGTCACTGCCTTGGCTATCGCAGGGTGTGCGTGACCTAGAACGTTTGTTGCGATACCCGCAAGAAAATCTAGGTAGGTCTTGCCATCACTTGCCTTGACCAAAGAACCTTTACCGGAGATCAATTCGAGTGTTGGGGTTCCATAGTTATCTTGGAGAGCCTTCTGCCATCGCTTCATGCAACCACCAACGTTCCGCCCTCGCCTAAGAGAGCACTCTTAAGTGCTGATGGATTTGTTCCATCAATAATTCTTACCGCTTTAGCTCCAGCTGCAATTGCGTCAAGACATGCCTGTACCTTCGGAGCCATTCCTTCTGCAAAAGTTGCCTTCACGGATTCAAGTTCGGATGCGGATATGGAAGAGATCAGTGAGCTCTTATCTGGCCAACTTCTGTAGATTCCCTCAACGTCGGTCATGATGATTAACCACTGAGCATCGAGGGCGCCAGCTATAGCTGCTGCTGCAAGATCGGCATTTACGTTGTATCCAAGGAGACCATCGATACTTCCTGCAATCGGAGAAATTACAGGAACTTTTCCTGTTGCCACCATCTCCTTCACTGCCTTCGTCTCTACTGATGCGACTACTCCGACTAAACCAAGATCTGCAGGTGTTCCATCAACGAGAGTAGTAAGTGGTTCTGCAATCAAGGTGCCCGAAGTTCTGCCAGATACTGCGACAGCGCTCACCCCATGAGCAATGAGTGAATCTGCGACTGCAGGACCAACTTCATCAGCCAAGACTCGTTCAACAACGGCAAAAATCTCAGGGGTTGTGACTCTAAAGCCGCCGACGAAATTAGATTCGATTCCCGCTGCTTCGAGAGCTTCACCAATCTGCGGTCCTCCTCCATGCACGATGACAGGAGTAACGCCAGATGAAATAGCTTCAGCTATCGCCTTAGCGAAAGCCCCATGTTCATCAGTCATGGCGTGACCACCAAATTTAATGACAATCATGTCGAGTAAGCCGAATTCTCGTGGACGTAATCATGGGACAAATCATTAGTCATAACCGTTGCAGTAGCGCTTCCCACGTTGAGATTTACTTCCAACTCAACGAGACGGTCTTCGAATGAAACCAAGTTCTTATCTTCAAACGGGGCTGATTGCTTGGCCACATGGATACCGTTGAGGAAGACATCAATATTGAGGGCATCCATCTGGGCATCAGCGGTTCCAACTGCTGCCAGAACGCGACCCCAGTTGGGATCGGCGCCAAAGATTGCACACTTCAAGAGATTGTTGCGAGCACATGCACGAGCTACCTCAACTGCCTCAATCTCGGTCGCTGCGCCCTTAATGGTTATTGCGACCGTCTTTGTTGACCCTTCAGCATCAGCAATCAACTGCGACGCCAAGGACCCGCAAATCTCCATAAGAGTCGATTCAAATTCAGCTTCACTTAGTTCAACGCCTGAAGCACCGCTTCCCATTAGAAGTACTGTGTCGTTCGTTGATGTGCAGCCATCAGAATCGATGCGATTAAATGTTCGGTCCGCAACGCGAGCAAATATCTCTTGTGCATTGGCTGGAAGACATGCATCGGTCATCACGACAGATAACATCGTTGCTAAAGCGGGAGCGAGCATGCCGGCTCCCTTTGCAATTCCTGCAAATTCAGAACCATTAATCGATGAGGTGGCTACTTTGGGAACGCTATCTGTTGTCATGATCGCCCGAGAGACATCATCCAGTGATTCCATCTTCAGCGTGGTTGCGATTGATTCAAGACCAGAGATGATTTTGGGCATCGGTAAATGTTCACCTATAAGGCCGGTTGAACACACTACGACTTCTCCGGACGAAATATTGAGGAGCTCTCCGACCTTCTCGGCAGTCTGATGCGTATCTGCAAATCCTTGAGGACCTGTGCAAGCATTTGCGCCACCAGAGTTAAGAACAGCTGCGCGTACTAACTTCCCCTTAGTTACTTCACGCGACCAGATAACGGGTGCTGCAACAACCTTATTTGTTGTGTAGACCGCGGCAGCGTCAAAACGAGGCCCATCATTAACGATCAGCGTTAGATCGAGCGCTCCACTTGATTTCAATCCGGCTGCAATCGCCGCTCCCCTAAAGCCCTTAGGAAGGTTGCTCATACTCCCAGCCCATCGAAGCGAAGGCCAGCGGCCTCATCTAAACCACACATCAGGTTAGCGTTCTGAATTGCTTGTGCTGCAGCGCCTTTACCGAGGTTATCAATCGCTACCGAGATAACTAGGCGTGAAGTGTGATCATCGACAGCGACCTGAATCTGGACATGGTTAGAACCTGTAAGCGCTGAAGTCTTTGGCATAACTCCTAGAGGTAAGACGGTTACGAATTGAGACTTTGCAAAGTACGACGAATAGATTGCGTGTGCCTCTTCAGTAGAAACCTTCTTGGTCAGCTTTGCAGTGATAGTCGAGAGAATCCCTCTTGGCATTGGCGCAAGAATTGGCGTGAATGAAATACTTGCTTTGACGCCAGATATCTTGGAGAGTGCTTGTTCTACCTCTGGAGTGTGTTGATGAACTCCCCCGAATTTATAGGAAGAAAGCGAGCCCGCAACTTCGCTGGCGATCAGGTTGATCTTGGCGCTTCTACCAGCACCGGTGGTTCCAGATGCCGCGACAACGACAAGATCGGTCAGGTCAGCTATTCCCGATGAAGGTGCAGCTCCAAGTGCAATAGATGTTGCGTAACATCCAGGATTTGCAACCTTTGTAGATTGTGAAATCTCTGATTTAAAGGGTTCTATATCGGCAAGACCATATGTCCATGCCCCCGCATGATTTCCACCGTAATACTTCTCCCACTGCGATGAATCTTCTAATCTGTAATCAGCGCCAAGATCGACAATCTTTGCACTCGTAGGAAGCTGAGCTATAACCTTTGCGGATTCTCCATGAGGAAGTGCAAGAAATATTAGGTCGCACGAAGTGAAATCAGCAGGAGCAAAAGCACTGAACTTCTTTCCAGCGTAACTCCGCAATTGTGGGTGGACTGATGTGATCGGCTCCCCTGCATTGGAATGTGCAGTTATGACAGTTACTTCGAAATGGGGATGGAACGCAAGAAGACGCAGGAGTTCGCCTCCCGCGTAACCGCTAGCTCCTACGACACCTATTTTCATGAGCACACCATAGCATATTTATGCAATTGTGTGCATATTTATGCAGTACGGAGAACGGCTCCCGTAGCTTTAACTGCGGCAGCGACCGCGGCCTCGCGCATCTGCGTTACCTCTGCACCCGTAAGGGTCCTATCTGGGGCGCGGAATACCAGCGAAAAGGCCAGTGAAATCTTCCCATCCCCTAATTTGTCGTAACGATCAAAGAGGGTAATCGATTCAAGAAGTGAACCTGCACCCTGACGTAAAGCTCCTTCTACCTGAGCTGCAGTCACATCGGAATTCACAATGAGCGCAACATCCTGCAGTGCAGCTGGCATAGTCCCAACAGTCGTTGGTCGCACTAGCGCTGAATCTGGAAGTGCGCTTAAACCAACTGCAAATGCGGCGGAGCGCTCAGGAAGTCCGTACTTTGCAACTATACGAGGATGTAATTCGCCTGCATGCGCCACAGCTTTTCCATCAACTATAAGTTCGGCACAACGACCTGGGTGCCAAGGAGCGAAATCTGAACGCTTTACTGTCCACTCAAGGTTACAAAGTTGCAAAACGTCTTGCGCAAACGCAATGGCATCTTGCCATGTGTACGAGCGAGCCTTGCCCTGCCAATCTTCATTCTCAACTTTTCCAACCAGAAGACCAGCTACGTGATATGCCTGTGGCGGCACGCTCGCATAGATCTCTTCGATTATCTTCTGCGCTGGACGTTTTGATAAATCAGGAGAGATAAATGAGACAAGTTTCTGGGCACTGCGAAAAATTGAGCCCATCTCAAAGATTGCGAAATCTTTTGCGCCGCGACTGATATTGCGTTGTGCAACCTCGATGAGTCCTGGTACGAGGTGGACTCGCATAAGCGGAAACTCTTCAGACATCGGGTTAGCGATGCGGTATGTAGATGCACGTTCACCAACAAATCCCATCGAATCGATTGTCTCTTGATTTGTAAATGGGAATGTCTGAACTTCTGCAAGACCACGACTAGCGAGCATCTGTGCAACCGCGCGGCGGCGCTTCTGGGTAGGAGTTAAGGATGCATGTAGTGGTCGAGGTGGAAGAACTGATGGAATCTTGTCGTAGCCGATCATGCGTGCGACTTCCTCAGCAAGATCTGCAGGTGTGAGAAGATCTGAACGCCAAGCCGGAGGATCTACCTCGAAAGTTTTCTCATTGACATCACAACCAATGGTACGAAGTACTTCTGCAATCTTTGATGGAGCTACTTCGACGCCTAAAATACGTGAGATGTAGGCAGGGTCTAGCTTTACGACGGGAGCGAAGCGTGGCTCGCCATCAACGACTGTCGCTACATGCTGCGCAGAACTATTCTCAGTAAGCAGTTGAACAAAGCGTGCTGATGCAAATTGCGCGAGAGATGGATCAACGCTTCTCTCTAAGCGGCGTGATGCCTCAGATGAGAGTTTATGGCGGCGAGAGTTCTTAGCAACGCAGACAGGATCAAAGCGCACAGCTTCTAGGGCAATCTCTGTCGTTGTATCCGAGATCTCTGACGATGCACCGCCCATAGTTCCGGCGAGAGCAAGTGGTTGATCGTCATCGCAAACCATCAGGTCATCAGGGTCTAGTTGACGTACCTGTCCATCAAGAGTGGTAAATGGCTGCGCCTTGCCAGCGCGCTTAATTGTCAGGCCACCCTTGATTTTTGACTTATCGAATGCGTGGAGTGGTTGACCGAGTTCAAGCATTACATAGTTTGTTACATCGACAACGAGCGAGATCGAGCGCATCCCCATCTTTTCGATTCGACGGCGCATCCAGATTGGCGTAGTAGCTGTTGGATCAAAGTTTGAGAGTGTACGAAGGTAGAAGACCGATGCTGTTGCTGGATCTGCAATCTTTGCACTGACGCCCTTACCGGTTTCAACGAAAGTGAGCGTGCGCAAAGCATCAACTGGATCAGTAAATTTGAGATTAAGTGAGCCAGCTACTTCGCGAGCTATGCCGCGGATGCTCAATGCGTAACCACGATCTGGGTTTACCGCGACATCGAAGATAGTGTCATTGATCATCAAGCCCTCGATGGCATCGCCGCCGATCTGCACGGTTCCTTCTGCAAAGGTCATGATGCCTGAGTGATCTTCACCGATACCAAGCTCGCGTGCCGAACAGATCATTCCATTGGAAACCTTGCCGTACGTTTCGCGGGCTCCAATTGCAAAATCTCCTGGCAGAACTGCACCAGGAAGGGCGGCCACAATGATGTCGCCCACAGCAAAGTTTGTTGCACCGCAGATCACGTAGCGGATCTCCTTCTCGCCACAGTCAAGGCCAACGTATCTGACCGGCTTCTTAAACTCAGTCAGTTCTTCAATGCTTAAGACTTTTGCAAATACCAATGGACCCTTTAGGTCGGCACCTTGTTTGATGATCTCTTCTACTTCAAAACCAACACGGATGAGACCATCTGAAATCTCTTCAGCAGTAATCGAACTAGGTATATCTACAAATTCCTTGATCCACGATAAGGGAGCGCGCATTTAAAGTCCGACTCCAAACTGACGTGTGAAACGAAGATCGCCTTCTACGATGTCATGCATATCGGTAACTCCGTGACGAACCATGAGCGTACGTTCGAGACCCATTCCAAAGGCGAAACCTGAATAGATATCGGTATCAATTCCACAAGTTGCTAAGACCTTTGGATTCACCATTCCGCAACCGCCCCATTCAATCCAGCGATTGTTAAAGAAGATATCGACTTCGGCGCTCGGTTCAGTAAATGGGAAGAATGATGGACGAAGTCGGGTAGTTACATCTGGCCCAAACATGTGACGGGCAAAGTTATCGAGCGTGCCTTTGAGATGCGCCATTGTTATGCCCTTATCAACTACGAGACCTTCCACTTGATGAAAGACAGGGCTATGGGTCGCATCGAGTTCATCTGCACGGAATGTGCGACCGGGACAGATGACATAGATCGGTGGCTCTTGTGTAAGCATGGTGCGAATTTGCACGGGCGATGTATGAGTGCGGAGTACAACGCCAGATTCAACAGGTTCGATAAAGAATGTGTCCTGCATTGTCCGCGCTGGATGATCTGCTGGAATATTGAGAGCATCGAAGTTGAGCCATCCAGATTCGAGTTCTGGTCCTTCTTCAACAGAGAAGCCTTGTTCAATAAAGAAATCAGATACTTCATTTTTGATAATTGAGATGGGGTGAAGTCCGCCGCGATGCGTGCGCTGCACAGGAAGAGTGATATCAACTATCTCTTCAAGGAGTACTTTTGAGTCGCGCTCTGCCTCTAGCTTCTCTGTCGCTGATGCAAGTGACTTTGCAATCTCAGCCTTTGCATCACCGATGAGTTTTCCAGCAGAAGCTTTATCTTCAGGTGAAAGAGAGCCCAAAGAGCGACTTGCAAGTGAGATAGGAGCCTTGTCGCCAGTATGAGCTAGGCGGGCAACCTTAAGTTGATCAAGATCTGATGCGGCAGAAAAAGCCTTCTGGGCATCGCTAATCCACGATGCAATCTCTGCCGAGTTCATAGAGGTAATTCTAACCTGCGACCTTTGAAGAAAGCGTGAACATTACGATGGATGCGGCTGCCGATAAATTCAGGCTCTCAGCACGGCCAGCCATTGGAATCGTTACTTCAGTAATTCCCGACCCTAAGGTAGATGCATCTACTCCCCTGGCTTCATTGCCGAAGATTGCGATGCAATCACCCGATATTGAGAGATCGAGAATTGATGTCTTTGCGTGTGATGAGAGTAGGAACTTCTTAATACCCGGAAACTGTTTATCTACTCGATCGAAGGAGATTCCTTCGTAAACCGGTATGTGCCATAAAGAGCCGGCGGTCGATCGGACTACCTTCGGCGAGAACATATCTACTGAATCCGCTGAGGTAATAACTGCAGAAATTCCCATCGCATCGGCAGTGCGCAAGATAGTTCCGGCATTACCCGGATCTTGAATTTGATGAAGATAGATAAAGGTAGAGGTACCAGTTGCAACAAGCTCCGAGAAGTTATCTTCAGGTTTATAGCAAAGGGAAATTAGGCCTTGCGGAGAGACGGTATCTGACATCGCTTTCATAACTGTGTCAGATACTTCGACTACTTCAACATCGTTAAGATCTTGGTCGGCAATCTTGGTGAGTCCAGCAACGGTTCCGTAGAGAATTTTAACTTCAGGGCCGTTCTTTGAAGTGAGCGCTTCGCGTGCACATTGAAGACCTTCAGCGACAAAGAGCCCTTGCTCGCGACGTTCTTTAGCACCCTTGGAACCAATAAGAGCCTTCACTCGCGCAACATGTGGCGAGTGAAGGCTCTCAATCATTGGTCGTGCTACTTAAGCTGCTGGAAGGTTCTTACGTGCAACATCCACGAGAACCTTAAATGCAGCTGGATCGTTTGTTGCGATATCTGAAAGAACGCGACGATCTACTTCAAGACCTGAAGCCTTAAGCCCCTGGATGAAGCGGTTGTAAGTCATTCCATTTGCACGAGCTGCAGCGTTAATACGCTGAATCCATAGCTGACGGAAATCGCCCTTCTTATCCTTACGGTCATTGAAGGCGTAGACCATTGAGTGCGTTACTTGCTCCTTCGCCTTTGTGAAAAGACGTGAACGTTGTCCGCGATATCCGCTGGCACGTTCGAGGGTTGTGCGACGCTTCTTTGCTGCGTGTACTCCGCGCTTGACTCTCATTTAGTCACGCTCCCTTACTTGAGACCAAGCATGCGCTTGGCTGTCATTGTGACGGTTGATTTAGCTGAGGACTCTTGGCTCAAACGACGAGTAACGCGTGATGACTTGTGCTCCAAAAGGTGGCGCTTGCCTGCACGCTCGTGCATGATCTTTCCTGTACCTGTGACGCGAAAAGTCTTCTTCGCACCACTGTGGGTTTTCATCTTTGGCATTTATCTTCTCCTGTTACTTCGTCGTTTGTTAAACCTTCTTTAAGCAAAAACTTGTACTACTCAGCTGCCGCTTCGGCCGCCTTCTCCTTCGCAGCTTTCGCCGCCTTCTGCTCTGCTACAACCTCGGTCTTCTTCTTAGTCGGACCGAGCACCATCGTCATCTGTCGTCCCTCCTGCTTAGGGGCGAATTCAACGAAAGCTATCTCTTTCACATCTTCTGCAAGACGTTGCAAGAGCTTGAAACCGAGCTCTGGACGAGTTTGTTCACGTCCGCGGAACTTCATCGTGATCTTCACCTTGTCGCCACCTTTGAGAAACTTCTCGACTGCCGAGCGCTTTGTCTCGTAGTCATGATTCTCAATCTTTGGCGTCAATCGCACTTCCTTCACCACAATGTGGGTCTGGTTCTGACGTGCTTCGCGAGCTTTCTGCGCGATCTCGTACTTGTACTTTCCAAAGTCCATGATCTTGCAAACTGGTGGAGTTGCTTCCGGTGCGATCTCTACGAGATCGAGTCCGATTTCATCTGCCATCGCTAACGCTGCTTCGATATCTACGACTCCAACTTGTTCACCGGTGTAATTGATGAGACGAATCTGGGGTGTGCGGATACGGTCATTGATGCGCGGTTCTGTTGTGATTTCTGCTCCTAAGTTCGGTATTCACTTGAGTATCCAAGTTGCCGCAGAATTCGCGCACCGCATAGGAGGATGGAAATAGCCTTTAGCTACTTCTACTTCCGACAAACCAGTTCACTTGAAGTGAAGGAGGTGGGAGCGGTGAGCTCCTCTTGCAGCAGCCGGGGCTACTGGTCTGAGGAGAAGGCTACCTAATGGGCTGGGATAAGTGAAATCCGTGCGAAATGGGAGCTTTAGCCCTCTAGCCCATAGCGTGAAGGCCGCCATCGACATGGATGATCTCGCCTGTTGTCTTTGGAAACCAATCGCTCAAGAGCGCAACAGCGCCTTTAGCTGCTGGAACTGGATCTTCAATATCCCAGAAGAGTGGACTGCGCGTATTCCACACATTTTCAAACTCCTGGAAACCAGGAATAGATTTCGCAGCGATTGTCTTTATCGGACCTGCTGCGATGAGATTTACACGCACATTGTCTTTACCAAGATCACGAGCTAAGTAACGAGAAGTCGATTCCAGGGCTGCCTTTGCAACACCCATCCAGTCATACTTTGGCCAAGCAACCTGCGCATCAAAGTCGAGCCCGACAACAGATGCTCCATCTTTAAAG
>Ga0214163_1000953_pt1 | contig 13025 bp, 10 predicted proteins | sample LakMenepilimnion_2_FD_153001 | JGI IMG/M metagenome (GOLD analysis project Ga0214163, IMG submission 153001) | Freshwater microbial communities from Lake Mendota, WI - Practice 15JUN2010 epilimnion v4 | ecosystem: Environmental > Aquatic > Freshwater > Lake > Epilimnion/Euphotic zone | place... | reverse complement strand
GACTGGTGGCACATTCACCGCGTGCATACCAACGCCAAAACAATTGCCCAATCAGAACCCGTTGATACCACCGTGGTTGAACTCGCCGCCCTCCTCCATGATATCGCCGATTCAAAGTTTCACAATGGCGATGAAACCATTGGACCAGCAACCGCCAAACACTTCCTCCAAACCCAAGCCCAACCCGCGTTTCCAGAAGCCCTTTCCAACGATCAAATCAATCACATCGTAAAAATCATCGAAAACATCTCCTTCAAAGGAGGCAAAGAAACCGCGGAATTCCACTCTCCCGAATTGGATGTGGTGCAAGACGCAGACAGACTCGATGCGATCGGTGCCATCGGCATCGCACGCACCTTTAACTACGGCGGTTTTACCGGGGCCGAAATTTTCAACCCCAACATCCCCCCCAAATACAACATGAGCAAAGAAGAATACAAAAAAGGTGGGAACCCCAGCATCAACCACTTTTATGAAAAATTGCTCCTGCTCAAAGACCGAATGAATACAACCACGGGAAAAACCATTGCGCTTGAACGCCATGAATTCATGATGTCTTTCCTATGTCATTTTTTCAATGAAACCGGCAACAAACCCCAAGGTTTTGAGTGGCCCCCACAATAATTCATCATCGCAAATCATTCACCTGCGGTGAACGAAACACACGACCCCGAAGACCTCGATAAAATCTTCCATTACTACCAAACGTTGGCGCCCGATGCCCTGCCAGCGCAAAACCGCAATGGGAAGGTTTTGGCAACGAAATGAAAACCATCAACAACGAACTCGCCCGCGAAAGCATGGGCCTACTGATTTGTGCCGTGATCCTATTCTTGCAATTTGGTTTCAAACAATTGGCCAAAAAACGAGCATCCCAACAAATCCTTCACTAAATCATCGCTTCCGGCATTCGCAGTACATGCCATTGCCATCCGTCAAAGTACTTGATTGATCCAAGCCTTTCAAAATCAACAACAAAACCAACGAAATCGGAGCTACAACCACGCCCAGTGTAACCAATGGCCATCGGCCCGAACCCAACAACATTGTTGTCATGGACCAAATTTCATGCCCCCAACGACCCAATTTCCCGTAAGCAAAAGTCCGATCAGTTACCTCAAAACCGGCTTCACCCAACATATTCAAAAGCTCAGAGCTCTCAAAAACCGCTTGCCTACCTTGCTGTGATTCATAATGATTAAAATGGTGAAACATCCAACGGTACAATCTGGTCTCAATTTTAAAACCCACCGGCACATACAAAAGCATTGACTTCCCCGACCTTAAAACACGATGCATTTCAGACAAGGTGAATGAAGCATTCTTTACATACGGCAGCACGGCAAAACAAAAAATCAGATCCACAGTTTCATCCCCCAAATCCTTCATTCCATCATCCAAATCAGCGCAAACAAACTCTGTTATCCCAGCACTTTTCTCTGGGCGATGCCCCAAATAATTTCCAAGAAAATTGATCCAAGCCCCATTTCGATCAATACCCAACAGACGACCAAAAGGCGAACTTTTAGCCACAAAAATATAATGTCCGTCACCACAACCCACATCCAAAATCGTCCCAATAACAGTATCGCCATCCAAAACAGCAGCACTCGATTCTCTGGCAATTCTTTTTAAAACTGACTTTACCTTCCGTTTAATCAATCCATTCCTTTGGTATAAAATACGCTGCAGTAAATGCACCCAATGAATGCCACCTTGCCAACGGTGCAGGATTCCTGGAACCGAATGATCAAATGCCTGCGCTACCCATTTCATTTATTGTAAGATTCATCAAAGATAAATATGCAACCAAAGTGTTTTGCTTTATTTTCGCAATGCATGAAACTCTTGTCGATTTCCATGATACTCACCCTTTTGCCTTGGATTACAAACCCCGAGGTGCCCTGGAATGTATCAAAATCAGGCAATGGAGTAAAAGTCTTTACGCGTTCTGTGGCCGGAACACCCTTCAAGGAAATCAAAGCAGAATTGGAATTGAATTGCTCTGTGAATACCGCCGTTGCCTGTCTTACCGATATCCCCTCCTACACCCAGTGGATTTATCAAATGACGGAGGCTCGTATCATCAGGCAAATCAGCAATACCGAATTGGAAGTCTATCAACGCATTAAAACACCATGGCCTCTGGATGATCGAGATGTATGTGGGCACTACCAACTCAAACAAGATCCCCGAACCTTAGACGTTTCACTGATCACTCATTCGGTGCCCAAAGTTCTCCCTGCTCTGCCCGGTGTGGTGCGCGTGCAAAAAAATAGAACCTCCTGGCTCATCAAACCCATCGCCAAGAACAAAAACAAATGTGAGTATTTTCTGATGCTCGATCCCGGTGGAGAAGTTCCGTCTTGGATCATCAATTTGTTCATTTCGGAAGGGCCTTATACCAGCCTGGTAAAGCTAAAACAACGCATCGGCCTGCCCAAATACGCGCAAGCCAAACACCCCTTGATCATCGAAAAATTTCAGTGATCCATCGCCTAAAAACGTTTATTTAGGCAATTACTTCTTCCGAATACGCCCTCACTCTGCGATTCATTACCCAAAACCAAATGGGACAAAACAAGCTCAATACCATCATTCCTGGATACCCCGTAGGCATCTGAGGTGCGTGATCTATGGATTCCAAGGTTTGATACTTTTTGTGCGATTTATAATGATGGTCCGAATGCCTACTCAACTCAAACAATATCAATCTTCCCAACAAATGATTGCTATTCCACGAATGCTTGGGTTCAACCAACTCATACTGCCCGTTTAACAACTTCTTACGCATCAATCCGTAATGCTCAATGTAATTGATGGTCTCTAAAAAAACACCACCAATCAATGCCGCAAGCCAAAATGAAAAAGTGACCCACCAACCAAATAAACAGTAAACTGCAAAAACCAATACACCCTGCATCAACTGAAAACGCAACATTTCATTGCGATACCCAAAAACCCACCATCCATTGCGACGCATCCGCTCATTTTCTATGCGCCATGCCGACAGCCATGTCTGCAACATTGAACGAAACCAAAATAAATAAACGGTTTCATTCAGTCGAGCCGTTGATGGATCCTCAGGAGTGCCAACATGTTTGTGATGTCCGCGGTTGTGTTCGATATAAAAGTGTGTATACAAAGAACTCAACAACAATGTCTTGGCTAAAAACCGTTCCATTTTCTTGGAGCGATGTCCCAGCTCATGGGCTACGTTTATTCCAAAACTGCCACACAAAATACCCATCGCCATTACCTTGCCAAACCACTCCCAAACAGTGAGGGTTGATTCTGTTCCACGCATGGAGAAACAAAACCATACAACAAAAACCCATTGCACTGGAACAATGATATAAAGCATGTAATCATACAATTTGTCATTCGCTCTCAAGGCCAACGACCCCTCATCCAATTTGGAATTACTCACACCCAAGAGCAATTCCAAAATCGGAATGCCCATAAACACAAAAACTACCGCAAACCAAGACCACAAATCATTGTGCAAAAAAGAAATAGCCACGGCAGCAGCAGGTAAATAGGTGGTGAAATATTTCAAATATCTCATGACTATCAAAGATTGATTCCAAACAAATTTATACCAATGAATTACCAATAACAAATTTGAATAAAACAGAAAAAAGGATACAAAAACTACCTCACTAAAACCAGAAAACACAAAACAGTCTAAAGCTTCAAAGCATACCATCGCGAAATCCCTGCATTAACAATTTGGTAACATACAATTATTGTTAGTTTAACTTCATGTAAACCCAAGGTTAACCATTTTTGCATCGCGTTACAATTACATAACAATAGATTCATTTGTGAAGAACATTATTTTAACCCTAACAACATTTTCAATCGGTATCACTTCGGTTGTTGCAAACAGCTTAGAACCCCTTACCGATTCAACAAAATCGCTAAAAATTGCGGAAAAGCCAACCACAAAGCACTGGTACGAATCATTGCAAATGCGCGGCTACACACAAGTACGCTACAATAGACTCGGTGAAACAAACCCAAACCTTAGATGCGAACAATGTGATAGATATTGGGGCAACAACCAAGGTGTAGGTATCAGAAGAGCACGTTTGATCATCTCCGGTCAAGTTCACCCCCGTGTGTATCTTTACTTCCAAACCGATGCTGCCAACACCGTAGGTACCGGTATGCAATACTTACAAGTGCGCGACATGTATTTTGATTACGGTCTCGACAAAAAAAATGAGTTCCGTTTGCGTTTTGGTCAGAGCAAAGTCCCATTTGGCTTTGAAAACATGCAGAGCAGTCAGAATCGTTTGCCCCTGGACCGCGCAGACGCCACAAACTCTGCCGTTGCAAATGAGCGTGATATGGGATTGTTTTTCATGTGGGCGCCCAGCAAAACACGCAAACTGTACGCAGATCTCATCAAAGAGAACTTGAAAGGTTCAGGCGATTATGGAGTATTTGCTTTTGGATTTTACAATGGCCAAGTAGCCAATAAGCCCGAACTCAACAACAACCGACACGTTGTAACCCGTTTTTCATACCCCATCGCCATAGGCAAGCAGCTCATCGAACCCGGTATCGCAGCCTATAAAGGCGTGTACACTTTGGCATCAGATCAATTGTCGAAAGGCGTAAAATATGCAAAAGCCCCTACTTTGATGAATCAAGTAACGCCAGATGCCAGTTACCTCGACCAAAGGGTTAATGCACAATTTGTGTTGTATCCAAAACCTTTAGGTATCCAGGCCGAATACAACATCGGCGTAGGTCCCCAATTTAATCCAACCACAGACTCTATCGAAACCTTGAAACTTCAAGGTGGATATGCCACAATCTCTTATAAAATCAATACAAAAGAGGGCAGTATCATTCCTTTCACGAGAATCCAAATGTACGAAGGCGGCAAGAAACAAGAATTAGACGCCCGCAGCTACAAAATGAAAGAACTCGAATTGGGTACAGAATGGCAAATCAATAAAAACTTTGAGCTCACAGCGATGTACACCATCTCTGAACGCGAATTCCTTGATTTTGCCAAGCAAACCAATAGCCAAAAAGGACAATTGATCCGAATCCAAGTTCAAATGAACTTCTAGTATGTACTTTCGTGTCTATGGAATACCGCAGACTCGGAAAAACTGGATTGCCCATCTCTGAATTGAGCTTTGGTTCTTGGATTACTTTTGGAAACCAAATCGAAAACAATACATCCGAACGCCTCATGGACATTGCCTATGAGGGAGGGGTGAATTTTTTTGATAACGCAGAAGTTTACGCCGCCGGACAATCAGAGATTGTGATGGGCAACATCCTGAAAAAGAAAAACTGGTCCCGAGATTCCTACATCGTGAGCTCCAAAGTGTTCTTTGGCGCGGGTGCCACCCACCCAACCCAAAAAGGACTTCACAGAAAACACATCGTAGAAGCCTGCAACCAAGCGCTGCAACGCTTACAAGTTGATTACCTTGATCTGTATTTCTGTCATCGCCCCGACAAACAAACACCCATCGAGGAAACCGTTTGGAGCATGCACCAATTGATTCTTTCGGGGAAAATTCTCTACTGGGGAACTTCAGAATGGAGCGCCCAAGAAATCATGGAAGCACACATGGTGGCCCAGCGATACAATTTAATTGGCCCCGTGACCGAACAACCCCAGTACAACATGCTCGTGAGAGACAAAGTAGAAGTTGAATACAGTCAGCTATACAAAACCGTTGGATTGGGAACCACCATTTGGAGTCCATTGGCCTCGGGATTCCTCACCGGAAAATATCTCAACCAACCACCTGCAGAATCTCGCCTAAAGCGCGACGAATTGGGCTGGCTCGCAGATCGTCTACTCCAAGAAAACAACCACAACACGGTAACCAACCTGGTTCAGTTTTCCAAAGAATTGGGTGTTTCCATGCCACAACTCGGCGTAGCGTGGTGCCTAAAAAATCCCAATGTGAGCACAGTCATACTCGGTGCAACCAAGCCCGAACAACTTCAAGAAACCCTCAATGCAACCAACATATTGCCTTTGCTTACCGAAGAGGTCATGAACCACATCGAAAACATCTTGCAAAACAAACCCCAACACCCCCAGTACTAAACAATATCGCACGGTACCATTAAACTTTTTGTTAATTCATCCGTCGCAGCCATTTATGGCACAAGGTTTGCACTTTTCGCGCGGATGAAAAGGAAGGCCTTGTTTCGCGCGGTGATTGTAGCATGTTGGATGCTCACCCCCGCCCTGCAACTTCAAGCCGATCCCATCGCCGATGCACTAAAACTCATCCGTCAGTCAGCAAAATCATCGGTCAAAAAACAAACATTCAAAAAAATCTCTCCCACAGTACCTGTAGAAGCCAGCTTGGCCGTGGCCACGCAACTGCAGTATCAAGAAGCCGCGCTCATTCTCTATAAAAGGCAGTTCACCAAAGACAGTAGCAATCCTGCTTTGCACCACGCGCTTGCGATGCTCCCCAACGAAAAAGAGGCCTATGCACCTTTAGCACATAGTTTCGATGCGATGCGATACTGGGCGAAGTTGCAAACCGACAAGAAAGGGAACCCCATCACAGCGAAGCAATGGGCCAAATACAAACAGAAATACCAACTCACCTACCACAACACCGATACCTTACTTTTTGCTCAAACCAACGAGTTTTGGAACAAACGTGGCAATGCCTCACTAGAACAAGCGCGCACAAATCTGCTGAATCTTCAAGCGGAATCTCAATGGTTGAGCAGCTATCAAGAACAAATACAAGCCCTGGAAATCGCCCATTACAACCAATGGCAAGCCAAACAAAAAAACGGCCCCGATACCAGTGTTAAAGTTGAAAAGTTTGAGTCCATCACCCTCAAAGCCTACCAAAAACGCATCGAAACTCAAAGAGAATTCATTGAACAACTCGAATTTGATTCTCTCATGCAAACCCGAAACATTTCGGCCCTTTCCAAACGCAGAACCCAACTCCTATCCATCAAAAAACCTTCGGCCCAAACCAAATCAATGATCCAACGGGCTGAAGACACCCTCACCCAATGGGAATTTGAACTGGCATCAGTAGAAGACCTCGAAATTGGCTACAAACGCTTCCTCGCAAATTACCCAAAAGCACCCCAAAAAAATGCCGTGCTACAACGCCTCGAAGGCCTCGCCTTTGAACGTGCACAACAACTCAATACCGTTGAAGCCTATGAGCAATTCCTCAAAAACCAATTGCCACCACCGCTGCAACGCACCGACCTAACATTCCGTGCCCAATTCCTGCTTCGCTCCCTCACGGTAAACCCCATTCCCATCGCATACAACAAAGCCACCTCCAACAAAGAAGGCTTCTATTTTGCCGATTCAGCCACCCTCCAACCTTGGATGGAATTGGATTACAAAATGGCTTACCCATACGCACTACATAACCACAGAAATACCTTTGTTGAAAATGGCGCCACCCTCATACCAGGATGTGCACTTGTGATGCGAACCGATACGTTTGGACTCATAGAATTTAGCTATATCACCAAAGACGGCAAGCCATTCACCAAGAACAATTACGAAACCATTTTTCAATTCTCAAGTACGATGGCTTTCGTTCAGCGAGGCGGCAGATGGGGTATACTCACAAACCGAGGCAAAGAATTGCTGCCCTGCAAATTCGAAAACCTTCGCTACGATACAGCCACAAAACGCGGCGCCCTTCAACTGGGGAAAAAATGGGCCCTTTTCAACGAAAGTTGGAAACTGATCACCCCGCCAAAATTTGATGCCATTGGATTTGAAACCTGGGAAAACGAACCCACAGAATCACCCGCAAAACTCTGGATCCGCAATCGCTGTGCCGCCAAAATCAACAACAATTGGGCCCTGATCGATACCCTTGGTAATTCGCTAACGCCCTTCGCCTATGAAAGCATGACATCCCTCCCATTTGGTCGATTCATGGGCAAAATCAACGATGGCTATTGCCTTTGGCGCGATACCATTCAATGCAGCGCGGAATACTCAGAAGCCGTAGATTTTGGCAAACCCTATACCCTAGTGCAACAAAGAGGCTGGGGCATCATCGATACCTTGGGGAAAATTCTCGTCCCACCGATATACGAAAAAGCCCTCCTCGTAGGCAGTACCGTGGCCTTGTTGAAAAACAAAAAATGGAACTACTACTATTCCAAAGGCGAATTCACCCTACCCATCAAAGGCGTCATCGATGACTTTCGCATGCATGGCGATGGTATGGTCTTCGCTCGTCAAAAGAAAAATTGGATCCTGTATCACGCGTATACAAAAACCGTGAGGAAAGTTAAAACCCTCGACCTACAACAACTCACCGATACACTTCTTTTAGAACCCATTGGCAGTCATTGGTTTATCACCCATGCCAATGGAAAAGTACTCCTACCCGATACACTTAAAAGCTTGTCGCGCATCAACGACCATGAATGGTTGGCCACCCGCGGATCCAACAACCCCAATGCAAACAACCTCACAGGATTGCTATGTTTACCTTCGATGCAATGGAGCCTAAAACCCCTGTATCAGGAAATCATCCTGTCACAAAAACCCTCCCAATACATGGTGAAACAAAACGAAAAATGGGGTGTAGTGAACAATTTTGGAGAAACCATCGTGCCCATTTTGTACGATGCCATTACAGATACTGAATTTCCCGGTTATTGGTACGCCCTCAAGGGAGAACAAACCGTTTGGATTGATGCCTCAGGCCGCGAATTGAGCCAGCCCTGATGCTCGATGCATTTGTTCCTTATACCCTTTTGGGATTTCTCTATGCCCGATTTTGGAGAAGCGCAGCCTAAATTTTTGAAGAGTTACCCAAATTCCCAACTCTAGAGCAAACACTTTAACAGGAAATCGACATTCTCCTTCAGGATAATTTCAAAGGGGCGGCCAAATTGGCCGCCCCTTTGCATTATCTTTGCACCCCATTCATTGAAGTAGTTTCTCATGGTCCCGTAGTAGAATGGATACTACGAATGCCTCCGGAGCATTAGATACAGGTTCGATTCCTGTCGGGACCACAAATACCCCATCTATCGAGTAAACTTTCAATTGGGTCTGCACAACTGTTTTCAACGAAAGCATCTACACCAATAATTAAACTAATTCCATCAACTATCTTCGCGTATATGAGTTATCAAACGCGATTTTCTCAATGGTTGATGCACTGGCTCGGCGAAACCGGTGCAAGTCCTCAAACCTGTTATTTCCTCGAACACCTGATACTCGGACTGGGCTTAATCCTCGTGGTTGCCATCATCGATTACATCTCTCGCAACATCATCCTCAACATCGTTGCCCGATACGCCAAACGCAGCAACAATCCCTACGATGATATCCTCGTCGAAATGCGGGTATTCAAACACCTGGCACATGTGGTTCCCGCATTGGTCGCCAAAGAAGGCCTAACCTTTGTCTTTCAAGACTATGCCACCCTGATATCGCCCCTGCAAAAACTGGTTGATATTTACATCATCATCGCCATCATCTTCTTTGTTCAAGCCGTTCTGAGAGCCATAAAAACCTTGTTGCTCAATTCCGAAGACTTCAAAGACAAACCCATTGGCTCCTACACCCAACTGCTCAACATCATCAACTATTTAGTTGGTATTCTCTTTATCGTGAGTCACGTAACCGATAAGCCCCTTTGGACACTCCTTACAGCCTTCGGTGCGCTGTCGGCACTCATCATACTTACCTTCCGCGATACCATCCTTGGCCTGGTCGCATCCATCCAAATTTCGGGCAACGACATTGTTCGAATCGATGACTGGATCGAAGTCCCCAAATACGGCGCCGATGGCCATGTGGTAGAAATCAACCTCACCACCATCAAAGTGAAAAACTGGGACAACACCGTAACAACCATCCCCACATATGTGCTGATCAACGACGCATTCAAAAACTGGAGAGGCATGGAAGAAAGTGAAGGCCGAAGGATGAAACGATCCGTGAACATCAAAATTTCGAGCATCAAATTTTGTACCCCCGAAATTTTAGAACATTTCAAAAAAATTGATCTCATTCGCGATTATGTTACCCAAAAAGAGTCTGAAATCAACCAATATAACGCCGAACACAAAATCAATAAATCTGTTTTGGCCAATGGCAGAAACCTCACCAATGTGGGCATTTTTAGGGAATATCTCAGCAATTACATACAAAAACACCCCAAAGTAAACAAAGAACTCATCATGATGGTGAGACAATTGCCCCCAACAGACAAAGGACTTCCACTCGAAATATACTGTTTCACCCTCGATAAAGAATGGGTGGATCACGAAACCATCGCCGCAGATATCTTCGATCACGTCTTGGCCACCATACCCAGTTTCGATTTGGAGATTTTCGAAGGCCCAACCGGTAAGGATTTCCAAGCCGCCATCAGTGCCAAATAATAGGGATTTTCGTATCTTTGATACATGGTGATTCGATTGCCCAAATGGCTCATTCTGTGTGTTTCTGCTCTCCTCCTCAGTCAAGGCAACAAAGTTGTTGACAACCTCTTTGAATACTCCAAAAACATCGAAATTTTCACCGCCCTCTACAAAGAACTGGGTACCACCTATGTAGACGAGGTAGAACCCGGAAAGCTCATGAAAACCGGGATCGATGCCATGCTCAAATCCCTTGATCCCTACACCAATTTCTTCTCAGAATACCAAGCCGAAGAAGCCCTCATGGAACGCCAAGGCCAATACGGTGGCGTAGGCTGTAAAATCACCATCCGAAATCACTTCCCCACAGTTGATCTTATCGAAGAAGGATATGCATTTGATTTGGCCGATGTGAGACTGGGCGATCAAATCACACACATCAACCAATTGTCTCTCAAAGACAAATCCACCGAAGAACTGCTCACCCTAGTGAGAGGCGCACCCAATACCTCCTTTAAACTCTCCCTCAAACGAAATGGACTTGCCCTTGAAAAAACCATCACCCGCATGGCCATCAAATCCAATTCCGTATCATACAGTGGATTGTTTCAAGGAAACATCGCCTACATCAAACTAGAAGAATTTGAGCAAAATGCCTCCAAAGAAATCGAATCTTCCCTCAAAAAAATGATGGAACAAACCCAAGTAAAAGGCATTATCCTCGACCTGCGCGACAATGGAGGTGGACTGCTCAATGAAGCCGTTCAAATCGTTGGACTTTTTGTGGGAGAAAACAAATCTGTGGTTACCCTAAAAGGGCAAAATGTAACAGGGCCCACCAATTGGTTCACCCCAAACAAAGCCATCGCCCCAAACTTGCCCCTGGTTGTGCTTGTGAATGAAAGATCCGCCTCTGCGTCGGAAGTGGTCAGCGGCAGCCTGCAAGACATGGATCGCGCTGTGGTCATGGGTCAAACATCCTTCGGTAAAGGCCTTGTGCAAAATTATGTGAGCCTTCCCTACCGAACCCAAATGAAACTAACCACCGCGAAATATTATACCCCCAGTGGCAGATGCATTCAAAAATTGCAATACAACAACCGCGATGAAGCCGGACAAGCGAAATCACTCAATAAAGACCAAAAACGGAAATTCAAAACCGCCAATGGCAGAACGGTGTATGAAGGTGGCGGTATCGACCCCGATAAATTCCTCGACCCCTACCAAGGTATCGCCGTGCTAAAATGGTTAGAAAAAGAATGGATCCTTTTCGATTGGGCCAATGAGCAATACAATGCCAAACCAGACACCCTGTTTCAGGCCGTTACCGATCAACAATTCAATCAATTCCTGGCCTTTGCCATCAATAAAAGTGAGCTCGCACTTCAAACAAAATTCAAACAATCACTGGGTTCGATGTACGATGACACCCTCTTTATCCAAAAAATGAGCGGGCTACAAATCAACAACAACACATTGTCAGCCAACCTGAAAGCCGATATTCTTGCACACAAAGAAGTGATCAAACGCATGCTCAACAAAGAAATGATGCAACGCAAATTGAAGAAAATGCAGTTTTTCAAACAGTGGCTAGAATACGATACCGAAACCAAAGAAGCCGCCAACTTATTGTTCAATTCATCTGAGTACCAGCAATTGTTGAGTCCCCCAAAATGACCATTGAACCCAACATAACCATCATATTTTCTTTCCTCATACTACTGTTGTGTGGATCAATTGGTGGTTTCCTTGCAGGCCTTTTGGGTGTGGGCGGCGGCATGTTGTTTATTCCTGTAATTCACGAATATCTCAACGGTTATAGCCTCACCACAGACGAAATTGTAAAATATACCCTGGGAAATTCCATCGCACTCGTTTTCATTTCTGGCGTTTCTGGCACATTTCGTCAAATAAAAATGGGCACTTGGGATTGGAAACAAAGTCTGCAAATAGGGATTCCGGGCGCCCTCAGTTCCTTGGCAATGTCGTATGCAATTACTCATGGAGATTGGTACAACAAACAACGATTCCAAACCGTTTTTCTGGGCTTCCTTCTGCTAAGCATCGGCAACATGATTTTCGGCAAATCCAAAGCCAAAAAAACCAACAGCCCGAGCAACACAAACGTTGAACTCAACGAAAAACAAACACACTTTTCCCCAACGGCCAAAAACCTAAAAACCATTTTACTGCCCACATTGGTCGGTATTTTGGCGGGTACTGTGGTTTCGCTCAGTGGCCTAGGTGGCGGGATCATCATGGTGCCCCTGTTCCGAATGCTCCTGAAAAAGCCCATGCACCAAGCCACTTCACTGTCATTAAGCATTGTACCCATTCTATCCATATCTTCACTTCTCCAATACACCATCTCACAGCCCATTCAACCCATCAACCCGCTTCAAACCGGTTATTTGCTTTGGATTATCCTCATTCCCATGATGGCCGGTGTAATGTTTTTCTCATCTTTCGGACAGAAAACAGCACCGCGCGTGCCCGTTCTTTGGCTCCGCGTTATATTTGCAGTATTATCATCAATCATTCTTGTAAAAACCCTCATAGAAATCAATTCATGAAACGCAATTCGCTCATATTAATTGGATTAACCCTCGGTCTCAACGCATTCGCGCAAAGCAACGAACCCACCG
>Ga0214163_1000952_pt1 | contig 13032 bp, 10 predicted proteins | sample LakMenepilimnion_2_FD_153001 | JGI IMG/M metagenome (GOLD analysis project Ga0214163, IMG submission 153001) | Freshwater microbial communities from Lake Mendota, WI - Practice 15JUN2010 epilimnion v4 | ecosystem: Environmental > Aquatic > Freshwater > Lake > Epilimnion/Euphotic zone | place... | reverse complement strand
GAGGGCATAGGCCTGCTCCGTTGCGTCATCGATGTAACGCAAAGAATTATTGCCTGATGCCAGTTGGTATAATGTTATCATATTAAATGATCATTCCGCCGTCTACCCCTATCACCTGTCCGGTGACATAGGCAGACAGATCAGAGGCCAGGAAAAGGGCAACTTTGGCAACATCTTCGGGCTTGCCAATCCGCCTCATTCCAATGGCCTGTAAATTTTTTTCATAAAACTTAGGATCCATATTCTTGGTCATATCGGTATCAATAAATCCTGGCGCGATGGCATTTACGCGCACATTCAGTGATGCCAGCTCCTTGCTCAAAGATTTGGTAAAACCGATGATAGCCGTTTTGCTGGATCCATAAATAGTCTGGCCGAGATTTCCATTGGTCCCGATTATTGAAGTCATGTTGATGACTGATCCTCCACGTTTGCGCAGAAAACTTTTCAGTGCATACTGGGTGGGAAGAATGGTACCATACACATTGGTTTCGTAAATATCCCTGATCAGTTCCGGCTTCACCATCTGTAAGGTTGCATCTTTCATGATGCCGGCGTTATTAACGATGCAATCAATGTAGATCTTCTGCGCAGACAATGCTTCAAACACCTGTCTGATACTGTCGATCTCGCGTACATCCATCGTGTAGACCAGGTGACCATCAGCATGTGGCAGAAGCGTGGCAGTTAATGTTTCCAAAGCTTCCACATTCCTACCGGTAAGCACCAGCCGCGCACCTTCATTGGCAAACAGTTCGGCGATAGCCCTGCCGATGCCTTTGGCTGCCCCGGTGATCAGTACAATTTTGTTCTGTAACATCATGATCAAAAGCTTATTCCCTGCTTACCTAAAATGTCCATGGCCTTGGCTACTGAACTCATATCTATCACATCATCTGTTGCAATGGATACACCAAAATCTTCTTCGAGCTGGCTGATCAGTACCATGTGCGAAATAGAATCCCACTCTGGAATACCCTGGTAGGCCAGTTCCTCGGTTACGGATTCAACAGGAATGTTCAGTGCTGCAGCGAAGCTTTCAAACAGTTTTACTTTGTTACTCATTATGCTTGCGGTTTAAAAAATGATTCATTTACGATCAGCTCTGCCAGTGCTGCCGAGCTGATGAACTCAGCATCTGGCCATTGCCTTATGATCTGTTGCAAAAGTTGCTTCAATGAAGCCAGGTTCTTTTCCCGGTTCTGTGGGTCGATGGAACCGATGTAGTTGAGCCGATGGCTTCCGATGATCGCAGGTTTCTGCCAACGAAAAGCGGTCTGTATCCTGGACATTGCCTCATCTACCCAATTCAGTTTCGGATCCAATGAAGGCTCAAAAAATACGTTACGAATGGTATATGCCATTCCGTTCTTCTTCTCTCCTATAAAGTGCTTCGTCAACACATGCTTCCCTTCACCCACTGGCCTGATCTGGTTAAGGATGCCCTGCATAACTACCACACCTTCACCCTGCAGTACCTGCTCAACTGTGTCATCCCAGATATAACAATTGGCAATAAAGGTCCGGGAGCCATATCCCGTCAGGCGTTGAAACAACGAATGACCGGTTTCCAGCACCTCTTTCTTCGCAAGCCGCTCTGTCTCATCCTGGTGATCCATGCCTTCCATATACGCAAAACGCATCTTGGAGGGTACTGAACTAATGCTGATCATCTGATGAGTAAAAGCCTTATGCAACATTTCATCCCCAGCTGCCAGGTTAGCCATCCAACGCATCACATGCAGGTGTTCCCGGCCATGATACTGTGGCACAAAGATTCCATCTGCAATACCCTGCTTCCACAAACCATACACCTGTTCCCGACCACTATAACGGGTAAGGGTAGTTGTAAATGGCTCATAATGATATGCCTGAAAATTACCGGCCTTAATTTTCTCGAAATCAGGATTGGCCACTACAGCATTAGCAGTTACTACCGCCGGATTTCCCTTGCCGTCTTGTACCGATTTCAGCACTGAAAACAACTGTTGAAGATCCTCGTCTGATTCCAATGAATCGTATTTCAAATATGGATCTGTCTCCGGATGCAGGCCATCTGCCTTCAATTGTTCAAATACTGCACGGGAGGGCATACGAATGCTGCCCCAATCATCTGATTCGATCACCACCAATTTCCGGGGTGTGCGCATCCCGCGGATATTGATAAAATTTCTCGCTATCGTTTTCTTCAATAACATTATCGTTGTTCAATCAATTCGCCTAACCTTGATGATGTGATGAACTCAACTTCTGGCCATTTCGACCTGATTTTCCTGAGCAGGCTGTCTAACTGTGCCAACCCATTCACCCGGTTGCCCGGATTCAGTGCGCCGATATAATTCACACGATGGCTGCTGATCACTGCCGGCTTACCCCAGGCAAACGCGATGCGGATCTCATTCATACAGCTGTCTACCCAGTCTTTACCACCGATGTTTGGTTCAAACACACAGTTGCGTGTGATGTAGTATTGCCCGTGCTTATTTTTTTGCCCCATGTAGTGAAAGCAACGCCTGGTTTTGCCCTCCCCGAGTACCTCTAGCTGAATTTTGGGGGAAGACATATACTTCACTCCGGCTGCAGCTGCGGCTTCGTCCAGTGAATTGTTATAGGGTCCGTTAGGGGGTACGAAAAATGTGGCCTTATAGCCAAACAACTCTTCAAACAATGCCAGTCCGGATCTGATCACTTCTGCCTGCACTTTGAGATCTTCAGCAAATTCAAGATCAAACGCAGCTTGGTACCGAAGGCCATGCCTATGCGTATTGTTATAACCCCAGCAACTATGATCAAAAGCCAAACGCACCTCCTTTTCGCCGGATTGTAATGCCCGCATCCAGGCGGCCACGTTAAGATGTTCTCTGCCGTGAAACTGCGGCACAAAAAGCCCTTTCGCAAGGCCTTCCTTCCACAAGTCAAATACCCCTTCATGGCCATAACGGCTAAGCGTAACCGGGAATGGTTCATATGCATAGCTGCTGAATCCATTCTCCCTGATCTTATCGAAATCCGGATTAGCCACAATGGCAACTGCCGTAATCACCGGATTTGCACCGTTGCTGTCTACGTGCTTGCTTAGCACCTCATACAATGCAGCCAGGTCTTCACTGGTTGCAAGCGTATCGTTTTGGTTATATCGCCCAAAGTCTTCGGAATCCATATCAAGCCCGGCTTTACGCATGGATTCACAGGCCGCCAATGAAGGCATCCGCACACTTCCCCAGTCATCAGATTCTATCACCACCAGCTTTCGATCAGTTCGCCAACCAGGGATGTTTGATAAATTTTTATTCAGCTTTCCGGCAAGGTTACCAATCACGCCCATCATCAATGATTTAGGGATTTACAAAAATCGGCAAGTCGTTTTCCAAGTATCGTATAATCAAACTCTTCTTCCGCAACCTTCCTACCAGCAGCACCGAGTTTGTCTGCCAGTGCCGGATTCTTTAGAAGTCTCAGCATAGCTTCACTGATCTGCGCTATGTTCCCGGGCTCTACAATCAAGGCTGTTTCATTGCTTTTCAGGAACAGACCCATATCGCCCACCTTTGAAGTAATCGCCGGCCTTGAAAAAGCCAGATATTCGCCAAGTTTTGTAGGAAAATTATTCCTGTTCTGCTCATTGTCAGGTTTGGGTAACACAAGAAAAAGGCAGTTCTTTTGTAACGTCTTTAATTTGTCTTCCGAAACGAATCCCAAGAAGTGTACATTGCCCTGTAGGTTATGATCGTCTACAGCTTTGTTTATTTCATCCCATACACCGGGAGGAGCAACTTTACTTCCAGTCAGGTAGAAATAGAGTTTTTTATCAAAATGTTCATTAACTATTGCAAATGCCTTGAATAAGTCAATGATCCCGTCCTTCTGCTGGCTTAAAGCGCCAGAGTGAATAATGTAGGGATAAGGTGGAATTTCAGCAGGAAGCTCTTCAAACGGCTCCTGTACGTCAATGATGATCGGCAGCCTAACAATCTTTGCAGACGCTTTCATTTGTCCGCTTATGTAATGACGTAATGGTTCAGAAATAACCACAAATCCGTCAAAATACTTCATGGACCATTTCGTTAGCAACATGCCTAAGGCCTTTATCGGTTTCAGTTCAAGCAGTCGGCTGGTATATACTGTTCCCGGTTTTTCGTTCAGCTCATACAATAATTTTCGTCTACCATCGCCATACCAAATGCCCAACAAGAAGTATGTGAACCAATTAAATCCTCCCACAAGAATGATATCTGACTCACTAAGCACTGCATGGTACTGCGCCTTTGCCTGGAACGGAATAAGGAAAGGGTTAGAGTATGCGGTCAACACAGAACCAGCTTCACGGTGTACAGCAACTATCCGGGCGTCCACGCCATCATGTTGAAGACCACGCACGTAAAGACTCAAGCGTTTCGACATAGGGTCGGGACTTGGATGTTTCCCGTTATATAGTACTGTCACTTTCATAAAGTACGGATAGGGTTGATTAGTTCGTGATACTTCTGATCACAACGCAAGGATTACCGGCTGCAATGACATTTGCAGGAATATCCTTAGTCACAATGCTTCCTGCACCTATCAGGCTGTTCTTTCCAATTTTTACGCCTTTCATTACTGTTACATTCACACCTAACCAAACATGGTCTTCAATCACGATAGCCTTTGGCCTAGATGATCTTGGATCTTCTGCATGCCAGTCTCCGTCTGTAATCAACGTATTTGCTCCACACTTAACGTGATCACCAATGGTTATGGACGAAAAACAACCGATGACGGTTCCACTGAATCCACAATTATCTCCAATACTTATCTTACTACCAGGCTCAAGTGCACTTACAATACAGGGCCTGTTGATACCAATCAGGTTAGAAGTAGGTGCAGACCTAAAACAATTTCTGCTTCCAATCTTAATGGTAGCAGTCCTGGCCTTCTTGAACTTAGTGAGACCATAAAAAACAGTACTACCGCCAATAGCAATACCGCGAAGTTTTGCAATTGGAACAACCCATGCTGTACTTAAACCAGAATGAATAAGCCAGTATAATTTATCTAGAACATTGTAAACACTATTTAAAAAAATAGTCATAATGCTAACAGTGTTTTATAAGCCTTTAAAACCTGTTCAACTACACGTTTCGGATCATGTCTGAAAAGAGCTTTCTCCCTGGCTTTATCCGCCATCTCCAATGCTCTTTGATAATTGCTCGATGTTTCCATAATTGCTCCAGCCATGGCCCAGGGTTCTCCAGGTTGAATGAGTAGCCCCTCCTTTCCGTCAGCCAATATTGACGGAGTTCCTCCTGTATTGGCAGCTACACAGGGCATTCCCATAATCATTGCCTCACATAAACTATTCGGGCTGTTTTCAATTGCCGAGGGCAATAGAAACATATCCGCCTCCATCATCTTCTCCACCAATTTATCCGCATTCAGCCTTCCCAGCAAATGCACATTATCCTGCGCAAAACCGTCTCGCTGCTTTTGCACAACACGCACTACTGTACTTTCTTCTCCAATGCCTGCAATCTGCCAACGAAAATCAAATCCAGCCTTACGTAACAACCGCGCGGCTTCAACCAATGTTGTAAATCCTTTAACCAGGCTGTCGCTGCTTGTAGTATGTATCACAAATGGCTGCCGTTCATTCCTTGCTTTCCAACGAAGGGAATAAAATCTTTCGCGAAGAATCTCATCACCATGAAAATAATCAGAACCTGGAGACATCACAGAACATACCCTTCTATCCCAGTCTGTCCGCCCCATGAATGATTTCATTTTAGCCATGTATTTGGTCTCACGTTCGCCCATCTTCCAGAGCAGTTTAGACATATGCCTGGGGCTCTGCGCAAATACTCGTTCCTTCAGGGATTTACCGTGATTACCAACCCTAACCCTCATTTCCCTCTCATACCCTTGCCGCATAACGTAAGCATAAGGTGCTATTATCCCTTGAATTGAGGTAAGTACTGGAACATCCACAGATGACAGTATTGTACCAAAGGCGTTCTCTGTACCATGAATATGTATCAGGTCTGGTTGAACACGATCCACAATATCCAAATATGCTTTCTTATCCTGTTCATCAATTATATGCGGCCAGAAAATATTCTTAAGATTGCTGGTTCTTATGCTATTTGCTGGAATTACATGATATGTGGTTCTACCATGAACAAAAGATTCTTCGTGCCAATTAGCATAAAATGCTACGTGCAAATCTACAATCTGCTGCATATGAACATCCAGCGCTTCCAGCCATCCGCCACCGATAGTTGATCCCTGCATATAAGAAGCACCGTTACAAGGCGTATTCGTAAACCAAAGAACTTTCAAAGCTTAAACATTTAATATGAGCTTAACTTCTTCATCCGAAAGTTTCCTTAACTCCGAAGAATTACAGAGCACAACACAAATCCAAACCACAACGTACTCTGAGCTGAAAACAGGCAGGTTGAACGCAACCATAATAACAAGATGAAGAACCAATATTGTAGCGAAGGACTTCACGAGGTAATTTCTTGACCTGAAAAAAGCCAGGAATGCAGACCAAAGGAAGATCAGCACCATTAGCAGCAAATAGAGCCCCCCAGCCTTTAAAAGAGTGAACAGGTATCCATTTTCTATGATATTGCCAACGCCACCTTCCTCTTCATTCATACTCCGGAGCACGGTGCCATCTAAACCACGTCCCCATATCCAGTCACCTGCCACTGTTCCGAAATCGGCAAAAAAATCAATAAGTATAGACCCGCGTGTCTCATCCCAGGCATCTGAATCAAAACCGCGTTGAAAAATATAAAGGTTATCTTTAAGGAACCCCAGTGCAAAGATGAAGGCCATAACGGAACCGAGCACCAGGACAAAAGCCCTGACTTTTTTCTTAATTGATACAACTCGATTTAGCGACATTAGTGCATAATACGCTGCAAGAAGAAATACGATGTCCAGCACATAACCTCGTCTGCCATAGATAGACCCTATCACCACCAGCAGCAGAAAATACAGAAGCAACAGATTCCTTTGCCATTTCTGCGCAATCAGATAATTCATATTTAGGAGTACCAAGGGTAGTCCAAAGTTAAACATGTGCATCCGAAACAGATGCTCTTGCCAAAGGTCCTGGTTCATCATCGCCAGAACGCTTAACTGAACCAATAACAATACAGGTAAAAACTTAAGACTAAATGACATTACATATTTAAACCATCTGATATCAAATCTTATCATTAGAATGAATACTGGGAAGAAAAATGGCATTACATAATACTTGGCCGCCAGTACAAACTGTAGGTACCTCGTTTCAAATCGAAAACTTTGGGCTACCAGGATCAGACTGTAAATTGAAAAAATCAATATCGCCGGGGCCAATCCTCCATAGTACTTAAGGGTTAGCGGCCGCCTTAGCAACATATAAAACATGCTAAATAAAAAAAATAATGCAAGTACATACTTTACAACCTGCGGTACACCTCCATAGTACTCTTCCACCAGCATCACCCAGCTATGAATCTTCAGCCCGAGCAGGGACCATGTAAAAAGCTTCTGGGAAAGCGTTGGTTCAAGCGCCCTTCTTGTGGCCAGAAGTTCTTCATACTGAGTTGCTATGGAAGCTGAAGTCACCATGGGATCAGGCAGATTGAAGTGTTTTACGCAAAACCGGGGCCTGTGCCAGAAGGCCTAAAACGTTTGCCGTCACCATTGCCAGTGGAATAGATACTACACTATGAAAAATCCATGTATAAAAGTAGCAACACGCTGCAAAAGTCAGTATAGTCAGAGGTGCCGTAATGACAAGTATCCTCACGTTCCCGGTACTATTAAGAAATACTGAAAATGGATTAACGAGTATATAGCTAAGCGCGTACAAACCTACACCTACAGACAGTGCAAAAGGTATTTCCACTCTGCTGCCAATCCAAACCCTGTAGATCAGCCCAGACATTATGATCATCAAAACCACTCCACCCGAGATCAACCAGGAAACCTTCTTCATGTAGGATAGCATTTTGCTAATCCACAACCTGTCATTGCGTGCAAATGCCTGGGTAACCAATGGACCAACCGGGGATGTGATAAGCGCAACCACAGTCATAGGAAAATTAAAAATGGTTGATGCAATATTATACTGCGTAACTTCTTTAGGACTAAAAAATCGCATAATCACAAAGGGCATACTGGCATACAATATGGTTGCTGTGATTTGAATAATAAAAAACTGCCAGCTGAGTTTGAACAAATTGCCTGAATTGCGAAAATCTATACTACTGAAGGATGGACGCATGAAACTATACTTCCCGGAGAATACGTAAATACTATAAAACAGATACACCAACAAAGGAACGCCCGTTATAATGGTAGCTAATAGAACAAGATTTCCTTTCAAGGCGTAAAGCTTTGCTAGCCAAAGCAGTAAAAGACATATGACATTGATCACCAGTTGAATAACTCCTCCCATAACGGAGTTGCCATCTGCCGCATATACAATTGTAACTGTTTGCAAAATGAATCCTAGGAGGATGAAGCTTATGGAAATAGACGTAAGCATCCTTAACTCAGCAGCCGGAATTTCCTGAGCTTTTAGAACGCCCTTCCAGTCAATCATGGCATTCAGCGGCAGCATCACCAGAAGTATCGACACAAAAATGGCAATAAGTATTGCGTACGATGTGCTAACGAGCATCTTTGCCTGATCTTTTCTCTCCAGTGCCAAAGCTTCCGCCAGCCTATTCCTCAGCCCATTACCGAGGCCTACGTCAAATATTCTTATCCAGTTGATAATGCTTATGAGGGTTACCCAGATGCCATATTTTTCCTCACTCAGATAGTCTAGTAAAAGAGGAATGTAAAGAAGGGTTATAACAATACCGAACACACGTACCAAAGCAGAACCTGCTAACTGTTGTATATACTTTCCCGTCAACCCACCATACTGCGGTAAAAAACGCTTCAGCTTATTGAATTTCATACCTAGTTCTCACTGAGTTTTTTCTTTAATCTGCCGTTGTGAAAAAGCTCCTTCAGGGAACGGAACAAATGAAGTAATGACATTCCCACACTACCGTAAGAATAAGCAATTGTACCCTCTGTCCAGATAAACTCCTGCTTCCTTTCGCTCGCCACTAATGCTTTTACGATAGTTTTCATTGTCCTACCGAAAGTTAGCTTTGCCACCAAGGGAATAGGATCATCCACGCCATTATCCACCATGAAATCATGGAAAAGTCTTGCCTGCTGTCTGGTTGGTCTGGTGATGAGCATCGACACAGATTTGTATCCACAATTTCGAAGAAGCACTTCGGGATCATAAATTAGGTTCTCAAACTTGGCATATTCTTCAGCAAACTGTTTCAACAACCTCAGGTGTAATCCAACATGGCCTGAAAAATCCTTAAGCGCTGCTTTCGAAGCCTCAAAAACGGGTTCAATATGATCTCCTTTTCGTTCAAAACCGATCGTACTTTGCTGGCCATTCATAGCAAAAAACTGCTCCAGTATCAGCAAAAATGCATGTTTCAGCAAGTTCTTGTTACATTCTTCACCATAAAATTCCTCTGGATAAAATGCAGCAGCATATTGCCCTCCTTCGCGGATGCTGACCCTTTCATCAAACACCCCAAAGAAATAGCCAAACACAGTTGCGGGCTCAAGAACCACATTGATAGCCTGATGACAAAATCTGGACCAACCAATGTCTACGATGGCAGCCTTGTCCCCGGATAGCATTCCCTCCTGACGGAAAAAATCTCTAACCAGTTTCCGATGGTCTTCCACTCTCCTCATCAGAATATTCCGACTGGAAGCGTCAGATAAAACATCCAGAAACAGTTCGTATGATTTCTTATCCATCGGAGCGTCAAGAAAAGTCTCAGACAGCTCTCTTGATTTCAAAGCTTCTGCAATCATGGACACATCTGCATTGAACCGCAGCAGCATTTGTCTGGGTGTTTTACCAAAGGATTCAGATAATATCCATCGCAACTCGTCCCTTGAGCCTTCCTTTAATCCTGCTAAATAAAATGCCCTTCGGGATCCATACAAATAGTGTAATTCAATACCTGGATAGTTTACCGAAAGTTTTTTTGCAATCTCATGAAGCATGTAACCATCCCTTGCTACAAAATAGAGTTTCCTGATTCCTTTTGCCTTGGCATCCCGCATCAACCAATCTACAAAAGGTATAAACACAGGTGCGATAGCATTCAGGACAAGAGACGTATGAACATCCGGTTTTTCTGAAAGTCGTATAGACCTGGAAATACCAGACAACAAATAAACTTCCATGGGATGCCGGACTGAAAAAGCTTCGTTGCTCCACTTAAATTCAAAATCATTAAATCCGGTATCCAATAAATGAGCATTGATCCCTTTTCTTTTTGCAGCATTCAAATCTGCATATTGATTATCTCCATAGTGACTGATATCACTGAACCTGACTCCTTCTTTCTCCCTTACATGATCAAACAGTCTACCTGATATCTTTGTAAGTCCGATTTCGCCGGAAACATATAGTCCATCCCCATCATTCCAGAAACCATATTTTCTGAGCTGGCCTCGGATGAAATCTGCCGGAAGATAATTATCCGTAACATAAATGATCCTTTTCCCTACACTACGTTCCTTATTCAGAAACTGTAGCGTTGAAAGCACGGGCCGCAAAACTTCGGATTCCACCTGTAGCTCCATATCGATAAGGGCGGTGCAATCTGCATCTTTAAATGGACAGTTGAAATGACGATAGATCTCTTCCATCGTCACATCTTCTATACCAGTCGGGGCCATCAGTTTGGCGGCTTTTTCGGCGCGCACCCTGGCATTCACAAATTCATACAGTTCTGCCCTGCCTGCCTTTGGTCCGAGGATCTTGCTTGCCATCAGGTAAAACACACTTGATGGCAAGCCAGTACATCTTACAAGACAGGTATCAAAAATATCGAGCGATATTATCTTGTTTTTAATCATTATTCTTGGAATCAACTATCATTTCAAATTGTCATTGTATCCATATCGTTGATTATACGATGACAGTTTAGAATGTTTTATCCCATTGACGACAATACCCATGTTGGGAAGCTTCTTTGTCTCAAATGCATCTTTCACTACAGGATAAAACGATTTCAAAGTCTTACCAACTCGAGTTACATACACAGAAACACTAGCATAGTTCCCAAGAATTTTCGCATCTGTCACCGCACCAATTGGTGGCGAGTCAAAAATGATATAATCGTACTGTTTCCTCAAGGCATCAACCAGTTCTCCCATCCTTGAATCCATAAGCAGTTCTGCAGGGTTTGGAGGAATAGAGCCCTCCGGTAGAATTGTCAATGATGGATAATTGTCCAGTTTTTTGGTAATCTCTTCCAAGCTGGCACTTCCAATAAGGTAGTTTGTAATACCAGGGAATGCACTCACGCCCATCTCTTTTGAAAGACGGGGTCTGCGAAGATCCAAACAAAGTAGTGCTACTTTTTTCCCTGTCAGACTGAGACTGATCGCCAGATTGATGGAAACATACGTTTTTCCTTCGCCAGGCATACTGGAAGTAACAAGGATCACCTTCCGGTCATTGTGCATGCCTAAATATCCGAGATTGGTACGCAGGTCTCTAAATTGTTCAGCCTCAATTGACTGAACACCTTCACCAACAATAATAGATTGTTCCTCTGCACCTTTTTTTCTTTTGACTAAGCCAAGTTCTCCTATAATGGGAGCACCGATATGCCTATCGATTTCTTGTTTATCCTCTAATTGGTTACGCAACATTTCCTTGATTGCAACAAATACAAAAAACGCAAGCAATGCAAGCGGCACTGCAATCAGTAATGTTTGAAATGCAGTTGGCTTCAGCACGCCACCGTAAAGCGGCTTGCGTATGAACTGACTATTGGGAACCGTGCCCGCAACAGCAATAGCTGCTTCCTCCCTTTTTTGCAACAAGAAACTGAATATACCATTCTTAATGGCCTGCTGCCTCGTAATATCAATCAGGCCTTTCTCCTTTTGAGGTATGCTTTTCAGCATGGAGCCGAATCCAGCCTGCTTATTCATGTAAAAGCTTCTCGTAGATATCAGATTTTTGGACAAGTTATTGAGGCCTTCTGTAACAGACGCCCTCAGTCTCCTACTTTGCTCCTCCAAAACTTTAACCCTCGGATTGTCTGGTCCTGAAAGTTGAAGTTCGCTGTTCAATTTAAGTTCAGTCTTATTAAGCTCTCCAATCTGCGTGGAAAGGCTTACATCGCCAACATCCAACATAGCTGGTAATGATCCTGATTCAGCAGGGCCTTTAGACAAGTATGACTTTGCCTTATTCACCATATCAATCTTGACATCCAGTTCTGCCACTTGCTGATCAGTTGCCTGTACACTTTCCAGATAAGCAGCACCCTGCGTAGAGAGATCAACGATTGAATTTGATGATTTGAATTTCTGCAATTCGCTTTCAACACCATTCAATTCTTTCTCCACCTTGGAAAGTCTGGCATCTATAAATTCATAGGTGCTCAGGAACCCTGCTTTCTTGCTTTCAACCGTAATAGCATCGTATACAGAAACAAGGGTCTGCAAGATGTCAACGGCACGTTTAGGGTGGTGGTCATTAAATGTCATGATAATCAGCTCAGAAAGCTTTGTACGTGTGTCTGCTGAAAGCCTTCCGCCAATGCTTTTACGCAATGCATCGATTGGAATAAATGACAATTCAAACTCATCGTTTCCTGCGGCTTTGAAATTCGGATTGTACTCAATCTTGGTTTTACCCCAAGGCATCGCCTGCCACTCACCAATCTTATACGTTTTCCCACCAAGGGAAATTGTTTTATTTCCTGCACTAGTTCTAATATCGAAAGGTCCAGCCGCCGTTAAACTGAGTGGATCTTCTACTGTTATTATAAATGGAGAATCATCGGCATAACGATCTCTTTTAAGAAGGCGTCCCTTAGCCTTTATATCGGCATAAAGCCTTAGTCGTATTATAGTTGCCTCAATAGCATCCGGTGATTTAAGAATCTCCACCTCTTTTTCAAGGGCCACTTTGTCATCCATAAGTGAAATGCT
>Ga0214163_1000948_pt1 | contig 13048 bp, 10 predicted proteins | sample LakMenepilimnion_2_FD_153001 | JGI IMG/M metagenome (GOLD analysis project Ga0214163, IMG submission 153001) | Freshwater microbial communities from Lake Mendota, WI - Practice 15JUN2010 epilimnion v4 | ecosystem: Environmental > Aquatic > Freshwater > Lake > Epilimnion/Euphotic zone | place... | reverse complement strand
AAAGCGCCGAAGCTATTTGATGACATCGACATAGCGAAACCGCAACCGAGTCTACATACCGATATTCCAAGGCTCAGAGCGGGGAACGTCGGCGCACAGTTTTGGTCGGTATTCGTTCCGGTCGATACGATCGCAGCGGGAAACGCATTCCAGACCACCAAAGAACAAATCGATCTCGTTCATCGCATGATCGCCCTTTATCCCGACACCTTTGCACTTGCACTAAACGGTAAGGATGTCGATCGCATCCGCGCAGAAGGCAAGATCGCTTCCCTGATAGGAATGGAAGGTGGACACAGCATCGAAGGATCGATCGGAAAGCTTCGGCAACTGTATGCTGCCGGTGCGCGATACATGACTCTTACCCATAGCGAAACGCTCGAGTGGGCAGACTCCGCAACCGATGTTGCACGCAACGATGGACTGAGTGAGTTCGGCGAAGAAGTCGTCCGCGAAATGAATCGACTTGGAATGCTCGTAGACATCTCGCACGTCTCGCCAGCGACCATGCACGATGCGCTGAGAGTCTCAACAGCCCCCGTGATTTTCTCCCACTCTTCGGCAAGAGCATTAGCAGAACATCCACGCAATGTACCCGATGACGTGCTCGAAGCGTTACCGAAGAACGGTGGAGTCGTCATGATCAATTTCTTCTCGGGATTCGTAGTTCCGGAATCAGCCAAGCAGTTGATGGAACTTGCAGAACTCAGGAAGACGCTCAAAGCAAAGTATCCTGGCGACAAAGAGTCCCAAGAACGGGAGATCAAACAGTGGCAAGTGAAGAATCCTTACCCAGCGGGGAACGCTGAAATATTGATCGATCATATCGAGCATGTCATCAAAGTCGCGGGGATCGATCACGTTGGTTTGGGATCGGACTTCGATGGTGTAACCAAACTTCCCGTCGGCATGGAAGATGTTTCGAAGTATCCGGTGATCACCGAACTATTGTTGCGTCGCGGTTATGACGAAGAGGCGATTCATAAGGTCCTCTACGGCAATGCCCTCCGAGTGCTTCGCGAAGCTACGGAATAGGTCAGAGTCAGGGGTCAGGACGGGGCCTCCACGTGCGTACATCCTCCCCTTCGCCTGCTGGCGGGAGAAGGGGCCGGGGGATGAGGGTGGTGACCGCGCAATGGCAACACGCAACGCTGCGAAAACGCTCAGAAGTATGCCGTGCTCTGAAGCCCCACCGTCTGGCGACGAGTGGCTACGCTCTATGCACCTGACCGCTTGTAGTGACCTCCATACGACCCATACGACCTATACGACCTATACGACCTGTCTGACCTGTCTGACCTGTCTGACCTGTCCGACTGCCCCCCTAACCCCTACTTAGTGTCACAAATCAATACGATCTGCTAATATTCTAACACTCGTCAAAACCACTCGTCATTTATCTAGCTTTGCCATTCCATGACTGCATCTCTTCCCGGGACCACGGAATCCTCATTATCTACCTCGAATACCGCGCCATTCCCTACGCCGACGTCCCCGGCTGAGAAACCGCGCGATCCGAGGCGTCATGATCTCGATGCTCTCAGAGCTTCGGCGATGTTGCTGGGGATCATCTACCACGGGGCGTTGTCGCTCGCGGCTGGGTTTCCTTGGTTCATCCAAGACGCCACAGCTAACAATGAATTAAACGTCTTTCAATCATGGGTGCATGGATTCCGCATGCCGTTGTTCTTCATCGTCAGCGGTTTTTTCACAGCGATGTTATGGAAGAAACGGGGTGCTGCTTCGTTGCTCTCGCATCGCTTCCGAAGGATCTTGCTGCCATGCATTGTTGGTGCCATTACGGTCGTCCCCTTATGCAACGTGGCGATCATGTCCGCAATGATGAACGGTGCAGCAAGACGAGCCGCAGCGGCCAACGCGCAACCTCCGGAAGAGAGCATTTGGGCAGCGATTAGGCAGTCTCGAAGCGACATCGTCGCTCAGCACCTCGAAAAGGGTGTTTCCTGTGAAGCGCTCCATCCTGACTATAAAACGACTCCCCTTTCCTGGGCAACAATTCTCGGCGATTTGCTCAGCGTTCGTGTATTGCTGGAAAAAGGTTGCGATCCGAATAAAGCCAACGAGGATGGAAACACACCGTTGCATTCAGCGATGTTCTTCGGACGCTATGAGATAGCCCAAGCCCTGTTAGATCATCAAGCCGACCCGGCTTTGCGCAACAACAATGGTGAGACGCCGCTCGATTCGCTGCGAGTCGACATCGCTTATGTTCCGATGATCGCTGGATTTTTATCGATGAGCATCGACATGTCCGAAGTTCAAAACGGACGCAAGCTGATCGAAGCGGATGCGAAGCATCGCAATCTGATGGTCCCACCATCAAAACCATCTTCGGGCGTCAACGCAAAAGCTAACCCGTCAGGGAATGCATCAACGAACGAACCTTCTCAATTCGGTCGGCGACTGTCACAGTTCTGGGGATGGTTCTCGACTGCACCTCTCTTCTCGTATTTGTGGTTTCTCTGGTTCCTGTGGTGGCTTGTCGTCGGCTTTGTGATTCTACAAGCAATACTAAAGGCCATCTGGTCGATGATCGGAGGAGGTCGTCCTCTAGATTGGTCTTGGGCTACTACACCAACAACGCTGATCTCGATGGTCTTGCTCACGATGCTGCCGACTTCGCAGATGGCTGGAGGCGGTTTTATCTTCGGACCGGACACGTCTGTCGGGTTGATCCCTGCCCCCCACATATTCTTGTACTACACCATATTTTTCCTTTACGGCGTCGCATATTACTTGTGTGATGATCGCGAAGGGAAACTAGGTCGGTCGTGGCGATGGCTACTGCCTGTTTCGCTGTTTGTTCTGTTTCCTATCGCTCTGGAGTTGACGACGGGAGTGTTCGGATTCCGCGCCCAATGGGGTGATCCGAAATCATTTCGGCTCCTCTCGATCTTGCTGCAGTCGATCTTTGCGTGGTCGATGTCGATCGCCTTTATTGGCGCCTTCCGCAGTTTGCTCACCAACGAGAATTCAACGGTCCGCTATCTCTCCGACTCATCGTACTGGCTGTACGTCGGACACTTGCCTCTCGTCATCGTTTTCCAAACGCTTGTTTCGCATTGGAATATCTCCGCGTGGTTGAAACTCTTGATTATCTCGGGAGGAACCACCGTCATCCTATTGATACTTTACCATTGGGTCGTGCGACCTACGTGGATCGGAACCTTTCTCAATGGCCCTCGCCCCAAAAACAAACAGAAAGGAAAGGATCAAGCAGCAGTACCTACGAGTGCTTGATCGAGTTCCTAACGGGCGACCATGAATACCGACAGGGCACCATATCGCTTAGCGATGTCGTACACACGCAGCGCATCGCCCGCAGGGACGGAATCTTCGGGGTCGACGATGATCGGAACATCGGGCCGCACACTGAGAATCGCTTGAACCTGTCCCTTGAGCGACTCAAGCGAATCTGTTGGATTCCCGTTCCATAGGTAGACAAGGGCACCACCTTCCTGCAAGCGAATATTGATAACGCAATCGCTCAAATCGTCAGCGGGTTGGATTTCAGCAGGAGGCTCTCCCGCCCCTCGCACCGACTGAGCTTCCGCCGAGAGAGCTCCAGGAAGGAGTTTCTCAGGGCGTTGAAACGAAGCGGTTGTAAGGAAGAAAACGAGCAAGAGAAAGACCACATCGATCATCGGGGTCATCATGTTATCGAGCGACGTGCGGCCGCGAGGATTCGTAAAGGTGGTTTTCATCGGCTATCTCTTTCGACTCATCAAATCACTCTCAGTCCTCTCGGTCCCCTCTGCCCTCTCGGTTCTCTCTCTGTGCCTCTGTGCCTCTGTGTTTCAAAAATCCGGTCTCAAAAAACCGACCTCACTGCCCCTCCTCATAAACCCCGAACACTATATTCGAATTACCGGTCAGCGCACATGTCTTGAGAAGCTTCGCGATATTCGCATAAGGCACGGACTTCGCCGTGCGGATACGGATTCGCAATGGTTTATCGGCTGCTTGGCGTGAAGCTTCAAGCAATGCTCCTTGGACTTGGTCGATAGCAAGTTGATTGCCGTAGATTTGGTACACCCCATCGGCGGGTATTTGAATCGTAAGTGTGTTTTGATCCGAGAAATCTGCGGAACCGGCGGTGGCGACCGGCAGGTCCAGCGGCAAGAAGTTCTCTTGGGTCGAGAGGTGGCTACTGACGAGAAAGAAGATGATCAGCAGGAACGTCACATCGATCATTGGAGTGAGATTGATCGAGACCCCGCTGCTACCTCGGTAATTAGGAACTCGCATAGGGAACCTCGATAAAGATCTCAGCCGTTGGGTAACAGGATAGAAAGTCGAGTTGCGGTTACAAAACCTGCAAAACAAGTCGCCACGTCACTCGGAGCGGTGCGAGGCCTGTCTTGATAGTTGCTTCGGTACTTCATCCATCGTACCGAGTTCCCTGCGTTATTACTACCTACATGATTACCTTCAGTTCGATTGCTATCCGTAGGCAGACCAACGGTTTGACTCGGATCCAACGGCTCGTATTCGGGTTGGACTTCTTCGAAGTCAAAGGCGAGCATACCTGTTTCGGGTTGAGCAAATTGCAGGGGGAGAGAAGGTTCGCGATGATCGACCACCGGTAAGTTCACATTCCAGAATTGGCCCTGAGCAAGTTCTTGCGACTGCAATTGGGTAATCGCATTGTAAGCTCGCAAGGCGCTCAGATCCCAATCGCGAGGCCGATCGCGTCGCAAGTACTGCGAAAGAGCGATAGCGCGATACCCCAAGAGGGTCGCTTCGCGGGCACCTGCGACCGTTCCGCTGTAGTGAATATCCACCCCAAGGTTGCCACCTTCATTGACCCCCGAGAGAACCCACCGGGGAGCGATTCGCAGTCCTTTGATCGCTACTCGGACACAATCTGCGGGAGTTCCAGAAACCTTCCACATCTGCTTGCCAACTTCTTCAACCCGAATCGATTCAGCAGTCGACACTCCATGCGAACAGCAACTGCGGACTGAGTCGGGAGCGACAACAGCGACTCGGTTCGCATCACCTACAGCCAAGCATACGGCGCGGTAAAGCGATTGCAGACCTGCCGCATCAATCCCATCATCGTTGGTGATCAGATAGTCGACTAACAAGTCCATCGTGTAAGCGTTTCTCGAGAGGATTCCAAGAGTTGGTCGTAATCGTAGTCTTCCACATCCTCGCCGAGCAACTCAACTTCGTAGTACCCTTCGTATCCATTGCTTTCAATCGTCTGGATCAACGAAGCCATCGGGACACATCCATGTCCAAGCAAACAACGGTTTTGCAATCCGATCGGAGCGGACTTCGCATCGCCACATTGAACTAATCGGATCATCGGCACGATATCAGCAATCCACTCCAAAACCGAAGGATCCTGGGCCATGTGGTAACAATCAAAAACGATCCCTAAGTTGTCCTGCCCAATGGAACTGAGAATCTCAAGCGTCTCAGGAATGCTCGTCAAAAAAGTAAAGTCTTGAGCGCAACCGGAATGCATCGGCTCGATTGCCAACTGCACCCCGAGGGCTTTAGCGCATTCCGCCAATTCGCGAAGAGCCCCGATAAACAGACGTTTCGCATGAGTCTTCGTATGCCCCGAGCGCGATCCGGCCAATACCGTCAAACAGTCAGCTTTCAATTCCGAGGCGACTTCTATCGCATCCAACGCGTCGTGCAGCGATTCGCGAAATGTTCGCCCATCATTGCCGGTGAATCCACCTGCCCAATGAAGTGACGAGACACTCATCCCAAGCTCATCGAGCAACTCCCGCCCCTTAGATTCACCAAAGTCCGATAGCTTCGCTCGCCACACCCCGATCGCGCTATAGCCATGCTCGCGGTAACGGATGCAATCGTCCTCGAAACTCCAACGCAAGGTGGAGAATTCAAGCACCGATAATCGTTCGCACCAAGACTTCCGCATCCACAACTCCAACGCACAGTTAACTCAACACCTAAAACATAACTACTAAGCCGAAGTTGCTACGCTCGTCGTTCGATCTCTCGACCATTCCTATTCCCCTCCTCAAGCCCATCACATGCATTCAAACAGGGAACATCAGGTGTCTGCTCAGAACGGGGCATCAGTATGTCGAGCCTCTGCCAGCACTACAAGATGGGTTCAGAGAATTGGCTCCAAACTCTTTATGCGAGTCGCTCAAAAATTAATCCTCTCCCCAACAAGGCTGCTTAAAAAGCTAGCACACCATCGGCCTTTCGCAGACTTCAAGTATCGATTCTCCATCGTTCTTGGACTGCGCTTTGAAAAACCTCTAAAAATTTCCCGCGTGGTTTGAACGTCCTCGTTTCTAATCAACCAACCCTAAAGGGGGTCGTTGGGAAGAATTCACGCCAAATGAGGTCAGGCCAACGCAAAAGCCCCAAGGCTTAACAATCCTTTTGCGAGCGATTTTTCATCGTCGCATATCGATCTGGCACGAAGCGTGCTTTTGTAGTTGTTCGTTAGGCAAATGCCTGGGTGTGACCACGCAGAGACCCATTGCCCGACGAATCGACTTGAACATCGCGGTGGAACGGGGCCGACTGGAAGAGGGAGAGGACTTTCAGCTGGCTTTGCCCACCGCGATGTTTTTTTATTCCCAGGTTGAACGCTTTCTACGTTTGTTCGGACTCCGGACAATATTGAACTCCTGACAGTTTTGGACTCCTGACAGTAAAATAAAAAGATCTCGACGAAATTTCTTCGCCAAGCTGGCGGCTCTAAGATGCGATTAGTCGGTATTGCGTCCATGTAGCTTGGGCCGGATAATCCCACCTCTGAATCTTCTGGATAAATCACCAGCCCAGAGATTGGCACTACTAGATTGGCACCGAGAGATTGGCACCACCTCGCCAATCGGTTCACTCCAGCCCTTGCGGTTGGAAATGTGATACGACTTCTGTGGAATAGAGGTGGGATCACGCACGGGTAACGGATTGTTTATGGCAGAAGAAAAAGACTGCGATCCAGGCCAAGGCGCCAATTCGCGTCAAGGCTTCCTATTACCTCAACGGTTCCTCTCTACGCGCAACCTTTGCGTGGCGCTATGCATCGCCTATTACCTAGGCCAACCACCCGTCCAAGCTCCTTGGTTCGCTTGGATCAGCTGTTTGCTGTTCGCCCTTCTGGTTCACTCAACACCCAACGTTGGTAAACGGCAATGGCTTTCCGCTTGGACCTGTTCCTCGCTAATGTGGTTGGCTTTGCTCCAAGGAATCCGTCTGGCGTTCTGGCCGTTAACATTCGGCTGGATTGCCTTGGCGTTGTATCTAGCTGTCTATTTTCCGATAGCACTTGCGATCGGCAGCAGTCTACATCATCGAACCAAATTCCGCTTGCCGTGGGCTTGCGCAATCGCTTGGACCACCACCGAGCTTTTGCGATCTTACATCATCACCGGTTTTGCAGCTTGTGCATTAGTTCACTCGCAAACACCTTGGCCCGCCGTGATGCAAGTAGCGAGTATCTTTGGCGGCTATGGTGTGGGCTTCTTGATGATGCTCACGTGTGGATGGGTCGTTGAATCGATCATTGTTTCGCGCAAGTCAAAAGACGAAAAGCCTGAAGTCGAATCTCGCAACTGGCTGCAACTTGTACTGCATGGACTACCGAGAACGTGCGTGATGCTATGGGTGCTAATGACGGCAGTAAGTTGGATGTCGCGACAAAGACTCCTCGACGAAATTGCTCCGATCAAACCGTTGGGCCGGTTCGTCTTAATCCAAGCCAACATGCCGACGATGTTTGAATCGACTGAAGAACTGATGGAGGAAGGATCGCGTGCTTACCATGAGGTGACGAAACAAGCCTTCGAGGAAAATCGCGATAAAGCGATCGATGTGATGGTCTGGCCTGAGAGTGTCTTCGCCATGGGCGCGCCGACAATGTTTTGGGATCAAGGCCCGATAGCTCCTCCTGAATTAATGCTTCAACGCTCTCAACTCGCTGTCTCGTATAACAATCTGCAACTTGCTCATGCCGCAAAGATGCAACGACTCAAACGAGACTCGCAAGGTGATGTACCGAACTTGCTCGTCGGTACCGACGTCTTCGAGATCATCGATGGAAAACTCAATCGCTACAACGCGGCGTTGTGGATTCCAAAAGACGATAATCCGTCGGATGACTCCGATAGCAAGTTGGATTTCTATGCGAAGCAGCACCTGGTGATGTTTGGGGAATACATCCCGGTCCTTTCATGGTTCCCGTCGGTGATGCAGCGAATCGGTTTAGGGACACTGAGCTCAGGTCGCACAGCGAAATCATGGAAGCTACCTTCTGGTCGTCGCATTACCACCAACGTCTGCTTTGAAGATGTCGTGCCGCACTTGATGCAGCGACAACTTAAAGAACTCAAAGAGCGTCGCGAAGCCCCCGACGTGATGATCAATATCTCGAACGATGGGTGGTTTCGAGGTTCAAGCATTCTCAATCATCACCTCAATAGCGCAATCGTCACCGCAGTGGAAAACCGAATCCCAGTCCTCGTCGCTTCCAACACAGGAATCTCCGCTTGGATCGACGGCGACGGCCGTGTCGTTAAACAACTACCGAAGCTTGAAGGTGGCTCAATTCTCGCCGAGCCGATCCCTGATGGACGCGAAGGACTATGGAGCTATTGGGGGGACTGGCCCGCGCGGTGCGTGACAATCATCGGCTTGATTCCCGCTTTCAGGTTCTTCTTCTCTCGCCGCCGAAGTGCTGCGTAAAACCAAAGCCCATCACGAATTTCTTCAGGTATAATACGTAGCCGTGAATGATCCAACGGCTACCCTCCGCAAGGTACCGCAATACCGTTCCACTAGCTTGAAAATCCTCCCCCATGTCGACTCTACCGAACCGCTTACAAGCACTAAGATCGCTGGCATTGAAATCAGTCGTACTCGGATCCTTAGCGATCGGGTCACAGATGCTAGGGCTACACGAAACAACTATTCATGCCCAGCAACCACCAGCCGCTGCAACACTCGCAAATCGCAATCCCGCCGAATTGGGAATCAATGGAAAACCTCACAGCTGGGCTTGGAGCGACGAAGAAGTCCGCGAAGCGGGAGTTGGACTTTGGCCACAATACAGAGGGCCTTTGGGAGATGGCCAAGCAGCCCAAGGATGCGACCCTCCGATCCAATGGAGCGAAGAGAAGAACGTTCAATGGAAGGTAAGTACCCTCGGTAAAGCGTGGTCTTCGCCGGTCGTCTGGGGTGATCGCATTTGGCTGACGAATGCTTCACAAGATGGTTTGACGATGTCGGTCATGGCGATCGATCGCAACACCGGAAAAGTTCTCATCGACCGCCCAGTATTCACGAATGCTGCTACGCAAAAAGACTATCACGAATTCAATTCGTATGGATCTCCAACCCCGGTATGCGATGCGGAACATGTTTACGTCACCTTTGGAGCTTACGGCACCGCCGCACTGAATCCAAAAGATGGTAGCACCCTATGGGAACGCCGCGACTTACCTTGCAACCACTATCGTGGAGCAGGAGCAAGTCCGATTCTCTGCGGCAATCTGTTGATCTTCGCGATGGACGGGTTTGACTATCAATATCTCGTGGCACTCGACAAACGAACCGGTCAAACGGTCTGGAAGCAAGATCGCGATATTCAATACGGGACAGACGATGGCGATTGGAAGAAAGCTTACAGCACCCCTCACGTTATTGAAGTCGGTGGTAAGATCCAAGTGATCAGCCCAGCAGCCAAAGCCGTGATCGCTTATGATCCGCAGACGGGTCGCGAATTATGGAAGGTACGATACGAAGAGCATTCGAGCGCCATTCGCCCTCTCTTCGATGGAAAACACCTGTTCATCAGTTCGGGCTTTAGCAAAGCCAAACTGCTGTCGATTCGCCCAGACGGGGAAGGTGACGTAACTGATTCGAACGTGGTGTGGCAAGCCACACGGGCGATTGGGTGTAAACCATCGCCGGTTTTCCTCGGCGGTAGGATCTGCTCGCTCGAAGATCGCGGAGTCCTGACTGCAATGGACACCACCACGGGTGAGATCGTTTGGCAAAAGAGACTCGGAGGTGACTTCAGCAGCTCTCCCGTCGTTGCAGCAAACCGCTTCTACTGCTTTGACGAACAAGGTCGTTCGCATGTGGTCGATGCCGACGGGAACGTCTTAGCCGAGAACTCGCTCGACTCAGGATGCTTGGCTTCTCCAGCCATCGTCGGCAACGACTTGATCGTTCGAACGCGGACGAGTCTGTACTGCATCCGCAACAAATAACATGCGTTGGGCGATTCGCTCTTGAAGGACTAGCCCTTCAAGAGGGTTTCCATCGAAGCGACCAAGGACTTTACCGCATCCACACTCTTTTGGAATGCGGCTTTTTCCGAATCGGTCAGCGAGAGCTCAACGATCTTCTCGACACCGCCCGAACCGAGAACGACTGGAACGCCAACGTAGTAACCGCCGACGCCGTACTCCTTGTTACAAAGAGCAGCGACTGGAATCAATCGCTTCTTGTCGCGAACCACTGCTTCGACCATTTGAGCGGTTGCAGCAGCCGGTGCATAGTAAGCTGATCCGGTCTTCAGAAGCGAAACGATCTCGGCTCCACCGTCGCGGGTACGTTGGACGATTTCAGCCATGCGTGCATCTGGGATCAACTGCGAAACAGGGATACCACCGACACTTGTGCAGCTAGCGATTGGAACCATCGTATCGCCGTGTCCACCCATGAGCATCGCCGAAACGTCTTCGACGCTGACGCCGAGTTCCATAGCGATGAAAGTTCGGTAACGAGCGGTATCGAGCACCCCTGCTTGGCCGATAACTCGGTGCGATGGGAACCCAAGAACTTGGAATGCTCGCTGGACCATAGCATCAAGCGGGTTGCTGACGACGATCACCACTGCATTTGGGCTCGATGTCTTGACTTGCTCAGCTACGCTCGTGACGATCTTTGCATTGGTGCTGAGCAGGTCATCGCGGCTCATCCCGGGCTTGCGAGCAATACCTGCGGTGATCACGACCACGTCGCTGTTGGCGGTATCTTTGTAGTCGTTCGTTCCGGTAACGGTGCTATCGTAGCCCATGATCGGAGAAGCTTGCATCAAGTCGAGGGCTTTACCTCGCGGCATATTTTCGGTCTGTGGGACGTCCAGGAGGACAACATCACCGAGTTCGGCTGCCGCACACCAATGGGCACAAGTCGCTCCAACGTTTCCGGCTCCAATGATGCTGATTTTTGCGCGTCGCATGCTCAAGCTCACCTTCTGTGAAATGGGTTCTTCGGGGATGATAGATCAGGTCGTAGACGGTTTCTATCCAAGAAAATTTGAGCTAGAAGTATCTCAGTCTAGTGCAGACCGTCAAGAACCTAACCCCCGAGAACCGCGTCGGGAAGCCTGCGGATCGATGGGTAGCAACCACGAAAGGTGCATAATTACCATGATTTGGGAACAAAAAACTATTCGGCTCGGACCTTACAAGCGAGGATTTCACTTGATCACCGAGCAAATCGAACGCGCAATCCCCGAGATCGCCAGCGTTCGGATCGGGTGGTTACAGCTATTTCTCCAACATACCTCGGCCAGCTTAACCATCAACGAAAACGCCGATCCCGATGTACGAACCGACTTCGAAACAGCGATGAACATCGTAGTTCCTGAAAATATGCCGTTCGTGCACACCATCGAAGGCCCCGATGACATGCCGGCACACATCAAAAGCTCTATGCTTGGCGCAAGCGTGCTGATCCCGATCAGCAACGGAAGCCTTGCCCTCGGGACTTGGCAAGGCATCTACTTGTGCGAACACCGCGAAGCCGCAACGCCGAGAACCATCGTCCTGACGCTGCAAGGTACCAAGTAACCTACGAACCTCTCACCCCGGCCACACCATTACCCCTGCGGCTACCCCCTTCGGCTAACTCTTGGGGGGCTACTCCTGCGGCTTTTCCGATTCGCCCTTCATGCGAATGGTCGGATTGCCTTCCAACGCTCGACGCGGGATCTTCTCGTCCCGCATCGCGGCTTGGTAAGCAAACGTAGCCATGATGATCGACGCTTGCTTCGTATCATCTTCGATCAACCGTTCGAACACATCCATGCTCGAATGGTGAGTGCGTGTATCGTATTCAATCGGATCTTGGATGAACTGAAAGCCGGGCAAGCCGACTCCGGTGAACGACTGGTGGTCGGTTCCACCGGTATTTGCAGCCGTGACCGTAGAAGCCCCATAATCGGCGAACGGTGCTAACCAACTGCGGAAGATCCCACGTGCACCCTCGTTCCCTTGAAGGTAGATCCCTCGGATCTTTCCTGCCCCATTGTCGAGATTGAAATAAGTAGAGAACTTCTCATGCTCTGGAGTCACCTCAAGCACAGAACTTGCTCGTCGCTCTTCTCCATCCGCCCCCCGTTCGCGAGGAGTGGTCTGCAAGGAACCGAAGTGTTCGGTCACATAAGCTCGTGAACCGAGCAACCCTTGCTCTTCCCCCGTCCAAAGGGCAACTCGGATCGTTCGACGCGGTGTAACGCCAATCGCTTTAAGAATCCGCATCGCTTCCATCACCACGCCGCAACCTATCGCATTATCGGTCGCTCCAGTACCCGAATGCCACGAATCAAAGTGGGCTCCGATCATCACAATCTCATCCTTCAAATCACTCCCAGGAATCTCGGCGATGATATTGAAGCTATTGGTATCACCATCGTGATAAGTCGATTCAATGTCGATCTCCAATTGGGGTTTCACTCCCTTTTGAATCATCCGAACCAGTCGATTGTAATGCTCAGCAGCGACCACCATTTGAGGAAGAATCGCTGGGGATTCGACAGTCCAAGGTCTTGGACCACGCGACATCGGTCCACCTTCGCCAGGACTGCGCAAGTCCCGTCCTGCATCCGCTCGGCGCGGCATGGTTGCAGAAGCGACAAACACGGTACCACCGTCTCCGCGACCCGCTTCAAGCACCACTGCCGCTCCTTCGTCATAAGCCAACTGCCACTTATCCGTAGTCAGATTGCTTGCACCTCCACGGTTCTCGTTCCCGCGCGCCGGAGGTTGGCCACCTGCATTCGGTGCGCTGG
>Ga0214163_1000946_pt1 | contig 13052 bp, 8 predicted proteins | sample LakMenepilimnion_2_FD_153001 | JGI IMG/M metagenome (GOLD analysis project Ga0214163, IMG submission 153001) | Freshwater microbial communities from Lake Mendota, WI - Practice 15JUN2010 epilimnion v4 | ecosystem: Environmental > Aquatic > Freshwater > Lake > Epilimnion/Euphotic zone | place... | reverse complement strand
CATAAAAAGAAACAGTGGAAAGATCAGATCATTAAATGTAAAGCCATTCCATTCTGGATGTTCTAATTGGTTCGAAATGAAACCCCAGAATGGAGATCCTGTAGCTTTATATAAGAATTTAAAAATTTCTTCTGCGCCCATGATCCAAAGCATATCAAAGCCGCGAAGGGCATCTAAGGATTGCAAGCGTTGAGCAATGGGTGAACTTTCTAGGGAAGATACTTTTGTTTTCATAGGTTTTGATTAACCCATAAATATAGAAATAAAATAGCTTTTTCATTGAATTGCTCAAAGCAAATCAGTGAAAAAGCTAAAAATGACGTTTAATCAGAATCCTTTTAGTGTGCAACCAAATTTTCAATTTTAAGTGGAACGGGTATGGCTTGTTGGATCACCAATCGTGCCAGCAAATAACTGATCGTAGATTCAGCTCCTTGATTCAAATTAACACATGTTTCTTCTAATCCGTCAAAGCACCCTCCAGTGCATGGATTGTAGATAATCTGGTTGATGGAATTATCACCTAAAAACCAGTTGAAAGCACTTTTCATTTTTTCGAAATAATCTTGATCACCGAACTCTTGATAAAAACTATCTAGGGCCATAATGGTATAACTGACATCGATGGCCTGTTCGCCCCCTTTTAAAATTTTGTGGCTACTCCGTGCACTATAATTTTGACCTTCTTCTAACCAATATTTATTAGAAATGACTTGAATTTGGTTTTTATAAAAGGTTTTGGCTAATAAAAAATTGAATGATCTTTGGGCTATTTCTCTGTATACGGGTTCTTCCGTGGTCAAGTATGCCTTTAATAAGGCTTCTGGAATTATGCTATTGGCATAACTTAAATAACTTTCATACCATAGCCACGACTCATTATTTTCAAAATTAAACATGGCTACTAATCGGTCAGCTAAGGTTTGAATGATGTCAAACATATTTTTATCAGAACGATTTTCATACGCATAATGTAGCCCTTTGATGATAAACGCCATGCTTCTGGTTGAATAAATGGTTGTCAACAAAGGCAATGCTTTTTGTAAGATTTCATCTGCTTGATGAATAAAATGAATCGGTAGAATGCCTTTTTTTGACATAACAAATCCTAAAGCCCAAATAGTTCTCCCATTGGAGTCATCTAAATTTGTTTCCTCATTTTGAACTGTGAAATTTTTATTCTCATCGACATAATTTAAAAATGTCCCGTTAGGCTGTTGGCAATAGGATATAAAATTCAAATAGGTCTGAATCAAAGTTAAATGCTCATGATCCCCACTGGTTTCATATAGTTCACTTAGCGCGATTAAAGCCCTCGCATTGTCATCAATGGTATACCCGGAACTTAAGTCTGGTTGGTTGACAATGGCAAATTGGACCATTCCTATGTCGGTGGTCATCTTGTTCATGTGAGCCAAGTTGATGGGCGGAATAGCATATTCAAATGGGATTTGGCTTCTTGAAATATTATAAAACAAATTCATGTGCTTGATAGCTGAATTTTCCCAAGCAGTAGGAGCCATTTGATGTTGTGCTTGAATGGCCATTTCATTTCTCATTTGATCGTTTGCCAACAATAAATTTATTTTTTCAGCCAATTGATCTGCATCATTAAAGTTTACGATGATACCCACTTCTTTTCCTAAGACCTCAATGGCATGTGGAATTGGTGTGGAGATTACCGGACAACCAGAAGCGACTGCATAGGAAAATGTCCCGCTCACGGCTTGATTTGGGTCATTGGAAGTAAATAGATAGATGTCAGTTAATTGTAAATATTCTAAAAGTGTGGGGGTGGGAAGGAAATCATTAATGAATTTAACATGATTCTCTAAATCCAGTGTTTTGATTTTTTGCTTCAATAAATCTCTGTATTTTTCACCTTCTTGTTTAATAATCGACGGATGGGTTTTTCCAATAATTAAAAAAAGTAAGTCAGGGTGCTTGATTATTGCTTTTGGAAGGGCATCTAACGTGGTTTCAATGCTTTTGCCTGAACTCAATAATCCGAACGTAGCTAGAATTTTTCTTCCTGGAACTTTATATTTTGACTTTAATTCATTGGGGTTGGTATGTGGCACTAAATGTGTTCCATGCGGAATGACATTGATTTTTCCCTCAAAAATTCCGTAATATTTTACGAGGATATCCTTTGCGGATAGCGTCATGACAATCATCATGGCAGAGGCATTGCAAATTGTCCGAACGTGCTCTCTTAATGCTTCTGAAGGTTTGGGTAAAACGGTATGAAAAACGGTCGCAACGGGTTTATTTAAATGTTTCAATACATCTAAAAATGATTCTTTGTTTTTTTCAAAAAAGCCAAATTCATGTTGAACCACCACTAATTCAATTTTTTGATCTTGGTTTAATTCAGCAAGAAGATTTTTAAATGAAAACTCATGGTCTGTATTTAAAATGTAGGAGACTTCTTCCGTATACATGGGTTGCTGTGAATCTGTTTCCAATGCACAAATGACGGGTTTAAATGATTCTCCAAACTTCATTTTCAGGGAGTCGATGAGGTCTTTAGAATAGGTAGCAATTCCGCACTCTCGGGGTGGATATGAGGTTATAAAGGCAATTTTAGGTGAAATTTTCGGTTGGTCAAACTGATAAAAATGCCTTGGAATGATCTTGCCAACAGGTAGAAAATTAAATGCGTTTACTGGAGCGTAATTTTTCATTTTTTTGATATTTTTTGGTTAAATCATTTAATAATTTCGAAAGGGAGAGGGAGGCACAAGCAATGTGCTCGTCTGCCGCTCCATAGTATATGTATAGGGTATCCTCGATCACTAAGGCGCCAGATGGAAAACAAACATTATTAACATATCCTTCTTTTTCCCAATGAATGTCGGGTTTGAAGAGTGGAAAAGGTAATCTTGAAATTTCCTTAAGTGGATTCTCTAAATCCATTAATGCGACGCAAGCGGTATACACGTATCCTTCGACGGTATCGTGAACGCCGTGGTAAATGATGAGCCAACCCTCTTTCGTTTCGATCGGTGGGCAACCACCTCCTATGTAACTGACTTCATGAGGAAATTTGGGACTAAGTAGGATATGTTTCTCTAGGTGAAGAAAATAATGTTGCCAAAATTCGACTGTCAAATCACTCAAGTTTTCAATGGCGACTAATTGAATATCGGGGCGAATTCGATGCATGAAATGAAGCTTTCCTCGAATTCTTCTGGGAAAAAAAATTAGATTTTTATCCCATAGGTATATTTTTTTTCCTTCTTTTTCTTCAAATCCTTCATGAAGATTGTACCTGAGGTATTTTTCATTGACTTTTCCTTTGGCTTCTGCCAATTTGCTAAATTCGTCAAAAGTGAATTTTGGGACTATGACACCTAATTTTTCGAAGTGTATTAAATCGGCCGAAATAGCCAAAGCACCCAATGCATTTACTCCATCAAAAGCCGTGTAGGTCAGATAAAACAAATCGTCTATTTTAGTAATTCGAGGGTCTTCGACTCCTTGAGATTCATATTCAAATTGAGGAAAGATCAATGGGATATCTAATCGGGCGGCAATGGACAGAGGTTCATACATCCTGCAATAACCGATACTGGAATAATTCCCTTTTCTAACGGCTCTGTAAAATAAATGAATTTTGTCACCGTCTTTAATGATGGCCGGATTCAGTACTCCCTCATTTTCAAAACCTAAACACGTTTTTTCCAAGAGTATTCCTTCTTTTTTTACCTCGATCATGACTTTAAAAATTGTTTGGCAAGGTAGGCAAATGCCTATGCCTTCAACTTCCTTTTTTATGAGTTTTCGCACCTTTTAATATGTATTTAATCATTTATTAGCCAATGAGTTATGGGTAGCTTGCCAAATAATTAGGGCAATGTTGCCCAATAGCTTAAGGATGAAATCATGAAAGTACTTGACAAGAAAGTAGCGTTAATCACCGGAGCTGGATCTGGAATTGGACGGGCAATAGCCTGTTTGTATGCCCTGGAAGGGGCAAAGGTGGTAGTTTCAGATATCGATGAGCAAGGTGGAAACGAAACGGTCCGTTTGATTTTGAAAGAGGGCGGAGAGGCCTTTTTTGTTTTGGCAGACACCTCCAAAGTGATGGATCATCAAAAATTGATTGATGAAACGATTCGCCGGTATGGAGCTTTACATATTGCAGTAAACAATGCGGGGATCGGGGGGCCTCTTGCTCCCGTGGGGGAGTATCCCTTGGACGGCTGGGATAAAGTGATCGGCATTAATTTAACCGGCGTATTTTTAGGCATGCATTTTCAAATACCTAAATTGATGGAGTTTGGAGGTGGCAGCATCGTCAATATTTCTTCCATTTTGGGTATGGTGGCTAGCCAAAATTCACCGGCATATGTAGCAGCCAAACATGGGGTTGTTGGCCTGACTAAATCAGCCGCAGTGGAATATGCGACTAAAAAAATACGGGTCAATTCGATTGGACCTGGGTATATTGATACTCCATTATTGACGAATACTTTGGATCAAGAAACGATCGATGCGGTGGCAAATCTTCATCCCATGGGACGTTTAGGCCAAGCTTCGGAAGTTGCGGAGTTGGCTTTGTTTTTAAATTCAAACAAAGCTTCTTTTATTACAGGAGCTTATTACAATGTGGATGGAGGATATTTAGCCCAATAATTTAAAGGCTAATTTTCTTTGTTGGATCAATGCGTAGCCATAAAAATCCGCCTAAGATGACTATGCAGCCTATAATTCTGACGGGGATATCCCAACTTCCTGTGGCCGCAAGGATGTAGCCAAAAGCGATGGACATGATGGTGGAGCCCAATTGGCCCGCCATCCCCATGGCTCCTGCGACGGCTCCTGCATTTTGACCCCCTATGTCAGAGGATGTAGCCCAAGAAACGGGTAAGGTGAAATCTTTAAAAGCTAAGCCAAAAGCTAAAATGACAATCGACGTAGTGGTATCTGGAATAAATGTGGCCGTCAACATGCACAGGCCTGACATGACTAAGCCAAACATTCCTACGGCCCGGCGTCCCCATTTTAACCCTCGTTTTTGGGTGATGTAATCGGATGAAAATCCGCCGATAAAACAGCCAACCGTTCCTAAAATAAATGGGAGCGAGGCTAAAAATGCAATTTGGGTATCGTCGATTCCTCGGCCATTTTTTAGGTATTTGGGCATCCATGAAAGGTAAAAATACGCACCATATAATAGGCAGTGGTACATGCCCATCAGGGACCAAATATTAGGATCTTTTAGGATTTTCAAAACGATGGAAAAGCTTTCACCCCCCGATTTTAACTCACGCCCTTGTTCAATGTGCTCGATCTCTTTAGGGGAAATGTGTGGCATATCTCGTGGTTCATCTTTGAACCAAAGTCCCCAAAAGGCTGCCCAGACTATTCCTAGCATACCAAAAGCGTAAAACACATAGCGCCAACCGTACATTTGCATGATGAACAGGGATAGGAAGGGGGCTAATGCGGCACCTATTCGGCTTGCGATCCAAATAAATGATTGGGCTCGCCCTGTTTCGGATTTTGGGAACCAACGCGAAATTACGATAGTGGCATTTGGATAAGCTCCAGCCTCTCCGATTCCAAATAGAAATCGGATAATGAAAAGCATCGTAAACGTAGTAGAAAATCCTGTTAGGATGGTAAATACGGACCATGATAGGACAATTCTAAATAAGATGGATTTAGGCCCTTTCCGATCGCCCCACAATCCCACGGGTATTTCAAATAAACCATAGGCAAAAGCAAACGATCCTAAAATCCAACCAAATTCTTTTTCTGATAAATTAAGTTCCTGGGTGATGGCGCTACCCGTGATGGAGATTGATGTTCTATCTAAATAGGTGATGATGGAAAATAGTGCCATGACGAATAGCACCCAATATCTTTTATTCATGTAAATGGGCTTATCGGAAAATTAAATTATTTTTTTTCGTCTTTAGCTTTACTAACTTTTCAAAAGTTAGTAAAGCTGACGAAGGTACAGAAAAATAGATAATTATATTGCCATTATTGACTAGCTTATTGATCGTTTTAATCGATGATCAAGGATATCATAATTTGTCCGAGGTAAAACGGTTTTTGGAGACATATAATCAGGTATCCAATAATTAAATAAAAATATTTTAATTTTATTTAGGGTTATTTCAATGTTGCACGACTATAGCTTACAAACAAAAAATTATTTCTTCTAAATGAATTTCAAAGGGCTTGAAGATCATCTATTGGTTTTAGGTTTAAATCAGGGGCATTCCGCCGCCTTTGAAGAAATTTATTCAAGATATTGGTTTAAAATTTACAGAATTGCCTTTAATCAAACAGGAAATAAGGAAGAGGCTGAGGAGCTTGTACAAGATGTTTTTTTGAGTATTTGGAATAGAAGAGAGACCATTGTTATTAATAATTTGGATTTGTATTTAGTCATTTCCATCAAAAATAAAGTATACGATTTAATACGTTCTAAAATCAATTTCCGCAAATATCAAGAGCATATTATTTTAAAGGAGATCGATTTTCATTTTAATACAGATGAAATTGTCAATTATACTGAATTGACAGATGCTGTTGAAAAAGTACTTTCACTATTACCTGAAAAAAGTGTTCATATTTTCAAAAAAAGTCGGTTCGAAAATATGAATACAAAGGAAATTGCGCTTCAAATGAAATTGAGTGAAAAGGCTGTAGAATACCATATAACCAAATCCCTTAAGTTTCTAAAAGAAAATTTAAAAGATTATTCACGTTTAAATTAGGTCAATTTTTATGACAAAACAGGAATTTAATTTACTGTCGAATAAATACCTCCAAGGCATGTGCTCGGTGGAGGAAGAATTGTTACTACTAGAATGGAGTGAAAAATTAGATAAGGAAAATCAACTAAAAATTTCTTCAAGTGAAAAGGAGGAAATAAGGGGTAGGATCTTGAGAAATATTCATTCAAAAATCCCTAATAAGCAGTTTTCTAAAATCACTAAAATTGGCATAGGTATTGTAACAAGTTTAGCTGCATGTTTATTACTTGTATTTTTATTAAATGTGCGAACAACGGAAATTTCAGATTCTAAGTCAGTTAGCGCATCAGGAATGGAGATGAAAAACATGTCGTTAGTAGACCAAAAAGTCTTATTAAAAGATGGTTCTTTAGTCATTCTAAAGCCCAAAAGTAGCATCATTTATGGGAAAGATTTTAACATCAAAAAAAGAGAAGTCTTTTTAATTGGCCAAGCATTTTTTAAAGTTAAACGAAATGTAACCAAGCCATTTGTCGTGCATTCAGGTGATTTAAATACGGAAGTATTAGGAACTAGTTTCTGGGTAAAATCAAATACAAGAAATAATCAAATAGAAGTTTCAGTCACAAGCGGTAAAGTCTCCGTATATTCTAATAAAGTAAGTGATAACAATAATTTAAATGGGGTTATTTTAACCAGAAATCAAAAGGTTGTATTTGATATTGTATCCAAGACTATTAATCCCACTATAGTGGATAATCCGTTGCCAATTCTGACTCCGGATTTTTCCAAGGGGCAACTTATTTTCCAAGCAACTCCACTTCAATCTGTATTGTCAACGATGTCAAAACACTATGGGGTAGAAATAATTTTAACTAATCCTAAATCGAATGATTGTCAAATCACGGCAGATTTAAATGGATTACCCATGTTTACGCAATTAAATTTAATCTGTAAATCCATCGCAGCTACCTATGAAAAACGTGGGACTGTTATTTTTATAACTGGAGAAGGATGTAATTAAAAAAAACAGAAAGAAGAAATACTCCTTTCTGCCTAAAAAATAACCCGTGACAAACGCCAATCTGAGGCGGGTTAAATGTTTCAAAATGTTAATTTAAAACTTGTAAATCTATGAAAAAACACCGATTGAACACCCAAAATTTGTGGTTATTTATGAAAATTACCTTTAGTCAAATTTGCCTCGTTTTATTGTGTACTACATTAGCTGTTGCACATGAATCACAGGCCCAAGAAGTTTTAAACCGCTCTGTAACTATTGTAGGTCAGAACATTAATTTCAAATCAGTTTTAGCTCAAATTGAAAAGCAAGCTGAGGTTAAGTTTGTGTATAGTACCAGAGTTCAGATAAATCAAAAAATGAACTTGAATTTACAAAAGACAAAACTTTCGACCGTATTAAATGAAATTCTAAATCCCAATTCGATTTCTTATGAAGTGATTGAGAATAGAATTTTATTAACGAAATCTAAGATTGATCTTCTGAATTCTAATTCTCCATTGAATAATCAAGAATCTGAATCATTGATTATAGATACCAAAACGGTCAAAGGGAAAATTACTGACGAAAGTGGAAGTCCTATACCAGGTGTAAATATTCTCATTAAGGGAACCAATAAAGGAGTTAGCAGTAATATTGATGGTACCTATAATTTGAGTGTTTCAGATGACAAGGCAATTTTAGCTTTTAGTTTTGTTGGTTTTATCACTCAAGAAGCTGTAGTTGGAAATAGATCAATGATCAACATTACTCTAGTGTCTGAAAATAAAGCTTTATCTGAAGTAGTGGTTGTAGGTTATGGTACTGCAAGAGCAAAAGATTTAACAGGTGCTGTGGCGACGATCAATCAAAATACGATTAAAGACTTACCAGTGTCGACTATTGATCAAAAAATGATTGGCCAGGTGGCTGGTATGCAAATTCAGCAATTATCGGGTCAGCCAGGTGCTGGAACTTCAGTAAGAATTAGAGGTAGCGGATCTTTAGGAGCGGGTAACGAACCCTTATATGTGATTGATGGAATGCCTTATTCTGCTGGATTAAATCAGGACTTTAATCCTTTATTATTAATCAATCCGAATGACATTGAATCTATCTCGGTATTAAAAGATGCCTCTTCTACAGCAATTTATGGTTCTAGGGGTGCTAATGGTGTCATCATGATTACAACTAAAAAAGGTCAATACGGTAAATTACAAATCAATTTTTCATCAATGACGGGTATGCAGGATGTGCCAAAAAAAGGGCGTCCTGAATTGATGAATCAGAAAGAATTTGTTGAATTGCAGAGAAATAAAATCGATGTAGCCGTATTAAGAGCTGAAAATCGAAAAACAACGGTAGCTGATTATCCTGTTGAATATCAAAACCTAGACCAATTGGTCGGAAATGGAACGGACTGGTACGATTTAATCTTGCAAACCGCTCCCATTCAAGAACATAATTTAAGCATTCAAAGAGGTACTCAAGATTCTAAAATCAATGCAAGTTTTGGTTATTTTAAACAAGATGGAGCATTAAAGTATACAGGCGTCGAGCGTTTTACAAGCAAACTTGGTTTTGAATCTAATCTTAGCAAAACGGTGACTATTGGAGGGTCTTTACTTAACTCCTTGGTTAACCAGGATCGTACCAACACCAATTCTAGTAGGGACGATGTGATTGGAGTTTCATTATGGGCTAATCCTGTGATGTCACCCTATGACGCGAGTGGTCAATTAATTCCGTATGTCCGATCTCCACAGAGTAAATATCATTCAGCTTGGAGTTTTATGAATCCTTTATTCTTATTGAAAAATACGACCCAAATGCAAAATCAATTTCAGAGTTTAGGATCTGTTTTTTTAGAATGGGATATATTACCAGATTTAAAGTTTAAAACATCTTTAAATACAATTTATTCTTCGTCAAAATTTAATCAATTTGTGCCAAGTACCGTTGGAACTTCAACAGCCAATGTTCCGCCGATTGCAGGTACTGGTAGATCTTCTAATTCTAGGTCTGAAACATTTGACTGGTTAATTGAGAATACATTAAATTATAATAAAAATTTAGGCAAACATCGTTTTAATGCAGTTGTGGGATATACCACCCAACGTAGTAGTACGAGTGGTTTAAATTTAAATGCATCTCCTTATTCAAATGATTTAATACAAACGATCAATGCGGCTCAAGCTATTAGTTCATGGGGCGAAAATGCGCAGGAATGGAGTTTGATTTCCTATTTGGGTAGGGCTAATTATTCATTTGCTGATAAATATTTAGTGACAGCAACTCTTCGAACAGATGGATCCTCAAGGTTTGGACTTAAAAATAGATACGCCGCCTTCCCTTCCTTTGGTGTAGCATGGCGCATTTCAGAGGAGGCTTTTTTAAAAGATAGTAAAATTATATCCAGTTTAAAATGGCGCGCTAGTTTAGGTAAGAGTGGAAACAACAATATTGGAAACTATTCTTCTTTAGCTGCTATAAACCCTGGTTCCTATATTTTTGGAAATAATCAGGTTTCCGCTTCATTCGTTGGTATTTCCAATCCTTTCTTAACTTGGGAGGAATCTGATCAGTTTGATACAGGTTTGGATATTGAATTATTTGATAATCGTGTTAGCTTGATTTTAGACTATTATAATCGGGAAAGTGCTAATATGTTGTTAAATGATGTCATTCCTGCCATTACAGGATTTAATTCCCAAATTGTAAATAAAGGAACCGTTCGGAATAGGGGTGTTGAGATTTCCTTGAGCTCAAGCCCTATTCAAGGTAAATTCAACTGGGATTTTAATTTTAATGTTGCTATTAACCGAAATATGGTTCTTTCATTAAATCAAAATGGAGATCGCGTCTTATCTGGAAATAACGATGGAAATCCTACACACGTGACCGTTGTAGGCAAGCCGATTGGTCAGTTTTTTGGATTTGTGATGGAAGGAGTGTATTCAGCAGCGGACATCGCAAATCCTGCTATTATTAAGACAGCGCAAGTGTATGAAGGCAATCCCAAATATAAAGATGTTAATGGAGATGGTCTCATCAGTGACTTTCTTGATTATACGATGCTAGGGAGTCCGCATCCAGATTTTATTTTTGGATTCTCAAATAACTTTTCATACAAAAACTTTTCATTAGGTGTCATTCTTAACGGTCAGTATGGAGGCCAAGTAATGAATGGCTTGAGACAAACAACGGATAATTTACAAGGATTCTTCAATGTTAGTAAAGTTTTTGTAAACCGTTGGAGAAGTGCTGCTAATCCTGGCGATCCTATGTTATATGGCGTGCCTAAATTAACACCAAGTTGGGGCCACCGTGTAAATTCTCGTTGGGTAGAGGATGCCTCATTTTTACGTGTTTCAAATGTAACATTGGGTTATACCGTTCCATCTAGTTTTGTTCAAAAATCGAAACTATTTGAATCTTGTAGACTTTATCTGACGTGTAGGAATTTAGCTATGTTTACCAAATATACAGGTGCTAATCCAGAAGCGCAATCAAGAAATATTGATAATACCTTGTCACAGGGCTTTGATATGTCATCATATCCTTTAGCCACCACTACATCTTTAGGCTTAAACCTTTCTTTTTAATGTCAAGATATAAACCGAATAACAATATGAAAAATTTAATCATTTTAATTTTTGCTCTGATCATTTTAAGTGGATGCAAAGATAGTTTCTTAGAGCTTTACCCTAAAGCAACACTAAGTGAAGGCAGTTTTTATCAAACAGAGGTTGAGTATATTTTATTGGCCAATGGATGTTATGTTCCGATGAGGGATTATGAAAAAAATCAGCATTGGATTTTAGCTGAATTAATTTCAGATAATGCAAGTTTTCAAAATAATGTACGAACAGGGGAAGCTTCAAGAGGCGTTATTGATCAATTTATTTTAAGTTCTGACAATACAACTTATAGCGGTTTTTGGAATTTGTCATATAATGGAATTACGCGCTGTAATAAATTATTGAGCGAAATAGATCGTCCAACCACTGTATGGTCAAAATTGTCTTTAAAAGATCGATCTAAAGGAGAAGCACTATTTTTAAGGGCACTGTATTATTTTAATCTTGTTAGGCAGTTTGGTGGAGTTCCTTTGGTTTTAGTGCCTGTTACTTCCCAAGCAGCCGTTGACATTAAAAGATCGAAGGATACTCAAGTGTATGATCGAATTATCTTAGACTTAAAAGAAGCTGCAGCAGCTTTTGCAAAAGCTAAAGATGTCGAAGAAAATGGTCGGGCGAATGAAAATTCGGCCATGGCCTTATTAGGTAAAGTTTATTTGACTATTGGTAACCATGCGGAGGCTGAAAAAGCATTAAGTACCGTGATGTCATCAGGTAAATATACCTTGTTACCTGAATATGCTGATGTATTTAATCCCGCCAAAAAGGATTTTAAAGAGACCATTTTTGCGATTCAATACTCTGAAAATAGTCCTGAATTAGCGAATAACTTTATATTTACTTTTGCTCCACATACCTCTGCAGGTGCTGTAACAGGTAGACCTAATATTAACATTATAGCAGCAGGTTGGAATCAGCCGACCGATGATTTGATTAATGCATTTGAACCAGGTGATAAACGTAAAGCAGTATCGATAGGATTTTGGAATGGCTTAGACTGGGATAATAAGGTAAAACCTATTCCTTATTGTGCTAAATATAAAGCGCCAATTTCCGCACCGGATAATCGCTGTGGTGATAATTTGCCAATACTTCGTTATTCAGATGTTTTATTGATGTATGCAGAAGCCTTGGTTGAGCAAGGCAAAGTAAGCCAAGCAATTCCAAGCATTCAATTGGTTAGAAATAGGGCAGGGTTAACTAGTCCAATTACGGCAAGTGATGCGGCTAGCTTACGAACTTTAATCGCCAAAGAACGACAAACTGAATTTTGTTTTGAGAATCAAAGATGGTATGATTTGAAAAGAACTGGTAAAGCGGCAGAGGTAATGACCGCTCATGGTAAAAGAGAAAAAGCTGCTAAGGTATTTTTGTATCCTGAATCATATACCTTAAATTCGAATAAATTATTAGCACCTTTGCCTGTTAGTGAGGTGTCTATTAATAAATTAGAACAAAACCCAGGCTACTAAACCTATTAAAAATGAATCAGATAAAATGCTTTTCTAAAAGTCTTTTTTTACTATTTTTTGGGGTATTTAGTTTTAATTCTTATGCCCAAAAAAACACAAAACCCAATATCCTCTACATCTTAGTGGATCAATGGAGAGCTCAGTCTACGGGATATTCGGGTGATAAAAATGTGATGACGCCTAATTTAGATCAATTGGCGAGCAAAAGTATTAACCTAAC
>Ga0214163_1000943_pt1 | contig 13085 bp, 10 predicted proteins | sample LakMenepilimnion_2_FD_153001 | JGI IMG/M metagenome (GOLD analysis project Ga0214163, IMG submission 153001) | Freshwater microbial communities from Lake Mendota, WI - Practice 15JUN2010 epilimnion v4 | ecosystem: Environmental > Aquatic > Freshwater > Lake > Epilimnion/Euphotic zone | place... | reverse complement strand
GGGCGGCTGCACCTATCACGTTACACATCCGGGAGGAAGAAGTTTCGATACGTTCCCGATCAATGCGCTGGAAGCCGAGGGCAGACGGATCGCAAGGTTTCAGAAGTTTGGACATACCCCTGGCTCTGTTACCCCGCGAATGGCGAGGTCAAATCCACAGTATTCCGGAACTCTAGACCTTCGGCGGGAACTCCCTTACTAGAGGTTCCGACTAGCCAAAAGTTCGAACGGGCCAGAAGTTCGAATGCGCCAGCCCAAGCGTTGAAGTACCAGTGGTACCAGCTCGAAAATCAACCCGTTCGGAACTGAAATGACCGCTACTCGTGTCGAATAGCGGATTTAATAGATTCTAGACTGCTCTAAAGCTTCAACCGATTTAGAGCTTCAATCCAAATAAGTCACCACCATTATTCGTGCCGGTTCCGCCACGAAGTTGGCCTTGGAACTTCTTAACGGCAGCCTCACGGCGTTGTTCCTCTTGAACTGGCTCCTTGTTCGCATCAGGCTTGGCCCCCTCAGGCTTGGCTTGCGTTGCCTTGAGCGAAAGCCCAATACGTTGAGCCGAAGGATCAACGGTAAGGATCTTTACTTCTACATCCTGGCCTTCGTTCAAAACTTGGGCCACATTTGCGATGCGTCGGTGAGCGAGTTCCGAGATGTGGATCAAGCCTTCGATACCGGTCGCGATCTTTACAAACGCACCGAAGTTCGCCAGTCTGGAAACTGTGCCGGTGATGGTCGTTCCGACCGGGAAGCGTGCTTCGACATCGTTCCAAGGGTTATCTTGCAAGGATCGGTAGGACAAGGCAATCTTGGCGGTTTTAGGATCGAAGCTTTCGATTCGCACTTGAATCTTATCACCTTCCTTCACGACTTCTGATGGATGCTTGATCTTTTCCCAAGACAGTTGGCTAACGTGGATCAGTCCATCAAGCCCACCGATATCGACGAATGCGCCGAAGTCCATGACTTTGCGAACGATCCCATCGCACAATTGGCCGATTTCCAAGGTTGCGAGTCGCTCAGCCTTCTTTTGTTGCTTTTCGCGTTCAAGAACCGCACGGTGGGAGAGAACCAAGTTTCCGCGTCGTGGGTTGACTTCGGTGACCACGCAGAGCAATTTTTGCCCAACGAAATCGGCTGCCGATTCAATACGAAACTCGGAGAGTTGGCTGATAGGAATAAATCCGCGAATGTTACCGACTTTGCATTCCACCCCGCCAGTATTCGCGCTCTCGATCTTCGCTTCGACAACGGCCCCTTCTTCTAGATCATCCCAATCGTTCGCCGCGACGGCTTCACCAGGAATCGACAGTTCATACAAGCCTTCGTCGGCATTGAATGAACGAATCACTACGTCTATTTGTGCACCTTCGACCGGCATATCGGTAAATTGCAACAAAGGGATCACCCCTTCGTTCGGACCACCCAAGCTAACGAATACGTGGGGTTGGTGAACTTTGAGAATTCTCGCTTGGTAACGATTGCCGATCTCAAGATTCACACCGACGCGGCTTGCGTTTTTATCGCCGATCATCAGCGAGTCCAAGTCTGCTCCATCCAAGGCTTCTGCCAATTCAGAGTCTTCGATTTGATCGCGTCGCCGAGCATTCGGTACAGGGACTTTAGGAGCCACGGCGGGAGCAGAGTCTTTGTTCGAACGATAGCGTGCAGGCATCGCTTCTGCATCGATCTTTTCACCCTTCTGACCGCCGCGATTTGAGCCGTTGTTGGCCCCGCCGCGAGATTGGGGTGGTGCCGTCTGTGCCACAGCCGGATCTGCACTTTGGGCAGAATCTACAGAAACTCCCCCAGCCGATTCTTGCCCTTCTGCATTACCCGGTGCACGCTTCTGACGTTTCGGCGGTTGGGATTGCTCCGAAGCTTGCTCCTGAGCCAGGCGAGCTTGCCGAATAGCTTCAAGGTTCAAGGGGCCGGCAGCGGCAGGTCGAGCGTTAGAATCGTTGGGTTGTTGTGAATCGGCCATACAAAATCGTTCCGTTGGATCGGTATAGAGGCAAAAAGGGTCAGCCAGAAGCTGATCCGGCAAGCCTTAGGTTTTGCCCGTATTATTGAACGGGTAATGAAACGTGATAAGTGATTACGAGCTATCGATGAAAAACGAGTAGTTTACCAGGAGGGGCTAGTTTAGCAATGAAATACGAAGTTTCCAGGCGATTGACCGGTGAATTCCGCCCGATCGCTCGGGATCCAGTTGTGAAGGAACAACTTTTTGGGCTCCAGCTCCCCGGGAGAAGGCCAATATGACCTATACGACCCATGTGACCTATAGGACTCATAGGACCTATAGCCCCTCCTGCCTTTCTCCGCCCTGCCGGACAAATTTTCCGGCCATGTTATTTTGTCGCGTCCAGCCATCCTTGGGTTTCGCCATTGCGGCTATGGGGTATCCTTGAAGTTCGTACGCGCGTAGAGTTGTCCCGAAGCTCGCACGTAGGCTTGGAATTCACTTGCCTCCCTCCCCCAATCTGAACAAATAAATGCTCGACTTCTGCCATTTGTTGACGAATAGCTTCCCCCTGGCGATCACAATTTGGGGGCAAAGCGTCGAGACATCGGACCTCGTGGTTATCGGGCTACTGATACTTCTCGAAGGTTTGCTTTCGATCGACAATGCGCTTGTTTTGGGAATGCTCGTCAAGCGACTTCCGAAGCATCAGCGAGCCAAAGCACTCTCGTATGGTTTGATCGGTGCATTCGTGTTCCGAGTGGTGGCCATTTTGCTGTCCGCTTATTTGCTCCAATGGACGATCGTGAAGTTGATCGGTGGAGGTTATTTGGTTTACATCGCCGTCAAACATTTGTTTTGGGAAGATGAAGAAACCGAGGAGCTTGTTCAACTCGACCAAGAAGGCCAGCCTGAGCTGGTCGACGCACTGACAGGGAAACAGCTCGATGCAGAACGGTTAAACGTCGAGATCGAACAGCGAGTTCCAATTGCGGCCAGTTTGGTTACTGACGAGAAAATCGAACAACCAAAAACTCCAACTTCGCCTGAGAAAACCGTTTGTGACGTTCCCTCGCATAACAACTGGAAGTTCTGGAAGACCGTCGCGGTCATTGAGCTTACCGATATCGCCTTCGCAGTCGATTCCATCCTTGCAGCCATGGCCTTGGCCGGCTCATCGACCGACAAACTTTGGGTGGTTGTAACGGGAGGAATACTCGGTGTTATCCTGATGCGCTTTGCCGCATCGGTCTTCGTTCGCTTGCTCGAACGTTTCCCTCGCTTCGAAACATCAGCCTATTTGTTAGTCATCATCATCGGCCTGAAACTCCTTTTCGACTGGGCTTTGAACAGCAATTGGTCGTTCAATGGCTGGACAAGCTTAGGCGCTTGGCAAGAATCCTTTGCGAACTTCGAAACCGCGCGGAGGGGTTGGGTCGAGAACTATCACCATTGGCTTGATACCTCTTGGATTCTCGGTCGAGCCAAAGAAGTCCATGTCGATGGCATTGAACACATTCCCCATTTACTCGACTTCCATGATTTGCGACGTCCGGAATGCCTTGGATTTTGGATCGTGATGCTCCTGTGCTTTCTGGTCGGCTTTATGCCTAGACGTCAATCGCCAGAAGCTTCCCACGAGAGTGCGTGATCAGCGGACGGCGTTAACGCAAACTAGTTTCAAGGTGCGAATTCCGAAGAAGTCTTCCACACAAGCCGATACGAACCATGAAAGATGTAGCCGTAATTTTGGCCGCGGCCGGAAAATCCTCTCGATTCAACGACCCGTACCAGAAAAAAGTTTTCGCAAGCGTCCACGGTAAACCGGTTTGGCAGTACAGCGCCCAACTGTTTTCCGATCATCTTCGAATCGCACAAATCATCATGACCATCTCGCCTGAAGATAAGGAGATGGTTCAAGAGAAGTTCGCAGGCAACTTAACGATGCTCGGTGTCGAAGTCGTACTTGGGGGAGAAGAGCGATGCGACAGTATCCGAAACGCTTTGGAGAAATTACGACCTGAGATCCAATGGGTCGCTATCCACGATGCGGCTCGACCTTGCCTCTCCCGCCAGTCATTGAATCAAGTCATCGAAGAAGCCACCCGGCATGGGGCTGCAATTCTGGGCACCCCCATTCGCTCAACCGTAAAACGAGTCGATGCTTCAAGGAACCAGATCGTTGAAACCGTCTCCAGAGACGGGCTTTGGCAAGCTCAAACGCCCCAAGTCTTCCGAGCCAGTGATTTGAAAAAAGGCTATAGCGCCATGAAGGGCAAACCTACCGATGACGCTTCGGTCATCGAAGCGTTAGGAATTCCGATTCGGGTCGTAGAAGGTTCGGAGACGAACATGAAAATCACCACCAAAGACGATCTGCGGACAGTCGAAGGATTCCTCAAAGCGCCGGCAAAAACAAGAGATAATCCATTCTTCTAGCGTTCACCCACGAGTCGATCATCCGATACGCTCAGTGGAGGCCCTTTGCGCCCTGATATGCTCAGCCTGTTCCCACAGGCGAACCGAGTGATAGAAGGACGGAACGCACAAAGGGATAGATTGACCGAAGAATTGATTGATGGGAGAAGCGATGCGGGTAGAACCGATTAACGCGACTCGCCGATAAAAACTTCGAAATCTTCGTAATCAGTGCCCCTTCAAAAGCCAAATCGTATCGCTATACTCTGGATCCTCCGACGACATTTACTTTGACGTCAGTTTGTTCCGGCGACCGTTAATTAGGACTGCAACTTGCGGTTCTTTGGTTGCCGAAGCAAGCAGACTTTGAGCCTAAGCTAGTTGTCGGACGAACGGTTAGTACCGAAGTAACCCAAAATGGTGTTCAGGAAAGTGAACCTGTTTTTTGGTTGCAAACCCAGCGCACATGAGAGCGTAGCTCAGTCGGTAGAGCAAAGGACTTTTAATCCTTGGGTCGAGGGTTCGAGTCCCTCCGCTCTCACTCGTCATGCATAGTTTAAACCCCGAGTTTTCCACGAGAACTCGGGGTTTTTTCATGAATTGCTCCGAGACTATTGCGATCTGCTTTCACCGACTCCAAACCCGTATTTTTTAGAGCCATCGTGGATTCAGGTATTGTCTGAGCGAAAGAATTCGCAGCAGATTTAGTCGCAGCAGATGTGCTTGCACCTGACGTGGGAATTTTCGTTGGAAATAAGGCATATCAAATCAGGGCTTCGCCGGGCTGACATTGTTCGGCACGTTGCTAAGTTCCCCTTGCCGTTTCTCTACCAGCGAATCCGGTTATACTACTGCCCCTACACGTTGCCACAGCCTGTGATTTCCACACGTTGATAAAGCATCCTTACCCTATTCTCAATTCCTCAAATCCCCAACAAAGTCCATCATGCAGCAACTTTCCCACATGGTTTACTTCACTCTCCACGATGCGAGCGAAGCAAAAGTCAATGAACTGCTGGCCGCTTGTCACAAATACCTCAGCGGCCACCAAGGTGTCGCGCACTTCTCTGTCGGAACCCTAAACCGGGAACTCGCTCGTCCAGTCAATGACCACGGCTACGATGTCGTCCTGAACTTGATTTTCGACAGCAAATCCACGCACGACGCATATCAAACCGAACCGAGGCACCTAAAGTTCATCGAAGAACAGAAACCTAATTGGAAACAAGTTCGCGTCTTCGACTCGGACTTGGTCGGCCCATGAACTCGATCCTCCAAAAAATCGTTCGAACGAAACACGATGAAATCGCTGAAGCGAAACGAAATCGTTCGATACAGGATTTGCGACGTGCCGCTGAGACTGCGACCGCACCTCGAGATTTTCTAGGTGCGTTGGCCGGTCACCGGCGGATGCGTTTGATTGCCGAAGTCAAGAAAGCTAGCCCATCGAAGGGGATCATCCGCGACCCTTTTGATCCGTTAGCTATCGCACTTGCTTACCAATCCGGCGGAGCGGCGGCCTTGAGCGTCCTGACCGACGTTTCCTACTTTCAAGGTAGTCTCGATTACCTTCGCGCTATCCGACAAGCCGTACAACTGCCGGTTCTGCGAAAAGACTTTCTTATCGACGAATACCAGATTTGGGAGGCGAGAGAAGCTGGGGCCGATGCCATCCTGTTAATTGCAGAATGCCTCGATCCGACCAAGCTTCGAGACTTGTTCTCTCTCGCTGTGGAATTGAAAATGACTCCATTGGTGGAAATACACGCCAAAGGAAATTTACAGGCTGTCTTGGACCTACAGCCAAGCCTTATCGGAGTCAATAATCGAGACCTCGATACCTTCACCGTCGATCTCTCCCACGTAGTTCGATTGCGCGCAGAGATACCAGCCGAAATAACCGTTGTCGGCGAGAGCGGAATCGCAACCCATGCGGACGTGAAGTACCTACAGGAAAACCAAATCGCGGCAATCCTCGTCGGGGAATCTCTGATGCGGCAAGCCGACTTGGAAACAGCCGTCCGAAAACTTCTTGGCGATCTCTAAGCCACCTTCCAGCAAGCAAAACCCCTCCACAGAGTGGTTTTGCGCGCTTCCGCCGTGTCAAAACCGGCAATTTAGGCAAATTAGGAGGTGCAACTTGGAATCAAACCACTAAACTTTGCGGCTTGGGTTCCCTTTACCGAAATCGTAGGGAATCCTACGTCAATGGATTACGCGTCAACATCGAGAAGGTCGTACGGCACTCGATAGGCACCCCGCTAGAGGATTTTGATGTCGGGATTATGCAGCCATGGAGTTTTGAACGCGGGAAGTGGTGTACCCCTTTTTTTGGAGAGTTTTCGAATGCGTCGAGTTTTAGTTGCTTTGGCAATCGTCGGTTGTGCGATGGTTTCCTCGTCGAATGCGTCTGCTGGAATTTTCAATCGCAAAAAGGATTGCAGCGGTGCTGCAGCTTCCTGCTGTGCTCCAGCTCCAGCCCCAGCTTGTGATGCTGCTCCAGCTTGCGAGCCAGCTCCAGCTAGCTGCGGTGGATCGGCAAAGCGAGAAGGTCTTCTCGCTCGTCTTCATGCTCGCAAGAGCTCCTGCAGTGCTCCTGCTGCTGACGCTTGTGCACCAGCACCAGCACCAGCTTGCGAACCAGCTCCAGCTTCCTGCGGTGGCAAGGCTAAGCGAGAAGGTCTTCTCGCTCGTCTTCATGCACGCAAGAAGTCCTGCAGCGCTCCTGCTGCTGCAAGTGCTTGCTGCGATGCAGCTCCAGCACCAGCTCCTTGTGCAGTTGAAGCTCCTTGTGCAGCTCCAGCTCCAGCTCCTTGTGCAGCACCAGCAGCTAGCTGCTGTGATGCAGCTCCAGCGGCTGCAAGCTGCTGCGATGCAGCTCCAAAGGCTGCTCGTCCAAAGGTTCTCGCTGGCCTCTTGGCTAAGTGCAAGACCCGTCGCGCTTCTTGCTCGGCTCCAGCCGCTCCAAGCTGCTGCGATGCCGCTCCTGTTGCTGCAGCTCCAAGCTGCGGTTGCAACTAAGCATACGCAATGCGAGCAATGCTTGCTGCGAAGAATTGAAAAACCTTAAGCGGTCATCGTAAGGACGACCGCTTTTTTTTCGCCCGCGATGCCGCTGGGTAACTGTCCCTTCCTTCGCCTTCGCCACTACTGTGCCCTATGATCTTCAAACATTTCTTGACCCCCAAAGCTTCATCTAACGGCCTTCGTGACGAACAAATCGTCGACCGCGGTACAGGCCCGAATACTGTCGTCATGCTACACGGCCTTTTCGGTTCGCCAAACCATTGGACCGATATCATCGAGCCACTCGCCGACGACTTTCGACTAATCGCCCCCCAACTGCCGATCGACCGAAGTGGCAACCGACGCTCGGAAGGAGCGCGGTCAATCTCGGATCTCACCGATGCGATCGCCGAAGTTATTGATGCGAAACAGATTCAACAACCGTTTGTCCTATGCGGAAACTCGCTCGGTGGTCTGATCTCCATCGACTACACACTCCGATACCCGGACCGCATTTGTGGACTTGTACTGGCCGGTTCTGCCGGCCTGTATGAACGAAGTCTCACCAATGGCGTGAAACCAAAGCCTTCAAGGGAATTCGTTCGCTCGGTGATCTCCGATATCTTCTACGACGATTCCTTGATTACCGACGAACTCGTCGAAGAATGGTACGAACTGATCAAAGACCGAGACTACGCTCGTTTCATCCTGCGGATCTCGCGCGCTACTCGCGACCGCAACGTGGAAAAAGAGCTTTATCAACTCACTACCCCGACGCTCATTATTTGGGGTAAAGAAGATGAAATAACACCCCCTAAAGTGGCTGAACAATTCCAGCAGCAACTTCCTTCCGCTCAATTGCACTACCTCGATCGCTGCGGACACGCCCCAAACCTCGAACAACCGGCCCTCTTCACCGAGCACCTGAGGCGTTTCTTGCCCCAATGCTTCGCGTGATTCCCTCGCCCTCCATCGATCTCCAACTCTGCCAACCTTGCCAACCATGAAGCGATCGAAATACAAATTCCTCTCAGCACTCCTCGCCGGACTCGCTCTTTGCACTACATCGCTCCGCGGATCCGCTGCCGAACCGATAGCTGTGCAAATGGCAAGCGACTTCGCTTTGTCCCCAACAGGAGAAACCCTCGTCTTCCGCTGGGCAAATGAACTTTGGTCAGTCGGTATCGAAGGTGGCACTGCAAAACGATTAACCAATCACCCCGCCGTCGATAGCGAACCGAAATTCTCCCCCGACGGAAAGCAACTCGCTTTTATCTCGAACCGAAACGGCTCAAATCAAATCTACGTGATGCCGGCCGAAGGCGGGATCCCTGAACAGAAAACGTTTCACTCCGAAGGCTACTCGCTCGGCGATTGGTTTCCCGACGGTAATAGCATCCTTGCTACCGGCTCACGAGATCACTATTGGCGCGCACAATCCCGCCTAATGCAAATCGATCTTACCAAACGCTCAGCAGAAAAAATCCTTCTCGACGATACCGCACTTGCACCAAGCCTCTCACGCGACGGAAAAAAAGTTCTCTTCGTTCGCGAAGGTGAACGCTGGTGGAGAAAAGGTTACAAGGGTGAACGGGCCTCGCAAATCTGGTTGCTCGACCTTGAAACGCGTAAAACAACCGAATTGATTCATGACGGCGTCGAATCGCTATGGCCACAATGGTATACAAACCAACGCGGATTCTACTTCGCAAAAGGGACCCCGCACGGCCTAGACCTATTCCGATATCGATTCGCAACCGATGAACAACCTTCAAGACAACGACTTGTAACCGGTTTCGAAGACGACTCAATCTACAAACCAACGCTCTCTCGGAACGGCTCGACACTTGTATTCCGCCACCTCTTCGATACCTACGTAATCAATCCAAGTAAAAGCGAACCACCTAAAAAACTCAACATCACAATCGCCCAAGATGCCGATCTGCCGGATGACACGCAAAGGACCAATTTGAGTCGGGCCGATCAAGTCGCGTTCACCGACGATGGGTTAGAAATCGCCTTCACCGCCGGCGGCGACCTGTTCGTTATGGACTCTGAACTGAAAGAGCCGATTCAAGCCACCCGATCCAATGGCTATGAAGAATCTCCCATCTTCTCGAACGATGGCAAAGAACTGTGGTTCGCAAGACGCGAAGCGGGCCAAGTCGATCTCTGGAAACTCGAACCGAAAGACACCTCGAAATACTGGTGGCAACAATCCGAATTCATCGAGACTCGTTTAACAAATTCCGCACCATCGAAATCCGATCTACGCTTCACTCCAGACGGAAAACACCTGCTTTTCCAACTCGGTCGCGGCTCACTCGTGGCGATGAACGTCGAGTCGAAGGAAATCTCCACGCTTGTTGAAAGCTTTAGCGACGTCTCCTACAGCATCTCCCCTGATAGCCGATGGATCGCCTATTCCGCTCAAGACAATGATTTCAACAGCGAAATCTGGGTCATGCCCATCGATAAACACCAATCCCCAGTCAACGTCTCCCGACATCCCGACAACGATACATCTCCCGTCTTCTCACCCGATGGCAAAATACTCGCTTTCACCGGCCGACGTACACAAGACGAAAGCGATATCTATTACGTCTATCTTCAAGAAGAATTCGACGATGAATCCTCGCGCGACCGCACGCTCGAAAAAGCACTCGAGACGATGAAGAAGAAGAGGCCGGCGAAACCTGAATCGGCCTCCAACAAATCGGAGTCTCCGTCGGAAAAAGGGAACGACTCGAAATCCGAACCTAAATCTGATCCGAAAACCGAGCAGAAACCAGACGCGAAGCCGGACAACAAAGCCGATTCGAAAAACGATGCGGATGATAAGTCGAAGAGCTTTCGAATCGACTTCGATCGCATCCACCAAAGACTTCGTCGACTGAACCTTCAAGATACCCGCGAGACAAACCTTATCTTCTCACCCGACGGTAAGAAACTGGCTTTCTCCGCTAGTGTCGACGGCAAGTCTGGATGGTACTCCGTCGAGTTTCCCGACAAACTCACACCGAAACTCATGAGCTCAAGCGTTCTGAGCGATGCTCGATGGACGAAAGCATCCAGCAGCATCCTCGGCCTCTCCAAAGGCACCCCTACGAAACTTGAAAATGGTGAAAAGGAAACGAGCTACTCGTTCTCCGTCCCACACGAGCGATCCCGCTCCGGACGCTTCAGCGAAGGCTTCCAAGCTGCATGGCTTGCGATGCACGAGATTTGGTACGACCCAGCCATGGGTAACCGTAACTGGGATCAAATCCGACGCAAATACTCCGATGCCGCCGCTCGCGCACTCGATGAAAAAGGGCTAGCGGAAATCATCGAGCTGATGCTCGGCGAACTCAACGGTTCTCACCTTGGATTCACCCCTTCGGCAAGCGAATCACCCGAACCGGAATCGACTCGTAAACGAGATTACCCAACCGCGCACCTCGGCGTTCGCTTCGATCCGAAATACCTTGGTCCTGGCCTTAAGATCCGCGATGTTCTTCCCGAGGGTCCTGCGGACAAAGCAAAAAGCAGACTCCTTCCAGGCGACATCATTCAGCAAATCGACGGCACGCGTGTCGATCCGACCATGGATCTAACCCAAGTCCTCAACGGTCCACTTGATCGCGATATCGCTTTGACTGTCTTGCGAGCCAAACCGCAAAAAGAAAATCAAGCTCCCCAAGATATTAATCAGCAGGAGAACGGTAAAGAAAAAGTAGATGGCGAAGCTCAAAACATCAACGCTGAGCAACTTGGCAACGATGAGCTGAAAATCTCTCTCAGGCCGACCACCTATGCTCGCATCCGCCCTCTACTCTACGAACAGTGGCTCGAACATAACCGCCAAATGGTAGAGAAACTCTCCAACGGCAAACTCGGCTACCTGCACATCCAAGCCATGGATGAATCGAGTTTCCTGGAATTCGAACAGCAGCTCTACAACGTAGGGTATGGCAAAGACGGACTCGTGATCGATGTACGGGATAACGGTGGTGGATCCACTACCGACCACCTACTAACTTCGCTAACTCAACCCCGTCACGCGATGACCGTTCCGCGTGGGGGCGGGATCGGCTACCCACATGACCGAATGATTTATGCAACTTGGTCAAAACCGATCGTCGTGTTGTGCAACCAAAATAGCTACAGCAATGCCGAAATCTTCAGCCATGCAATCAAATTCCTTGGGCGCGGAAAACTGATCGGTGTTCAAACCGCCGGTGGAGTAGTAAGCACCGGAGCGGCTCGCATCAACGATATCGGTGTGCTGCGTGCCCCCTTCCGCGGTTGGTTCTCCCTTGAAACAGGAGAAGACATGGAACTTCGAGGAGCACTTCCTGATTTCATCCTTTGGCCAACTCCAGGAGAACTCCCATCTGGAATCGATCGCCAATTAGAAAAAGCAGTATCTGTCCTTACAGAGGAAGTCCAGAAGGTACCCGCAAAACCCAAACCTAAATACGCAACCGGGCACGAATAGCAGTCGACACTGAGAATCATCGCTGATCGATTTGCTGAAGAAACGTTAGTCTTTATCAACAGGGTAATCGTAGAAACCTTTACCCGTTTTGACCCCAAGATGCCCAGCATCGATGTACGGTTGTAATTTCGCGATCAATGGACTCCATACATCATCCCCGTCGACAAACCTACCATTTGACATGGTTTGCAACAGAATATCTAAACCGATCTGATCCATGATCCCAAATGGACCGATTGGCATTCCAGTCGCTTTCCTCCATGCCAAGTCGATATCCTCGGCAGTTGCTACGTCACGATCAAGCAACTCTAACGCCGATTTTAAAACGGACTTTAGCATTGCATTGAAGACATAGCCGCTATTCTCTCGCCTCTGAACAATCGGTGTCTGCCCAATCTTATGAGCTAACAACGAAAGTCGACCCAGTGTTTCTTCCGAGGTCTGCGGCCCTGCAGCGACATCCACTACCGTTGCCTTCCAAATCGGTACATGGAAGTGAAAATGCGCATAGCGCTCAGGATGCCGTACATGCTTTGAAAACGTCGATGGGACGAAATAGGAGCTATTCGAAGCTACAATAGTCGTTTCGCCGAAGACCTCCGAAGCCCTCTTCAACACCCGCCTCTTTAATGCTACTTGCTCCGGAATGCACTCAAGCACTAACCCAACTCCTCGAACGCCTTCCGCCACCGTTGCTGCTTGATCACCCCCAAATAAAAAATCCGGATGGACCAATTCCAGTCGCTCGTCGACTTGCTCCTGGCTCGTAGCTGGCCAGTAACCTTGAGACTCAAATGCATTTAAATTAGAAAGTATCCACGCCCGCGATGTATTCAATGCCCCCGAAGATTCATCGCACAAGATCACACCCACCCCATGGGTGACCATCTGGCCGGCAATCTGCCGCCCTGTCCAACCCGCACCGATGATCGCAACCCGCTCGATGTTTCGAGACCCACCGCCGGCTAAATGACTGCTCTCTGAGTTCGTTTCCATGGCTTTCTCGAAACTCTGGACCTACTACTTCAACAAGGCTTCCGTACCGCACGCCCTACTGTAGCCCGCATGAGACGAAATCCATTCCAACACAAGGCTCTACCATACCAAGATCCTCTAACCATTCCTACGCGACTTTAGTATCCAACCAATCGACTCAGAAGCCTATAAACTGAGAGCCTATCCGCAATAAGCTCTCTACTGGTTCCCAAAGTA
>Ga0214163_1000935_pt1 | contig 13143 bp, 15 predicted proteins | sample LakMenepilimnion_2_FD_153001 | JGI IMG/M metagenome (GOLD analysis project Ga0214163, IMG submission 153001) | Freshwater microbial communities from Lake Mendota, WI - Practice 15JUN2010 epilimnion v4 | ecosystem: Environmental > Aquatic > Freshwater > Lake > Epilimnion/Euphotic zone | place... | reverse complement strand
TAAAAAAATATTTCAAGACAAAAGTACAAAGAGCTTTTTTATTTTATTATTATTATTTTCGTAACAAATTGAATTTTCAAGATCATACTGGGCACCGAGCAACTGATAGTTTTTTAAGCAAATTAGCCAGCAAATTTGAATGGATTTTGAGTGAATATAATACAGCACGAAAGAATCTTGATTTTCAAAAAATTGGCGTAATTCAACGCCGCAGATTAAAGTTAATTAAAAAATTGCTTTAAGCATAAATATATCATGATGAATTTTTATGATTGGATAAAAGCAAGAGAATCCAGTCCTACAACTAGGAATAAGTGGAATGCTGCTTTAGGTCTGCAGCCTATGTATAGTGCAGACGTTTTTGGTGGTTCTACTCCTCCACCTTGGCAAGTCAAACGACTTTTGAAAAAATTGAAAAAAGGCAAACGCAGAAAAAAGAAAAAAGAGTAAACATATAATTGTTTATGTCACGAACAGGTTTTGCTGGTATTAGTCAAAAGAATTTCAAAAAACTCGAAGGAGTTGTAGAGATTTTTTTGGTGGTTAATCCATCGAGCATGTATAAAACATTTATACCAATTAATGGAACTGAGCCATTAAATTCTGCACTCATAGATAACACTTCTATGAGATATGTTATTTTTGGTGACCGGGTTAAGTTTATAAAAAAAATTCCATTTGTTCCATGTTTTACAGTTGATAGTCACGAATTTATTTTTCCTTTTACTAAAAGTTTTATATTTAAAAGTTTAAACAAAAAAGAAAAGTTAGATATGGTTGATACTCTGGGAGGGGATTTAGAATTTACATTCTTCCAAATAGTTTCGAGATAAAGGATGAAGTTTTTTATATGACGATGGCCATTTTGAGCCTTTGGCATCAAGAAAGCCCAGAAAATCATTTATGTTGTTTGTTAGTTGATAATTATGGTAATTACGAAACAAAAATTGTTGAAAAAGACACTGATTTAGAATCTTTAACGAACTTAATTCTTTCGGAAAATGAATATAAATCTATAGTAATTTTTATGACCGTTCCGCCCTTTCAGCAGTTGATTGAAAGTTGTGCCCAGAAGGGTATTGGCAAAATAATTTATATTACTGATAAAAATCCAGTCAAAAGTACAAATGGGGTTATATTACAACCTTTTATGTATACTTTTGGTAAGATTATAGACATTTTATGTAGCTATAAACCGAAGGATATAACCATAGATAAGGTATGATATCTACAACACCGACATGTGGCAATCGATATGGTTGTGGCGGCCAGCCTTATAGCTGTCCCCAGTTTACTATCAAACAGCATGACACTAGACCTTCATTCAAGGTTGATGTCACAGACTGTAATGCTCCTATTGATCTTACAAATCTTGTAATTGAAGCGAGCATGTGGGCTAATGCCAAGCTTAAATGTAATTTAACAGCTGAGACAACTGTTATACAATTTGCTGATAATATTGGTTTTCAACAAATTAATTATGATACAATTATACAGGTAGGAGATGGACGGCTTTTTGAAAGAATGTTAATTGATAAAATAAATGATGTTGATAATACTGTTACGGTATTTCGTGGTCAAATGGATACTTTGGCAGTGCCTTGGAAAAGAGGCACGACAGTTAAGTTATTGAGATTTTTAAACAATGCTGCTTTAGGCGAATTGGTTTATGGCAATATAGACGAGCCAGATGGAACCATTATAAATGATGCATTGCTAGTAAGTCTTTTGATATATGATTGGAAGCCTTCTGATACATGTATGGCTGGTATGTATTTCTTAGAATTTAAAATTATGAAAATGACCGATATACCTATGCCATGCAGTGGGTATGTTGAAACTGTTATGGCTCCGCCAGCTGGCAATAGAAACCTGCCCCCTTTGAATGGGATGCCGACATTTATGCCCCCTTTAGGTGGAGCAGCATATCCTTGGACAAGCGGCAATTCAGGCCAAGGTCTTGATTACAGTATCAATGTGCCACGTGTTATTCCGCAAGTTTCTTGCGATGCTTGTATTTCCGAAGAAGATTATATTAAACAGATCGTACACGTAAGAGATGAAGTTGTAGATAATCTGCCTATACCTCCAACGCCTATTAATCCAAGTCAACAGACAATGGGATTAGCGGCAGGTAACACGCAATTTTCATATATACCATCGATGAGCGTTACATCATCGGGCTGCTATGGAGGAACAGGCTGCTGGCCCCCTCCATGGACACCACCTGTGTCTCATATCAACTATCACTGTGGTATGGGACAAGATGTTGAATGGGTTAGAAGGTTTCCAACCAACCAACCCGGTTTTCTTATTGAAATTTTCCCCTCACCCACTGCAGAATAGGAGTTGTTTTTGTGATTTTGAATAGCAAATTTAGGTATCGTGTTAATTATCAAATTAGGTGCCCAGAAGTTAGAGTATCTCAAAACAATGAACAATTAGGCATAATGACTGCTGAGCAAGCAAGAAGTCTTGCTCAGAATCAAGGTCTAGACTTGATAGAAATTAGCGCCAGAGCAAACCCGCCTGTTTGTATCATAGATGATTTTAGCAAACTGAAATACGACAGTAAAATCAAAGAAAAAGAAATGGCTAAAAAGCAAAGAGAATCCTTTCAGGAAATTAAGGAAATAAGGCTAACTCCTACTATTGCTTCCCATGACTTGGAATATAAATCTAAAAATATTCAAAAGTTTTTGGAATCTGGCAAAAAAGTTCAGATAGTTATGAAATTTTCTCATAGAGAATTACATCACAAAGATATTGGCTTGAATACAATTAATGTGGTGATTCAAAATTTAAATGAATTTGCTTCAGTTGAACAACATCCAAGGTTCAATGGGCGACATTTGAATTGCCTACTTAGTCCCAAGGAATAAAGAAAATGCTTCCAGAAGCATGGATGCTCTTTAACCAAGCAATTTTAAATTCAATTAAAAATTTTAATTATCAAATTCCTGAAGATTTTTCTTTGGCGAGTTTGTGTGACAGTTTTTTTGTAAAATCTGCAGAATTAAATTTTTTAGATGATTTGGGATCTAATTTAAAAGAAATGTTGCAAAACATTGACCCAAGTCATCCTGAAATAAACATTTTTTTCTATCATCTTCTAGGACAAGAAGTAATAAACGAAATTAGTTCGGTTGTGGAAATTGCAAACTTTTGTAACAAAAAAAAATATGATTCAATGATGCCAAGGTTGAAATCTTTATTGCATCACTTTACAAAAAACAATTTGTTCCTAAATGGCAAAAGCATAGGCAATCCAGAAAATACTAATTGCCACATTCGTTTTCTCCCCCACAAATCGATATGGGCTTGCAGAGATAAGAAGAAAAAACAAATATTGAATTCAAATAAAAATTTACCAGAAAACACAAGTTCTTTGGATACCTTGTCTTTGTATCATCATAATTCTGACAAAACTGTTGACTTGAAAAAACAATTGTTGAAAAAGCGTGATATATTTCAAAGTTTAAATTGCAATTATTTAATTAAAGAAATAAATCAGGCAATAAACAGAGTTGATGAGGAAATTATTACTGTAAATTTTGGTTTTCGCAGAATTACTCTTTCGACTTTGGCATCTGTTTATAGGAAAATGGTAAAAACTGAAGATGAAATCTTTATTATGCCAGTCACAGAAAAAATATTCAAAGATAATCACAGTGTGGCTGAATATGTGAATTGTCTAGACTTTTTTAGTGTTTTTAACCGATCTCATGCTGTTTTCGATCACTATGGTTTGATTTGTAGCGAAAATGCACAAAAAGCATTTTTGGTTGGCGAAAGGGATACAAAAACATTTTTTGTGGGGTATTGCAGCAATGTCTAAAGAAACAACTGTTTTCTTTACTAAAGAAGAAATTTTAGCATTGTTAAACCACGCTTTTACTACAGGACTATTCAGTTACAAAGATTTGTGTGAAGAAAAAGCTTTAGGTATTTTAAATGAAGCTTTGAAAAATAAAATTGGCACAAACGAAGAAGAGTTAAAAATAGGTGTCAAGGTCGCAAATGCTCCAGTTGAAAGTAGTGCGATTTATAACTGGAATCATTATGATTATTTTTCAAATAGTATTTTTACTACCTTCACTTCGTGATACTAAGATATAATTGAATAGTTCTAATTTAAAGGAATTTAGACCATGGCTAAAAAAGAAGAAAAAGTTTGTTGTGATAGCGGCAAATGTGAGACAGCTGCTCCAGTGCAATTTAAAGCACCTACCGAAGTAAGCTCTGTTACTGGATGTAAACCATGTTCGGGTCAAATACTTCTAGAACTTTTGACGGTGCAGGAAATGATGGGCACCAAGTTGTTTCTAAAGAATAGTGAAACTCACGCTGAATATCAAGCCTATGTGCTTGCTATGGGACCTGCGGTAGATGCACGCCTCTACGGCTTTCAGGTGGGCGATAGAGTGTTGTTGAGTGGCAACGGAACTCCAGTGCCAAATTATGACAACAGCGAAAGAGAAAGAATTCTAATGGACCCTTATTGCGTGAAGGCCGTTCTTGTTTGATAAATGTCTGATAATTATTACGAAATTCTTGAATTGACTAAAGATTCTTCTCAAGAAGAAATTGAAAAGTCATATAAAAAATTAGCTCTTCGCTATCATCCAGATAGAAATCCGGGTGATAGCGAATCCGCTTCTAAATTTATAAAAATACAACAAGCTTATGATACTTTAAAAGATCCAGTAAAAAGGCGCACATACGATAATCCTGCTGCCAACATGCCGTTCTTTTCAAGAATGAATTTTCACGAATTTGAAGATTTAAATATCAAACTTGTTTGTAATTTGTCTTTTAATGAAGCCGTAACAGGCACTAAAAAGTTAATTACAATACACAAAAAATCTCCTTGCAGCGGTTGTGATGCCGAAGGTTATAAGCGATTTGTAGCCTGCACAGCATGCAATGGAAGGGGAAGTACTACTACACAATTTGCAGGTATGATTAGGTTTGAAACTCCTTGCAACCAGTGTAGAGGCATCGGCAAGATAGGAATAGAGAAGTGCAATACTTGTAACGGTGCGAAATATAAAGTCGGAGAAGAAACCAAAATAGATGTCGCTATCCCACCCGGTGTCATCAACGGTATAGTTTTGTCAGTGAATGGCGCTGGCCATGTCGGAAAAGAAGGTTTAGCTGGCAACATCCTTGTGCAGTGTCTTGTTACAGAAGATAAAAAGTATACCCTCAAAGATTCAGATATTTATTTTAATTTTGAAGTAGATTTTAGTACAATGCTTTTTGGTGGTAAAATAGAAATACCTACTTTTGAAAATGATTTAATTGAATTAGAAATTCCTGAAAAAACACAAAGTTTAACTAACTTTAGAATCAAAGGTAGAGGAATGCCAAATCTAACTAACAAAATGCAGAGAGGCGATCTTGTGGCGGTTGCCATTGCGAGAATACCAGCAGATAAAGAATTTTTGCCAGAACTTAAAAAAGTTTTACAGTACCATGGAATCTAAACGTTAAGCATCAAACCTTTTGGATTAATCTTTACGTTATATTGCGCTGCAGTTCCTGAATTACCTATAAATCTAGAGAATATTTTGGCCACTTGACTCAAGTCTAAAGTTCGATTCGCAGGCATTCTCTGGAAAATTACCGTAAGATGCGTGTTGTCTGGAACTATAGGGATGTGTCCTCTAATGTTTTCATATTGTTGAGGTGTAATAAAAAGCCTCGTTTTATCGCTCAGTTCGATGTACATTGGATTACATTTATCACGAAATACTTTTACTACACCTTGTCTGGTTACTTGAGGGATATCCATAGGCCTTGGGCCAATAACGAAATCATCCTCAGGCAATTCAGAAGGCCAGCCAATATGCCTAGAAGCAGTAGTTAGCTCGCTATCTGAATTACTCCATGTAACAGGCACCATACTGCCGGGGCCAATACCGGGCGGCGTATAACCATTTTCAAGTAAAAAGCTTTTAAAGTTTAAATGCATCGTAATTATATATTATTTTTCTAAAAAAATATACTAGTTTAAACTTAGGTGCAATATGACAATAGAAAAAACAAATGCTACATTTAATGTTCAAAATAGTAACAAACTTCCTGATTACGATAGAGAAATCAGAAAACAAAGAGTTACCCGCACTAGGTATTTCGACCACGCTGTCAAATATATCAAAGGAACAAATTATTCTGAAGATGCCAAGAGTTTTGTTATAAACCACCTCTCAGGATATCCAAGTGAAGCAATTGACGGAATTTTTCACAAGATAGACTCATATTTAAGAAATGCTGAATTAGATATTTCAAAAACTAAAAGAAGAATTCTTGATGCTTTTACAAATCAAGAACAAGAACAAGAAGTACAAAAAGAATTTGTTTCAATCGAGCAATCTAATGTTGACGATTTATACGATTCAATTTTACAAGATGAAGCACCTGAAGCACCTGAAGCACCGGTGCCAGAACCTGAAATTGTTGAAGAACTACCAAAATCCGAAGAAAATACAGAAAATTCAACTGTCTCCGAAGAAGAAAACTTATAATAAATATGGACATCAAGTATTTTGCGTATAGAGAGAAAAGTATCATGGCTTGCGGCAAACATTGCACTCCCGCTGTAAAAGTTCTTGCTGATGAAGATGGTTTCATACCTTCGTCTCAGACTATCGGTTCCGCTGGCGCTGATTTAAGAAGCCGAATCGACATCACAATACAACCAAATGAAATAGCCATGGTTCCTGTGGGTTTTAAGTGTGAAATACCATCAGGATATCATGCAAAAATCTTAAGTCGCAGTTCGATGGGTAAAAAAGGTATTATTATTCCTAATAGCCCCGGCTTAATTGATAGCGACTACCGTGATGAAATAAAAGTTTTGCTGTTAAATTTGAGCGGTCAATCTTTCGAAATCAAGAAATATGACAGAATTGCTCAATGGCTTTTGGAAAAGAATGTTAGTTACGCATGGCAACAAGTAGATGTGTTGGAATCATCTGCTCGTGCAGGCGGTTTTGGTTCTACGGGGGTGAATTAATGAAAGTCTATGCATCTGTTGTAGTTGGTCAGGAAATAAATGGTAAAAATGTTATCGTTAAAATAGAAAAGCTGACTTCTGATAAATCAAAGATCGATCAGCTTTTAAATTCAGGAAAAAACAATTGGATTGAAAACTATGATGTGCCTGAAGGCGCTGTGCCCATGTATTTTAGCAGAAATCCTCAAGAAATAGAGTTGGAAGATGTCGAACATAGTCAACAAACTAGACCCGAATAAACCACAGTTTGTTCTGGATATTAAAAACCACATACATGACAGTGTCAGCATTATTGTGGTTCATAAAGATAGACCAGAATTTTTAAACATTTGCATGCAAAGTATCGTTGTCATGTCTTCCAATAATAATTACGAATTAATCGTAGTAGACAATAATTCTGGTAAAGAAACACAGAAGTTTTTGGATGAAATAGATGGCGATGTAAAAGTTGTAAGAAATAATCAAAATCTATTCTGGTCTGCTGCTATCAATAAAGGTATCAAAGCAGCAGACCCAAATACCAAATATTTTATATTTTTACACAGCGATGTGGTAATTACTAACCCCACATGGATTGACTTGCTGATTAGTGTCAACGATACCAATAATGCTGGTATGGTTGGGCTAGAAACAGCAGCCTGTTCTATTTTCAATAGGACAGTTAATTTTGTTCAAGAATGGTGCATGCTCGTTACCAGAGAATGCATGAATAAAATGGTCGAATGGCCAGAGGAACTGCCTTTGATAGGGCATTCCTTTATTATGACCTTGAAAGCACAAATAAGGGGTTTTAAACCCCAAGTCATGCAAAATAATATCGCACATCACTATCGTATTTTTGGCGTCGATATCAATGAGTATGAGCGCTTGGATGAAGAAGCCAAAAAAGAATTACCTTTGGCTTATCAAAAAGCACAAATCAGAAGCTTAGAGTAAAGTGTAAATACAACTATGAAGAAAAATAAAAAAGTCGTAAAAAGAACTAAAGTTGAAACTGAAGTTCAAAATCAAGATCAAGCTCAATCTCAACCAAAAAGAAGAGCTGGCAATTTTCATATAGAATTCAAAAATCAACAGCAAAAAGACGCTTGGAAAACTATTGAAAAAAATGAAATTACTTTCTTAATAGGACCAGCAGGGTCAGCAAAAAGCTTTATTAGCTCGGCTTACGCTTGCTCTTCTATGCTTACTAAAAGACAGAAAAAAATACTGCTTACAAGACCTATTGTTGAAGCTACCGCATCAATCGGATTTTTGCCGGGATGCCAACCCCTTTCGCAAAAAATAGCCACTCCAAGTGGTTGGACTACGATGGGTGAGATAAAAATAGGAGATAAAGTAATTGGAAGAGATGGTATGCCAACAGAAGTCTTAGGCATTTATCCAAAGGGCGAAAAAGATACTTATAAAGTGACTACATTCGATGGAACATCGACAATTTGTTGTGCAGATCATCTTTGGTATACTCAAACAAGAGAAGAAAAAAATAAAAAACAACAAGGTAAGGTGAGAGTTACTAAAGATATTATTTCTGATTTAGAAAATGGCGTGAAGCATTTTCTTCCTAGAAACGAGCCAGTTCATTTTGATAAAAAAGAATTGCCAATTGCACCTTACACATTGGGAGTTTTATTGGGCGATGGCACTTGTGATGGTCATGTACGCTTTGCAAGTGCTGATCAGGAAATTGTAGATAGAGTGAATGATGAAATTAAACCAATTGGTTTATATTGCCAGCAGGCTAAAAAACAATATAGTCAAGCTTGGTCTTACACATTATCAAGTGTGGAAGGATATTGGGAAGGGGCAAGACCTGTAAGAATTACTGAAATTTCAACGGGCAATGTTTATAAATTTCCAAAAATCTCAGATTCTAAAAGTTTTGTTTTATGTAACGAGAATACACTAAGAAGTAGATTCTATTATGAGTATGAGGTAGATGGATTAAAATATGAAAAAAATGGAGATGCATGGTCAAATCCAGTTCTTCAATCTTTAAAAAATTATGATTTACATGAGAAAAAAGCATGGGATAAGTTTATTCCTGATGATTACAAGTATTCAAGTGTTCAAGATAGAATTGATATTCTTAGAGGGCTATGTGATACCGATGGATCTATAAAGTGGGGAGGAGAAACTGTATTTTACACGACATCATTGAGACTTGCGGAGGATGTAATAGAAATAGTAAGATCTCTGGGTGGCAAAGCCAAGTTGAGAAGCAGAGATAGAAGAAATGAGAAAAATAGAAATATAGTTGCAAGAAGAATTTCCTATGAAGTTTCGATAGTGATGCCTGAGAGCATTAATCCTTTTTACTTAAAAAGGAAAGCAAAGAGGTTTAAGGGAAAAAATGTTGCTAATATTGAGATAATTTCTATCGAAAAAGTAGGACATGAAAAAGTCCAATGTATAAAAGTTGACAACCCAGAACATTTGTATTTGACTGATAATTTTATAGTTACTCATAATACGTTCGAAGAAAAGGTGAATCCTTATATAACGCCGATTTATGACGCTTTAGATGAATTGGTTGGTCCTGTTGGATTCCAAAGAGAATTAATTAACAAATGTATTCAAATAAGGCCGCTAAATTACATGAGAGGTTGTAATTTTAACGACGCTATTTGTTTGCATGATGAAGCTCAAAACAATGATTTTAAGAGTTTGTTGCTTTACATTACTCGCCTTGGCAGAAACAGCAAGATGATTATAAACGGTGATCCGGATCAGTGTGACATTAAAAACAGTGCTCTTATGGATGTGATTCGCAAGCTTGAGGGTCTTGAAGGAATTGGAGTAGTTCGTTTTGATGCATCTGCTATTGTAAGAAATCCATTAATTAGTCAAATTTTGGATCGCCTTAAATAATATTTTATTGGATATTTCTCATCTATATAAGTGATGAAGATGAGAGACAATATATATAAAATAAAAAAAGCAAGTAGGTGTATTTAATGCCTACTTGTTTAAGTAATTCTGGATTTACATATGGTTATACTGTAACTGCTTTATTAAGTCCTTTTGATGGTTATTCTTTTGATGGTGATGGCGGATTAAGCATAGATGGAATATTGAGAATTGACTATGTTTGTGCTTCTGGTAATGTTGATGTTCTTTGTGATAACAATAGTGCAGACACTTTAAATGTTTTCATAAATGGTAGTCTTTACGATTCTATTTTTCCATCTTCTACATTCAATCAGACTTTTTCTTTTACTAATGGCGATTATGTAGAAATAGCATACCCAATGTCAAATTACAGTGCTGGAGATATTTCTGGCACGATAAAGGCGCAAACTGCAACTCCGACTCCAACTCCAACGAGGACAACTACACCAATTCCTAGTGCGGGAACTCCCAGTCCAACTCCAACGAGGACAACTACACCAATTCCTAGTGCGGGAACTCCCAGTCCAACTCCAACGAGGACAACTACACCAATTCCTAGTGCGGGAACTCCCAGTCCAACTCCAACGTCTACATTAACGCCATCTCCAACTCCATCGCCTACGGTTGAACCGCCACTTCCTACTTTAAATGCATATTTGTATAGTTGGGGTGACAATCAGGATGGTCAGTTGGGTGACAATTCCTTGTCTAATTCAATTCTTCCTGTACAAACTGTTTTTGGTACTAACAACTGGAGATTTGTTTGCGATACAAATGACGGTAGTTCATTTGCAATAAAGAATGATAATACGTTGTGGTCGTGGGGGCGTAATTTAGAGGGCCAGCTTGGATTAGGGGATGTTTTTAGTAAAAGTACGCCAACGCAAGTCACTACTGGCAGTATAAGTTGGCGGTCAATTTTTGGTGGTTTAAGGCATGCGATTGGATTATCTAATTCTGGATTGATCTATGGATTTGGACGAAATCAATCTGGTGAATTAGGATTGGGCAACATAAATTCTCAATCTATTCCAACGCAAATAAGCACAAATTTATGGGAATCAGCGGCATGTGGTGCTTCTCACACCTTAGCTATTACAAATGACGGAAGATTATTCGCTTTCGGCCGAAACATTAATGGTCAATTGGGATGCTCTGATGCAATTAATTATAGTAGTCCAGTACAAATTGGAAATTCCAATAGTTGGGCACAGGTTGCATGCGGTAATTATCAATCATATGCAATTAAAACGGACGGGTCATTATGGGTTTGGGGATGGAATTACCAAGGCGAATTAGGTTTAAATTCTACAAGTACCTTCACTGGTGGAGTAAGTAGTCCTACACAAGTTGGCATAGATACGAATTATTTGCAAGTTTCTGCTGGTGACAGCAGTGCACATGTTTTAAAAAGCGGAAACACACTGTGGGGGGTTGGCCGCAACACTTTGGGAGTAGTAGGCGATAGCACGTATACAAGCAGAAGTTCTTTTGTGCAAATAGGTGTCGGAAATACTTGGACACAAGTTAGCGAGGGCTACTATAGTGCATCCGCTATAGCCGGGAATAAGATTTATACATGGGGCTCAAATACCGGAAACGCTTTGGGAAATGTGCCAAATACTGCTGTGGCAACTTTAGCAACGCCTACTTTAGTAGATACATTTAATTTAAATTGGCAAACAATCTCGTTTGGTGGTTTTCACCTGAGTGGACTTAGTTTGCAGGCGTTGACTACACCTTCGCCTACTCCTTCTGCAACTGCAAGTCCGACACCTACAACAACCGCTAGTCCGACACCTACAACAACCGCTAGTCCAACGCCCAGTGTAACTGCAAGTCCTAGTCCTACAGTCACTGCAAGTCCTACACCTAGTAATTCACCAAGTCCTACACCAAGTCCTACACCAAGTCCATCACCGTCACCAACTCCATCACCTAGTCCTTCTGCCACACCTCTTCCAACACCAACTTATGTAAATGCATATTTGTGGGGTGTAGGAGACAATGGAGGAATGAACGGTGATGGCACCACTATAATTAGATCGAGTCTAGTACAAACTGTTTTCAATACAGCTACTTGGAGTAAGCTTGCGGACAGTACCACAACAAGTAGTATTGTTATAAAAAATGATGGTTCTTTATGGACTTGGGGTTCTAATCAAGACTACCAAACTGGCAACAATGCAACCACTAATCAAGTCCTTTCTCCCATTCAGCCAGTTGGTCTGTCTAGTGTAAAATTTGCATCTTGTTACAATACTTTTCGTAATAATTATGCCGTTGATGTAGATGGAAATGTTTGGGCTGTTGGGAATAATGGCGGAGGACAGCTTGGTACTGGCGATACTACAAACAGCACAGTTTTCATAAATACATCTAACTATTTAGATAACTTAAGCAAAATAGGACCTGCAAAATTAGTAGCAGGCGGTAATTCTTTTGCTTTTGTTTTAAACACATCTGGTAATTTATTTGCTGTGGGAACAAATGGATTAGGACAACTTGGAAATTCTAGTGTTATAGATTCCAGCACATTTACCCAAATTCTTGCTGGCAATACATGGAAGCAAATTTCAGCAGCTGACAATAATGCGGCAGCAATACGATCTGATAATACATTGTGGATATGGGGACAAAACTTTGAAGGACAATTAGGACAAAATTTAGATTATGCTGCTTTGCCTGCTGTTAGTAGTCCTGTGCAAGTAAGTGGTACATGGTCAAGTGTTTTTGTTTCTGTAAAAGCAATATATGCAATTAAAAATGATAGTTCTTTGTGGACTTGGGGTTGGAATGAACGTGGAAGGCTAGGCGATAATACCACGATTAACAGAAGTTCTCCAGTACAAGTAAGCGTTACCCCTAATAACAATTGGGCATCCGTAACAAGCACAGGCGTATTCGGTGCTGGACTTAAAAGTAATGGAAGTGTGTGGACGTGGGGCGGCAATTACCGAGGACAATTAGGAATAAATTCATCGATTGATATTTCTACGCCAACTCAAATTCAAGGTAATGTAGTATGGATATCTACTACTGGCGGATATAGAAATTTACAGCTTCTTACCCTGCAAACACCTGCCCCGAGTCCATCTATTAGTCCTACTGTAACTGCAAGTCCTACTCCGAGTCCTTCAATAAGTCCTACTGTGACTGCAAGTCCTACTCCGAGTCCTTCAATAAGTCCTACTGTGACTGCGAGTCCTACACCGAGTCCAAGCATTAGT